>Ga0070741_10006263_pt1 | contig 25711 bp, 29 predicted proteins | sample Coa_R1_4_FD_66440 | JGI IMG/M metagenome (GOLD analysis project Ga0070741, IMG submission 66440) | Surface soil microbial communities from Centralia Pennsylvania, which are recovering from an underground coalmine fire - Coalmine... | ecosystem: Environmental > Terrestrial > Soil > Unclassified ... | reverse complement strand
CGTCGTCGGTGCCGGGGTGGCCGGCCTGGCCGCTGCCTACGAGCTCGCTCGAGCAGGCCGCGACGTGGTCGTGTACGAGCAGTTCGAGGTTGGGCACCCCTACGGCTCGAGCCACGGGCGGTCGCGCATCTTCCGGCTTGCGTACGCCGAGCCGGAGTGGGTGCAGCTCGCGCAGGAGGCGCTGGCCGGCTGGCGCCGCTGGGAGGCGGACACGGGGGAGCAGCTGCTCGACCTGCAGGGCCTGCTCGAGATCGTGCGCGAACTGGACGAGAGCTCGGCGTCGACGCTCGAGCGCCTCGGCGTCGAGTGGGAGCGACTGGACAGGGAGGAGGTCGAGCGGCGATTTCCCGTCCGCGTGCCGCAGGGGTCCTTCGCCGTCTTCCAGCCCGAGGCGGGGATCATTCGAGCGGACCGCACGCTCGCGGCGCTGGCGCGCGCGGTCGGTGTCCGTGAAGGCACGCAGGTCGAGCGGCTGTCGGAGCTCGACGCGGACGTCGTCGTCTGCGCGGCCGGGTCGTGGGCGCGGGCGCTGCTGGCCGCGGAGGGAATCGACCTGCCCGTGCGGGCGACGCGCGAGACCGTCGCCTACTTCCGGCTCGGCGACCCGCGACCGGTCCCGGCGGTCGTCTCGTTCAAGCCCGACCGGCACGAGCACGACATCTACGCGCTCGCCGACCCGACCTACGGGCTAAAGGTCGGTGTCCAGCACGCCGGGCCGGAGGTCGAGCCGGGTTGGGTCGGCGAGCCCGACCCCGAGCTCGTCGCCCGGACGGAGGAGTGGGCCGGGGAGGCCTACCGGCTCGCCGAGCCGCGCGCCGTGCACGCCGAGACCTGCCTGTACACGACGACGAGCGACCGGCGGTTCGTGCTCGAGCGCCACGGGCGGATCGTCGTCGGGTCGGCGTGCTCCGGGCACGGCTTCAAGTTCGCGCCGGCCATCGGCTCGCGGCTCGCGGAGCTCGCCGTCGAGGGCCTATCGTCAGGTGCGTGAGCGAGGACCGGATCACGCCGACGCTGAAGGCGGTCAGCGACGCGGTGCTCGCGGTTGCCTCCGAGCGGTCGGTCGGCGAGGTGCTGCAGCGCCTGGTCGAGAACGCGCGCGAGCTGGCCCGGGCGCGATACGCGGCGCTCGGCGTCCCCGACGGGGAGGGCGGGTTCAGCCGGTTCCTGACCGCGGGGATGAGCGCCGAGCTGATCGCCTCGTTCGGCCCGCTGCCGCGACAGCACGGCGTGCTCGGGCTGATGCTGGAGGAGCGCGAGCCCTACCGGACATCCGACATCCACCGGCACCCGCGGTTCCGCGGGTGGTGGCCGAGAGGTCATCCCGACATGCGCTCGTTCCTCGGCGTCCCGATCGTCGCGCGCGACGGCGTGATCGGCGCCTTCTACCTGACCGAGAAGATCGGCGCGCCCGACTTCACCCGGGAGGACGAGGAGCTGATCCAGCTGCTCGCCGCCCACGCGGCGATTGCGATCACGAACGCCCGCCTGTACGAGGAGAGCCGGGAGCTCTCGGTCCTCTCCGAGCGCAACCGGCTCGCGCTCGACCTGCACGACGCCGTCAGCCAGAAGCTGTTCGGCCTCGCCCTCGCCGCCGAGTCGGCCGCGACCCTGCTCGACCGCGACCCGGCCGCCGCCCGCGAGCAGGTAGCGAAGCTCGGCGCGCTGGCCCAGGAGGCGCGGGACGAGCTGCGCTCGCTCGTCCTCGAGCTGCGGCCGCCCGACCTCGAGCGCGACGGGCTCTGCGGCGCGCTGCGCAAGCACGTCGAGGTGCTGCGCCGTGTGCAGCCGGTCGAGATCCGGCTCGACCTCGACGCGGGCGTGGAGCGCGAGCCCGCGCGAGACGCCGAGCTCCTGCGGATCGCCCAGGAGGCGATCCACAACTCGCTCCGGCACGCTCGGGCCGAGCATCTGGCGGTCAGCCTGCGCAGGGAGGACGGGCGCCTGCACCTGTCGGTCGCCGACGACGGCGTCGGTTTCGACCCCGCTGCGGCGGCGGTGCGCTCGACTCACCTGGGCCTGACCTCGATGGAGGAGCGGGCGCGGCGCGTCGGCGCGCGGCTGGAGATTCGATCGGCGCCGGGTCGCGGGACCGCGGTCGTCGTCGAAGCGGATGCCTGACCCGATCCGCGTACTGATCGCCGACGACCATGCCGTGGTGCGCGAGGGCCTGCGCACCTTCCTCGATTTACAGGACGGGATCGAGGTCGTCGGCGAGGCGGGAGACGGGGCGCAGGCGGTGGCAGAGGCCGAGCGGCTGCAGCCGGACGTCGTGCTGGTCGACCTCGTCATGCCCGGGCTGGACGGGGTGGGGGCGATGCGCGAGCTGCGGCAGCGGGTCCCGCGTGCGCGCGCGATCGTCCTGACCAGCTTCCTCGACGACGAGCGGCTGCTGCCCGCGTTGCAGGCGGGGGCGGCGGGATACCTGCTGAAGAACGTGCAGCCGCAGGAGCTCGCGCGTGCCGTGCGCGTGGCTGTGGCGGGCGAGGCGCTGATCGATCCCGCAGTCGCGGCCCGGATGGTCGAGGCGCTCGCGGATCGCCGCGAGGAGGGGGCCGACCGGCTGACCGCCAGGGAGCGGGAGGTGCTGGGGCTGATCGGCCGCGGGTTTGCGAACAAGCGGATCGCGGCCGAGCTGGGCATCGCCGAGAAGACGGTGAAGGCGCACGTGAGCAACGTGCTGGCGAAGCTCGGCGTCGCCGATCGGACGCAGGCCGCCCTGTACGCGGCCCGTCTCGGTCTCCGGTCCTAGGACCAATTGCCCCTGGTGCGCGGGACCCGCGCGGTCCTACGCTGGAGGCATGCCAGTCGGGATCGTCACCGGAGCCTCTCGCGGGCTCGGCCGCGCTCTGACTCGCGCCCTGGTCGACCGGGGCTGGCGGATCGTGGTCGACGCGCGCGACGAGCAGGCGCTGAGGCGGGAGTGGGGCTATCCGCCGCACGACGTCGTCATCGCCGGCGACGTGACCGACCCTGCGCACCGCGCGGCGCTGGTCGATGCCGCGGGCGAGTCGATAGACCTGCTCGTCAACAACGCGAGCACGCTCGGGCCGAGCCCGCTGCCCCGGCTGGCCGAGTACCCGCTCGACGAGCTGCGCCGCGTCTACGAGGTCAACGTCGTCGCGCCGCTCGCGCTCGTCCAGCTCGCTCTCCCGCGTCTGACCTCGACTGCGCGCGTCCTGAACGTCACCTCCGACGCTGCGGTCGAGCCGTACGAGGGCTGGGGCGGCTACGGCTCGAGCAAGGCCGCGCTCGAGCAGCTCGGCGCCGTGCTCGCCGTGGAACGGCCCGGCCTGCGCGTCTACACCGTCGACCCCGGCGACATGAACACGCAGATGCACCAGGACGCCTTCCCCGGCGAGGACATCTCCGACCGGCCGCCGCCGGAGGAGAGCGTCCCCGGATTCCTGGCGCTGATCGAGGGCGATCTGCCGAGCGGCCGCTACCGGGCTCGCGACCTCGCCGCCGGGACCGGCACCGCTCCGCCCGTTTCCGCCGCGGAGGCGACGGGATGAGCGCGCTCGCGTTCGAGCTGCCGACGCGTCTCGAGGCGCACGAGCCGCCCGAGGCGCGCGGCCTCCGCCGCGACGGCGTCCGGCTCATGGTCGCGACCCGCCACGACGGGCGCATTCGACACGCCCGGTTCGCCGATCTGCCGTCCTTCCTCGCGCCGGGCGACCTGGTCGTGATCAACGTCTCGGCGACGCTGCCCGCCGCGCTCCGCGCGCAGCGCGAGGACGGCACGACGATCGACCTCCACCTCTCGACTCCGGCGCCGCGGCTGACCGAGAGCTACTGGCTCGTCGAGCTCCGCCTGGACGGCGCGCCGTTCGGGAGCCTCGAGGGGCGCGAGCGCCTCCGGTTGCCGGAGGGCGGCCGGGCGACCGTCCTCGCGCCGTACGCGGGCGGCACGCGGCTCTGGCTCGCGCGTCTCGACCTGCCGGGGACGGTCGAGTCGTACCTGGCCCGCCACGGCCGGCCGATCCGGTACGGCTACGTCGACCGGCCCTGGCCGCTGCCGGCCTACCAGAACGTGTATGCGTTACAGCCCGGGAGCGCCGAGATGGCCAGCGCCGGGCGCCCGTTCACGGCCGAGCTGGTCACGAAGCTCGTCGCGCGCGGGGTCCTCGTCGCGCCGGTCACCCTGCACACGGGCGTCTCGTCACCCGAGCGCCACGAGCCGCCCTACGCGGAGCGCTATCGGGTGCCCGCCGAGACCGCGCGGCTGGTGAACGCGGTTCGGGCGTGGGGTGGTCGAGTGATCGCCGTCGGCACGACCGTCGTCCGGGCGCTGGAGACCACCGCGCGGCGGGACGGGACGGTCGCGGCCGGCGAGGGGTGGACGGATCTCGTGATCACGCCGGAGCGTGGGCTCCGGGCGGTCGACGGGCTGCTCAGCGGCTGGCACGAGCCCGCCGCCTCCCATCTCGAGCTGCTCCGCGCCGCGGCCGGCGGAGCGCTGCTCGAGCGCTGCTACAACGAGGCGTTGGAGCACGGATACCTGTGGCACGAGTTCGGCGACAGCCACCTGATCCTGCCGTGACGCGCCAGAAGCTCGTCGGGATCAACCACGTCGCTCTCGAGGTCGACGACGTCGACGAGGCGCTCGAGTTCTACGGCCGGATCTTCGATATCACCCTGCGCGGCCGGTCGCCCGGCATGGCCTTCATCGACATCGGCGACCAGTTCATCGCCCTGATGGAGGGCCGGACGCAGCCTCCCGACCGCACCCGGCACTTCGGGCTGGTGGTCGAGGACAAGGAGGCGGCGCGGCGGGCGCTGGAGGCGGCGGGGGTGGAGGTCACCGGGCGGTTCATGGACTTCCGCGATCCGTCGGGGAACCTCGTCCAGATCGTGCAGTACGACGAGGTCCAGTTCACGAAGGCGGACCGGATCCTGGCCGGGATGGGGCTCGAGCTCGGCAAGACGGAGAAGGCGCTCGCCGAGCTGCGCGAGAAGGGGCTCGCCTAGAGGCGCGACGGCGGTGGACGAAACGTTGCGGTTTCGTTCGCGGTGAGCTGTTCCTTTCGGCCATGGCAGGGGTCAGACCCCTGCCATGGCCGAAAGGGGCGGGTCGCTATCCTCCGGGCATGCCGATGTACCAGCGGCTCGGCGAGGTTCCCCGCAAGCGCCACATCCAGTTCCGCGACAACGGCACCCTGGTGACCGAGGAGGTCATGGGGCTCGAAGGCTTCTCGGGGAACGAGTCGATCCTCTACCACCTGCAGTCGCCCTGCCGCGTCCAGGAGCTCGGCGAGTTCGAGCCGATCGAGCGCGAGGAGTGGGTGCCCGAGACGCACGCGCACCGGCACCTCCGCACCTGGGACGTCCCCGCGCACGGAGATCCGATCGGCGGCCGGCGGCTGCTGATGTGGAACGCGGACGTCGAGATCTCGCTCTGCCGGCCGAGCGAGGGAATGGATTTCTTCTACCGCAACGGCGAGGGCGACGAGGTGATCTTCGTCCACGAGGGCTCCGGCACGCTCGAGACGGTCTTCGGCGACCTGCCCTACCGCGAGGGCGACTACGTCGTCGTCCCGCGTGGGACGACGTACCGGTTCGCGGCCGAGGGGCCACAGCGCCATCTGGTCTTCGAGTCGCCCGGCCCGATCGAGATTCCCGCCCGCTATCGCAACGAGTACGGGCAGCTGCTCGAGCACGCGCCGTACTACCACCGCGACATCCATCCGCCGGTCGAGCTGCACACCCACCGCGATCGCGGCGAGCACGTCGTCAAGGTCCGCGTGCGCGACGGGTACCAGGCGTACGTCCTGGACTACCACCCGTTCGACGTCGTCGGCTGGGACGGCTACGTCTATCCGTGGACGTTCAACATCGGCGACTTCGAGCCGATCACCGGGCGGATCCACATGCCGCCGCCGTCGCACCAGACCTTCCAGGGGCAGAACTTCGTCATCTGCTCGTTCTGCCCGCGAAAGCTGGACTTCGACCCGCTGGCGGTCCCGATCCCGTACCACCACTCGAACGTGAACAGCGAGGAGATGATCTATTACGTCTCGGGGAACTTCTCCTCGCGAAAGGCCGTGGACGTCGGATCGGTGACGCTGCACCCGTCGGGGATCCCGCACGGGCCGCACCCCGGCCTCGCCGAGAAGTCGATCGGGCTGACCGAGACGCACGAGCTGGCGGTGATGTGCGACACGTTCCACCCGCTGCGGCTGACGGCGTTCGCCCGGGAGCTCGACGACGGCACGTACATGTACTCCTGGTACGAGGAGCGGGACGCCGCCGGCCACGACGAGGACCCGGCCGGGGTCACCAGCCACCTCTAGCATCCCTGACCGCTGCGTGACCGTCTTCTCGGCCCGTTGTGTCGTCGTGACTCGCCGCCGGGGCCGGGCGTTGCCCGCCGGGACGCTTTCTGCGGCGAAACGGTCGGCGGGGCAAGGGAGGGGATCCCCGGGGGAACCAGGGGTTCCCCCGTGCTAGTCCTCGACTGGGACGGGACGATCACGGAGCGGGACTCGCTCTGGATGGTCCTGGAGCGCTTCGGCGACTGGGAGGAGTGCCGGCGTCTCGGCGAGCTGCTCTATGCCGGCGAGATGACGCTGCACGAGGAGATCGAGCGGCAGTTCGCGACGATGCGCGCGCCGCTCGACGAGGTGGTGGAGTGGGCGGTGGAGAACGTCGTCGTCCGGCCCGGCCTGCCGGAGCTGGTCGAGCGCTTCCGGCCGCTCGTCGTCTCGAGCGGCTTCCACGAGCTGATCGACCCGATCCTCGAGCGCGAGGGCGTCGAGGTCGAGCTGCTCGCCAACCACGTCGAGGCGCATCCGGACGGGTGGCGGGTCACCTGGCGCGACGAATCGGTCTGCCCGGTCTGCGGGCAGGCCTGCAAGCGTGCGCTCGTCCCGCTCGGCGACGGGCTCGTCTACGTCGGCGACGGCTATTCGGATCGCTGCGTCGCGCTCGCGGCGAAACGGGTCTTCGCCCGGCGGGGGCTGGCGGAGTACCTGGACGAGCAGGGCATCGGCTACGAGCGGTTCGACGACCTGCACGGCATTGCTGCTGCGCTTTCCTGAGCCCTACGACTTCGAGATCTCGACGGAGCGCTTCCGGGCGTTCGGCTCCGACCTCGCGAACCTGTGGCACGAGGGGGGTCTGCATCGCGTCGTCGGCGGGCGGGAGGTGCGGATCGAGCCCGCGCCGGGCAGCGTGGACGTCGAGCCGTTCGACGACGCGATCGAGAGGGAGGTGCGGACGCTGCTCGGCGCGCCCTTCGACCTCGACGGCTTCTATGCGTGGGCGGCAGGCTCGGACGAGGTCGTTCGACGCCTCGTCGTGCAGCTCGCCGGGTTTCGGCCGCCGCTCGCGCCCGACCCGTTCGAGGCGCTCGTGGGCTCGATCACCGCGCAGCAGGTCTCGCTCTTCGCCGCCTTCGCGATCCGCAACCGGCTGATCGAGCGCTTCGGAACGAAGGCGGAGCACGCCTATGCGTTTCCGACCCGGGAGCGGATCGCCCGGGCGACGGAGGCAGAGGTCGTCGCGGTCGGCTTCTCGCGGCGGAAGGCCGAGTACCTGATCGCGCTCGCGCGGTCCGACCTCGACCTGGACGCGCTCGCGGCGCTCCCGGACGAGGAGGTCAAGTCCGTGCTGACCGCCCGGCGCGGCTTCGGCGAGTGGACCGCGGACTGGTTCCTTGCCCGCCACCTCGCCAGGCCGCGGGCCTGGCCGGCCGGCGACCTGGGCCTGCGCAAGGCCGTGGGCGCCTTCTATGGTGAGGTCGACGTGCGAGCCTGCGGCGACCGATTCGACCCGTACCAGAACCTGGTGGCGCACTACCTGCTGACCGGGCTCCGGGTGATCGGTTCGTGAGCGGCGCGGGCGTCGAGCTGCGCAGGGCCACGGAGGCCGACGAGCCGGTCCTGCGCGAGCTCTGGGAGGAGTTCGAAGCCGAGCTCCCGCCGCCCCCCGAGTACGTCGAGACCTGGGGGCAGGAATGGGAGGACGTGTTCGCCGACATCGGCGGCCGTGGCGTCGTGCTCCTGGCGGAAGACGGGCAGGGCGTGGTCGGGACCGTTCGTGCCTCCCTGCGGCGGGCGAACGAGTGGTACATCGCCCTCGCGTACGTCCGGCCGCGGGCACGTGGCAGGGGCGTGCTCAAGGAACTGCTCCGCGAGGCGGTCCGCGAAGGGAAGAACCGGGGCTCGGGAAGGGTGACCCTCCACGTCCTCGCCGCGAACGAGGTCGGCATCGCCGTCTGGCGCCGCCTCGGCTTTCACGACCTGGCGCACTACCTCGAGGCGCCGATCGATGCGCTCGAAGCTCGCCTCGACCAGCGCGAGCTGCCCTCGAGCGGCGCCGCCTACGTCCAGACCGACGACCGCGACGCGGTCGGGCGAGCGGTCTCGAAGTACCTGCCGCGGATCGGTCGCTCCCAGTCGACGGAGATCACTGCGCCCGCGAACGGGTGGATCCGCGTCGACGACGACCTGTGCAGCCGCGACCCGGGCGCGTTGCGTCGCCTCGGACGAGAGCTCTCGCTGGCGCTCGGCGCGATCGTGCTCACCCTCGGGGTCGAGGAAGGCGCCGTCGTCCGCTACGTGCTCTGGGACCGCGGCGGAGTGGCCGACGAGTACGCGTCCGTTCCCGAGCACCACGGGCCGCTGCCGCCGGGAGACGTGGTCGCGCTCGCGGCCAATCCGACGGTTGCCCAGCGGCTCACCGGCGCCGACCCGGCCGAGGTTCGCGCGGTCGCCCGCACCGCGGCGAGCCCCGCCGAGCTCCCGCCGCCGGACGAGCTTCGCGCACGGCTGGCCGACGTCCTCGGGGTAGGCTCCGGCTCGTGATCACGCTCTACGACGCCGACCGCTGTCCGTACTGCGCCCGGGTGCGCATCGTCCTCGCCGAGAAGGGCGTCGAGCACGAGACGGTCTCGATCGACCTCTCCGACCGGCCCGCGTGGCTGTACGAGAAGAACCCGCTCGGCAAGGTGCCCGTGCTCGAGGAGGACACATTCGTCCTCGCCGAGTCGGCGGTGATCATGGAGTACCTTGAGGAGCGCTATCCGGAGCCGGCCCTGCTCCCCGCAGACCCGGCGGCCCGCGCCCTGGCACGGCTCCAGGTGCACCGCTTCGACGAGCTGCTGGGAGACGACTACTACGCCGCCCGCCGAGGCGACCCGAACCAGCTCGACGCGCGACTCGCCGCGCTCGACCTCGGCCACCAGGCGTTCGTCGACGTCGCCTACCTGCCCTGGGTGGTGCGCGCGCGGGAGCTCCTCGGCGTCGAGCTGCCGCAGCGGCTCGAGGACTGGCTCGCGCGCGCGTCGCAGCGCCCCTCGGTCGCCGCCGAGCTCGCCGTCGTCGCGGCGCTGCCGCGATGAAGATCGCGCTGTTGCACGCCCTGCCGTTCGACGAGCGGATGTGGGAGCCGCAGCTCTCCGCCTTCGCCGACCACGAGCTGCACGCGCCGAAGCTCTACCCGCTCGGGCGGAGCGCCGACGAATGGGCGCTCGGCGTCCTCCAGCAGGTGCCGGGGCGGCTGGTCGCGGTCGGCGCGTCGATGGGCGGCTACTGCGCCGGGGCGATCGCGCGGCTCGCGCCGGAGCGGCTGGAGGGGGTCGTCCTCGTCGGATCGCGCGCCGACGCCGACCCGCCCGAACGAAGGCCCGTGCGCCAGCACTGGATCGAGATTGCCCGCAGCCGCGGCGGCGAGGGACTGTGGGAGCTCGCCGGCCGCTCCTTCTTCCCGGACGACGCCGACGCGGCCGTCGTCGAGCGGGCGCACCGGATCGCGGCCGAGCAACAGCCGGACGACCTCGTCCGGGCAATCGAGGTGATCCGCGACCGGCCGGACTCGACCGAGGCCCTGACCGGCGGCATCCCGCTCCTGGTCGTCGCCGGTGAGGACGACCCGCTGATCCCGGCCGACGTCCCGCGCGCGCTTGCCGAGGCGGCTCCGGAGAGCCGGCTCGAGCTGCTCGAGGGCTGCGGCCACGTGCCGAGCATGGAGCGCGCGGGCGAGTTCAACCGGATCCTCGCGGCCTTCCTGGGGGACCTGTGAGCACCGCTCTGGCGCCGTCGGCCCCGCGCGGCCGGTGTCGGTCCGGCCGGCGTGACCTCGCGACCGCCTCGAGGCCGGCCGGTGGCTGATCTGCCGCCCGTCGTCGATGCGGCCTGGGTGGCCGAGCACCTCGGCGAAGCCGACCTGCTCGTCGCGGACGTGCGCGGGCCGAACGCGCACATGCGCGGTCACATTCCCGGCTCGATCCCGCTCGTGCTGGGCTCGCCTGCGCCCGTGACCGATCGGGAGGTGCTCGAGGAGCTCGCCTCCGAGGTGGGCCTGCGCCTGCGCCGTCACGGCGTGACCGGCCAGGAGCGTCTCGTCCTCTACGACCGCGGCGACGGCATCAGCGCGGCTGCGTCCGCCCAGCTGGCGGAGCTGGCCGGCCATCCGGCCGTCGCAGTGATGGCCGGAGGCTTCCCGGCCTGGCAGGGTGACATCGCACAGGGGGTGGTGGAGCTGGAGAAGAACCGGATCGAGCTGGACGCCCGCCTCGACGCCGTTCCGACGCTCGAGGAGATGCAGCGCCGCCTCGACGATCCCGACCTGACGATCCTCGACGTCCGTCGGGACGACGAGTTCTCGGGGAAAGGGGGCTATCCGTGCGACCCGCGCCAGGGGCACATCCCGGGCGCCCGCCACCTCGAGGTCGAGAAGCTGTTCGCGGGGCCGGGGACGCCGCTGCCCGCGGAGGAGATCCGTGCGCTGGTCGGCCTGCCGGAAGGCGCCGAGATCGTCGCGTACTGCCATTCGGGGTCGCGCTCGGCGCTCGCCACGACCGCCTTGCGCTCCGCGGGCTATCGGGCGCGGAACTATCCAGGCTCGTGGCACGAGTGGTCGCGCCACGACGAGCTGCCGATCGAGCGCTAGGCCCTAGGCCGGAACCGCGACTCGGCCTGCGAGCTCGAGGAACCGCCCGCAGATCGAGCGGCCGAGCTCGTTCCAGGCGTCGATGCGCTCCAACGTCTGAGCCTCGAGCGTCTCCCGGTCCAGGTCGAGCGGGAACTCGTCCTTCTCCGCGAGCCAGGTCCGGACGGTCTCGAGCGTCACCTCCGCGTGGAACTGGATGCCCCACGCGGCGTCGCCGAGCCGGAAAGCCTGGTTGCACCGCTCGCTGCGGGCCAGCTCGACCGCGGAGGCAGGGACGTCGTACGTGTAGTAGTGCCACCCGAACGCCTCGAACTCGGCCGGCAGCCGCGAGAAGAGGGGGTCGTCCGCGGCCTCGTCGGTGAGCCGGACCGGGAACCACCCGATCTCGGGCCCGTCCGCCAGCGCGTAGACCGGCGCGGAGACCGCCTTCGCGATCAGCTGGATCCCGAGGCAGACCCCGAGCATCGGCACCCGGCGGTCGAGCAGCCGCTGGATGAACAGGTTCTCCTCGCGCAGCCACGGGTGCCGGTCGTCCTGGTCGGCGTGCATCGAGCCGCCGAAGACGAAGACGGCGCCGTAGTCGTCGACCGGGCGGGGCGGCGGCGTTCCCCAGGCGAGGCTCCACTCCTCGAAGCGGTGCCCTGCCTCCTCCGCGGCCTCCCCGAACACTCCGCCCCGGACGTTCGTGCCGTGGATCACGGCGAGGACGTTCACACGCGCAACTCTAGCTGGGCGGCGGGCGGGGGCTCGACGGCGCCGCTGGCCGGGACGCCGTGGTCGTCGAGGAGCTCGCGCAGCACGCGCGCGCTCCTGGGCGCGTAGTCGTAGCGGTTGTTGTTGAACATCGCGTACGCCTCCTCGGCCTCCTCCGCGAAGCGGGCCAGCGGCTCGACCCAGTCGGACAGCTCGTCCCGGTCGTAGAGCCAGTCGAAGCGCTCCGCCGAGGTCTTTCCCTTCAGGTTCCAGGTCCGCCAGTTGCGACCGTGGAAGCGGACGTAGGCGACCGGGTGGGTCGCGACGGCGATCCGCGGGAGCACGTTGCTCGCACGCGACCTCGGCGAGTCGACGGAGACGTACGCCAGGCCGTGCCGCTCGAGGAAGGAGAAGGTGTCGGCACGCTCGTCCTCCTCGACCCACGACCGGTGACGAAACTCGACGAGCGGCACGAGCGGGTCGAGCAGCGACGCGACCGCGGAGAGCTCCTGGAGCGCCTCGCGAGACTTGACGAAGCGGGACGGGTACTGCAGGAGGACGCCGCGAAGCTTCCCCGCCCGCTCGAGTGGGGCGAGCGCGTCGCGAAACTCGGCGAACGCCCGCTCCCGGTCGCCCCGGCGGTGCCCGGTCATCTCCGCGCTCGCCTTCGCGTGGAAGACGAAGCCCTCGGGGGTGCGCTCGGCCCACTTCGCGGCCGTCTCCGGCGAGGGCAGGTGGTAGAAGGGCGAGTCGATCTCGACCGTGTCGAAGCGCTCCGCGTAGTAGGCGAGCCGCTGCGCCGGCGAGGAAACGCCCCGCGGGTACCAGCGCTTGACCAGGCCCTCGTCCGCCCAGGAGCACGTTCCGATCCGGATCACGCCATCGAGAATAGGAGTCGCGGGCGGGATGAATCCAGTCCTCCACGCAGTAGTCTCTGGCGGTGGACTCGCGGCCGGTCGGCGTCTTCGACTCGGGCATGGGCGGCCTGACCGTCCTGCACGAGTGTCTCGTGACGATGCCGCACGAGGACTTCGTCTACCTCGGCGACGGAGCGCGCCTGCCCTACGGTCCGCGGCCGCTCCCGGAGGTCGCGCGGTTCGCGCACGAGATCGCGGCGTACCTCGAGGCCCAGGGCGTGAAGCTGATCCTGGTCGCCTGCAACGCGGCGACCTCGGCTGCGCTCCCCGAGCTCCAGGAGTCGTTGTCCGTTCCGGTCGTGGGGGTGATCACGCCCGAGGCCCACGCGGCGGTGCAGGCGACGCGGAACCGGCGGGTCGGTCTGCTCGCGACGCAGCTCACCGTCAGCGCCGGGCGGTACGAGCGTCTCGTGCGCACGCTCGACGCCGGCGTGCGGCTGACGTCGGTCGCCTGCCCGAGGCTCGTGCCGCTGATCGAGAGCGACGATCCGTTCGGTCCGCCCACGGTCGAGGCGGTCCGGGAGTACGCCGAGCCACTGAAGCAGGCGGGCGTGGACACGGTCGTGCTCGGATGCACCCACTACCCGCTGATCCGGCCGATCTTCCAGCGGGTCTTCGGGCGCGGGGTGACGCTCGTCTTCTCGGCCGAGGAGACCGCCCGCGAGGTCGCCGAGACGCTGGCCCGCAAGGGGATCGAGCACGATCCGGGCCGGGAGGGGTCGTACCGGTTCCTGACGACCGGCGATGCCGAGACGTTCCGCGTCACAGGCGCCCGCTTCCTGCAGCTCCCGATCGACGAGGTCGAGCACGTCTCGCTCTCGGAGCTCGAGAGGGCCGCGGCGTGACCTACGCCCGAACCGGTGCCAGGCACGGGTCACGAAACGCGCGCGAAAGGCGCACGAGAGGCGTCGACCCGTCTGGCCGAGCGGTGTCTCGGGCCCGAGAACCGGTGCCAGGCACCGGTGTCGAGGGTGTGACGTGAGCAGAGCCGGCGGGCGCCGGGCGGATCAGATCCGGCCGCTGGAGATCGTGCCCGACTACCTCGAGCAGCCGCACGGCTGCGTCCTCTTCTCGCAGGGGAAGACCCGCGTCCTCTGCACGGCGTCGGTGGAGGAGGGCGTTCCGCGGTGGATGGCCGGGCGGGGCCAGGGCTGGATCACGGCCGAGTACTCGCTGCTGCCTGCCTCGACGGGCCAGCGGACGCAGCGCGAGGCCTCGTCGGGACGGCAGAAGGGACGGACGGTCGAGATCCAGCGCCTGATCGGGCGGGCCGTGCGCGCGGTCACCGACTTCGCGGCGCTCGGCGAGCGCACGCTGTGGCTGGACTGCGACGTCCTCCAGGCGGACGGCGGTACTCGCTGCGCGGCGATCTCCGGCGCCTGGGTGGCCGCACGGCGGGCGCTCGACCGGTTCGGGCTCGTGAAGGCGATGCCCGGCTCGGTCGCCGCCGTGTCGCTCGGGATCGTCGGCGGCGAGCTCCTGCTCGACCTCGACTACGAGGAGGACTCGACCGCGGACGTCGACCTGAACGTGGTGATGACCGGCGACGGCCGCCTCGTCGAGGTCCAGGCAACCGCCGAGCGCGTCCCGTTCGGGCGCGACCAGCTGGACGAGCTGCTCGAGCTCGCGGCGCGAGGCATCGCCCTGATCGGCGCCGCCCAGCAGGAGGCCGTCGATGCGCCTCGTTGCTGACGCCTTCGCGCTCGGCTGGGACGAGACCCTGCTGCGGCTGGCGATCGCCGCGGCCCTGGGGGGTGCGATCGGGCTCGAGCGCGAGCTCGACGAGAAGGCGGCGGGCCTGCGCACGCACATGCTCGTCGCCGCCGGCTCCGCGCTCTTCACGCTGGTGTCCGCCTACGGCTTCTCGGGAATCCTCGGCGGCGAGAGCGGCTCGAACGTCCTCGTCCGCCTCGATCCGTCCAGGATCGCCGCCCAGATCGTGACCGGCATCGGCTTCCTCGGGGCCGGCGTGATCTTCCGGCAGGGGTTCACGATCCGCGGCCTGACGACGGCCGCGAGCCTCTGGCTGGTCGCCGCGATCGGCATGGCCGCCGGGGCGGGGTACTGGGCGGGCGCGGTGCTCGCGACGGTGGTGGGCGTGCTCAGCCTGCGACCCCTCGAGTGGCTGAAAGAGCGGATGCTGCCGCAGCGGGCCGCCAACCGGCTGGTCGTCGAGCTGGCGGAGGACGCGCGGAGCGGCGAGGTCCTCGACGCGCTCGAGCGCGTCGGCGATCTGCTCGCCCTCCGCCGGGACGGCAAGCGCCTCGAGGTCGAGATGCGGATCGACCGCGCGCAGCGGACGCCGGCCCTCGACGCCGTCGCGCGGCTCCCGCAGGTCGAGGAGGCACGCTGGCAGAACTAGCGCTCCGGCTGGTGCTCTGCTCACGGAACGAGCACAAGCGGGAGGAGCTCGCCGCCGCGCTTCCCGGCTGGACCGTCGACCTCCTCGACGCCGACGACTACCCGCCGGAAACGGGTGCGACCTACTACGAGAACGCCCGCGCGAAAGCCTTGCACGGCCGTGCGGTCGGCCCGGCCGGCAGCTGGATGCTCGGCGAGGACTCCGGGATCGAGGTGGACGCGCTCGGCGGCGGCCCGGGCGTTCGGTCGGCCCGGTCGGCGGCGCCGGGGAAGAGCCCCGAGCAGACGCTCCTCGACGAGCTCGGCGACCGGCCCGAGCGCGGCGCGAGGATGATCACGCACCTCGTCGCGATCGCCCCGGACGGGCGGGAGGTCGACGCCGTGGGCGTCCTGGAAGGGACGATCGCGCGTACGGCGCGCGGGCGCGGAGGCTTCGGCTACGACCCGATCTTCGTCCCGGACGGGGAGCAGCGGACGGTGGCGGAGCTGGGAGACGACTGGAAGCGGCGGAACTCGCACCGCGCACGCGCCGCGGCGGCGCTCAGGTCTGCGCTCGGCGCCAGTTGACCTCGGCCCCGAAGACGATCACGTTCGCCATCACGTAGAGCCAGATCAGGAGCAGGGCGGTTCCCCCGAAGGCCTGAGCCGTCGGTACGTGCTTCGAGAGGCCGATGTAGATCGGCAGCACCTGGAACGAGGCTTCCAGCCCGACCGTCCCGATGATCGCTCCCGGAAGGACGGAACGGACGCTGAGGGATGCGTTGGTCAGGACCCGGTACGCGGAGACGAGGAAGGCGAAGACGGCGATCGTGGACACGATCACGGACAGGGCGTAGGCGACGACCCGGTTGCCCAGGAAGCCCGGCGCGAACCGGTTCAGGAGGTGCGCGCCGAGCCCGCCCACGAGCAGCCCGGCGAACAGGGTGACGAGCGAAGCGAGCATGAAGACGACCGCGAGCGCCTTGCCCTGGAGGAAGGGGCGGTTCGGCCGCCCGTAGACGATGTTGAACGCGGACTCGAGGACGCTGAAGAGGGAGAGCGACGACCAGAGCAGAAAGGCGCCGCCGACGAGGCCGAGCGAGGTCGCGTTCCGCTGGATCGCCCGGAAGAGCGCGACGCTGCTTGAGATCGACGCGCCCGGAAAGATCCGCTGCAGCTCGGTGACGAAGTAGCTGGACTCGGTGGCGCGGCCCGCGAGGCCGAGGAGGGCCAGGGCGAGGAAGAGCAGCGGAATGAACGACATCAGCGCGAAGTACGCGATCATCGCCGCCAGGTGCGTCCCGCGGTCGGCGAAGAACTTCGCGAACGTCGCGCGCATCGGAGGAGTATCGACCGCCGCAAAGTGGGTGTCATCCGTCGGCCGGATCGTGCCGATGAGGACTGTCGTGGTTGCCGTACCGCATCTCATCGGCCGCGGGAGGCGCCGTCGGCGCGCGCAGGATCAGGCCGCCGCGCTGCTCCGGATCTCCGAGGCGATCGACGACTACCTGTACACCAACGAGCACCTGCCGGGAGGAGGCCGGAGCTCGGTGTTCTCGGGCCCGAACCGCGAGAAGCTGATGGGCGGCCCGGTGCCGACCGGGTCCGACGTCGCGCGGGAATGGGAGCGGCTGATCCATCCCGACGACTGGGACGAGCACCTCGCCCACCGGGAGCGGCTCGGCCGCGGAGAACCGAGCGAGGTGATCTACCGCCTGCGCGGCTACGACGGGCGGACGCGCTGGATCCACGCCCGCACCCGGTCGCACCGCGAGCACGGGCGCCTGTTCGTCGACGGGATCGTCTCGGACATCACCGCCCGGCGCGAGGCGGAGGAGGCGCTGCTCCAAGCACAGGACGAGCTGCGCGGGCAGGTCGAGCTCAACGCCCACCAGGCGACCCACGACTCGCTGACCGGGCTCGGCAACCGGCGAAAGCTCCTCGCCGACCTCGAGCTCCTGCTCGCCGACCACGAGGCGCGCGACCACGCCGTGTTCGTGCTCTGCGACCTGGACGGCTTCAAGCTCTACAACGACACCTTCGGCCACCCGGCCGGCGACGCGTTGCTCGTCCGGCTCGGCCGGCGGCTGGAGGCGGCGACCGCCGGTCGAGGCCTGGCCTACCGGCTCGGCGGCGACGAGTTCTGCGTCGTCTGCCGCGACTGCGAGGACCCCGAGGGGCTCTGCGCGACCGTCGCCGATGCCCTGACCGACCGGGGCGAGGCCTTCGCGGTCACGACGGCCTGGGGACTGTGCCCGCTGCGGGACGTGCGCGACGCCGGTGCGGCGCTCTCGCAGGCCGATCAGCGGCTGTACGAGCAGAAGGGACGAGGCCGCCGCTCGATCTCCGGCCAGGTCGTGGACGTCCTCGTCGCCGCGCTGGAGGAGCGTGACCCGCACCTCGGGCTGCATCTCAACGACGTCGGCGAGCTCGCCGTCGTCGTGGGGCGCCGGCTCGGCCTCGACGCCGCCCAGGCCGACGTGCTCCGCCACGCCGCCCGCCTCCACGACATCGGCAAGCTGGCCATCCCCGACGAGATCATCCGGAAGCCGGCCCCGCTCGACGGCGAGGAGTGGACGTTCATGCAGCAGCACCCGGTGATCGGCGAGCGGATCCTGGCGACCGCGCCCGCCCTCGGCGACGCCGCCCGCATCGTCCGCTCAAGTCACGAACGCTTCGACGGCACCGGATACCCGGACGGCCTGCAGGGCCGCGAGATCCCGCTCGCCGCCCGCATCGTCTCCGTCTGCGACGCGTTCGACGCCATGATCGGCCCCCGGCCGTACCGGGATGGCGTCTCGGTCGCGGAGGCCCTCGCCGAGCTGACCGCCTGCGCCGGGACGCAGTTCGACCCGGAGGTCGTCGCCGCGTTCGCGGACGTCGTCCGCGAGGGGCGCGTGCCCAGCGCAGCCTGAAAAAGCGCCTGTGTTAGCGTGTCGCGCCGATGGACGCGGCCCAGGCCCTGACCGACCTGACCGAGATCTCGTCGCAGATCGAGGCTGCCGTCGTCCTCGACCCGAACGGGGTCGCGATCGCCTCGACGCTGCCGGAGCCGCGGTCGACCGATTTGGCGCGGACGGCCAAGGAGCTGCTCGCCGCGGTCGGGACGGTCGCGGGCGGAGAGGGGCGCGAGCCCGCCCAGATCGAGGTCGCGACCCGCGAGGGCAGCGTCTTCCTGGTGCGCGACGACGAGCGCGTCGTGGCCGCGACCACCGGCCCCGAGCCCACCGTCGGGCTCGTGTTCTACGACCTGAAGAGCTGCCTGCGCAGCATCGCCGCGGGCGAGAAGCCGAAGCCGAGGCGCACGCCGCGCAAGAGCGGCGATCGGGAGCAGAGCGATGCGGCGGCGTAAGCTCGTCACGGGCTTCGTGCTCGCGGCCGGCTCGCTCGCCGGAACGATCTTCTACCGGCGCCGGGTCGCCCGCCGGCGGGAGCGCGTCGACGTCTACTTCGAGGACGGCTCGATGGTCACGCTGACCGAGGGCTCGCCCGAGACCGCGAGCGTGCTGCCCCTGGCGCATCGCCTCCTCGCGACCGCCCGGGGCTAGGTGTCCTTTCCCGACGACGCGTCGCTGCTCACGGCCATCCGTGACAGCGCCTATCTCGAAGGCGACTTCGTTCTCCGCTCCGGCAGGCGCTCGCGGTACTACCTCGACAAGTACCGGTTCGAGACCGAGCCGGACCTGCTCGAGGCGATCGGGGCGCGGCTGGCGGCCAAGGTCGCGGAGGTGGAGCCGGACGCGGTCCGGCTCGCCGGCCCGGAGCTGGGCGCGGTCCCGCTCGCGGCCGCGGCGTCGCTGGCCTCGCGGCTGCCGTTCCTGATCGTCCGCGGGCAGCAGAAGGAGTACGGGACGGCGAACCGCCTGGAGGGCGCCTACCGGGAGGGCGAGCTCGTGGTCCTGATCGAGGACGTCGTCACCTCCGGGGGAGCGGCGGCCGATGCCGTCCGAGCCGTACGCCAAGCTGGTCTCCAATGCCGCACGGCCGTGTGCGCTGTCGATCGCGAGGAGGGCGGTGTGGATGCCCTTGCCGGTCTCGGCGTGCGCCTGCACCCGCTGTTCCGTGCGGCCGAAGTCGTCGAGGGGCACCCGATTGCAATGAAGCCGCATGGTTGAGCGGAAAGTCCGCGGCTGCTAGGTTCCGCCCCGTGACCCACGTCCAGAGGAGGAGCTAGGTGACGAAGCAAGACTTTGTCGACGCGGTTGCCCAGAAGAGCGGGCTGAACCGTCGTGAGGCAGGCCAGGCCGTCGATGCCGTTCTCGACACGATCACGGACGCGCTGCGCCGCGGCGATTCCGTGAACTTCACCGGGTTCGGCAAGTTCGCGACCTCGCACCGCAAGGCGCGGATGGGCGTGAATCCGCGGAACCCGAGCCAGAAGGTCAGCATCCCGGCGGCGACGGTCCCGAAGTTCACCGCAGGCAGCGCCCTGAAGCAGGCGGTTCGCGGCTAGCACGGCCGAGGCTCCTCCCGATCGAGTCGAGTCGAGGGCCGCGGTCCGCGCGGCCCTCGGCGTGTTCGGGGATTGCCTACGCTGTCCGTGATGGAAGCGGAAGCCGCCGTCGCGACCACGGTCTTCGCCGATCGGCTGGCGGCGGCGGTCGAGCAGAAGCGCAGCCAGCTCGTCGTCGGGCTGGACCCGGTCCTCGACCTGCTGCCGCTCGAGCTGCGCGGCGACGCCCAGATCGGCCGCCCGGCGGCGGCCGACGGCTTCGTCCGGTTCTGCTGCGGAATCGTCGACGCGGTCGCGCCCTACGCGGTCGCAGTCAAGCCTCAGCTCGGGTTCTTCGAGGCGCTCGGGAGCGACGGCGTCGCGGCGTTCGAGCGAGTCGCCGCCTACGCACGGGCCGCCGGCCTGCTGGTGATCGTCGACGGGAAGCGCGGCGACATCGGCTCGACTGCCAGGGCGTACGCCGAGGCGTACATCGAGCCGGCCGAGGGCCGCGACCCGACCGCCGACGCGCTGACCGTGAACACCTACCTCGGCCGCGACTCGCTCGAGCCGTTCGTGGTCGCGTGCCGGCGGAGCGGCGGCGGTCTCTTCTGCCTGGTGAAGACCTCGAACGCCGGCAGCATCGACGTGCAGGATCTCGCGCTGTCCGACGGGCGGCCGGTGTGGCAGCAGGTCGCTCTGCTCGTGCGGGAGCTCGGCGAGGAGCTGGTCGGCGACTGCGGCCTCTCCAGCATCGGGGCGGTCGTCGGCGCGACGCATCCGCGGGCGGTGAGCGAGGCGCGGCGGCTCCTCCCTCAGTCCGTCTTCCTGCTCCCGGGTGTCGGAGCGCAGGGCGCCACGCCCGCGGACATCGCCCGCGCGTTCACGAGCGGCCCGGCGAGCGCGCTCGTCAGCGCCTCCAGGTCGGTCATCTACGCCTACCGGGACAGGGACGCCGACTGGCGTTCGGCGGCCGCGGCCGAGGCTGCCCGGCTCCGGCACGAGATCTGGGCCGAGTCCGGGTGGTAGAGCGGCTCTCGCGGCTCGCGCAGCGGCCGCTGCGCCTTCGGAACGGCAGCCGGACGGCTCGCTACGCGGCCCCGGTGGCCTTCCTCCTGGCGGTCACGGTCGCCGTGCTGGTCGTCCGCTCGGCGCTCCGCTCTGACTCGACGCCGAGCCGCTCGGAGAGCTCGAGCGTGACGACGGCCGGCCGCGGGGCCGCCCGAGGCACGAAGGCACCGGCGCTCCCGAAGCGCTTCTACGTCATCCGGAGCGGCGACACCCTCGGCGGGATCGCGGCGAGGTTCGCAACCACCGTGGACGCGCTCCTACGGTTGAACCCCGGCATCGAGCCCACCGCGCTGATCCCGGGCCAGCAGGTGCGCGTGAAGTAGACCGATGCGGCCGGTGACCCGTCGCCTCGCGCTGCTCGCGGCCGCCCTGCTGCTCTCCGCGCCGCCCGCGCTCGCCGGTGCGCCGCACGTCGACGGCCGCGCGTACCTCGTCGAGAACGGCGTCACCGGCGAGGTCCTCGCGCGCAGCCGCGACCGGGAGCGGCTGCCGATCGCGAGCATCACGAAGCTGATGACGGTCCTCGTGGCGCTCCGGCATGTCCACCTCGACGACGTCGTGACCGTCAGCCGCCAGGCCGCGGCGGTCGGCGAGTCGTCGATCTACCTGCGCAAGGGGGAGCAGCTGACCGTGCGCGACCTGGTCGAGGCGGCGCTGATCCAGAGCGCGAACGACGCCGCCGTGGCGCTGGCGGAGTACGTCGGCGGAAGCCAGGCTGCGTTCGTCGAGATGATGAACGCGGAGGCGAAGCGCCTGAAGCTTCGCGACACGCACTTCGCGAACCCGGACGGGCTGGACGCGGCCGGCCACTACTCCAGCGCCCACGACGTCACCAGGCTCGCCCGGATCGCGATGAAGAACGCGTTCGTCCGGCAGGTCGTGGCTCGCTCCACGGCGACGATCGCAGGCGGGCGGACGCTGACGACCTGGAACGACCTGCTCGGGCGCTTCCCGGGCGTCTTCGGGGTCAAGACGGGACACACGAGCGCGGCCGGCTGGTCCGAGGTCGCCGCGGCGCGCGACCACGGCGTCACGGTCTACGCGACCCTGCTCGGCGCCCCGTCGCGGGAGGGGCGCAACGCCGACCTCGAGGAGCTGCTCGCCTGGGGCATCTCGCGGTACCGCACGGTCGGCGTCGTATCGCCGACGCGCGTCTATGCCACGGCCGCCGCCCCGTACGGCCGCGCGCGGCTCTCGCTCGTCGCGGGCCGGGGGATAACCCGCCTCGTCCGCGTCGACCGGCCGCTCGTCGAACGTGTGGTCGCGCCGACGGCGGTCTCGTTGCCGGTGCGCAAGGGGCAGCGACTCGGCGAGGTGCGCGTCTACGCCGGTCGCAAGCTGATCGCCCGCCGGCCGCTCGTCGCCGCTCGCTCGATCGGGCGGCCCGGATTGATCGGACGCACGGAGTGGTATGCCGGACGTACCCTGGATCACATCGCAGGCTGGTTCTCGTAGCCCATGATCGTCACCGTCACCCTCAACGCCGCAATCGACCGCACGCTGACCGTGCCGAACTTCCAGCTCGGGCAGCGCCACCGCGCCAGCGCCGGCTTGACGCTGGCGGGCGGCAAGGGGATCAACGTCGCGCGCGCGCTCAAGCAGCTCGGCGTCCCGGTCGTCGCCACGGGCCTCGCGGGAGGACGGACCGGGACGCGCGTGGTCGAGGAGCTGACGGGCGAGGCGATCCTGAACGACTTCGTGCGCATCGGCGACGAGTCGCGGACGTCGACCGCCGTCGTCGACCCGACGGTCGGCAGCTACACGGAGATCAACGAATGGGGGCCGGACGTCTCCTCCGAGGAGCTCGACACGGTGCTGGAGAAGGTGCGGTATCTCTCCCGCGGGGCCGACTTCATCGTCCTGGCGGGCTCGCTCCCACGCGGAGTCGACCAGGGGTTCTACGGCGAGCTGATCCGCGACCTGAACCGCCGTCAGGTGCGCACCGTGCTCGACTCCGAGGGCGAGCCGCTGCGGCTCGGGCTCGAGGCCGAGCCGTATCTCGTCTCGCCCAACCAGCGCGAGGCCGAGGCGCTCGTCGGGCAGGAGTTCTACGAGCTCCAGGACTTCGCGTACGCGCTCGAGCACATCGCCGAGCTCGGGGCTCGCAACGTGGTCGTGACGAACGAGAGCGGGTGCTTCGCGCGACTCCGCGACGGCCGCGAGGTCCGGCGGTACCGCGCCGTGGCGCCTCGGGTCGAGCCCGTCTCGGCCGTCGGCGCAGGCGACGTGTTCCTCGCCGGGCTGGTCGCCGCCCAGGTCGACGGAAAGCCGATGGAGGAGACGCTGCGCCAGGCGGTCGCCGCCGGGGCGGCCTCGACGCGCGAGCTCGGCGCAGGGCGGTTCGACCCCCGCGAGGCGGCGCGGCTCGTCCCGGAGGTCGAGGTCGGAGAGCTCGAGGCGGTTGCCTCGGGCCCCTAGCATCTGGTTCGACCGGGCCCGCCGATAAGCTGTTTTCCTTGGGAGGCCTGGAGCTAGGACGGATCGAGGTCGAGCGGCTCCTCGCGCTGGAGGAGAAGTTCGTCAGAGAGGGGCTCGCCTTCGACGACGTCCTGCTCGTCCCGGCCGAGTCGGAGGTGCTCCCCAACGACGTCTCGACGCGGACCCGGCTGACCCGCGAGATCGAGCTTGCGATCCCGGTGGTGTCCGCGGCGATGGACACGGTGACGGAAGCCCGGCTCGCGATCGCGCTCGCGCGGGCGGGCGGGATCGGGATCGTGCACCGCAACCTGTCGATCGACGACCAGGTCGCGGAGGTCGACAAGGTCAAGCGCTCGGAGGCGGGGATGATCGTCGAGCCGGTCACGCTCGCGCCGGACGCGCCGGTCGCCGAGGCGCTCGAGCTGATGGCCCGGTACCGCATCTCGGGCGTCCCGATCACCGACGCAGAGGGCGTCCTGGTCGGCATCCTGACGAACCGCGACCTGCGCTTCGAGCACGACACCTCGCAGCCGGTGAGCGCCCTGATGACGAGCCGCAACCTGATCACCGCGCCCGTCGGGACCACGCTCGGCGAGGCGGAGAAGATCCTGCACCGCAACAAGGTGGAGAAGCTGCCCGTGGTCGACGCCGACGGTCGCCTGAGAGGCCTGATCACGGTCAAGGACATCTCGAAGCGGCAGGAGTTCCCGCACGCCACCAAGGATCCGCGGGGCCGGCTGCGCGTCGGCGCGGCGGTCGGCGTCGGCTCGGATGCGCTGGAGCGGGCCGAGGCGCTCGTCGCCCAGGGCGCGGACGTGCTCGTCCTGGACACCGCGCACGGCCACTCGCGCGGCGTCGTCGAGATGGCCCGGACGCTCAAGGCGCGCTTCGACGTCCAGCTCGTCGCCGGCAACGTCGCGACGGCCGAGGCGGCCGAGGCGCTGATCGCGGCCGGCGTCGACGGCGTCAAGGCGGGGGTGGGGCCCGGCTCGATCTGCACGACCCGCGTCGTCGCCGGGGTCGGCGTCCCGCAGGTGACTGCCGTCTACGACTGCGCCCGCGCGTGCGCTCCGGCGGGCGTCCCGCTGATCGCCGACGGCGGGATCCGCAACTCGGGCGACATCGCGAAGGCGATCGCCGCCGGCGCCGACAGCGTCATGCTCGGCTCCGCTCTGGCCGGGACGGACGAGGCGCCCGGCGACGTGATCCTCGTGCAGGGCGAGCGGTTCAAGGAGTACCGCGGCATGGGCTCGCTCGGGGCGATGAAGGCGCGCGGGTTCTCGAAGGACCGGTACTTCCAGGGCGACGTCGAGGACGTCGACGAGCTCGTGCCCGAGGGGATCGAGGGTCGCGTGCCGTACAAGGGGCCGGCGCGAACGGTGCTGCACCAGTACGTCGGCGGCCTGCGCCAGGCGATGGGGTACTGCGGCGCGGCGACGATCGAGGAGATGAAGGCGAAGACGCGCTTCGTCCGGATCAGCGCCGCCGGACTGTTCGAGAGCCACCCGCACGACGTGACGATCACGAAGGAGGCGCCCAACTATCGCCGCTGAGGTTCTTCGGCTTCCGCTTCCGGAACCCGCTCCCGAGGAGCGTCCCGTCCTCGTCGTCGACCTGGGCGGACAGTACTCGCAGCTGATCGCGCGCCGCGTGCGCGAAGCGCGCGTCTACTCCGAGCTCGTCGGGCACCGTGCCTCGGCCGCGTCGCTCCGCGCCAGGAACCCCGTCGCGCTGATCCTGAGCGGCGGCCCGGCGTCGGTCTACGCCGACGACGCGCCGAACGTCGACCCGGAGCTGTTCGAGCTGGGCGTGCCCGTGCTCGGAATCTGTTACGGGATGCAGCTGATGGCGCAGCAGCTCGGCGGCCGAGTCGAGCGCACCGACGCGTCGGAGTTCGGCCGCGCGGACGCGCGGGTCCGGGGGAAGCTCGCCGCCGACCTGCCCGAGCAGCAGGTGGTCTGGATGAGCCACCGCGACTCGGTGACGGCGCCTCCGGAGGGCGCGACCGTGACCGCCGAGTCGCCCTCGACGCCGATCGCCGGGTTCGAGGCGCCGGGGCGCGGCCTGTACGGCGTCCAGTTCCACCCGGAGGTCGTCCACACGCCGCACGGGCAGGACGTGCTGAAGAACTTCCTGTACGGGATCGCCGGTGCGCGGCCCACCTGGACGCCTGCGGCGGTGATCGAGGAGCAGGTGGAGCGGATCAGGGCACAGGTCGGCGGCGAGCGCGTGCTGTGCGCGCTGTCCGGCGGAGTCGACTCCGCCGTCGCCGCCCTCCTCGTGCACAAGGCGGTCGGCGACCAGCTCACCTGCGTCTTCGTCGACCACGGCCTGCTCCGCAAGGGCGAAGCCGCGCAGGTGGTCGAGACGTTCGAGGGCCACTTCCACGTCCCGCTCGTCCACGTCGACGCCGCGGCCCGCTTTCTCGCGCGTCTCGACGGCGTCACGGAGCCGGAGGAGAAGCGCCGGCGGGTGGGGGAGGAGTTCATCCGCGTCTTCGAGGAGGAGGCCGACCGGCTCGGGGAGACCAGGTTCCTCGTCCAGGGCACGCTCTACTCCGACGTGATCGAGTCCGGCGGCACCGACGGGGTCGCGGCGAAGATCAAGTCGCACCACAACGTCGGCGGCCTGCCCGAGGACATGACGATGGAGCTGGTCGAGCCGCTCCGCTCGCTCTTCAAGGACGAGGTGCGCCGTGTCGGCGAGGAGCTCGGCCTGCCCGAGGCGATGGTCTGGCGCCACCCGTTCCCGGGGCCGGGGCTCGCGATCCGGATCATCGGCGAGGTGACGCGGCAGCGGCTGGAGATCCTGCGCGAGGCCGACGCGATCCTGCTCGAGGAGGTGCGCCGTGCAGGTCTCTACCGCGAGCTCTGGCAGTGCTTCGCCGTCCTCCCGGCGATCCGCTCGGTCGGCGTCCAGGGAGACGAGCGCACGTACGGCTACCCGA
>Ga0070741_10006262_pt1 | contig 25714 bp, 22 predicted proteins | sample Coa_R1_4_FD_66440 | JGI IMG/M metagenome (GOLD analysis project Ga0070741, IMG submission 66440) | Surface soil microbial communities from Centralia Pennsylvania, which are recovering from an underground coalmine fire - Coalmine... | ecosystem: Environmental > Terrestrial > Soil > Unclassified ... | reverse complement strand
GGAAAGAACAGGGACAGGCCGATCGCGGAGTAGGCGAACAACTTGAGGCTCGCGGCCCATTCGAGCAGCGCGAGGTGCCGTCCCGAATACTCGAGTATCAGGGCCTCGTGGATCATCGTCAGCTCGAGGTGGGTGGCGGGATTGTCGATCGGAACGCGGGCGTTCTCCGCCAGCGACACCATGGTGAACGCCACGCCCGCCAGCGCGAAACTGGGATAGATCGCGAGCTCGCGGTGCGCGAGCGTTTCCACGATGGTCGTCAGCGAGGTCGACTGCGAAATCAGGGAAGCGGTGAACAGGACCATGAGCAGCGCCGGCTCGGCGAGAAACCCGATCAGCATTTCGCGGCGCGCGCCCAGGGTGCCGAACGCCGTGCCGACATCCATAGCGGCCAGCGAGATGAAGACGCGCGCAAGCGCGAACAGGCCGACCAGGGCGATGGCGTCGGCCGCCGGCGACAGCGGCAGCTCGGTGGACAGGGTGGGAATGATGCCGCAGGCGAGCGCCGTGCACCCGAAGACGACGTAGGGCGCGGCGCGGAACATGGAGGAAGCGCGCTCGGCGACCACGGAATCCTTGTTGAACAGCTTGTGCAGCGTCCGATACGGCTGGAGCAGGCTGGGCGCCGACTTGTTCTGCAGCCAGGCGCGGCACTGACTGACCCAGCCCGCGAGCAGCGGCGCCAGCGCGAGCGCCGCGATGAGATCCAGAATCTGCGAAGCGGCGCCGGTCAGGCTCATCGTGTCACCCAGACGAGAATCGCGATCACGGTGACGAAGCTGTACAGCAGGTAGACGGCAATCCTTCCCTGTTGCAGCAGGCCGACGAGGCTCGCGGCGCGCTCCACGACGGCCGCCAGGGGCTCGTAGAGCCAGTGCCAGAAATGATCCCCCACCGTCACCCGGTAGCGGGGCTGCGGATCGGCGGCGCGCGGCAGCTCGCGATGCATGCGAAACAGCGGCTCGAAGATCTGCCGGATCGGCTGGCCGAAACCCTCGGCGGTATCCTCCATGCGCGGGGTTTGCCACGGATAGCCGCAGTCCCACGGCGGCGATCGCCGCGTCCGCCCGTGGTACAAGGTTCGCACCAGCACGTAGGCCAGGCTGAAGCCCAGCGCGATGCCCGCGAAAAAGACGGCGGGTCCATAACTCGCGCGCTCGATCGCGACCGGCACCAGCAGCCAGCCGCTCTGGCTCACCGTGCGCCCCAGTCCCGCGCCGACGAGTTGTTGCGTCACCGGATCGATGAGCTGAACGACCTGGACCGGCAGCAGGCCGAGGACCACCGAGCCGGCCGCAAGCCAAAGCATTCCCGCGCGCTCCCATGCGCCGGCGTCGTGTGCCTGGGACAGCTTCTCCTCGCGCGGCTGGCCCAGAAAGATCACGCCGAAGAACTTCACCATGGTGTAGGCGGCGAGCGCGGCAACCAGAGCGATCAGCGCCGCGACCGCCGGCACCAGCATGTTGAGGAATGAATTCGGCAGCCCGGGCGCGAACAGAAAGCTTTGCAGCAGAAGCCACTCGGAAACGAACCCGCCCAGCGGCGGAAGCCCGGCGCTAGCCAGGACGCCGATCAGGCAGGCCCACGCGACCCACGGCATGGTCCGGATCAGACCGCCCAGCTTGCCCAGGCTGCGCTCGCTGGTGGCATGCAAGACCGCCCCGGTGCCGACGAAGAGCAGGCTCTTGAAGAACGCATGGCTCACGACGTGATAGAGCGCCGCGGTGAGCGCGAGCGCCGCCATGGGCTTCATGCCATAGCCCGAGAACAGGATCGCCAGGCCGATGCCCGCAAAGAGCAGGCCGATGTTCTCGATGGACGAATAGGCGAGCAGCCGCTTCATGTCGACCTGCACCGCCGAAAACACCACGCCGAACAAAGCCGTCCCCAATCCGATGGCGAGGATCAAGCCGCCCCACCACCAAATTTGGGTGTGGAGCAAGTCGTACGAAATCCGCAGGAATCCGTAGATCGCGGTCTTCAACATGACGCCGCTCATCAGTGCCGAGACCGGCGAGGGAGCCGCCGGATGCGCCTCCGGCAGCCACACGTGCAGCGGCAGGATGCCCGCCTTGGCGCCAAAGCCGAACAGCGCGAGCAGGAAGGCGACCGAAGTCCAGAACGGGGTGAGGTGCTGGGCGCGCATGTTGGCGAAGGTGTAGTCGCCGGTATTGGCTTGCAGGACGCCGAAGCAGAGCAGAATGCCGATGGCGCCGACGTGCGCGATGAGCAGGTACAGATAGCCCGCGCGCCGGATCTCCGCGATGCGGTGGTTCGTCGTGACCAGAAAGAACGAGGACAAGGCCATGGTCTCCCACATGACCATGAACGCATACGCGTCGTCGGCGAGAACCACCAGCACCATGCTGGCGAGAAAAACGTGGTACTGCAGGCACAGCAGGCCCGGAGGCGTGCCTTCGCCCTCGCGAAAGTACCCGGCGGCGAACGCGGACACGCCGGCGGCCGCGCCGCCGATCACCAGAAGGAAGAACGCGGACAGGCTGTCCAGCCTGAAGTGAAACGGCAGGCCGGGCAGCCCGATCGGCAGCACCATGCTCTCGGGGGCGGCCGGCAGCGCACCGAGGGCGGCAACGAGCAACGCGATGCCGAGCAGGCCGCCGGCAGGAAAGAGCGCCCTCGCCACCAGCCTCATGCGGTGAAGGGCGAAAAATCCGGCCGCGCCGATGAGCAGCCACGCGGCGGCGACGGCCAGCACCGCGTCCAGGCCCAGATGATTCACGTCCGATGCCTTCTGTTCTTCAGACCGGCCGAGCCTAGCGCTCGCTGCCCGAGGCTCGCAGAAGCCATGCCGGCAGCTCCCGGCCACCGGCATGATCGATGATGTACTGGCGGATCAGCTTCCTGACGACTTGCGAGGGCGTCACATCCTGGATCGCGCATATCTCCTCGAAGATCTTCTTCTTGCGCGGGTCGATGAGGATCGTGAGCCTGGCGGTCCGGTTTTCCATGGGCGGTTCGAGGATGTTAATGCAATTAACATTGCAATCGTAGCATGGGCGCATGAGATGATACGCTCTCCATTCGCCGCGCGGGTCGGGAGCGGCTTTCGTTCCGGGGGCATTCGCGTGCGCGAAGAATTCCCGCTGCACGCGAACTTGCGGCACGTGCAAACGATGATCGCGGCGGGCGAAATGGAGGAACATCGATGTCGCGATGCCGGCGTTGTGCGGGCAATTCGCTCGGCGAGCGCTTCCGCCGTGTGCGCAATGCCGGCCGCGCGCTTTCGCACGGCGCGGATCCGACCCGCGGTGCTTCGCTACGAGTTCGTTCCTCACCGGGCGATCGTTGATTGCCAATCGACATTGGGCTATGGTGGCCGGCGCAGAATCGATCAACGAGAGGACGGCAAGCGACGGCGGCGCCCACGCAACTCGGCGGCGGGGCAACACCGGCTCGCGCACGGGGCGCTCTCGCAGGGTCCGAGTCAGCCGCTAGAAGGGAAACGCGCACGGTGGCTCTGGGCGGGCTGTTGTGGTGCATCGCGGCGCTGCTTGCGGCGAGCGTGGCGGCGATCGCGGTTGCACGTCATCGCGCAGCGACCACGTTTGTCTATGCGTTCGCTCTGGGCGTCACGACAGTCGCGCTGGTCATCGCCGCCGCCTCCCTTCTCGCTCCCGATGCGCTCTCCGGCGCGCTGACGCTGCCGCTCGGACTGCCGTGGCTGGGGGCCCGTTTTCGCCTCGACGCGCTGGCGGCATTCTTCCTCGTGGTGGTCAATCTCGGCAGCGCCACCGCCAGCCTTTACGGTCTCGGCTACGGCAGGCACGAAGAAGCGCCGGCGCGTGTTCTGCCTTTCTTCCCGGCGTTCATCTCCGGGATGAACCTCGTCGTGCTGGCCGCGGATGCGTTCACGTTCCTGTTCGCCTGGGAGTTCATGTCGCTGTCCTCCTGGGCGCTGGTGATGGCCCATCATCGCCGCAGCGGCAACGCGGCGGCCGGCTTCCTCTATCTCCTCATGGCGAGCCTCGGCACACTCGCCTTGCTGCTCGCCTTCGGCCTGCTGGCCGGTCCGAGCGGCGGCTATGCCTTCGATGCCATTCGCGCGATGCCGCCCTCGGCGGGCGTGGCCGGGGTCGTCCTCGCGCTTGCGCTCGTCGGCTGCGGGTCCAAGGCCGGTCTGGTGCCGCTGCACGTCTGGTTGCCGCTCGCGCATCCGGCTGCGCCGAGCCATGTCTCCGCGCTGATGAGCGGCGTCATGACGAAAGTGGCTGTGTATGGCTTCGTGCGCATCGTGTTCGACCTGCTCGGTGCGCCGAACTGGTGGTGGGGCGCCGTGGTTCCCCTGCTGGGCGGCGTGACCGCGGCCATGGGCGTGCTCTACGCGCTCATGCAGCACGACCTGAAGCGCCTGCTCGCCTATCACACGGTGGAGAACATCGGCATCATCTTCATCGGCCTCGGGCTGGCGCTCGCTTTCCAGGCGGCCGGGATGCGGGGCGCGGCCGCGCTCGCGCTCACCGCCGCCCTGTTTCACGTCTTCAATCACTCGGTATTCAAGAGCCTGCTGTTTTTCGGCGCAGGGGCGGTGCTCACCGCGACCGGCGAGCGCGACATGGAACACCTGGGCGGGCTGATTCACCGCATGCCGCTCACGGCTCTTGCCTTTCTCGTCGGCTCCGCGGCGATCTCCGCGCTGCCGCCGTTCAACGGCTTCGTCTCTGAGTGGCTGACCTTCCAGGCGATTCTGATCAGCCCGGCCCTGCCGCAATGGGTGCTGAAGTTCCTGATCCCCGCAATCGGCGCCTTGCTCGCGCTCTCCGCCGCGCTCGCCGCCGCATGTTTCGTCAAGGCCTTCGGCGTGACCTTTCTCGGGCGGCCGCGCACGCCGGTGGCGCGCGATGCCGCCGAGACCAGCAGCTGGTCGCTGGGGGCCATGTTCCTGCTGGCCGGGCTGTGTCTGGTGGCGGGTATCCTGCCCGGCTATTTCATCGACGCGCTCGCCCCGGTCGCGCAGGCGCTCGCCGGCGCGCACCTGCCCCGGCAGCACGAGCTGGACTGGTTGACGATCGTGCCGATCGCCCAGAGCCGCAGCTCCTACAACGGCCTGCTGCTGTTTTCGCTGGTCGCGCTCGCGGCCGGGCTCGCTGCCGACGTCATTCATCGCTGGGCGTCCGACGCGGTGCGCAGATCCGAACCCTGGGATTGCGGCTTCCCCGATGCCACGCCGGTGACGCAGTACACCGCCGGCAGCTTCACGCAACCCATCCGCCGCGTGTTCGGCACGGTGGTGTTTCGCGCGCGCGAGGAAGTTCACGTTCCCCGTCCCGGCGATTCCAGCGCCGCGCGCCTGCACGTACAGCTGCGAGACGTGCCATGGGATCTGCTGTACGCGCCGGCGGCGGGGCTGGTGGACTTCGTCGCCGATCATCTCAACAAGGTGCAGTTCCTCACGATTCGCGCCTATCTCACCCTCGTGTTCGGTGCGCTGGTCGTGCTGCTGATGGTGCTCGTGGTGTGGCAATAGCTCTCGACATCGTCGTCCAGCTCTGTCAGATGCTGCTCGTGCTGGCGCTCGCGCCGCTGCTTACCGGCTACGTGCGCAAGCTGAAGGCGCACCTGCTCCGGCGGCAGGGGCCGCCGCTCGCCCAGCCTTATCGCGATCTGCTTCGACTCCTGCGCAAGGAAGTCGTGCTGGCGCATTCCGCGTCCTGGGTATTCCGCGTCGCGCCGTACCTGGTGTTCGCAACGACCTGGGTGGCCGCAGCGCTCGTGCCTACGTTCGCAACCGGACTCATCTTCAGCTATGCGGCGGACATGATCGCCATCGTCGCGCTTCTGGGAAGCGCGCGCTTCATGCTCGCGCTGGCGGGACTCGACGTCGGCACGAGCTTCGGCGGGATCGGCTCGAGCCGCGAGATGATGATCGCGTCGCTGGCGGAACCGGCGATGCTGATGGTCGTGTTCACGCTGTCGCTTCTCGCCGGATCCACGCAGCTGTCGTCGATCGCGGCGTCGCTGCAAGGCCCCGACGTCGGACTGCGGGTGTCGCTTGCGCTCGCGCTGATCGGTCTGATCATGGTGGCGATCGCGGAAAACGCCCGCATCCCGGTCGACAATCCGGCGACCCACCTCGAGCTGACGATGGTGCACGAAGCCATGATCCTCGAGTATTCGGGACGGCACCTGGCGTTGATCGAGGCCGCCTCGTACCTGAAGCTGCTGCTCTATGTATCGGTCATCGCCTGCGTGTTCTTTCCCTGGGGACTGGCGGTGGCGGGACAGGGGCTCGCGGCCTACCTGGCCGGGCTCGCGGTCTACGTGGCCAAGCTTGCCGCCAGCGGCTTCCTGCTTGCGATATTCGAGACCGCGATCGCGAAGATGCGGGTGTTCCGCGTTCCGGACTTCCTGGGCGCGGCGTTGATGCTCGGACTCCTGGCGACGCTGCTGCTGTTCGTGACGCGGGCGGGGTGATGGACCGCCTCTCCCTCGACATCGCGCATCTGTTCGCCGGCGGCCTGGTGCTGGTGAGCTTCATGCTGCTCTACCAGGACCGCATGTCCGGGCTGGTGAACACGTTCGCCTCGCACGCCGTGGTGGTTTCCCTGTCCGTGGCGTGGCAGGCGTACATCCAGCAGGCGCCGCACCTGTACATCACCTCCGCGATCGCGCTGGTCGTCAAGGCATTCGTGATTCCCGTGGCTTTGCATCGCATCATCGTGCGGCTCGGAATCCACGGCACGATCGAGCCCGTGGTCGGCATCGGGCAGACCATGCTCGCCGGCATCGGACTGGTGGCGCTGTCCATTCTCGTCATGCTGCCGATCACGGCGCAGGCCGGCACGCTCGCCCGCGAGGACCTGGCGTTCTCGCTGTCCGTCATCCTGCTCGGCCTGCTCATGATGGTCTCGCGACGCAACGCCGTCAGTCAGGTGATCGGATTCATGTCGATCGAGAACGGGCTCATCCTCGCCGCCACCGGCGCCAAGGGAATGCCGCTGGTGGTGGAGATCAGCGTCGCCTTCTCCATCCTCGTCGCCCTCATCGTGATCGGCATCTTCCTGTTCCGCATTCGCGAGCGCTTCGACACGGTCGACGTGCACGACCTCGACCGATACCGCGGTGAACGGCCATGAGCGACGCCGGCTCGCTCGCCGTCGGCGCCATCCTCCTCGTTCCCGCGCTGAGCGCGGCGCTGCTCGCCCTGCTTCCGGACGACCGGACCGCCGCCCGCCTCAACGTGGTCGCGACGCTGCTGACCCTGGGGTCCGCAGTGGTGCTCTTCGCGGTACGTCCGGCGCCCGGGCATTTCCTCATCGTGGACGACCTGAACGTCGTGTTCATCGTGCTCAGCACCTTCGTCGGATCCACGACCAGCGTATTCAGCGCGAGCTACATCGCCCATGAGCTGGAGATCGGGCGCCTCGCGCCGGCGTATCTGCGCTTCTACCACGCGATGTACCAGACGCTGATGTTCGCCATGAACCTGGCGCTGCTGTCCAACAACATCGGGTTGATGTGGGTTGCGGTCGAGCTGGCCACGCTCACCACGGTGATGATGGTCGGGATCTACCGCACGGCGGCGGCGCTGGAGGCGGCATGGAAGTATTTCATCCTGGGCAGCGTCGGCATCGCCCTCGCGCTGTTCGGGACGATACTGGTGTATCTCGCCGCGCGCTCCGTCGTCGGCGAAGGCCTCGATGCCATGGCGTGGAGCGTACTGGTAGGCAGCGCCGCGAAATTCGACCCGGCGCTGCTGAACCTGTCGTTCGTCTTCCTGCTCCTCGGCTACGGCACCAAGGTGGGACTCGTGCCTCTGCACGCCTGGCTGCCCGACGCGCACGCCGAAGGGCCCACGCCCATATCGGCCGTGCTCTCGGGCCTGCTGCTCAACGTGGCGCTGTTCGCCGTGCTGCGTTTCAAGACCATCATGTCGTCGAATCCGGGGGCGCTCGCCCCCGGGCCGCTGATGGTCTCCCTCGGCCTGCTTTCCGTGCTGTTCGCGTCGTTCATGCTGTATCGCCGGCACGACATCAAGCGCATGTTCGCCTATTCGTCGATCGAGCACATGGGCATCGTCACCTTCGCGTTCGGCATGGGAGGCGCGCTCGCGAACTTCGCCGGCCTGCTGCACATGACGCTGCACAGCCTCACGAAGTCGGCGATCTTTTTCTGCGTCGGCCACATCGCTCAGGTCAAGGGGACCCAGCACATGCCCGACATCCGCGGGCTGACCGTTTCCCACCCGCTGCTCGGCTGGGGCATGGTGCTCGGTGTGGTCGCCATCGCCGGCTTGCCGCCGATGGGCATCTTCGTGAGCGAGTTCCTGATCGTGACCTCGACGTTCGCGCGCCAGCCGGCGCTCGCGGTCGTGCTCGGGCTGAGCCTGCTGGTGGCGCTCGGGGCGCTGCTGCTGCGCTTGAACGGGCTTGCCTTTGGCGACCCCTACGGCAGCAACGAGCCGTCGAAAGCTTCGTTCGTGCCGGTGTTCGCGCATTTCGGCCTCGTTTTCGCGGCCGGCATCTGGCTTCCGCCCGCCCTCGTGGCGTGGTTCCAGCACGTCGCGGCGCTGCTGAGCTGATGGAAATGCAATCGCTGAGCGCGACGATTCTCGATGGCGAGGTGCTGCCGGAGCACCGGGCCTGGCCGCGCTCCGTGGTGAGCCGCGACCTCTGGCAGCGCGCGGCGCAGCGCCTGCAATCCGGCGAATGGGGACTGCTCGGGCTGTGGGGGGAACCCGGTTTCGCGCACATGGCGCTGATCGAGCGCGAGACGAGCCGGTGCGGCACGCTCAGCTTCGCCTGCGAAGAGAATCGCTTTCCCTCGATCGGGCGCTCGCACCCGCCGGCGATTCGCCTCGAGCGCGCGATGCGCGACCTCGTGGGGCTCGAACCCGAGGGTCTCGCCGACGTTCGATCATGGCTCGACCACGGCAAGTGGCGCCTGCGCCATCCGCTCGGACAGCCCCGCTCCGATTCCGCCCCGCCGGGCGCCTATTCGTTTCTGCCCGCGGAGGGCGAAAGCCTGCATCAGATCCCGGTGGGCCCGGTTCATGCCGGGATCATCGAGCCGGGCCACTTCCGCTTCACGGCAAACGGCGAGACGGTGGTGCGCCTGGAGGAGCGGCTCGGCTACGTGCACAAGGGCATTGAATCGCTCATGATCGATGTCCCGGTCGAACGCGCCGCGAGGCTCGCGGGACGCGTGTCCGGCGACAGCACGGTGGCTTTCGCGCTCGCCTTCGCCCTCGCGGCCGAGGCGGCGCTCGAAGTCGAAGTTCCGCAGCGGGCGGTCTGGCTGCGGGCCGCCCTGGCCGAGCTCGAGCGGCTCGCCAATCACTTCGGCGACATCGGCGCCATCTGCAACGATGCGGCGTTCGCGATCATGCACGCGCAATGCGGCCTCCTGCGCGAGCAGGTGCTGCGGGCGGCGGATCGCTGTTTCGGTCACCGGCTCATGATGGACTGCGTCATTCCCGGGGGGACGCGGTGCGAGCTGCCGGGCGACGGCGCACGGGCGCTGCTTGCGCTGGTCGCCGATCTTCGCCGGCACTTCCGCGAACTCGTCGAGCTGTACGACAAGACCGCATCGCTGAAGGACCGCACGGTGGGAACGGGAATCCTCGCTCCGGCGCTTGCGCAGCAGTTCGCCGCCGGCGGCTATATCGGGCGCGCGTCCGGGCGCAGGTTCGATGCGCGGCGCGCACCGGGCTATGCGCCTTACGACGCGATACAGTTCGAAGTCCCGGTGCTGCAGGCGGGAGACGTGAACGCGCGAATCTGGATTCGCGTTCGCGAGGTCGAGCAGAGCCTCGCGATGATCGAGGAAATCGTGCGGCGCCTTCCCTCCGGACCCGTCTGCGCCGCCGGCGGAATCGGTGCGGCGGCTGCAAGGCGCGAAGGCGTGGCGCTGGTGGAGGGTTTTCGCGGCGACATCCTGGCGTGGGTCAGGATCGGACCCGGCGGCAACGTCGAGCGCTGCCACCTGCGCGACCCGTCGTGGTTTCAGTGGCCGCTTCTGGAGGCCGCGATCGAGGGCAACATCGTCGCCGATTTCCCGTTGTGCAATAAATCCTTCAACTGCTCGTACTCGGGGCACGATCGGTAGGGTGAGCGTGCATGCGTAGATTGCTGCTGAAAAGCATCGTGCAGGGACCGCTGACGGAGGCCGCGCCCGCGCAAGACGAGGCAGCGCTTGCGGAGCTGGCCGCACGCGTGAATCAAGCGTCCCATAAGCGCCTGGGGCGAGCGCTTTCGATTCGCGAGGTCGATGCGGGCTCCTGCAACGGTTGCGAGCTCGAGATTCACGCGCTCAACAACGTGCTCTACGATCTGGAGCGCTTCGGCCTTCGCTTCGTCGCGTCTCCGCGGCATGCGGATGTGCTGCTCGTGACCGGCCCCGTTACCGCGAACATGCGGGAAGCGCTCGAGCGCACCTATCGGGCGACGCCGGATCCGAAGTGGGTGGTGGCGGTCGGGAATTGCGCACGCGATGGCGGAGTCTTTTCCGGCAGTTATGCCTGCGTCGGGGGGGTATCGGCAGTGCTGCCGGTGGATCTGCATATCCCGGGTTGTCCCCCGTCACCGATCGCGCTGCTCAGAGGGCTGCTCGCACTTCTGGCGGCGGTATCGGCCAAGGACGATTGAAGGGCAGGCTGCCGACGAGATCGAGGCAATGCGTCGGATCTCCCGTCCACAGATCCTTCGACCTACGCGAGGAATTGTCGTTGCCTATTTTCTCGGTGTCCTCTGTATCTCTGTAGTTAAACTGGCATCTGCATGTACCGAATACTCGAACGCATCGCGCTGACCGGCGTCGTCACCGGGCCGCTGCCCTCGCCCCTCGCCCGCACGCGGCGAATTCGGGGCGCGATTTCGTCCCCCCGCGAGCGGACATGACGCTGCGCGAGAGGCTCGACGCCTACGAAAAGCTGATCCGGCTGGACAAGCCGATCGGCATCCTGCTGCTGCTGTGGCCGACGCTGTGGGCGCTGTGGCTGTCCGCGCGCGGGCAGCCGAGCTGGCCGGTGGTCTGGATCTTCTTGCTGGGCACGGTGCTGATGCGCTCGGCGGGATGCGCGATCAACGACTACGCCGACCGGGACTTCGACCCGCACGTGGCGCGTACCCGCGACCGCCCGATCGCGGCCGGCCTTATTAGGCCGGCCGAAGCGCTGATCGTGGCCACGGTGCTTGCCCTGGGCGCCTTCCTGCTCGTGCTGCAGCTCAACCGGCTCACCATCGTGCTGTCGTTCGCGGCCGCTTTTTTCGCCGCCAGCTATCCGTTCACCAAGCGCTTCTTCTGGCTGCCGCAGGCCTACCTCGGCGTGGCGTTCGGCTTCGGCATTCCGATGGCATTCGCGGCCCAGACTGCCCGCCTGCCCTGGGTGGCGTGGGCATTGCTGCTGGCCAACATCTTCTGGGCCGTCGCCTACGACACCGAATACGCCATGGTCGACCGGGAAGACGATCGCAGGATCGGCATCAAGACCTCGGCGCTGCTGTTCGGCGACCGCGACGTGACGGCGGTGATGGGCTTTCACGCGCTGTTCATCGCCGTGCTGCTCGCGATCGGCTGGCAGCTGCGGCTGGGAATCTACTATTTTGCTGGCGTACTGCTCGCCGCCGCGCTCGCCGCCTCGCAGTACCGGTTGATCGAAAACCGCGGCCGCGAAGGCTGCTTCCGCGCCTTCCTGCACAACAACTGGGTGGGGGCGGCGGTTTTTGCCGGCATCGTGGCCGAATTCTCGTTTCCGAGACCGTTCTAAACTCAAGCCGGTTGTGCCGCGCCGACGGCGCTTCTATAGTGGCCCTCTTTTTCGCGACGCGGCGGCGGCATGGACCTGGGACTGAAACAGCGCGTGGTGCTGATCACCGGCGGCAGCCGCGGCATCGGGCTTGCCTGCGCGAAGACGTTCCTGCACGAAGGCGCGCGCGTGGCCATCGCCTCGCGCTCGCGCGAGCACCTCGATCGCGCGGCGGCGGAACTGGCCGGGTCCGGACCGGTGGCGACTTTCGTCGCCGATCTCGCGCGGCCGGAGGACGCCGCTTCGCTCGCCAACCGCGCCGAGAAGCAGCTCGGGCCGATCGACGTACTCGTCAATTCGGCCGGCGCCGCCAAACGCTACCTGCCCGAGGCGCTCGGCGTGGATGCCTGGCACGATGCAATGGACGCCAAGTACTTCACCTACGTGCATGCGATGGAGGCGGTGCTGCCGCGCATGCGGGAGCGGCGGCGCGGCGCGGTGGTCAACATCATCGGCATGGGCGGCAAGATCGCCGGCCCGATGCACCTTCCGGGCGGCGCGGCGAATGCCGCGCTGATGCTCGCGAGCGTCGGGCTCGCCAGCGTGTACGGCCGCCACGGCGTGCGGATCAACGCCATCAACCCCGGGCAGACGATGACCGACCGGGTGAAGGAATTTCTGGCGCTGGAATCGAAGGCGCGCGGCGTGGACGAGCAGGCGCTGCTCGCGGACATGCAGGCAAAGCTGCCGCTCGGCCGCATCGCGCAGCCGGAAGACGTCGCCAACCTCGCGCTGTTCCTGGCCTCGGACAAAGCATCGTACCTCACCGGCGTCATCGTGCCGATGGACGGCGGCGCCAACCCGATCATATGAAGTACCGCGACCTGCGCGATTTTCTTTCCCAGCTCGAGAAGCTGGGCGAGTTGAAGCGCGTCGCCGTGCCGGTGTCGCCGAAGCTCGAGATGACCGAAATCTGCGACCGGGTGCTCAAGGCGGGCGGACCGGCGATCCTGTTCGAAAGGCCGTCCGGCTTCGATACGCCGGTGCTCGGCAATTTGTTCGGCACGGCGAGGCGGGTTGCGCTCGGCATGGGGCGGGAGTCCGCCGCCGAGCTGCGCGAAGTGGGGCAGTTGCTGGCCGCGCTGAAAGAGCCCGAGCCGCCGCAGGGGGTGCGCGACGCGCTGGACAAGGTGGCGATGCTCAAGACGGCGCTGTGGGACATGCGGCCGAAGACGGTATCCGGCGCGCCCTGTCAGGAAATCGTGTGGGAGGGCGCGGACGTGGACCTCGCGCGGCTGCCGGTGCAGACCTGCTGGCCGGGGGACGCGGGGCCGCTCATCACCTGGGGCCTCACGGTCACCCGCGGCCCGCGCAAGCAGCGGCAGAACCTGGGTATCTACCGCCAGCAGGTGATCGCGCGCGACAAGCTGATCATGCGCTGGCTCGCGCACCGCGGCGGCGCACTCGATTTCCGCGATCACTGCGAGAAGAGTCCCGGCCAACCGTTCCCGGTCGCGGTCGCGCTGGGCGCCGACCCTGCCACCATCCTGGGCGCGGTCACGCCGGTGCCGGACAACCTGTCCGAATACCAGTTCGCCGGGCTGCTGCGCGGCTCGCGCACCGAGCTTGCGAAGTGCGCCGGCTCCGATCTGGAGGTGCCGGCGGGCGCCGAGATCGTGTTCGAGGGCGCGATCCGTCCAGGCGAAACGGCCATGGAAGGCCCGTTCGGCGATCACACCGGCTACTATAACGAGCAGGAGCCGTTTCCGGTGTTCACCGTCGAGCGCGTCACGCTGCGCCGCGATCCCATCTATCACTCGACCTATACCGGCAAGCCGCCGGACGAACCGGCGATCCTGGGCAGCGCGCTGAACGAGGTGTTCGTACCGCTGCTCCAGCGCCAGTTTCCCGAGATCGTCGACTTCTATCTGCCGCCCGAGGGCTGCTCCTATCGCGTGGCGGTGGTGAGCATGCGCAAGCAGTATCCCGGGCATCCGAAGCGCATGATGTTCGGCGTCTGGTCGTACCTGCTGCAGTTCATGTACACCAAGTTCATCATCGTCGTGGACGAGGACATCGACGCGCGGGACTGGAAGGAGGTCGTGTGGGCCCTCTCCACCCGCGTCGACCCCGCGCGCGACCTGACCATGCCGGAAAACACGCCGATCGATTATCTCGACTTCGCGAGCCCGGTGTCCGGACTGGGATCGAAGATGGGCATCGACGCGACCAGCAAGTGGCCGGGCGAAACCGCGCGCAGGTGGGGAACGCCGATCCGAATGGACCTGCAGGTGAAGCGTCGCATCGACGAGATATGGAAGGACCTCGGGCTGACATGAGCGAAGACCTTTCCGCCTGGCATGCGCTGGGCACCGCGACGGTGAGCGACGCGCTCGACCGGCTCGGGATCAACGGCCAGGCCTTCGGCATCGCGCCGCTCGACCGGCGCTTCCGGCTCTGCGGTCGCGCCTACACGGTGAAGTACCTTCCCGCGGGCGCGGTCAAGGGAACGGTCGGCGATTACATCGACGACGTGCCGCCGGGCGCGGTGGTGGTGCTCGACAACGGCGGCCGGCTCGATGCGACGGTGTGGGGCGACATCCTCACCACCCAGGCGCACCGGCGCGGCATCGCCGGCACGGTGATCCACGGCGTGTGCCGCGACGTCGCGCGTAGCCTCGAGCTCGCCTACCCGATGTTCTCGCGCGGCGCCTACATGCGCACCGGCAAGGACCGGGTGCAGGTCGATGCGTTCAACGTGCCGGTGTCGCTGGGCGAGGTGCGCGTCGAGCCGGGCGACCTGCTGCTCGGCGACGCCGACGGCGTGGTGGTGGTGCCGAAGGTCCGCGAACGCGAAATACTCGCCTGCGCGCAGCAGATCGAGCGCGCGGAGGACGCGATCCGCGAGGCGATTTCGCGCGGCGTGCGGCTGGACGAGGCGAGGCGCCAGGCCGGCTACTTCGAGCTGCAGCGCCGGCGCGACGCAGAACAGGAATGAGGCATGGCGAATCGGCTCATCGGCGAAACCAGCCCCTACCTCCGGCAGCACGCCGACAACCCGGTGGACTGGCGCCCGTGGAGCGAAGCCGCGCTCGATCTGGCGCGCGAGCAGGACAAGCCCATCCTGCTGTCGATCGGCTACTCCGCCTGCCATTGGTGCCATGTGATGGCGCACGAATCCTTCGAAGACCCGCAGGTCGCGGCGGTGATGAACCGCCTGTTCGTGAACGTCAAGGTCGATCGCGAGGAACGGCCCGATCTCGACCAGATCTATCAGGCCGCGCACCAGCTTCTCATGCGCCGCGCCGGCGGCTGGCCGCTGACCATGTTCCTCACGCCGGAGGGCAAGCCTTTTTTCGGAGGCACGTATTTTCCGAAGACGCCGCGTTACGGCATGCCGGGCTTCGTCGATCTGATGCAGCATGTGGCCGATGCATGGCGCAGCCGCCGCGCCGAAATCGAGGCGCAGAACGCATCGCTGCTCGAAGCGCTGGCAAGCACGCTGCCCGCTGCCGGGCGCGGCGCCGTAACTCTCGACGAGACGCCGATCGCTGCGGCGTCCGGCGCGCTGATCGAAAGCTTCGACGAAACGCACGGCGGCTTCGGGGGGGCGCCGAAGTTTCCGCATCCTGCCGAGCTCGAGTTCTGCCTGCGCTTCGGGCGACGCGAGCCGCGCCTGCAGTCGCACGCGCTGCACACGCTCGAGAAAATGGCGCAGGGCGGGATCTACGACCAGCTGGGCGGCGGCTTCTGCCGCTACAGCGTGGACGGCTACTGGATGATCCCGCACTTCGAGAAGATGCTCTACGACAACGGCCCGCTGCTCGGCCTCTATGCCGATGCCTGGGCGATCACCGGCAAGGCGCTGTTCAGGCGCGTCGCGGGGGAGACCGCGGGGTGGGCGATGCGCGAGATGCAGTCTCCCGAAGGAGGGTACTACTCTTCCCTCGACGCCGACTCCGAGCACGAGGAAGGCAAGTTCTACGTCTGGTCGCGCGAGGAGGCCGGCGCGCTGCTCGACGAGGACGAATACCTGGTCGCGAGCGCCCATTACGGGCTGGACCGGGCGCCGAATTTCGAGGACCGCCACTGGCATCTGTACGTGGCGCGCCCGCTGGCGGAGGTTGCCGCCACACTCGGCGTTGCCGAAGAACAGGCGCAGGCTCGCCTCGAATCCGCGCGCGGCAAGCTGTTTGCCGCCCGCGACAGGCGCGTGCGCCCGGGACGCGACGAAAAAGTGCTCGCGAGCTGGAACGCGCTGATGATCCACGGCATGGCGCATGCCGGCCGGCTGTTCGCGCGCGAAGACTGGATCGAGTCGGCGCAGCGGGCATTCGATTTCGTGACCTCGCGCATGCGCGAAGGCGGGCAGCTGCTCGCGACCTACAAGGACGGGCGCGCCCGCTTCAACGCCTATCTCGACGACTATGCCTTTCTCGCCGCCGCCGCGCTGGAGCTGATCCAGGCCCGGTTCCGGCCGAAGGATCTCGAGACGGCGGGCTGGCTGGCCGATCGGCTCCTCGAGCGCTTCGAGGACCGGGAGGCGGGCGGGTTTCATTTCACCAGCCACGATCACGAGCGTCTCATCGTGCGGCCGAAGGCCGGGCAAGACAATGCGACGCCTTCCGGCAACGGGATGGCGGCGCTGGCGCTGATGCGGCTGGGCTATCTGCTCGGAGAGCCGAGCTATATCGAAGCGGCGCGGCGCACCGTGGCGCTGTTCGCGCCGCTCATGGCGCGACACCCGTCGGGATGGTCGACGTTGTGCGCGTCGCTGGCCGAAGCGCTGCACCCCACGCGCATCGTTGTCTTGCGCGGCGGCGAGAAAGAGATGCATGCCTGGCGGCGGCGGCTCGCAGAACGATGGCATCCGGACATGTTGCTGCTCGCGCTGCCCGCGAATCTGCGCGGACTGCCCGCGACCCTCGACAAGCCGGCCGGCGAAAGCGTCAACGCCTATGTTTGCGAGGGCGTTACTTGTTCGGCGCCTGTGTCTACCTTGAGCGGGCTGGAGCAGATGCTCGGCGGTTCCTAAGAAACGACGAGGATCATGGTTTTCAACGCCCGGGCAAAAGGGCTAGAATTCGCGCCCTTACACCCGTTTGTATAACTGTCAGGAAAGGCGAGAGCAATGAAGCAAGGCATGATGGTGATCGCGGCGGCCGCGGCTCTGGGTCTGGCGGCGCACGCCAGCGCGGCGGTGGACGAGGCGAAGGCGAAGAGCCTTGCCCAGGCGAAGAACTGCTTCACCTGCCACGCGGTGGACAAGAAGCTGGTCGGCCCGGCGTACAAGGACGTAGCCAAGAAGTACAAGGGCGACAAGGAAGCGGTGGCCAAGCTCAGCAAGAAGGTGATCACCGGCGGCAGCGGCGTGTGGGGTTCGATCCCGATGCCGCCCAACCCGGTCAAGGAAGACGAAGCCAAGCTGCTCGTCGAATGGATTCTATCGCTGCATTGATCCGCGCGAGACAAGGATCGCAGAAAAAGCCGGCGCAAGCCGGCTTTCTTTTTTCCGCGCGATAAGCTCCGGCAAGCCGATGAATTCACGATCCAAAATTGACAATGTTTCGAGCGCTGGCCGATAATCGCCGCAGCTTTCGAAGCGCGATTTTTCTCGGGGGGACAACGAACATGGACATCGGCATCGACCGCTTTTCGCGGCACCTCGTCTTCGCGGCGGCCGCTATCGCGCTGGCATCGGGTTTGTTGACTGCGTGCGGAAAGAAGGAGGAGCAGGCGCCGGGCGGATCCGCCGCGCGCGTCGTGAAGATCGGTCATGCCGCCCCGCTCACCGGCGGCATCGCGCATCTGGGCAAGGACAACGAGAACGGCGCGCGCCTCGCGATCGAGGAAGCCAACGCCAAGGGTTTGACAATCGGAGGCGAGAAAGTCAACTTCGAGCTGCTCGGCGAGGATGACGAGGCGCAGCCCGACAAGGGGCCGATCATCGCGCAGAAGTTCGTCGACGCCAAGGTCGCCGGCGTCGTCGGTCACCTGAACTCCGGCGTGACCATTCCCGCCTCCGCCGTCTATCACCAGGCGGGCATTCCCATGATCACCGGCTCGGCCACCAATCCACAGCTCACCGAGCAGGGTTTCAACAACGTATTCCGCACCGTCGGTCGCGACGACCAGCAGGGACCCGCGATCGCACGCTATCTCGCGGCGAAATATAAGCCGAAGACCGTTGCCGTAATCGACGACGCGACCGCTTACGGCGAGGGACTCGCGAACGAGGTGGAAAAGACGCTGAAGGCCGCGGGGGTCAATGTGCTGCCGCGCGAGAAGGGAACCGACAAGACTACCGACTGGAAAGCGATCATGACCAGGCTGAGCGGAATGAAGCCCGACGCCGTCTTCTACGGCGGCATGGACTCAACCGGCGGACCGCTTCTGAAGCAAGGCCGCGAACTCGGCGTCAAGGCGGTGTTCGCCTTCGGCGATGGCGCCTGCACCGAAAAGATGAAGGAACTCGCCGGCGATGCGGCGGAAGGCCTGATCTGCTCGCAGGCGGGAATTCCGGTGCGTGCGGCGAGCACGGCCTTTCTGGACGCCTACAAGGCCAGGTTCAACACCGACCCCGTGCTCTATGCGCCGTTCACCTACGATGCCGCCAATCTGATCATCGCGGCGATGCAGAAGGCCAATTCGGTGGACCCGGCGAAATACCTGCCCGAGCTTGCCAAGATCAGCTATCAGGGCGCCACCGGCAGGATCGAGTTCGACGCGAAAGGCGATCGCAAGGATGCGGAGATGACGATCTTCACCATGAAGGGCGGGAAGATCGAGCCCCTCGCCATCATCAAGGGCGGCAAGTCGATCCCGTTCGAGGAATTCATCAAGGCGGGAGCGCGGAAGTAGGCGACGCCGGGCCCGGGTGGTCGGAGCTTGGCGAAGATCCTGGAAACGGCACCTGCGGGTGCTGTTTTCATTGGCGTCGCCTGCGGCGATCTGACACGCCCCGAAGCCTGACGCCGCCGTGGAAATCTTCCTGCAGCAGGTCATCAACGGGCTGACGCTGGGCAGCGTGTACGCCATCGTGGCGCTGGGCTACACGATGGTCTACGGCATCGTGCAGCTCATCAATTTCGCCCACGGCGAAGTGGTGATGATCGGCGCGATGGTCGCGCTGTCGGTGATCGGCGGGCTCGCCGGCGCGCACGTCGGGCTGCCGCCGCTGGCGATCGTCATTGCCGGGACCGCGTGCGCGGTGCCGGTATGCATGGCGGTCGGCTACACCATGGAGCGCGTGGCCTACCGCCCGTTGCGGGGCGCGCCCCGGCTCGCCCCGCTGATTACCGCGATCGGCATTTCGATCATCCTGCAGCACGTCGCGATGCTGATCTGGAGCCGCAATCCGCTGGCGTTCCCGCAGATCATTTCCAATCCTGTATTCGAAATCGCCGGCGCGCGTGTCAGCGCCGTCCAGCTCGCCATCATCGCCGCGTCCGTCGCGATGATGGCGGGGCTGACATTGCTCGTCTACCGCACGCGCCTCGGCATCGCGATGCGGGCCACCTCCGAGAACCCGCAGGTGGCGGGTTTGATGGGCGTGAACGTAAACCAAGTCATCGCGGTCACCTTCGTCATCGGCGCCGGGCTCGGCGCGGTGGCCGGCGTCATGGTCGGCACCTATTACGGCATCGCGCACTACACGATGGGCGCGCTGCTCGGACTCAAGGCGTTCTCCGCCGCGGTGCTCGGCGGCATCGGCAACCTCGCGGGCGCGATGCTCGGCGGCTTGCTGCTCGGCGTGGTGGAGGCGCTCGGCGCGGGCTACATCGGCGACGCAACCGACCTGTGCCGCATGTCCTGGATCTCGGACGCGCTCGCGGCGCGCTGCGCGCAAGACCAGCACGTGATCCTGTTCGGCAGCAACTATCAGGACGTGTTCGCGTTCCTGGTGCTGATTGCGGTGCTCGTTTTCCGGCCCTCCGGGCTGCTGGGCGAGCGGGTGGGGGACCGGGCCTGAGGATGCGCGCCCTGATCGAGCGGCTGGAGAGACTGCGGCGCCGCCCCGCCGCGGCGTGGATCGGCATCGCGATGGCGGGCGCGATGCTGGTGTTGCTGCCCTTCGCGCTCGCTTCGGTCGGAACCGCGTGGGTGCGGATTACCAACCTTGCGATCCTGTTCGCGCTGCTGTCTCTCGGCCTGAACATCGTGGTCGGCTTCGCCGGATTGCTCGATCTCGGCTATATCGCCTTCTACGGCGTCGGCGCCTACTGCTACGCGCTGCTCGCCTCGCCGCACTTCGGACTGCATCTGCCGTTCTGGATCATCCTGCCGATCGGGGCGGGCGTTGCCTGCGTATTCGGCGTGCTGCTCGGCGCGCCGACGCTGAAGCTGCGCGGCGACTACCTTGCCATCGTCACGCTGGGTTTCGGCGAGATCGTGCGCATCTTCCTCAACAACCTGTCGCAGCCGGTCAACATCACCAACGGCCCGCAGGGGATCACGCTGATCGATCCGTTCGCAATCGGCGGCTTCAGCTTCAGCTCCAGCCAGACCATTCTAGGGGTGAGCTTCAGCGGTCCGATCAAGTACTACTACTTCCTGCTCCTGGTGCTCGTGGCGGTCATGGTCGTCAACGTGCGCCTGCAGGACTCCCGCCTCGGGCGCGCCTGGATCGCGATCCGGGAAGACGAGGTCGCGGCGCAGGCGATGGGCATCAACACCCGCAACGTGAAGCTGCTCGCCTTCGCCATGGGCGCGAGCTTCGGCGGGATCGCGGGAGGAATGTTCGCCGCGATGCAGGGTTTCATCAGCCCCGAGAGCTTCGCGCTGGTGGGCTCCATCAACGTCCTCGCCATGGTCGTGCTGGGCGGGATGGGAAACGTATGGGGCGTGGTGCTCGGCGCGCTGCTGCTGTCCTTCGTTCCGGAGATCCTGCGCTATACCGTGGAGCCGGTGCAGAAAGCGGCGTTCGGCAGGACGCTGATCGAGCCCGAGGTGATCCGGATGCTGCTGTTCGGATTTGCGCTGGTGCTCATGATGCTGTACCGGCCCGCCGGGCTGTGGCCGTCCACCACGCGCCGGCGCGAATTCGCCGAGTCGGAGTAGGGAGGCCATGCACGTGGCCGCGCCGGCGATGCTCGAGGTGCGCCACGTCGAGAAGCGCTTCGGCGGGCTCACCGCGCTGTCGGACGTCTCGCTCACCGTTCGCCGCGGCGAGATCTACGGCCTGATCGGTCCGAACGGCGCCGGCAAGACCACGTTGTTCAACGTGCTCACCGGGCTGACCACGCCGGACCGGGGCGGATTCGCGTTCGAGGGGCGCGAGCTGGGCGGGCTCAAGCCGCACCGCGTGGCCGAGCACGGTATCGCCCGCACGTTCCAGAACATCCGCCTGTTCGGCAACATGACCGCCATCGAGAACGTGATGGTCGGCCGCCATGCGCGCACCCGCGCCGGCGTGGTCGGCGCGATCCTGCGCACCCGCGGCGCCGCCGAGGAAGAGAAGGCCATTCGTGCGCGCGCGAGGGAACTTCTGGAATATGTCGGCATCGCCAGACACGCGAACGCGCTGTCGAAGAACCTGGCTTACGGCGACCAGCGGCGTCTCGAGATCGCCCGTGCGCTTGCCACCGAGCCCAGGCTGCTCGCGCTGGACGAGCCGGCCGCAGGGATGAATGCGACCGAAACCGCGGAACTTCGCCGGCTGCTCGAGCGCATCCGCGCCGACGGAATGACGATTCTGCTCATCGAGCACGACGTCAAGCTCGTCATGGGTCTGTGCGACCGGGTCGCGGTGCTCGATTACGGCAAGAAGATCGCGGAAGGCGCGCCGCCGGATGTGCAGAAGAATCCGGCAGTGATCCAGGCCTATCTCGGAGGCGCCCTGCCGTGAGCCTGCTCGAAGTGGTGGGCCTGAAGGTGTCGTACGGCGGAATCAACGCCGTGAAGGGCATCGACCTGCGCGTGAGCGCGGGGGAAATGGTTGCGCTGATCGGCGCCAACGGCGCCGGCAAGACCAGCACGCTCAAGGCGATCTGCGGGATGCTCGCACACGCCGGACGGGTCCGCTACGACGGCCTGGATGCCTCCCGGCTGCCATCCTTTCGGCTCGTCGAGCGCGGCCTTGCGCTGGTGCCGGAGGGTCGCGGCGTGTTCGGCAGGCTCACGGTCGAAGAAAACCTGAAAATGGGCGCCTACACGCGGCGTGACGGGGATGGGGTGCGCGCCGATCTGGAGCGTACCTACACGCTCTTCCCACGCCTTAAGGAACGGCGCGCGCAGATCGCCGGCACGCTGTCCGGCGGCGAGCAGCAGATGCTGGCGATCGGGCGGGCGCTGATGTCCCGGCCGAAACTGCTGCTGCTCGACGAGCCTTCGATGGGGCTCGCGCCGATGATGGTGGAAAAGATCTTCGAGACGGTGCGCGAGATTTCGCGCGCGGGTGTCACGGTGCTGCTGGTGGAGCAGAACGCCAAGCTCGCCTTGGAGGCGAGCCACCGCGGCTACGTCATGGAAAGCGGGCTGATCACGCTCGCCGACGAGGCACGCAGCCTGCTCGCCAATCCGCAGGTGCGGCAGGCCTATCTCGGCGAGTAGGGATCAAACCCGGTTAACCACCAAGAACACGAAGAACACCAGGAAAATCAAGAGAACCGAACATTCCCGATAGAGTGGACTTCACCTTCTTGGCGCGCTTGGTGGTTCGTCTTGTCCTCTTGCTTGCGCCGGGCTAGTTGGTCAGCGCCTGGATCGGCGCGGGAATGCGCCCGCCGCGGGCGATGAAGTCGCGGCTCGATTGCGGGTGCAGCGCCATCACCGGCGCGCGCCCGAGCAGGCCGCCGAATTCCACGCTGTCGCCGATCTTCTTCCCGGGCGCGGGAATGATGCGCACGGCGGTGGTCTTGCGATTGACCATGCCGATCGCCGCTTCGTCGGCGATGATCGCCGCGATGGTCTCGACCGGGGTGTCGCCCGGCACGGCGATCATGTCCAGCCCCACCGAGCACACGCAGGTCATCGCCTCCAGCTTGTCGAAGCTCAACGCGCTGGCCGCCGCCGCCTCGATCATGCCGATGTCCTCGGAGACCGGAATGAAGGCGCCAGACAGCCCGCCGACGTAGCTCGACGCCATTGCGCCGCCTTTCTTCACCGCGTCGTTGAGCAGCGCCAGCGCAGCCGTCGAACCGTGCGTGCCGACGCGCTCCAGGCCCATCGCTTCGAGAATATGCCCCACCGAGTCGCCTTGCGCGGGCGTGGGCGCGAGTGACAGATCGACGATGCCGAACGGTACGCCGAGCTTCAGCGATGCCGCGCGCCCGACCAGCTCCCCCATGCGCGTGATCTTGAACGCGGTGCGCTTGATGGCGGAGGCAAGCGCGCCGAAATCGGTCCGACCTTCCTTGCGGATCGCAGCGAGCACCGCGCCGGGGCCAGACACACCCACGTTGAGCACGCACTCCGGCTCGCCCACGCCGTGGAACGCGCCGGCCATGAACGGGTTGTCTTCGACCGCGTTGCAGAACACCACCAGCTTGGCGCAGCCGATGCCGTCGCGAGCCGCGGTCCGGCGCGCGGTCTCGACGATCACGCGCCCCATCTCGGCGACCGCATCCATGTTGATGCCGGCCCGGGTACTGCCGATATTCACCGAGGCGCAGACCCGTTCGGTATTCGAGAGCGCGTCCGGGATGGATGCGATCAGCGCCCGGTCGCCGCGTGTCGCGCCTTTCTGCACCAGCGCCGAGTAACCGCCGAGAAAGTTCACGCCGACCTCCCGCGCCGCCCTGTCGAGCTGCTCGGCGAATACCAGATAGTCCTCGCTGTCGGCGCTCTCCACCACCAGCGCGACCGGCGTGACCGAGACGCGTTTGTTGATCACCGGAATGCCGTACTCGGAGGCGATCTCCTCGCCTGCGGCGGCCAGCCGGCCGGCGAGCCGGCAGATCTTGTCGTAGGCGCGCCGCCCGGCGGCGCGGATGTCGCGATCCGCGCAGTCGCGCAGGCTGATCCCCATGGTGATGGTGCGGATGTCGAGATTCTCCATCTGCACCATGCGGATGGTCTCGACGATTTCCTGCGGCGAGAAGCGCGAGCCGGTCATCGAAGTCGCGGGCGAGGCATGGCGGGCAGGAGGCGGGTCAGATGCGGTGCATGAAGTGGAACACGTCTTCGTGCTGCGCGTCGATCTTCAGCCCCATCTCTTCGCCCTTGCTCTGCAGCCGCTGTTTCAGCTCGGCAAGAGACATGCTCGCCTGGCCGATGTCCGCCATCATGATCATGACGAAGAATTCGTCCATCACCGACTGCGAGATATCGAGGATGTTCGCGTTCGCTCCGGCCAGCACGGCGGACACCGCGGCGATGATGCCGACCCGGTCGCGGCCGATGACGCTGACGATGATGCGGCTGGATTTTTCCTGCGCTGCGCTCATGCCCACTCCCGCGGCACCAGGAACACTTCGTACAGCCGCGCCTCCGGCGTGCCAGGTTCCGGCTTCCAGTCGTAGCGCCATTTCACGATCGGAGGCAACGACATCAGGATCGACTCGGTTCGACCCCCGGACTGCAGGCCGAACAGCGTACCGCGGTCGTACACCAGGTTGAACTCGACGTAACGCCCGCGCCGGTAAGCCTGGAAGTCGCGCTCGCGCTGCCCGTACGGGCGATCGCGCCGCCGTGCCACGATCGGCTCGTAGGCATCCAGGAAGCAGTCGCCGACGCCGCGGGTCAACGCGAAGCAGGTCTCGAAATCCGGCTCCGAAAGGTCGTCGTAGAAGATGCCGCCGATCCCGCGCGGCTCGCCGCGATGCCTGAGATAAAAGTAGCGATCACACCACGCCTTGAACCTCGGGTAGCAGTCCGCGCCGAACGGCGCCAGCGCCTTCCTGCACGTTGCGTGAAAATGCGCGGCGTCCTCCTCGAAGCCGTAGTAGGGGGTCAGGTCCATCCCCCCGCCGAACCACCAGACCGGCGGCGCGGCCTCCACGCCGTTCGCCGAGGCAGCGGGCCGGGCCGCGAAGTACCGAACGTTCATGTGCACCGTCGGGACATAGGGATTGCGCGGGTGCAGCACCAGCGATACGCCCATCGCTTCGAACGAGCGGCCGGCGAGCTCGGGTCGGGACACGGTCGCGGACGGCGGCAGGCTGGCGCCGCTCACGTGGGAGAAATTCACCGCCGCGCGCTCGAACAGCGCGCCTTCCTCGACCAAGCAGCTGACACCGCCGCCGCCTTCCGGCCGCTCCCAGACGTCGCGCCGGAAGGGCCTGCCGTCGAGTGACGCCAGTCGCGCGACGACGCGCTCCTGCAGCGTCGAGAGATAGGGCCTGACCGCTCCTGCCTGCCTCATAGCGTGCTTTTTTTCGCGCGGATCGCCCGATGGCCGATATCGCGCCGCATCTGGCGGCCGGCGAAGCGGATCTGCTCGGCGATTTCGTAGGCCCGGCGTTGCGCGGTGCGTACCGTGTCCCCGAGCGCCGTCACGCACAGCACGCGCCCGCTGCTGGTGACCAGCTTACCGCCGTCGAGCGCCGTGCCGGCATGAAAGACATGAAAATCCTCGCCGTTCCTCGGCACGCCGGAGATCTCGTCGCCTTTGCGCGGACTGTCGGGATAGCCTTCCGCGGCAAGTACCACGCCGAGGGCAACACGGCGGTCCCAGTGCGCCTCGACGCGGTCGAGCGTGCCGTCCACCGCGTGGTCGAGCAGCGTATGCAGGTCGCTCTTCAGGCGCATCATGATCGGTTGCGCCTCGGGGTCGCCCAAGCGGCAATTGAATTCCAGGGCCCTGGGTTCGCCGGACGGCGAAATCATCAGCCCGGCGTACAGAAATCCGCTGTACGGCGCGCCTTCCCTTTCCATGCCGATCACCGCCGGCTGGATGATCTCCCGCATGACGCGGGCATGGATCGCCGGCGTCAGCAGCGGCGCGGGGGAGTAGGCGCCCATGCCTCCCGTGTTCGGGCCGCGGTCCGCGTCGAGCAGGCGCTTGTGATCCTGGCTGGAGGCGAGCGGCAGCACGTGCTTGCCGTCGACCATGACCATGAAGCTCGCCTC
>Ga0070741_10006261_pt1 | contig 25715 bp, 21 predicted proteins | sample Coa_R1_4_FD_66440 | JGI IMG/M metagenome (GOLD analysis project Ga0070741, IMG submission 66440) | Surface soil microbial communities from Centralia Pennsylvania, which are recovering from an underground coalmine fire - Coalmine... | ecosystem: Environmental > Terrestrial > Soil > Unclassified ... | reverse complement strand
GCGGCTCCAGCCGTCGAGGCGAAGAATGTCGGCGCAGCTCACGATGTCATTGGGAATGGCGGCGGCGGAGGCCGCGACGTTGAAGAGAATATACCATTGTGTGCCAAAAAGAATGAGCAAAACCGCACCCCACTGCAGCGTGCCGCCCACCGCCACGACGAGGCCGAGGAGCCAGGGGTAAAGCATCGGGGCGGGAAAGGAGGCGGCAAACTGGATGAACGGCTGCAGCCGGTTGGCGAGCTGCGGCTTCAGTCCGATCCAGATCCCGAACGGCACGGTCCAAAGCGTGCCGATCAGGACGGAGGCGAGCACGCGGCCGAAGCTGGCGGAGGCATCGCCGAAAATTTCCAGCCAGTCGGAGGGCTTGACCCGGAGGAGCAGCCAGCCGAGGCGGACGGCGCCCCATCCGAGGAGGACGACCATGGCGGCGAGGAAAACCACATAGACGCCGCGTCCGAGTTTGGAGGGCGGCGGCGGCTCGCTGCCGGGGACGACGAGCGAGGTCGCGGCCGAGGGCGGTTCGGCCGGGTGCACCAGTTTGTGGCGCAGGTGTTGGAAGGCGGCGGCGATTTTTTCCGCGGTGCGCGACCGCGCCAGCCAGAGCTGAAGGGCGGATTTTTCCCGCTGGCCGGTGCCGAAGTCGTCGAGCTTGAACTTGCGCGACCAGAGCACGAGCGGCCACCACACCAGCCGGTCGACCACCACGATCACCACTCCCATCGCCGCGACCCCGAAAATCTGCGCCCGCACGTCGCCGCGCTCGATCGCCACGCTCATGTACGAGCCGATGCCGGGAACGCGGAAATCCTGGCTGCCGAGCTGGAACGCCTCGGTCACGCTGAGAAAAAACCATCCACCGGCCATCGAGACCATGCTGTTGTAGAGCAACCCCTGGGCGCCAAACGGCAGCTCGACCTTCCAAAATCGATGCCACCAGCTGAAATTGTAGAGACGGCCGAGAAGGCGGAAATCCGCCGGCGTGCCGCGCAGCGAATCGTAATAGCTGAAAACCATGTTCCAGACCTGGCCGGTGAAGATCATCAGCACGCAGGCAAGCTCGAGGCCGACGTTGCTGCGGGGAAAGAGCGAGACAAGCGCGAGAACCAGGCCGGGCAGAAAGCCCAGCACCGGGATGCTTTGCAGCACGTCAAGGGCCGGCAGAACGAAGCGTCGGGCGCGGGCGTCGTAAAAGGCCCAGGAGGCGACCAGCAGGGTGAAGAGCAGCGAGAAAAAATAGGCGATCCAGCCCCGAGCCAACGAAAACAGGGCATATTTCGGCAGCGCCGCGGGCGACAGGTCAATGTCGACCGTCTGCCGCAGCGGGTGCCGCCACTGCGCCGTGACCTCCGCCGCTCCAAACACGAGCGCGACCAGCGCGAGGAGCACAAGGGCGTCGATCCAAAGCGCAGATTTACGCGGAGAAAACGACAACATGCACCCTTTGATGCAGTCGGCCAAGCGAACCGGCACAAGCCGAAAGAGCGGTGAGACGAGAAATTTGCAGAGACGTCGGAAAATGTGTTTGCGCTGCCCGGTGCCCGAAATCTAAGTTCGCGGTTTACGTTGCATGCAAACGCACGGACCGAAGCGCGTCTACACCCCGCAGTCGCTGGAATTTTGGTTCGAGAAGCTCGCCCAAGACTGGGAGAATTTTTTTAATTCGACCGAATTGGAGGAGGGGCACCGGCTTTACCGCGATGGTGAGGTGCGGGAGCTGGAATTGACCGGCCGGGACGCGATCGTGCACCGCCGGGTGGACAAGCACGACCAGTATGCCGTGATCGAATGGGATGAGCGCGGCCTGGCCGTGCGGTCTTCGCTGACCGATCGCAACCTGGCCCACGCCCTGGCGGTGGCGGGCCTGCATGAGATCGAGGAGCTGGTGGCCGACGAGATTTCGCCGCTGCCCGCCGTCCTCCTCGGACCGGAGGAGGCCAAGGGAGGCCTCCTCGGCAAGAATGGGAACGGCGCGGCCGGCGTAAAAAACGGGGCCGGTGCCCCGGCCGGCCCGGCCCGTCCGCTCCTTCTCGCCTTCAAAACCACCACCGAAGGTCTCGAATTTCAGGCTTTTTGGCTCAATCCCGGCGACGGCCGTGTCCCCGCGCTCGGCGCCGCGCCGGTCGGCGGCAACGGCCACGTCAGCGCCGGCGAGCGCACCAAGCTCATCGGTCTCGCCGCCTATGCGCGCAAGTCCCATTTCCATTACCACCAGAGCGCCCACACCTACCGGCTGGAATCGCTCGCGGAAATCCCAAATTTTCTGCGCACGGTTCTGCCCGCCTGGCAAAAGGCCTTTACCGTCGAGTTCGATGAGCACGCCGCCAACCTGCTCAAGGGCACGCGCATGGTCGAGATCGAGGCGGTGGCCGAGCGCAAGGCAGGGCGCAACGGCGGCGCCAAGCTGAACCTGCGTTGGATCTTCCGCGCCGGCGAACGCATGCTGACCGACGACGAAGTGGCGGCGTTGACCGGGCGGAACGGCGCGCCGGTCATCCTCCCCAGCCTCGGCATTGTCGCCCTCGCGGCCGATAAATGGGAATCGCTCAACGCCTGGCAGCGCAATGTCGAGGAAACCCACGCCGACGGCACGCTTTCCGCCTATTTGATCTTCTCTCTTTTCAACGACGCCCGCCTGAAACTGACGCTGACGCCGGAAATGGAGGCGTGGCGCCAGAGCGTGCTCTCGCCCTCGGCTTCACCGACGGCGCTGCCGGAAGTGCTGCGGCCCTACCAGCGACGCGGTGTGGAATGGCTCCATCACCTTTGCGAGGTCGGCTGCCACGGACTGCTCGCGGACGAGATGGGCCTGGGCAAAACCCTCCAGGTGGCCTCGCTCTTGACCGTGCGTCCCGTGGCGGCCAAGCCGGCCCTGATCGTTTGCCCGGCCAGCGTCGTGCCGGTATGGCGTGAGGAATTCGCGCGGTTTTTCCCCCAGATGGCGGTCGACGTGCTCAAAACCGGGCACGATTTCACCTCGCGCCAGGACGCGGTGGTCTGGCTCGCCAGCTACACTCAGCTGCGCAAGCACAAGCACCTGCTCGAGGCGAATGAGTTCAGCTACGCCGTGCTCGACGAGGGACAGTTCATCAAGAACCCCGATGCCAAGGTGACGCAGGCCTGCTTTGCCATCCGGGCCCGGCACCGGCTCGTCCTCACCGGCACACCGTTGGAAAACCGCCAGCTCGATCTTTGGTCGATCTTCCGTTATCTGCTGCCGGGATTGCTCGGTTCGAGGACGGGTTTCGAGGCGGCGCTGAACACTGACCGCCTCGGCACGCTGGAGCGGTTGCGTGCCCAGCTCGCTCCCTTCATCCTCCGCCGGACCAAGACGGAGGTGGCGCAAGAGCTGCCGCCCAAGGTTGAAATGGATCTGCTTTGCCCGCTCACCGACGTGCAGCGAGCGGAATACGCCCGCATCTGCACCGAGGGCCTGCAGCGCCTGGGCGACGACGTCGGCGCGGCGATGCGCGAAAAGAGCTTCGGTTTCCTCGCCCTGCTCACCCGCTTGCGGCAGGTCTGCTGCGATCCGGATCTGTTGCCCTGGCTGAAGGCGCCCCTCAACGAAAGCGGCAAGCTCAACCTGCTGGTGGAGAAACTGGCCGAGGTCGTGAGCAGCGGTCACAAGGTGGTGATTTTTTCCCAGTTCGTCATGCTCCTTGACCGGGTGCGGGCGGCGCTGATGGCGCAGTTTCCCGACCTGCCGCGCTTCGAGCTGACCGGCATGACCCTCGACCGGCAGAAGCCGGTGCAGGCCTTCCAGGGGGCGCAGGGCGCGGCGGTGATGCTGGTCTCGCTCAAAGCCGCCGGCACCGGCATCACCCTGCACGCCGCGGATTATGTCTTTCTTCTTGATCCGTGGTGGAATCCGGCGGTCGAGGCCCAGGCGGTCGACCGGGTCCATCGTATCGGACAGATTAATACCGTTTTTGTCTACCGGATGGTGACGGCCGGAACGATCGAAGAGCGCATTCAGACGCTGAAGGCGGCCAAAAAAGATTTGTTCGACAAGCTGGTCGGCGGCTTGGGCGGCGATTTCGACCTCAGCCAGCACTTCAGCTCGCTGCAGAGCCTGATTCAGCTGACCACCCAGGTGGAACCGGAAGCCTGACCCGGCCGGCGGGAAGACCGGCGGAGGAGGGGAGCGGGCGGCGCGATACCGCAGAATGCGGTTTGTTTCCGCGACTGTAACACAAACGCCACCGTTTCGTAACATTCCTGGGGGACTAATAAGGCGGATGGCTGGGGACAATTCCCGGCATTCCGTCGAACCTGTTATAAAGAAACCATGAAATCCCAAGCATTCATGTATACTCATTGTAAGAAATTGAAATGGCTGGCGCTGACCTTTGGCGCGGCTTTCCTCGCCGGCACGGCGTTGGCCGATGATAAGGCCCTGCTCGATGCCTTGGTTAAAAAGGGCGTCCTGACCGATCAGGAAGCCCAGCAAATCGAGGCCGACGTCGCCAAAAGTGAGAACAAGACCGACGTCGCCACCAGCGGCAGCAAATTCCTCAACAAGCTCAGTCTCAGCGGCCGCATCCAGAGCCAGTTTGTCGATCTGAGCACCGATATCAGCGGCGCCGCCAAGGTGCCGGCCACGCAGCATTTTCTCCTTCGCCGGGTGTATTTCGGCGTCAAGGCCGACCTGGGGGAGGGCTTCTCCGGCACGATCAACTATGATTTTGCCAATACCAGCTTTGACCAAGCTTTCATCACCTGGAAACAGAGCGATGCGCTGGCCATCGACGTCGGCTTCCGCAAGGTGCCCTTCGCCTACGAGGAGTACACCTCCAGCGCGAGCTTGAATGCCATCGAGCGCTCGCCCGTCACCCGCTACTTTGTCGAGAGCAACAACGGCCGCCGGCTCGGCGCCGGCAGCTATCGCCAGGGCGTCTTCATCGGCGGCACGCAGCAGGGCGTGTTCTACAATGTCGCCGTGACCAACCCGGAGCGCGACGAGTTCTCCTCCCTTAACGGCAATTCCGATCCGGGCGTGCAGGGCTCGGGCAACAAGGGCAACAACAATTTCGCCTACTGGGGCAATCTCGGCTACGGCGACAAGGCGGGCGACCTGACTTACAAGGCCGCGATTGAGGCCGGCTACCTGCCCGATCAAGGCGGCACGAGCAACACCGCTCTCGGCACCGGCGAAAACCTCACCGTTTACGGCGTGCTGGCCGACGTCACTTACCAGGATTTCAATATTCAGGGTGAATATCTCTGGGCGGAAGACCAGCAGGGCTCCGCGGTCAAGAGCGGCACCGTTTTCAAGAAGTCTGATCCGAACGGCTTCTGGATCCAGCCCGCTTATAAGTTCACGCCGGAACTTCAGGGCGTCGTTCGTTACAGCTATATCGATACCGATCATCGCGGCATCGATGTGGCTGACGGCACCCGTTCCGCTCCCAGCGGCGGCACGATGGACAAAATGTCGGAATGGTACTTCGGCGGCAATTGGTACATCCGCGGCAACGATCTGAAGCTGCAGGCCGGCTACATCCACGCCGAGTCGAAGGACAGCGTGACCGGCGCCGGCGGCCCGAAGGCCAAAGTCGATGGCATACGCTCCCAGCTGCAATTGAACTTCTGATCCCCCTTGTTTCACCGGCGGCGGACGCCGCCGGTGAAATCTTTCCCGGTCATCCTCAACTAAAAATCCGAAACCAAGACTCCTCATGAAGAAACTCCTCTCATTCGCCATGGTCGGCCTGATCGCCGCCGCCTGCAGCAAGCCGGCCGCGACTCCGGCTCACGCCCAGCAGCTTATCAACGGTGCGGGCTCCAGCTTCGATTATCCCGCCTTTACGATGTGGTTCAGCGCCTACGCCAAGACCGATCCTTCCGTGCGCTTTAATTACCAGTCCGTCGGCTCCGGCGCGGGCCAGCAGCAGCTCCTCAATCAGACCGTCGACTTTGGCGCCTCCGATGCGCCCATGAGCGACGAGAAGATGGCCTCGGCCAAGGAGAAGATTCTTCATTTCCCCGTGGTGGCCGGTGCGGTCGCCATCACCTATAATTTGCCCGACAATCCCCAGCTCAAGCTCGACGCCGACACGCTCGCCGGGATTTTTCTCGGCAAAATCACGAAGTGGAACGACGACGCCATCACCAAATTGAACCCCGATGTGAAGCTTCCCGAGCAGGATATTGTCGTGGTGCACCGCTCCGACGGCAGCGGCACCAGCTTCTGCTTTACCGACTATCTTTCGGCGGTGAGTCCGGAATGGAAGGAAAAAGTCGGCAAGGGCACGGCGGTCAAATGGCCGGTCGGCTTGGGCGGAAAGGGCAGCGAGGGCGTCTCCGGCCAGGTTAAGCAGCTTCCCGGCGCCATCGGCTATGTCGAGCAGGCCTATGCGGAACAGAATCACCTGCCGGTGGCCGACATGAAGAATGCCGCGGGCAACTTCATTGCTCCCACCGCCGACGGAGTATCGAAGGCCATGGCCACCGCCACCATTCCGGATGATTTTCGCTTCTCGATGGTCAACGCGCCCGGAGCCGACGCTTATCCGATCGCCACCGCCAGCTGGATCCTCATCTACCAAAAGCAGGCCAATGCCGACACGGGCAAGAAACTCGTCGCCTTCCTCAAATGGGCGGTGACGGACGGCCAAAAACTCACGCCCGATCTTCATTACGCCCCGCTGCCGGAAAATGTGCAGGAGCGTGAGACCAAGCTGCTTGACACCGTGACCTACTAACTGCCGCGAAGCCTTGCCGATGGCAGCAAATCATTTCTAATTCCCCGGGGCGGAGTGTTTGCTCCGCCCCGTTTTGTTGAAGTCAAAGCTGGTTTAACTTTTCCATGAGCACCACGGTCGCATCTGTTTCCGCCCCGGCTGAGCTGGAACGCGGTTCGCGCCTGGGCAACCGCATTTTTTATTTGCTCTGCCTGGCGGCGGCGCTGTCGATCGGCGTGCTGCTGGTGCTGGTCGCCTACCAGCTCTACGAGGGATCGCACCTGGCGATGAAGCAGTTCGGCTGGAGTTTCCTCGTCCATTCGACGTGGGACCCGGTCAACGAGGAATTCGGGGCGTTGCCGTTTATCTTCGGTACTTTCGTCACCTCGGCCATCGCCCTGCTTATTGCCGTGCCGCTCAGCGTGGGCACGGCCATCTACCTCACCGATCTGGCGCCATTGTGGCTGCGACAGCCGCTCGTGTCGGTCATCGAAATGCTGGCCTCGGTGCCGAGCGTGATTTGGGGCCTCTGGGCCGTTTTTGTCCTCATTCCCTGGCTGCGGGTCGGCCTCTTTCCGCTGCTCCAGAAATGGCTGGGGTTTCTGCCGTTTTTTCGCGGACCGATCTACGGCATCGGGATCCTGACCGCGGGCATTATCGTCGCGATCATGATCCTTCCCATCGTCACCTCCGTTTCACGTGAAGTCCTGCGTTCCGTCCCCAATCTGCAGCGCGAAGCGGCCTACGGTCTCGGCGCCACCCGCTGGGAGGTCACCCGCATCGCCGTGCTGAGCTATGCGCGACGGGGCATCTTCGGCGCGGCCGTGCTCGGTCTCGGCCGGGCGCTAGGCGAGACCATGGCCGTCACCATGGTCATCGGCAATAACCCCGAAATCGCCCGATCGCTGTTTGCGCCCGGTTCCACCCTGGCCAGTGTCATCGCCAACGAATTTACCGAGGCCAACTCCAACATGCACCTGAGCGTCCTCTTCGAACTCGGCCTCGTCCTGCTCGGCCTCACCATCATCATCAACATTGTTGCGCAATTCATGATCCGGGCGATCTCTTCGCCGGAAACGCGCCGCGCCTGATTCCCATGAGCGTCGCCGCCAACCACCGTTATCGCAAGTTCAAGAACGGATTGATGAACACCCTGGCGATCGTATGCGCCTTGCTGGTGATTTCGCCCCTTGGCTTTATTTTGTTCTACCTCATCCGCCAGGGCGCGTCCTCCATCAACTGGGCCTTCTTCACCAACCTGCCCGCGCCCGTCGGGCAGGTCGGCGGCGGAATGGCCAACGCCATCGTCGGCACGATCGAGCTCCTCCTCCTCGCCTCGACGGTCGGCGTGCCCATCGGTGTCCTCGGTGGCATCTATCTTTCGGAATACGGCGGCGAACGCATGAACGACTGGATCCGGTTCTGGGCCGACGTCCTCAACGGCATTCCCTCCATCGTCTGGGGCATCGTGGCCTACGCCCTCATCGTGCTGCCGAAACTGCCGGGCTTTTCGGCTTACGCCGGCGGCCTGGCCCTCGGCTTCATGATGATTCCGCTCGTTCTGCGCACGACCGAGGAGGTGCTGGTGCTCGTCCCGCGCAGTTATCGCGAGGCCGCGCTCGCGCTCGGGCTTCCGCAGTGGAAGGCTATCACCCGCATCGTCCTGCCCACCGCGCTGAAAGGCATCATCACCGGCGTCCTGCTCGCCATGGCGCGCGTGGCCGGCGAGACCGCTCCACTGCTCTTTACCGCGTTTGGCAACAGTTATTGGAACCGAAGCCTTTCCCAGCCGGTCGCCGCGCTGCCGCTGCAGATTTTCAATTACGCCATCTCCCCCTACGACGACTGGCACCGGCAGGCTTGGGCCGGCGCCCTCGTGTTGGTCGGGCTCATTTTTTGTCTGAGCCTCAGCGTTCGTTTTCTCTCCCGGGAAAAACGCTGAAGGGCTTGATGCACCATCCTATGACTCCCCGCATGAACGAAGAGATCAAGCCCACGCGCCTCAACCCGCCCGCGCGGGCGGCTCAACCGTCGGCCGCGTCCCCGTCCGCGCCGGCCGTGCCTGCGGGACCGCCGGCCTTTGACGTGAAGAATTTGTGCGTCTGGTACGGCGCGCAGCAGACCCTGCACGACGTCACCCTCCAGGTTCCGACCCGCAGCGTCACCTCCATCATCGGGCCGAGCGGCTGCGGCAAGTCGACGTTTTTGCGCACCCTCAACCGCATGCACGAGCTCGTCCCCGGCGCGCGCCACAGCGGCGAAATCCTCATGCTCGGCCAGAATCTTTACAGCCCCGAGGTGGATGCCACCGTCGTGCGGCGTCGCGTCGGCATGGTGTTTCAAAAGTCGAATCCCTTTCCGACCATGTCCATCGCCGAGAACGTGCTCGTCGGCCTGCGTCTCAATGGTCTGAACGACAAGGCCCTGCTCCGCCAGCGCCTCGAGGAATCGCTGCGCATGGCCGCACTGTGGGATGAGGTGAAGGACCACCTCGGCCGCCCGGGCACCAGCCTTTCCGGCGGCCAGCAGCAGCGGCTCTGCATCGCCCGCGCCCTCGCGGTCAAGCCCGAGATCATCCTCATGGACGAACCCTGCTCCGCCCTCGATCCCATCGCCACGTCCAAGGTCGAGGAGCTGATCCACGAGATTAAAAAAGACTATACAGTCGTTATCGTTACCCATAACATGCAGCAGGCGGCGCGCTGCTCGGACCGGACCGCCTTTTTCTACATGGGAAAACTGATTGAGTTCGACGAGACCCGCACCATCTTCATGAACCCAGCCAATCCCCAGACCGAGGCCTACGTTTCCGGTCGTTTCGGCTGAGCCGCTAAACCCTCCTTTTTATGGAACGCTTCTTCGACGCCGAGCTCGAGAAACTCCGCAGTCAACTTATCCGCATGGGCGAGACCGCCATTCGCCAGGTGCGCGACGTGATGAAGGCGCTGGTCGAGGGCAAGCCGTCACTCGCCGACCAGGTCATCGCCGCCGACGACGAACTCGACCGCCTCGAAGTGGAAATCGACGACGAGGCCATCCGTTACATGAACCTGCGCGCGCCGGTCGCCACCCAGCTCCGCCTTGTCATCGTCGGGATGAAGGCGTCGCACGACCTCGAGCGCGTGGGCGACGAGGCGACCAACATCGCCAAGCGCGTCGTCCGTCTCAGCGCCGAGCCGCCGCTCAAGCCCTACATCGACATTCCCCGCATGGCCGGCATCGCCACGGATATGCTCCGCGGGGCGCTTGACTGTTTCCTTGCCGGCGACGCCGAGCAGGCCCTCGCCATCTGCAAGCGCGACAGCGAAGTGGACGAGATCAACCGCCAGCTCTATCGCGAGCTCTCCAGTTTCATGATCGAAAAGCCCGAGACGATCAGTCGCGCGCTCGAGATCATGTTCATTTCCAAATCGCTCGAGCGCATTGCCGACCACGCTACCAACATCGCCGAGGAGGTCGTCTACCTCGTCAAGGCCAAGGACGTGCGCCACACCGAGGAAGTGAAAAAGACCGGCGTGGCCTGAGGCGGATTTGCTTGCTTGCGAATTCGGTCATCGGCGATGCCCAAGTGATCGCGCCGTTATACGTAGACTCAGCGTACTCCTCAGTCGCCGGGTGAAAAGGCCTCATCCTTATCTTGTTTCTTGAACACCGTTGCTGGCGGTTAGTTAGGCTGTCTTTCGCTTGATTTCATCGGGGCGGCTGATTCGTAGCAGCAAAAGGTGATCATAATATTCCGGATCTTTCATCTCGTCCCAATATCCTAGACCGTAAAATGCGGCGAGAAATGATTCGATGATCCCCGAACCGATTATTTTCGCGCCAATCCAGCCATTCGCGCGGCACTCCTCGTGGGGAAAATCGCTCTTTGGCAACCGTACAGGGGCATGTGCATGAATCTTCCATCTTCCTTTCTTTAGGAGGTCGCCGGTCACAAATTGAACCGAGATGACGTCCTCGGGCAGGAGTGCATCTTTGGGCTCCGCCACTTCTTCTTTGCCGAGGCGCAAACGAGAAAATGCACACGTCCATGAATTCAGAACCTGCGGCTCTCGCCCGACGATCTGTCCAATGGCGCGGCTGCCATCGACCAGCGGGATCGTAAAGATGGCGCCGACAGCTGGAGTCTGTAATTTCATGCTTTGCCTAAAGTCAAAGGTGAGCCACGCCTGTGCTCGGCGCGACAGGTGCGCAGCAGCTCGCGTAACGAGCATAGGCGTTGTGCTCTAGCGCCCGGTTCGGCTGGTTTGTGTTCCCCACAGTCTTGCATCCTTAATCAAATATTGTGGCGGGTAGACAATCCACTTCACTCCATCGACCTCCACAGCAGGAGGTGCGGCTTCCTGAACTACTGGCCCTTCGCCAACCCGGCGCTTACTCCCGGCAAAGTAACACAACGTCGCCTCGAATTGAATAACCGCTTCATCGTTTACTTGCGGTAGCAAATACCCTTCAGCTGTGTGAATCTTGAAACTATAGTCTTGGATATTGAGCGAGACGAAGCCGCAATCAACATAAGCACTGCCTTTGCCTGGATCATGATACGTTCCGGACATCAATATTCTCGATCCGACTGCTTCTTTAAGCTGCGACGCTGAACTTATCGAACGAGGCGTAGCGATATTTCTACAACCGGCGAGAAGCACAAACACCAAAATCGTAGCCAAAACATATTTCATTTTGCCGAACGTTAAAACTGACCCACGCGAGAATCAACGCTGCCGAAACGGCCCCGGCCGGCCCGCTGGGTCTGGCGGTTGGTTCGGCGGGGTTACTTGGCAGTGAAATCTACCACTTCGATGTTTCCGGAGTCCTTTTGCTCTGTCAGAACTTCAAATTCATAAGTGGATTTGCTGCGGATCTGCGTAACAGGATCGTAGTACTCCACAACTGCTTTGCCGGAGGTCCGATACCGACCAGTCCAGCCATCAACCGGCTTGGTTTCGTCTGGCTTGATATCCAAGTCCGTGACAGCGACCGGATGCGATCCAACGTGTCGTTCGAACCGATAATAGTGCTGGGCTTTCGCCAGCGCCACCTTTTGGTGTTTGGCTGCATCAGCATCACTGTCGTCTAGTCGTCTGAATTCAACAGGTTTGCTGACTGAAGAGAACGCCACGAGCGGCATGCTCGTCAAAGCGATTGCTGTGAAGATGGCATATTTTATTTTCATAGAAGCTGGTGGACGCCGAACATTAGAGCCGCCCCACTCGAGAATCAACGCTGTCGAAGCGGCCCCGGACGGTCCGCTGGGTCCGGCGGTTGGTTCGGCTCTTTCATCATTTCTGGATTAAGACGTATCGTATCTCCTCAACGGGATGCGTGCTTGTTCTACCTTTCGGGAAGAAACACACCGCGATACTGGACAGATTCGACTTTGCGAGATGCTGTCGCACTGATTCCAATATGCGGTTCTGGACCACGGCTTCTTCTATTCCGTAAAATCGAACTTCGGCTGGATGGCTCTGCCAAAGCCTTCGCGCGCCGTCTTCCCACTCGACGTCAGGTCGTGCGTCTGCGGGAAATGCCGGAATAATGGCTTCGGCGATGACAGAATGGACGATAGCGTCAGGCGTGTAGGAGCGATACGGTGGAAATGCGGTCATGACGCCGCTGACTATCGCAACTACAACCGCGCAGATCAAAGCGAGCCTTTTTCGGGTGCGGGTCATCTTTTTGCTGAACGCCCCAGCTCATCCATGCCGAACCAGAGACTTCATAGTTGAAATGGACGTCGCAGAGGCATTGCGCTGTGGCGTCTGGTTAGACTTTGTATCGTCTTGGTTCAAATTTTGGTGAATCTCCCTTGTGTGCTTCTTTGATTGACGCTGACCGACTCGAAATCTCTGCGGCCCGCTGTGAGAAACCTGCTGCCGCCAACGAACCGGCATAGTCATCCAGGAGTGCGGCAAATCCAAGAGGGTCGAGGGTTAAAATGCCGACTCTCTCCAACTCCGCTACTGCTTTTTCATAAATCGGTACAGCCTTGGCGTGCTGGCCAGTGTCGTGCAAAAGGCGCGCATACTCTGCAAGCGCGGGTGCTCGTAGCTTATCAGCTTCACCCTTAGCTTTTTCGATCAGTGTAAGAACATCTAAAAACTCCTTTTCAGATTCTGCATACATGCCGGCATAACCGGTAACGCGTGCGACTTCGTAGAGGTAATATGCTTCAGCTTTTGGTCCCAGATTTCCCATTTGGGCATTCCCGTAAGCTCTAGAGTAATTGCGCTGCGCTAACGCAAGATCGCCTCCTTTTTCAGCTTGGACGCCATACTCATAATATTGCTGCGCGGTATAGCCATTGATCGGATTTGCGCAGCCTGCGAGTAACGAGAGGCCGAGAACAATAAGTAGTAGGTTTTTCATACTTTGCCAAACGTTAGCGTTGGCCCACGCGAGAATCAACGCTGCCGAAGCGGCACCGGCCTGTCCGCATTGGCTCTAGCGCCTGGTTAGGTTAGCCCTTTTTGAGGTCACAGCCGAAAGCAAGATGATGACCATCTAGGTCCTCCAACATAAACTCTCTCATACCATACGGCATGTCCCTCGGCGGATATTTGATCGTCGCGCCCTTTTGCTTCACCTCTCGAAAGTAGCCATCGATTTCGTCGCAGAAAACGTAGGCAACGCTTCCGCCGACCGGCTTCGCGTACTCACCCGGGGCGTGCTTCGAAAGATGCAACGCAATCTTACCGAGCTTCACTCCAGCATAGTCCCCGACCCGGAACTCCTCCGAAAAGCCAAGAACTTCTTTATAGTGCTTCAGCGCAGCATCCACATCGGCCACCTGAAGGACGGGAGCGATATTGTGTGTGTTCATTTGGACTAACGTCAAAGATAAGCCATGCGCGCAGCTGGCGCGATACGTGCGCCAGCATCGGGCGTGACGGCTGTGCGCGTTGGCTCTGGCGCCTTGTTAACCGGTTTGGTAGACATATTCCGGCTCAGGGTATTCAAGTTTCATTCGAGTGACAATCTCGGCGCGCCTATCCTTCGCCCAACCAGGCATGCGGCTCCATTCTTCTTCAGTGGGCAGATAAATGCGATGGCGTGGCTTCCCCATGAGCATCTCACCGCCTATAAAAATACTCATCCACTTCCCATCGACTAACTCGCTGTAAACGAATTCATCGCGGCCACGTCGGCGGCAGCGCCAGCCTCGTTTGGCATTCTTTGTTCGGATGCGCCAAGCATTGAGGCAACCCACCAGCATAATGACGCCAACTGTGACAGCTACGTAAGCCGGATAGCGCCTAGCCGAAACACCGAAGAGCATCGCGAAGCCCATTAATACAGCCAGCGGAAACAGGACATAGCGCGCTATGGTCCATCTAGGATTCGGCTTCATTTCTCACGGTATTCCAGCCCAGTAGTTGATCGCAAACCATAAGCCCAAAGCAGCGAGAATCGCCAAGTAGACTAACGTTTTCGAATGCCGACGAAATCCGCGATAGGCCAAGAATGCGATAACGCAGAATCCGACCGCTAAACTGAGCGCAGGAAATACCAACCCTCTCCGAATTAGAGCTGCGCCATAGATCGGCGCATAGACCATAACGACCGCAGCACCTAATCCTTCGGGCATAAACAGCAGTACGTCTCGGACCGTAAGCCGACCTTGCCGTCCGTTACCTTTCATCGGAGTCATGATCTTCTTTGCCTAACGTTCAAGATGAGTCACGGCCACTCGGGGCCGTTGGCTCTGGCGCCTGATGGGCCGTTTTCTTCTTACTATGGGCGATACCAAGGCTTCGATATAACCGACACACGGTTTGGTTCGGTAAATGGAAATATGCCATTTTCTTTCAGGAGCGTGAGGAGTGCCTTTGAGCCTTTCATCATCTTCAACTTGAGCTCGTCCTTCGTAATACCGATGCACAAGAGTACACCGCATGACCGCTGATTCAGGTAGAACTGCACTGGTTTGTCTTCAGGGTGACAAAAAAGAAACGCTCGGATGCTTCGGTCACCGAAGAACTCACCGATGTCCATCGTCTCTCCCGCATGAATCTTAGCGTCACATGTATAGCGCGCAAGACGTGCTATGATTTCTGGCGCCTTCTTACTTTCGGCGCGCGTGCATACCATCAGCTCATAAGAATCGAACTCGCCAGGAATCTGGCCGGCGTTCTCGCCTGTCATTTCTGACGTCACATAGGCAACACCACCGCGGTAACCGGGGAACGCAACCACATCGGCCTCCCCGCCGAGATAAAACGGCACAACCGCGTGATAAACGCTATCTGCTGGCGTTCCGAAACGCACCGAAAGCGCGCTCAACCGTGCATCCCACGTCCTCTGCCAATCATCTTTCGCTGAATCGGTATTCATGTTTTTGCCCAACGTTAGAGCTTACCCGCGAGAATCAATGCCGCCGAAGCGGCCCCGACCGGTCTGCTGGGTCCGGCGACTGGTTAGCCCTTCTTCTCATTATCGTGATACCAAGGGTATGGCGGAATGCCATTTGGACCAAAATATTTTTTCATCTCTTCGTCTGTTCTCCGGACAACCGTGAGCTCCATCACCGCCGGCTTCCCGTTGATCTCATACTCCACTTTCAGGGGAATCTCGGTGCCGTAATTGGAAATCTGAATGTAGCCGACCTCGCCTCCAGTGCGCTCGTTTTCAACTCCAACAAATACCTTGTCTATCGGTTCAAGTATCGAATTTGGAGCGGATATTCGAACAATCTTGACGTGATATGCATCTCGATCGCGATTCCAGATATAAACGGTCACCTTTCCATTCGCCTCGCCATCGCTCGGGCCGAGAGCACCAAGTGACGCCTGGATTCCACGCACTACGGGAATTACGGTCTTCTCGTGGTCGACTACGAGACTCATGCCCAGATGGTGCGGGATGATCCAATCGCCAGCATCGTAGCCGCCGGTATAGATGGTGCGACTTAGCTTTCCGGTCTTTGGATCATATTGATCCTCGATCATCGTGCTGGCGTTGCATCCACCGAGCACAAGCACACAGAGTAAAAACGGAAAGTATCTCTTCATTTGGCTAACGTCAAAGAGGAGCCGCGCGCGTAGCTGGCGCGACATATGCACCCGCACGGGGCGTGATAGCTGTAGGCGTTGGCACTGACGCCTTGTTAGACCTTTTTTTTGAATGGGAGACACAATACATAAATCATAATCCAAAACGGCACAGTCCAAAAGATCGCCGATCCCGCCGCGGTCACAATAATTCCGGTAGTTCCGCCGAATCCCTGATGAACATTCCTGCTCAACGCTATATCGAGAAAACTTCCTGGGATGATTGCAATATGAAATATATCCATATCAGGATCTAAATAGAGATCCATCACCGAGCTGATCCCGACCAAAACTGATGATATCACGATGGCCCAGATAAGTGCTCGTTTAGCTTTCAATATGCGATCTCCATTACGTTTATTTGGCCTAACGGCAAAAATTAGCCACAACCGCAGCTTGCACGACATGTGCACCAGCACGGGGCGTGACACCTGTGCGCGTTGGTTCTAGCGTCTTGTTAGGCTCCGTTTTCATTTGAGTCCGTATTCGCGATTCAAATCGAGAATGTGGTGGCCCGCAACTATGGCACGTGAGCGATCTACGACAATGACGACAAACCTATTCCTTCTTTCCGTAGGCAGTAGGACGTGGTCGTGAACGCCGTTTCCGCTTCGATAGACCTGCTCGACTAGTTCTTTCTTTAGGACGAGCGCAGGCAACCCAAGTTCTGTCGCCAATCCGGAAACATATGGCCAGATGTTCACAACATCGCCCGGCGCTGCCGTCACGTCGACCATCGGATCTTTCATGGTCGCTTTGAACTCGGACTCAGTAAATGCAGGCATGATCTTTCGCCTAAAATTAGAGCTGACCCACGCTAGGACAAGCGTGGCAAAAACGCCCCGGGCCGGTCCGCGTTGAGTCTGGCGGCTGGTTCGGCTCTTTTTTCATCAATCGACCATGATTCCTGAAGAGCGATCAAACTGACGTCGCTTTCGCCACGTCTGGTCGCTGCGGCTCCAAACAACGTCCTTCGGTCTTATCTTCTTAAAGGCGTCAAGAATCGGTTTATTAATGGCCCAATTGTGATTCTTGTTCTTGTAGAAGTGTCGCTCGCCAAATTTTTGTCGAATCTGCCACGCTGCAGAACTCTGCACGAGCCGCTCAAACTTGAGATACTCGGAGCGCATCCATTTCGCGATTTCCTGTGCTTCTTCTGGAGTGGTCATTGCTGGATGCTTCTTTGCCGAACAGTGTTATTCGGCTGCACTGAGGGCAGCTTTTCCAGATTGATACCGATGCCGGATAAAGCGGCACTGAGGACGCCTATCAGATTGAACCTTTCTGCCTCTCCCCGCCATAAAAAATCGCACGGCGGACGGGGGTGACGCTGCTGCCAGTTGCCTCGTTCACGCTCCGACCAGCCCGAGCAGCCTGACGAGCGTCCAGCCGAGCAGGCCGGTCACGGGCAGGGTCAGGACCCAGGCCCAGACGATGCGCTCGACCACGCCCCATTTCACCGCGCTGAGGCGCTTCGAGGCGCCCACCCCCATAATCGAGGTCGAGATCACATGCGTGGTCGAAACCGGCACGCCCAAGAGAGAAGCGCCGTAAATGATCAGCGCCGCAGTGGTCTCGGCGGCGAAGCCATCGACCGGCTGAAGCTTGACCATCTTGTGCCCCATCGTGCGGATGATGCGCCAGCCGCCCGCGGCCGTGCCCGCCGCCATGGTCAGGGCGCACATGAAGATGACCCAGATCGGCACGGCCTTGAATTCCGGCACGCGCAAAAATCCAGCCCAGGCCGGCAGGGTGCGGAACAGGCCCGACTTGGTCCCGGTGAAAAGCGCGAGCGTGATGATGCCCATCGTCTTCTGGGCGTCATTCGAGCCGTGGCCGAAGCCCATGAAGCCCGAGCTGAGCAGTTGGGCCTTGCCGAAAAAAACACTGACAAAGCGCGGCGTGGCGCGGATGAGCGCGAGGGTGAGCAGGAACATCAAGACCGCGCCGCCAACGAAACCGAGCAGGGGAGAGGTGATCATCGGCAGAACCACCTTCGGCCAGAGTCCGGTCGACCATTGCAGCACGTTCCAACGGCCGGCCGTGCCGACGGCTGCGCCGCACAATCCGCCGACCAGCGCGTGACTCGAGCTGGAGGGCAGGCCGAGCCACCAGGTAAAGAGCCCCCAGAGGATGGCGCTGAGCAGGGCGCAAAGCACGGTGAGCATGGTCACGGTGCCGGTGTCGACCAGCCCTTTGCCGATGGTGGCGGCCACGGCGGTGCCGGCCAGCGCGCCGATCAGGTTCCAGCCGGCGGCCCAGACGATCGCCAGGCGCGGCGTCAGTACCTTGGTCGAGACAATGGTGGCGATGGCGTTGGCCGTGTCGTGAAAGCCGTTGATGTATTCGAACACGAGCGCGGCCAGCAGAACGAGCAGGAAGAGCGTCATGGCGGATGGAGGCGCCGGACTAGGAATGCTTCAGCACGATCTGCATGACGATGTTGCCGGCGTTGCGGCAACGGTCCACCGCCTGTTCCACCATTTCAAAAAGCTCCTGCAGGATGATGAACTCCCGCGCCTCGACCGGTCCGTGATAGAGCTCCTTGAGCAGTTCGAGCATCAACTTGTCGGCCTCGCCCTCGGCAAACTGCAAGCGATCGTTGGCTTCGCGGACGATTTCAATTTTCGCGCCGCCCCGCAACTGCTTGACCATCGACACGACGGCATCGGCCGCCTGCTGCAAAAATTCCACCTGGCGGCGGAACGAGGCGTGCGGCAGGCGGCCCGGATAAATGGAAAGCCGTTCGACGATCTTTTCCACGTGCTTGGGAATGCGATAGAGCGCAAAGGACAGCGCCTGGATGTCCTCACGGTCGAGCGGGGTGACGAAAGTGCGGCTGAGCGCCTCTGACATCTCATGGCGGATGCGCTTTTCCTTGCGCCGGGTCTGGATGAACTCGTCGAGCGAAGTGGGCGTCTGGCCGCTGGCAATCGCCTCGATGTACCGGCTGAAGAGGTTGACGCTGGTTTTCGCCTCCTCTGCGCCGGCCTCGAGCAAATCAAAAAATTTTTCGTCTTTCCCGAGAATCTTTCGAAGAGAGAACATGAAATGCCTCAGTAACAGCGAAATTGCCCGTGGCGAAATAAAATTAATGTTCCCGTGAGGATGAAGGCCGGTTTATCATGGCATTCATATTTGGATTCGGCCTCGCTGGCGGCATCTCCGCCATGAATTCCGGAGCCATGCAACGTCCTCGCTGTCAGCCGCGTCAGGCAAGAAGTTGCCAAATTCCGTTTCCACGGCTAAACCTACTTTTTCCTCATGAATTTTCCGCGATGCCGCCAGCTTTCGCTCATTGCGCTCCTGTCACTTCTCTCCGCATGTGGAGGCGCCCAGGCCCAAAAGCCCGCAGCCGGCGTGCCGGTGGCGGTCGCCATGGTCAAGCGGCAGTCCGTGCCGATTGATCTGACCGGCATCGGCACGGTGCAAAGCCTGCGTTCTGTCGCGGTCAAATCGCAAGTCGACGGCCGGATCGAGGAGATTCACGTCAAGGAAGGCGACGAGGTGAAGGCCGGCGACCTGCTGGTTACGCTCGACCGCCGGCCTTTTGAAAACAATTTGCGCGTGGCCCAGGCCGATCTTGCCACCGCCCGCGCTGAGGCGGCGCATGCCGAGGCCGACGTGCAGCGTTACAAGCCGCTCGACGAGCAGTCGATGGTTTCCAAGGACACCTACACCCAGCTGGTCACCGCGGCCGAGACCGCCCGGGCGACGGTGCAGGCGAAGGAGGCGGCGCTGGCCAACGCCGAGCTCCAGCTCAGCTATACCGAAATCCGCGCGCCTTTCAACGGGCGCGCCGGCCAGCTCCAGCTCCACGAAGGCGCGCTGGTCAAGGCCAACGACTCTGGTTTTGTTCTTCTCACCGTCAACCAGCTTGCGCCGATCGCAGTCGGCTACGCCCTGCCCGAAGCCTATCTCGACCGGGTGCGGCAGGCGCTGCAGACCGGCGACAAAATCGCCGTCACCGCCGTGGGCACGGACTTCACGGCCAAAAAGGCCGACGGCACGCTGGCCTTCATCGACAACAGCGTCGATCCCTCCACCGGCACGGTCTTGCTCAAGGCGGTTTTTGACAACACCGGCCACGAGCTCTGGCCGGGCGAGCTGGTCAACGTCGACACCCAGCTCGGCGTCGACGAAAACGTCGTCGTCGTTCCCGCCCCGGCGGTGCAGAACGGCCAGAACGGCCCGCAGGTCTTCGTCGTCGGCCCCGACCAGACGGTGACGTTGCGCGACGTCAAGGTGGCGCGCACCGCGGGAAGCCTGACCATCATCGCGGACGGACTGAAAGAGGGCGAGACCGTCGTGACCGACGGGCAGCTGCGTCTCGCGCCCGGAGCGAAAATCGAGGTGCGCCCGCTCACCGCCGTCGCCGCCGCCAAAACCGATTCCTGAGCGCCATGAATCTGCCCGAGCTCTGCATCCGTCGGCCGGTCATGACCACGCTGCTGACCGCGGCGCTGTGCGTCTTCGGCGTCATGGCCTACCGGCTCCTCCCGGTCAGCGACCTGCCCAACGTCGATTTTCCCACCATCGTGGTCAATGCCGGCCTGCCCGGCGCCACGCCGGAGACGATGGCCTCGGCCGTGGCCACGCCGCTGGAAAAACAATTTTCCACCATCGCCGGCATCGATTCGATGACATCCGTCAGCACGCTGGGCGGCACGCAGATCACCCTGCAGTTCACCCTTGATCGCGACATCGACGCGGCCGCGCAGGACGTCCAGGCGGCCATTGCCGCGGTCCAGCGCAGCCTGCCCCAGGACATGCCGGCGCCGCCCTCCTACCGCAAGACCAACCCCGCCGACCAGCCGATCCTTTTTCTGGCCCTCAGTTCACCGACCCTGCCGCTTTCCCAGGTTGACGAATTTGCCGAATCGAACCTGGCCGAGCGAATTTCCATGATCGAGGGCGTTTCGGAGGTCAACGTCTTCGGTTCCCAGAAATATGCCCTCCGGGCCGAGCTCGATCCCCGGGCGCTAGCCAGCCGCGGCATCACCCTTGACGAGGTGAAAAACGCCCTTTCCGCGCAGAACGTCAACCTGCCCACCGGCGTGTTGCAGGGGGCGCACGAAGCGCTCACGGTGGTGGCCAACGGCCAGCTCACCAACGCACCCGGCTTCAGCGACATCGTCGTGGTTTATCGCAATGGCGCGCCGGTGCGCCTGCACGAGGTGGCGCAGGTGATCGACAGCGTGCAGGACACCCGCGTGGCCAGCTGGTTCAACGGCAATCGCTCGGTTGTCCTGGCGGTGCAGAAGCAGCCCGGAACCAACACGGTGGAAGTCGTCGACCGGATCAAAAACCTTCTGCCGGCATTTCAGGCCCAGCTTCCCGGCTCGGTCAAACTCGACATCCTCCACGACAAATCCATTTCGGTGCGCGATTCGGTGCACGACGTGCAGTTCACCCTCATGCTCGCGATCGCGCTGGTCATCCTCGTTATTTTTCTCTTCCTCCGCACGCTCGCCGCCACCGCCATTCCCGCCATCGCCATTCCCATGGCCCTGCTCGGCACCTTCGTGCTGATGTATTTTTGCAGCTACACCCTGGACAATCTTTCCCTCCTCGCGCTTACCCTTTCCGTCGGTTTCGTAGTGGACGACGCCATTGTCATGCTGGAAAACATCGTCCGGCATATCGAGCACGGCATGGGCGTGCAGGAGGCTGCGCTCAAGGGTTCGCGCGAGATCGGGTTCACCATTCTCTCCATGACCGTGTCGCTGGTCGCGGTGTTCATCCCGGTGCTGTTCATGGGCGGCATCGTCGGCCGGCTGCTCCACGAGTTTGCCGTCACCATCACCGGGGCGATTCTCGTTTCCGGCGCCGTCTCGCTCACGCTCACCCCGATGCTTTGCAGCCGTTTTCTGCGCGCGGCCGGCAGCGAGGCGCACGCAATCCACGGCCGGTTCCACGCCGTGAGCGAGCGGGTGTTCAACGCCATGCTGGCATTTTATGAACGGACGCTGAAATTCTGCCTGCGGCGCCGCCCCATTGTATTGATGGCGGCGCTGGCGGCGTTCCTCCTCACCGGCGTTTTTTTGGTCGTTCTGCCCAAGGGCTTCATTCCCACCGACGACATCGGGCTGATCATCGTCTTTACCGAGGCAAACCAGGACGTCTCTTTTGACGAGATGGTCCGGCACCAGCGCGCGGCCGCCGCGATCGTGGCGAAGAATCCGGCCGTCGCCGCCTTTATGTCCGCCATCGGGAGCGGCGGAGGCTCGGGCATCAACAACGGCCGCCTGATCATCCGCCTCAAACCCCGGGACCAGCGCCCCTCCGCGCCGACCGTGGTCAATCAGCTCCGCCAGGAACTCTCCGTCGTCACCGGCCTCCGGGCTTATCCGCAGCAGCCTCCCACCATCCGCATTGGCGGCCAGCTGACCAAGTCGCTTTATCAATTTGCCCTCTACGGCTCCGACCTGAACGAGCTTTATCGCAACGGCCAGGAGATGGAGGCGAAGTTCCGCACCCTGCCGCAGCTGGTGGACGTCAATTCCGATCTGCAGCTTTCCAGCCCGCAATTACGGGTGGACATCCAGCGCGACCGCGCCGCGGCGCTCGGCATTACGCCCCAGCAGATCGAAGACGCCCTCTACAGCGCCTTCGGCACGCGCCAGGTCTCCACCATCTACACCCCGACCAACGAATATTATGTCATCATGGAGCTTGCGCCGCAGTTCCAGTATGATCCCCGCTCGCTTTCGCTGATCTATCTTCGCTCCAACCAGGGCAAACTCGTGCCGCTCGACACCGTGGCCACGCTCAACCGCGGCATCGGTCCGCTCGCAGTCAATCACCTCGGCCAGCTGACTTCCGTCACGCTTTCCTTCAATCTCAAGCCCGGCTACGCCCTGAGCGATGCGACGGCGGCGATCAACACCCTCGCGCGCCGGACCCTGCCCCAAACCATCAGCTACGGCTTCGTCGGTTCCGCCCAGGCCTACTCCTCGTCCTTCCAGGGGCTGGCCCTGCTCATCGTCCTTGCCATCATCGTGATCTACATCGTGCTCGGTATTCTCTACGAGCATTTCATCCACCCCCTGACCATTCTCTCCGGACTGCCGGCCGCGAGTTTCGGCGCGTTTTTTGCCCTCTGGGTATTTCGGCAGGAGCTGAATATCATGGGTATTGTCGGCATTATCCTCCTCATCGGCATCGTGAAGAAAAATGCCATCATGATGATCGATTTTGCCCTCGCCGCGGAACGCGAGCGCGGCGTGCACGATCCGGAAAAGGCCATTTTCGACGCCTGTCTGGTGCGGTTCCGTCCGATCATGATGACCACTTTCGCCGCCCTCGCCAGCGCTTTGCCCATCGCGCTCGGCCTCGGTGCCGGCGCCAATTCGCGGCGACCGCTCGGCCTTGCCGTGGTCGGCGGCTTGATCGTCTCCCAACTCCTCACGCTTTATCTCACCCCGGTTGTTTACGTCTACTTCGATCGTTTTGTAAAGCGCACGAGGAAGCCCGGCTCCGCGGACAGGTTGGTCTCGCCGTCTTCCGTCCCACCGCCGTCCGTCCTGGTCGCGAAATAAGGCGGCCGGGTGAGGTTAGAGATGCCCGCCGATTTCGTGAGGCACTCCGAACTCCGGGGTGGCTGGCTCATGCGGTTCATTGCGCCGCCTGCAACCGGCTCAACACTTCGCGCGCCTTGGGGTCGTCAGGCTTGAGCCGCACCGCGGTTTCCACCTCCTCGATGGCTTCCGGCAGGCGGCCGGGAAGCCCCGCCAACGCAATGCCGAAGTTTAAATGGATCTGCGCGTCGCGAGGATTCAATCGCAGCGCCGCCTGATAGTGCCCGATGGCTTCGTCGGGCCGGCCCATCCGAACCAACGTGTTTCCCAGGTTATTCTGTGCCTCGGCAAAGTCCGGCTTGAGCGTCACGGCTTTCTGGTATTCGTCCAGCGCCTCGGAGAGCCTCCCCCTTTTGACTTCGGCATCGGCGAGATTGTTGTGCGCGTCGGGGTAACCCGGATCGATCCTTAATGCCTGTTCGTACTGATCCACCGCCTCCGCCAGCCGGCCCATCCGCAGCAGCTGGTTGCCGAGATTATTGTGGGCTTGCTTGTTGCCGGAATCGAGGCTGACCGCGGTCTCGTACTCCGCCAGCGCGTCCTCTTCCCGGCCCATGCGCGAAAGAACGATGGCAAGGTTGTCATGGATGGTGGAATTTCCCGGACGGATGCTGAGCGCGTCTTTGTAAGCCGCCGCCGCCTCGGGCCAGCGGCCGAGGTGAGCAAGGGCGTTTCCCAGATTGTAATGCGATTCAAAATAGCCGCCTTCGAGCTGCACGGAACGTTGAAACTCCCCGGCCGCTTCCGCGAACCGCCCGGCCTCCATCAATTCCTCCCCGAGGTTATTGTAGGCCATCCAGCAACCCGGATTGGCGGCGAGAGTGGAGCGATAGAGCGTATCGTCGTTTCGGTAGATGGCGCATTGCTGCCAGGTCAGCAGGCCAAGCGGGGCGGGCAGGACGACGCCCAGGACCGCCACCATCCGTCCTTTGCCACGGGAAAACCATTTCGGCGCAAAGGCGACGCCGCTCGCAGCCGTGCCGATGATGACCGGAAGCGCCAGATACTGCCAATGGTCGGCCACAAAAGAGTACAGCGATCCATAAAAATTGAAAAATCCCAGCACGGGAAACAACACGCCGGCGAAGCAGAGCAGAACCGCCAGGGGCAGGCGGGTGCGCCGCCGGAGGCTCCACAGAACGATCGCGAGCACGGCGAGTCCCAGGGGAAAAAGCCATTGGCCGGGTGCGCCGGGATCGGGCCGCCATTTCGGATAAAAAAACACCAGCGGGGACGGCCAGAGGTCCTTGGCCGCGTAAAACCACAGCGCCCGGCCTGCCACCAGGATGCGCTGGCCAAAAGTCAGGGCGAAAGCCCCGCCTTCCGCGCCAAGGTATTTTCGTTCCACCCACGAGACAAAAAGGCCGAGCGCGCCGCCTACCAGCAGCCAGGGCAGGAGCGGACGGAGATGACGGTGCCATTGCAACCGGCCCTGTCGCCACCAGAGCAGGACCAGCAGGGTCGCCGGCAGCGTTACCGCCGTGGTTTTGCTCAGCATCGCCAGGACATAGAGAGCGAAGGCGGCGCCATAGTTCCGGACGGAGCGATTTTCCTCGAAGGACAAATAGGCGAGGGCGGAAGCAAAATAGAACACTGCCGAAAGGGTGTTCTTTTGCTCGGTGATCCAGGCCACGGACTCGACGAACACCGGATGGAGAACAAAAACCAGGGCGGCCAGCCATTCGGCACCCCGGATCGCGCCGGTTCCCCAAAGCTTGCGCAGGACGAGGGCGAAAAGGCAGGCGGCCGTCGCATGGAAGACGACATTGGCCAGGTGATAGCCGGCCATGGCGTCGCCCCACAGGCGATGTTCCAGCCAGAATGCGCTATGCAGCACCGGATAATATTGCTGGGTTGAGCCGATCTTGAACCAGATCTTGAGCAGGCCGCTCACCGGTTGAAGGGCCGGCGCCGTGAGATAGTCCCGGTCATTCCAGAGTACGTCCCCGCGGATGGCCGGCAGATAGGCGAGCAGGGCGGCGCCGAAAACGAGCAGACATCCGGCCGACGTTTCCCAACGAAAATTTCTGCGTCCTGGCGGGACGGACATGGCGCCAGAATCGGACGCAAGTGAGGCCAGGAGCAACGAGATTCGACGGAGTTATCGCGGGGAGCCAATGCGCCCAGAAAAAATTGTAGACTGGCGGATCTCGCCGCCATTGCCTGGAGCAACGAAATCCCGCCTAGCTTGGCGCCTTGCGGCCGTTGATCAGACTTCTAAACGCCGCCGGTGGCCACATCCGGGCGTGCCGGCCGTCAATGACGGATTCGGAATGTTGCATACACGCCCAGGGCATTCCCCGCGACCGTGCTGTTCACCAGAACATAGTTCTTATGGTTGAAGGCGTTCTTCACCGTCACGCCAAGCGACTGCGTGGTGTTGGCCACGCGCCAGGAATAAACGGCGC
>Ga0070741_10006260_pt1 | contig 25717 bp, 23 predicted proteins | sample Coa_R1_4_FD_66440 | JGI IMG/M metagenome (GOLD analysis project Ga0070741, IMG submission 66440) | Surface soil microbial communities from Centralia Pennsylvania, which are recovering from an underground coalmine fire - Coalmine... | ecosystem: Environmental > Terrestrial > Soil > Unclassified ... | reverse complement strand
ATGGACTCGGGAGATTTGACCATCGCGATGCGCGCCAGCATGTCGGCCCCCGGGGTGTTCTCGCCGGTGGAGCGCGAGGGCAGGCTGCTCGTGGACGGCGGGCTGTCGGAGAATCTGCCGGTTGACGTGGCGCGCAAACTGGGCGTCGATGTGCTGATCGTCGTGGATGTCAGCGCGCCGCTGCTGAAGCGCGACAAGCTGACGAGCGCGCCGGTCATCTCCAACCAGATGCTCGCGATTCTCATTCAGCGCAACTCGCGCGAGCAGCTCGCGACACTGCGGCCGGATGACATCGTGATCCGGCCACCTCTGGGCGATACCTCGGCCTTCGACTTCGGCCTGGTCGCGCGAATGATCGCCACGGGAGTCATCGGCGCCCAGGAGGCCCAGCAGAAACTGGCGGCCTTGTCGGTAAGCTCCCAGGAGTTCGACAGCTACGTCGCGCGGCGCGATGAGGCCCGACAGTCCCCGCCCCGCATCGACTTCGTGAAAGTGGACGCGAGCTCGCAGCGGTATGCCAACAGGCTGGAAGGTCTTTTCAAGGATGTCATCGGCAAGCCTCTCGATCCGGACGTGGTCGCGCGCCACCTCACGACCGTCTACGGCCAGGGCAATCTCGAGGCACTCGACTACCGGGTCATCCAGGAGGATGACCACTATGGCCTGTCGCTGGATGCGCGGCGCAATTCCTGGGGTCCGAACTATGTGCGCTTCGGGCTGAGCCTTCAGGATGACTTCCAGGGCAACTCCACGTATGACGCGGCGGCGCGCTTCGTGCTGTCGGAGATCACCCAGCCGGGCGGAGAGTGGGTCTGGGATCTGCAGGTCGGACAGACTTCTCTGATCTCCACCGAGGTCTATCTGCCGATCGCCGATACCTCGAGCTTCTTCTTCCTGCCGCATGTGGATACGGAGGCGCAGAACGTAGATCTCCTCCAGGGCCAGTCCCGTCTGGCGGAATATCGGGTTCGCAGCTTCGACTATGGGTTGGATTTCGGGCGCGACTTCGGCAACTGGGGCGAGATCCGTACCGGGGTCGAGCACGAATCAGGCACTGAGAACGTGGAGATCGGCGCCCCGAACCTGCCGTCGGATTCCTTCCACACCTGGGAGTATTTCATCCGGCTCTCCTACGATCGCCTCGACGATGTCAATTTCCCGCACCGCGGACAGCAGGCCACGCTCGAGTGGCGCACCGAGCGCACGGGTTTCCCCAATGAGAGCTTTGAAAGGGTGGCCTTCAGCTACCTGGCCGCGCATTCCTTCGGCCGCTATACCCTGGTGTTCTCCAGCGCCGGGGGGACCACGATCGATACGCCTCCGGGGCTGCTGCTGAGCAGCCAAACGACCGGCCCGACTGGCACCACGGTGACCACCCCGGCGGATCTGCGGTTGCTGTTTCCGCTCGGCGGCTTCCTGAATCTCTCCGGAATCAAGGCCGACTCCCTCGCTGGGCCTCATTTCGCGATTGCCCGGGGGCTGCTGTACAAGCAGATTGGCCGCGGCGGTCCCGGATACCTCGATGTACCGACCTATCTCGGCATGTCACTCGAGATGGGCAATGTCTGGCAGGAGCGTGGTCAGGCCTCGTTTGCCAACACGCGCCGCGATGCCAGTTTGTTTCTGGGCCTGGATACCCTGCTTGGCCCGGTTTACCTGGCGTACGGCTACGACGATAAGGGGAGCCAGGCGTTCTACCTGTTCCTCGGCCGCACGTTCTGAGGATCCGTTACAGGCCCCGGCTTTCCGCCAGCTTCTCGACCTTCTGGAACACGAGCGATGGCTTGTCCCCGGAACGGGAGTACTGGTGCCTGCACGACATCTCCGCCAGCGCAGCGTCGCGCTCCTCGGACGTCGAGTACCAGTGAAGACGGTGCCATTCGGGACCGAGGAGCTTGCGAAAGGGATCCCCGCGCGGAAGGCTCACGCGGATCCCATAGGGGCGCAGCTTCTCGATCGGGGGCGTGCGCAGGTTCTGTGGCTGGCTGATTCCCATGAGAAAAGCTTAAGGGGCGCGGTCGCCGCGACGCAAGCGCGAGCAGGCGAGCTCAGCGGAGCCGAGCGCTTGAGTTGCCGGGCGGGGGTCCCCACACTGAGCTTCCGCCGCATCGACTCAGGAGCGCAAGCCATGGCCCTGTTCCACAAGAAAGCCCTCATGCCCACCCCGTCCGAGGCTCTTCCCGGCCGTAGCTCGCCGTTGAGGGTGGCGGAGAAGCATTTCGTCAATGGTCAGCGGATCGTGCCGCCATTTCCTGCGGGGGTGCACGAAGCGATCTTCGGGCTGGGCTGCTTCTGGGGAGCCGAGCGGCTCTTCTGGCAGCTTCCCGGTGTTTACTCCACTGCTGTGGGCTACGCAGGCGGGACCACTCCGAATCCGACGTACGAGGAGGTCTGTTCAGGCCTGACGGGCCACACCGAGGTGGTACGGGTTATCTATGACCCGGAGCGGATCGATTATGAGGACCTGTTGAAGGTGTTCTGGGAGTCGCATGACCCGACACAGGGCATGCGTCAGGGGAATGACGTCGGTACCCAGTATCGCTCGACCATCTATGCACGTGATCCCGAGCAGAAGAGGGTGGCCGAGCAATCGAAGCTTGCGTACCAAGCGCGCTTGAGTGCCGCGGGCAAAGGTCAGATCACGACGGAGATCCTGGATGCGCCCACCTTTTACTATGCCGAGGATTATCACCAGCAGTATCTGGCGAAGAATCCTGACGGGTACTGCGGGATTGGAGGGTGTGGTGTGCGCTTTGATCCGGCGGAGTTACGGGTGGGGGATAAGGCGTAGTCTGAGTGACCCTGGTTCCGTCGGGGAGACAGAGGGGTTACCAGGCGTTGGATTGAAGAGACCCTGCGGATTTCTGCAGGAAAATGGCGCTGTTTTCGTGCTGAAGTCTACCGGAAGTCTACCGGCGGTTTGTGCTTAGGAAAGTCCGCGGGGAAGGAATCGCGCATCTTTGTTGCCGCAAATCTGTGGTGTTCGCTAGCGCGTCTCGCCGCAGGCGGAAATTCGCGAGCGAGCCCTCGATCCAGCGTCTTTCCTACGTTCGAGCTGCCGTGTTCGGCGTTGCTTCGCTGATTGCTGCAGTCGCGCGTCGGCCTTTGTCCTGGTGCTAACATACCCAGCACGTCATGCCTCGCTCAGATCATTCATTCAATACTCGCCGGTTGTTGCTGTACTTCGGCCTGATGTCGTTACTGGTGAACGTGGTGAATCCCGGTTTCCTGCTGGACATCCCAACATCCTACATGCTGAAGAACAATCTTCACGCGTCCGCGTCCGAGATCTCCGTGTTTCGCTTGCTCACAGGCATCCCTTTCTTTCTGGGTTTCGTCTTCGGCCTGGTACGTGATCTCTGGAATCCACTTGGCCTGCGTGATCGAGGATACTTTCGTATCTTTATCCCACTCATGATCAGTGTGCTCGTGTGGATGGCACTATCGCGCACGACTTACCTTGGTCTTCTCGTGGGAATGCTATTAACCACAATCGCATATTCATTTGTCTTCGCGGCCTTTCAAGGCTTCACGGCTCTAATTGGCCAGGAGGCGCTCATGAGCGGGCGTCTGAGCGCCCTATCCAACGCATTGCTGTTTCTTCCGGTAGGCGCGGCATACTTCACCTCCGGGTTCATGAGCGAGCAGTTATCTCCTCGCCAAATGTTTCTCATGGTTCTAGCGCTCATCTCAACGCTCAGCGTGTTTGGCTTTTGGAAGCCGCGCTCGGTTTTCAACCATACCTATGACAACCCAAATGCCAGAGGTGCAAGTTTCTTTGGCGATGTTCGGCGACTGCTAAAGCATCGAGCCATCTACCCAGTTGTGCTGATCAACCTGCTGTGGAACTTCACCCCCGGTCCTTCACACCGATGCAGTTCTTTCTAACCGATCATCTCCATGCGCCGGATTCGGTCTACGCCGACTTTCTGGGTCTTTATAACCTTCTGTTCATTCCACCGATACTGCTCTATGGATTCCTTTGCACAAGGTTCCCGCCGCGCAAGCGTCTGCTCTGGTCTGTTCTCCTAGGGATACCGCAGTTTATTCCAATGGCCTTCATCCACACGGGGCAGCAGGCTCTCATGGCGGCAGCGCTGATCGGGCTGATGGGTGGCATGGCTAACGCAGCCTGCATCGACATCGCGATACGCTCGTGCCCGGCGGGCCTTCAGGGAACATTGATGATGATAATCGCAGCAACCTTTGCGCTCTCCATGCGCGGCGGGGATGTGCTGGGGTCATGGATCTATAGTTTGAGCCCAATGTATGGCTTCCAATACTGCGTGATTGCTATCACTGTGACCTACGCACTCATTGTGCCTGTGATTAGATTTATCCCGACACATGTCATAGCCACCGCCGACGGGGAACCGAACCCGGAGGAGGAAGCTCTGGTTCTCAAGGAAATTGCCACCGCAGGGGAACCTGCCTAGCCCGAGGGCGACGACGGTACTCGAGTCTGATCTACGGCCGGATCGACGTTCAAGTCTACCGAAAGTCGACCGGTCGAGACCTACAGCGGGAGCAAACGCGCGGCTTCCGTGGAGATTCCGTGCATCGGGCGTACTATCACCAGCAGTACCTGGCGAAGAATCCTGATGGGTATTGCGGGATTGGAGGGTGTGGTGTGCGCTTTGATCCGGCGGAGTTACCCTCATTGTCCTGGTTGTAAATCGGCGAATGGTCGATTTCGATGATGCTGAGCTTCAGTGCAGCCGGCGCAAGCTCGGCGAGCGCGTTTGCTACTTTTCGATTGATCGAGTCTGCCGACCAGCACGGCAGCGTCTCGCGTGTGAGCCATGCGTAGGCCTCCGTTCTTCCCTTGGAGTCTGCTCAATCATCCGAGCTGCACCGCCAACATCGAGATCGACCCGCCATCGACGCCATCGACCGGGAAGCGGACGCATTCGCCCTTCCGCCCGGCGCCCAGCACATAGAGCAGCGGCAGATAGTGATCAGGCGTGGGAATTGAAAGTTCCGCGTCTGACCCCAGGGCCTCATAGTTGACGAGCGGCTTTAAGTCGCCGCCAAGCATCAGTTCCTTTGCCCTGTTTTCGAAGCGCACCGCCCAGTCATAGGGTTCGCGAGGATGCCGACCCCACGCGTAGGTGTGGAGGTTGTGCACGAGGTTGCCGCTGCCCACGATCAGAACGCCCTCGTCCCTGAGCGTCGTGAGCTTTTTGCCTATCTCAAAGTGAAATGCACCGGAGTGCGTCTCGTCGATGCTCAGCTGCACAACCGGAATATCCGCTTCGGGATATACGTGCCGGAGCACCGACCAAGTCCCGTGATCGAGTCCCCACGAATTGTCGGATGTAACATCTAATGGGGACAGCAGCTGTTGTACCCGGTGCGCCAAGGCGGGGTCACCGGGAGCAGAATATTGAACCCGATAAAGCTCGGCCGGGAATCCGCCGAAGTCGTGGATCGTCCTTGGCGCTGAGGATATCGTCACGGCAGTGTCGGGAACGAACCAATGAGCGGAGATCGAAAGGATGGCTTTGGGCCTGGGTATCTCCTGCCCCAGGCGCCGCCACGCCTCCGTGTAGCCGTTGTTGGCAATGGCGTTCATCGGGTTGCCATGCCCAAAAAAAATTGTAGGAAAAATGTTGGCCATAGACCCGGTGCGCCCCTACGGCATTAGCCTTGGTCGTTAAAGTGAGCTGCCTTGCGCGGCATCATCAAGGGCCGACGAGCGTACGCCCGAGGGCAGATGGGCACCAGCAATCTCACTCGCGAGACACGTCGCTTAGGGACACTCAGGGTCGCGCTCGCGGTATGTGCGACGCTCGGTGGACTCGCCGTTGCCGCAGCGCAGCAGTCACTCGCGGAGCCTCCCATATCGCTGTCCCCAGCGAGCATGCCTGGGATCACCACGATCGACGAGCGTTTCCAGTCGTACACGCAGAAAATCCTCGAAGTCACTGGTGGCAAATTCTGGGCAAACCCTCCGTGGGTCGCGCCGCGATCGCGGACGCCGCGCAGGCGTTCTTGGCTGCCTGCGCCCAGGCGGCGCTCGTCAGCAGCAGCACGGCAAATAGCCACCACACGCCTAACTTCTTCATGGAGATCCCCTGTTGTAATTGTCGAGGTCTGTCGGTTTTCCGACAGATCGGGTCGGTTATCCCCTGCCGAGGTTCGCCGATCCACAGGTCATGGTTTGCGGCGCACTTCCGGTCGGACATTCTGGTTCTCCCGAAACAGGTTTGCCGGGTCGTACTGTGACTTGATCCGCGCCAGGCGTGGATAGTTCACCCCGTAAATCTCTCGAATGCGCTCCGGCGTGCTTCGCGGCAGGTAATTCACGTAAGCGCGGCGTGCCCAGGGACGTAGTGCGGCGCCAGTCTCGGCCACCCACCGTTCTGCCCGCGCACGTGCCTCCGGCGCGTGCCATTCAGCCGCAAGCAGGGTGCTCAGTCCCGTTCCTCGTAGGGGATAGGCGGTGGCGGTCATGGGGATGCGTGCGACAACCCCGTTCGAAAGGCCGAGCAGCATCTGTCCGACTCCCCGCCCTTCGATCGCCGCATGTGAAAGCACATCGACAACGCCGCCGCTCAGGTCTTCCAGGAACGCGCCATCAACCGCCAGGGACGTTGTCGCCCAGACCTCGCCTTCCGGATCCGGTGTTGAGATAAACAGCTGCGGCTTTACTGGGCGGAATGCGGCTTTCCACTTCTCGAGGTAGGCTGAGGCAGCTGTGGGGGCCCCGCGGTATCCGCAACTCGCTGACGCGCCAGATTCCGGATCGAGAAAGAACCCGGCGCGCGCCTCGTCGGGTGCATCGCGGACGAGATCGCCAAAGGCGCGCAATGCGCCGGCGATGTCTCGCCAGCCGATGTTGAATGCAGCCGAATGTAACGGCACGACCGGGTACAACCGGAAGTCGAGTCGGGTGACGACGCCGAAGTTTCCGCCGCCGCCCCGGATCGCCCAATAGAGGTCTTCGTTCTTGCTCGGCCCGAGTTCGCGCACATCACCGTCAGCGGTGACGAGCTGCGCGCCGACCAGGTTGTCGCATGCCGTTCCGTACAGGCCTCTGCCGCTCGTGTCACCGCCCGCGAGCGTGAGGCCCGCAACGCCTACGGAGCCGCATGACCCCATGGGCGTATAAAGACCCGCCGCCAGCGTCGCCCTGAGGAGGTCCCTGATCCGCGCGCCCCCACCCACCGAGGCGATTCTGCGCTCGCGGTCGACGGTGACGGTGTTGAACGTGCCCAGGTCTATCTGTAGGGCGCCGTCGGCCACCCCGTAGCCGGCATAGCTGTGACCGCCCCCGCGAATGGCGATAGGAACGGTGTGCTTGCGCGCGAACTCCACGCAGCGTCGCACATCGTCAACGCTCACGGCGCGTAGCATCGCGAGCGGTCGGCGATCGTAGGCTAGATTCCAGACCCTCCTCGCCTCGTCGTAACCCGGCGAGGTTGCACGCAGCAACCGCCCACGAACGCTCTGGGCGAGCTCGTCGAGATTGAAAACCGGATCGGCGGTGGCGAGCGCGGGCGGTACCCCCCGCTGCGCGTACGCACCCAGAGCCAGCGTACCTGCGGTGGCAAGCATGAAATCGCGGCGCGTCCAAGCAGGGCCATCGACCTTGTGAAGGATCATCAGCTGGTCCTTGATCAAGAATATTCGTTGCCAAACGTCGAGGTTGGAGTGCCGTCCAGAAGCGCAACCCGACGTTGGCGGATCGAAAGTTGGCCGGTTACCACGAACCCGGCAACGCTTGCGATATGACCAAGGTGAGTGTTGCGCCGGCGGATCTTTGTGCACAGTCCCTTACGGATCATTCTATACCCCCTACCATTTGTAAGGAGATCACCATGAAGAGGCTCATTCCTGCGGTATTTTTTCAGAAGCAACTGAACGGCGAGAAGCAGCTGCAGGGCGAGGCAGCGGTAAAGAAGCCGCTGGTGCTCGATCTGTACGAGAGCGAGATGCGCAAGATCGTCGGCGGAAGGTCGGCCGGACTGTCAAGTTCAATGATAGCTCGGGGACCGGTGGGCAATTTACCGTACAACGGGGAAGTAACCACCTATTCGGGCTCGGAGGGGTGGCTTGATGTCGCCCAGGCAGACGATTGCGGGATGTGACATTCATCCGTAGTTGAACACCCCGGCTGGCGAACCGATCGAACCGGCCGGGGACTTCATCCACAAGAGTTAACAGCACATGAAGCCACGAATCGGCATTATTACCTACGCGCAAGATCTCCACGGGCACCTCATCAAGAAGAAGATCGAGGAGCAGCAGGGTGCCTGGTGCTGCCTGATCCCGAGCGAGGAGGTCGCCGTCCGAGGCGGACTTACGTGGTCCTCGCAGGTTGATTCGCCCGCTGCCCTTCTTCCCACCATCGACGCGCAGACGGTCGATGTGAGGACGCTCAATGCCATATGGTACCGGCGCGGCTCCGTGAAGCAGACACTCCCCGGCGAAGTCGAGGCCGCCCATGAGCTGCATATCGATCGCAGCATCGAGAGGGCAGTGGAGGGCATACTACTGAATGAATTTCAGGGGCGCTGGATCAGCCATCCCGTCGCCACCCGCTTGGCGGAGAACAAATTGTTGCAGCTGCGCGCCGCACAGCGCGCTGGCCTGAGGATCCCCGCCACGCTGGTCAGTCAGGATCCGGCGCGAATTCGCAGTTTTTGCGCGACCCATCCCGGCGCGATCATCAAGCCCGTCGCGACACCGCGTGGAGTCGAATTTGTGTCCACGTCGGTGGTCAGCCCGGAGTTGCTCGAAAGCCATGAAGTTCTCGCGCTTTCGCCGTCAATCTTTCAGGAATGCGTTCCTGGCACGCGCCATCTGCGCATCTCTGTAGTCGGCGAGCGCTGTGACGGTGCCATGCTCGAGGCGAGCACACTCGACTGGCGGATGGATCTAAACATCCCCTTCAGGCCTTACCCTCTGGATGATGATCTCCAGCGACAGTTACGCTGCATTCTCGGTGAACTCGGATTAGTCATGGGAATCTTCGATGTGAAAATCACTGACGACGACGAGTACGTATTCCTCGAGGTCAACTCGCAAGGACAATTCCTGTTCGTGGAGGCCCTTTGCGAGATTCCCCTCGCAGACCGTTTTGCCGCCTTCCTCGTTGACCAGGGGATGCAAGACCTCTGCTCCCGCAGCGGTGTGAGGCGCAATCCTCCACCGACCCGTGCGGTCACTGGTGCGACACATCCTGCAGACCGTCTCGCGCGTAATGAAGAAGCCTGCTGATCAGCGCTAACCTGCCCTGGGCTTCAGAGGTGGCCGAAGTGAGTTCGTCAATATCCCGCGATGACAAATTGCCATCGGGCGCGCGACGTGCGATTGCGCTGGCGACTTCCATTCGGGTGCCGAACGCAGGTAACGCATCCATGAAGGCGGCGAGGACTGCGTAGAGGTGCGAATAGCGCATCAATTCATCATGCGGCATCAAAGATAGCGATCCACTCTGCTTGGCAGCCTGCCACGAACCGTCCCGCGTATCCCAGGGCTCCCAATTGTAGTCAAGCTTCTTGGGAACTGGAGAGCCCGACGAGCGCTGCGCCCGCAGGATTGAAATGTCCGTGTCGAGTTCCAGTGAAGCCTTCCGGGTAGACTCGATATTGAATTCAATTATCCGCCGGTTCTCGGCGACTTCTTTCGACAACTCTAGGCGCGCATCCTGCAGCTGGTGACGATGATGAACGTATTCCACTGATTGTTCGAGTCCAATGGCGACGAGCAAACCGATCACAATCGTGGTGATGTGGACGAGAAAGTCCCGCCAGGTGCGAATTGCCGGATGGGAGGGATGTACTTCGGGCAAGGGCATTCCATTCTCCTCAACGGCAGGCGTGTGGCCCAGGTTTGTTCCGGGCCGTGGCGGGATCGGTGCGAGAGCGGCAGCGGCGGAAGTGTCCGGAGAGCGCGGCTGAGGCATGCTGTTGGGATTACCGTCCTGCACCGGGTCGAGCCTTTGACCAACCATCGACTTCATGATCTTGGAAATCGATGCGCGGTTCAACCGGAGCGCGCGGGTTTCAGTGATATCCGAGTCGATCAAGCTGCCTCTGACTCGAGCCGGCATCACCTCCTGTGGGCGAACATTCCATCGACTGCGATGGAGCGTGGCAGCGGTAATTGAGGCGCGGCAAGCGGCCAGCCATTGACCCTGAACGCCCGCTTGGGGATGTCATTGCCGGCGGTTCGAGATGGGCAAAAAGGCCGACGCTGACAGATTGCGAGAGGGGGGCCTGGTTCGACAAAAGCGAACTGCGGGGCGGCGACACTGGGGATAGGTCCGGGGGATACTTCCGCCGTGAATGGCGATTGGCGGTCGAACTTGCCGGCGACATGGAACGAGCCGTCTGCGATTTCGTGAACCAGGTTCCTGCCGAGTGGCATCACGTTTGCAACTCCTGGGGTGCCTCCGCAGCGGCCCCCGAGCGACGGATCCGCGGCGATCAGGCAGGAGAGCCAACGGAATCAGCGGACTAGATGCAGATGTTGCGTTACCCAATCCCTGTCCAGAACCCGCCCTTACCGTGGCTGGTGCGCCTCAACCGGCAGCGCCTTGCCGGGTGGCGGCGCTCCGGCGGCAAGTTGTCGCCGAAACTGACCGTGCCGGTCTCGCCCGGCGGTCTGGGCAGGCATGCCGAGCACTCAATCAAGGAGTAACAGCCTAGTGTCCCTCTCGAGCGTTACGAACCCATCGGCCTGGCTGAACCCGGCCCACCAAAACACTCTCCCAGCTGCGAGTCCTCTCGGTAGCGCAGACTTCATCGGGTCGCTGTTGCAGGCGCTGCAGAGCGGTGCCAGCCTACCTACCAGCAGCGCTGCTGGGGCGAGCAGCGCCAGCCCGAGCGCCACGAACTCGACAACCAACACCCCAGGCGCGATCGGCGCTCACGGTCATCACCATGGCCATCACGGCGGCTCCGCACAGCAGCTCCTCTCGATGTTGCAGCAGCTCAACGGCGCCGGCACCACCAACGCCAGCGCCTCTACTTCGCTCGCAACGAGCAATACTCTGGCGCTCGGAGCGACGACAGTAACTACCGCAGCCCCCCAATCGAGGACCCCACAGTCGGCACTGCAGGATCTGCAGGTCGGCTCGGCAGCCTCGAGCGGCCTCGGACGCCTGCTGAACACCATAGCCTAAAGGGCGAGAACGGGATTCAGCTTCTGGGTCGACTATCGGTCGAGAAATCCGGGCGTCTATCGCCGCCGGCGGTCTGGGGTAGGACTATCCGAGTCACACCCCGCGCGTGCATGAATCAGGTTGTCACCGGATAGCCCGCTTCGCGCCACGCTTTCATCCCACCATCGAGGGCGATGGCGCGTTGGAAGCCGATCTGGCGCAGTGTCGCCGCCGCAAGCGTCGAGATGCGGCCGAACTCACACACGGCCAGGATTCGGAGCGTCGGGTCAGGCAGCTCCTCGTTGACACGAAGCTCGAGTTGGCCACGTGGCAGAAGTCTGGCGCCCGGAACGTGGCCTGCCGCGAACGCGTCTTTCTCCCGGACATCGAGCACGATCAGGTCCGGATCGCGGACGTCCAGGCGCGCTTTGAGCTCCTCGAGCGACATGAAGGACACGACGGCCGCCGCTTCCGACAGCAGTTGGGTAATAGTCTTGCCACCCGAGAGGTTGGTCCGCAGCGCCTCGGTCAGATGCGTGGGCATCGACAGATTGAGATTGCGCATCATCTCGACGAATCCCGCGCGATCACGCGTCTGCAGCCGCGGATTCTGAGCGATTTCCTGTTCAAGGGTGGTATGGCTGCGGTTCTTGTACTCGTGGGCAGGATAAACCTCGAGGGCGGGGTCGAGCCGCAGGATCCGATTGAACAGACTGTCATACAGGGCCTCAGGATCACCCGTAGGCAGGTCGGTCCTGCCGGTGGCCCCGATCAGCAGGGTGTCGCCGGTGAAGAGCCGATTCTCCACTCTGAGGCACATGGAGTCGCGTGTATGGCCAGGCGTGTGCATGACGTTGATGCGTAGCTTGCCGAGCACGATCGACTCGCCATCCCCGAGGCGCATGTTTACGAATGGCGCCGTGCTGATCTGATGCATGGCCACGGGGACATCCAGCCGCCGGGCGATCTCACGGGTCGCCGAAAAGTGGTCGGCGTGCGTGTGGGTGTCCACGACGTTGCGGATGCGCAGGCCATGGGTGGCGGCCAGCGCCTGATAGCGATCGATCTGGCTGAGCTCCGGGTCAATCAGCAGTGCGACGCAGCTCTCCGCGCAACCGATGAGGTAGGAGCGGCAGCCGCCGGTGGCAACTTGTTCGAAGATCATTCTGGATGCGACTTGCCCAGGGGTGCGCAGATTCTACTCGGTTACGAGTCTGGCGACTCGCCCTGGGAGCTTCCAAAGACGGTCTGTCGCCATCCCGCCCGAAGTTGCCGGCCACTGCGGGTGGCTGAGCGGACACTTGCCGTCGAGGGCTACCATTGGGGAGAAGCCGTGGTAATGGGGTAAACTTTGAATTGGATTGGGGGCGATCACGATGCTTTGTGGCAAGAGCGCGCGGAGCTGCGCGGATTTGCAGGCTGGTTCGGCACTGAAGTCGTCCCGATTTTTTGCCCGCATTTCAGGCTTTGAAAGGTTAGCGGCGGAGCAAGTATGAGGTCCGCTCGATGAAGGTGACCATTCGCAGAGGTACGCCGCGCGATTCTGCGGCCATCGGGCGCATTTGCTACGAAGGATTTAAGGCGCTCGCTGATGAACACGGCTTCGCGCCTGATTTCCCTGACGCGCAGAGCGCGGCGGGCTTTTTGGGATCTCTGATCGATCATCCCGGGTATTTTGGTCTCGTGGCCGAGGCCGATGGGCGCATTGTCGGCAGCAACTTCGTCGACGAGCGCAACGCGATCAGTGGTGTTGGCCCGATCACGGTAGCTCCCGGCACGCAAAACACAGGCGTCGGCCGCGCATTGATGGACGCAGCAATCGGCCGCTCTGAGGACCGGGGCGTGCCCGGTCTCCGACTCGTCCAGGCGGCGTATCACCGTCGCTCGCTCGCGCTGTATGTGAAGCTAGGGTTCGATGTACGCGCAGCTCTGGTGTGCCTGCAGGGGTCAGCGCTGCGCATGGCGGTGCCCGGGTGCGTCGTGCGCCCTGCGAGTCAGGCCGATCTGGCAGCCGGCGATAACTTGTGCAGGCGGGTACACGGGTTTGCGCGCACCGGCGAATTGGCCGATGCGATCTCTCAGGGCTCGGCGCGCATCGTAGAGCGAGCCGGCCGCGTGACCGGGTACGCAACGGCCATGGCATTCTTCGGCCATGCGGTCGGTGAGACCAACGACGATCTCCGGGCATTGATCGGCGCCGCTGAGGCGTATCTGGGCCCGGGCTTCCTCTTACCCGCTGGCAACGGTGACTTGTTGCGCTGGTGTCTGGCGCACGGCTTGCGCATTACGCAACCGATGACGTTGATGTCGAAAGGTCTGTATCAGGAACCCACTGGAGCATGGATCCCCTCGGTCTTGTACTGAGCGTCCCCGCGCAAATTCCGAACAACTTGCGTACGCGAGCTCTCGCACCCGCCAACTGCCTTTGCGGTGCCTCGAGACGAGAGCCTGAGGTCTCCTCTTTTCCATCTGTTTCGACTACATTCGGCAGCAAACGATCGGCCTTCCCAGGACACATCGAAATGCTAGATGTTCATGCGCCGCACGGCGCCGCTCACAGCTGGCGGGATTTCTTGGTGCACATTGCGGCAATTGCGATTGGATTGTGCCTCGCACTTGCGCTGGAAGAGCTCGCCGAGTACGTCCACGAGCGGCGTCAACTCACAGAGGCACGGCGTGAGCTCGTACGGGAGATAGCGGCAAACCGCGCGAGCTGGACGAACAATGTGGCGGAGGCATCAAGAATTCAAAAGGAGCTCGAGGCCGACCTCAAGGTCATCCGGGATCTGCGCGCACGCGCAACCGCGACCGGCGGAAAACTGGACTACTCGGTGCACTTCTATGCAGCGTTCGATGGGCCCTGGCAAGCAGTGCGGCAGGGCAGCTCCTTGACCCTGATGCCCCATGAGGAGCTGCAGACCTATGCCTGGTTCCACGCAATCCTCGCCTCGCTCATGGAATCGATGCACGCGTTCGAGAGCACGGTCCAGATCGGCGGCGCAATAGCCGCCAGCGCTGCTCCGGAGAGCCTCAGTGGGCGCGATCTCGATGAGCTCGCCGCCAAGACCATGGAGGCCCAAGGACGACTCGAGAACCTGAAGATGTTCCTGGGGTTCGAGGAAGGTGGGCTGAGTCAGCTGGAAGCCGCCGGACACAAAAGCTCAAAACGATAGCCTGTAGCGTGCGAGCAGCGCATTTGGCATTCACGCCGGTGCGCATCTTGAGAGCCACGAGCCGCTCGAAGTTAGTTCTCGGCTTGTGGCTTCATTGTGTCAGGGCGGCCTATGGACCGGAGAACGTGGTGACATTAGATGCCGGAACCCTGCAGATCGGACGCTGTTGTACGCGCTCGAGGACCTGTTATGTCCGGAAGACTCCGTATGACATGAGTCCCTTGCCCGGCGCCTGCGATACCGCCGCCGAGTCACGCTTGGCCTCGTGCTTTGCCGGTGCGAGAGCCTAGCCGTTCGCGGCCCCGCTCCGTCGGACACCACTGACGCGGGACAGCGCCCTAAGGCGACAGACTTCCACGCGCATCGGACATAGCCTGACTCTCGGCAGCTTGCCTGCCAGCCGTGCACTTCGACCACGCAAACCCAGGAGGGAACGCCATGGCAACTCGACCGTCCAAGTCCGCAGAGCAAAATCAACCCGATGGGCCTCCCGCCCCCGGGGGCGACCCGGATCAAATACCTAGTGATCCTCCAGCCCCGCGCTCCAAGAAGGACCCGGGAAAGGCTCAAGAGCACGGCAAGGGGTTTGGGCACATCGGTAAAAGAGAAACGCCCGCCTCCGAGGATACCCCCGAGCCGCACCAGATCTACTGAGTGATCCGGGGGGGAGCCCGCTTAGCCGTCAGTCATGGGGGCTAGCCCCGCTCGCCCGGTACGGCGCCGCGGCGAGAACGGCATGTCGGTTGGAAGTGGCGCACTCAACCCGAGCTTGCGCACGAGTGTCTGGGCATCCACCGGGGCTCGCAGCTTTCCATCGGTGTTGTCGAAGTAGCAAAATACTTCGCGCGAAGTAGCGGACGAATCCCTTCCTGGCAGGACACAGGGGATATCCTCCGGCCTGCCACCGCTCTCCCAGATACGGATGCGTCGCGCCCAACGCTCGAGCGAGCGGTCGCCATAGCCCGCTGTATACAGCCGCTTCTCACCGTGCAGACGGAGGTACAGAAAATCCGCCGTCACATCACCGAGGAGTGGCCAGCGGCCAGCGGTTTCTGCCACAGTCAATGCGAACCCATATTTGCGCAGTAGCTTGACGAAAGCGGGTGTCACGAAGCTCTCGTGACGGATCTCGATGGCATGACGCAACGGCCGCACGGCATCGATCGCCAGACGTGTGCGTCCCTTCATCCAGCGCTCGCGACGCCGGGCCAGCGACAGCGCCTCCGCCGTGTTGGTTGGCAGGAGGCCCAGTTTCTCGCGCAGGTTGAGCAGGCCCGAGGCGAAGAAGTTCGCAAGTGGACGCTCCACCTTGCGCAACTTGAGCATGTGGGTGATGTAGCGTCCTCCTTTGACCGCGAAGAGGAAGCCGGGGGGAGTTTGGTGGTACCAAAGCGCGTAGCTTTCAGGCCTCTGCAGTGAATAGAAGGAGCCGTTGATTTCGAGCGTGGAGAACACCTGGCCCGCATAGGCGAGCTCTGCGGCCGAAGGCAACTCAGCCGGGTAGAACACCCCGCGCCAGGGCGCATAGCGCCAACCGGAAATGCCGATCCGAACGGCCACGCCGAGCTGAAGCAAGCATTGCGCCTGCCGTTAATGCATGATCGAGCGCGTGGCGGCAGTGCTCGTTGGCGAGCCAGCCGTGCCCGCCCCCTGCCCAGATTCGGCGCCAGCTCGCCAGAAATCCCGCTTGATGATCCGATAGAGGGCAGCCGTGAAGCGCTCGGCTTCCGAGTGCGTCATGTGTGACCATTCAGGCATGTAATAGCCCTGCAGCTCCGGATAGTCCTCGAAGTGGATGCCAGGGCACCCGCTCGCGGCGATCAAGGCATCGTACGTCCGAGCACGCGGCCATGCGTGGTCCTCGAAATCCAGAAACTCACCACCGCTCGGAAAGCGTACGAAGATGACCTGCACGCCGCGGGCACGCAGGGTGCGTGCAGCTTTCGCCATGCGCTGAATCTGTTCCGCCTCGATTTTGGCCAAGATCTCCGGCGGCGGTGCATCGTCCGGAAGTACGAAGAACTGGCGCCAGATCTGTCGAGCAAGGGCACCATATTCGGGATCGCTGGCGATCTTATCCCACAGGAAACCGTTTCGATCGGCCTGGTGCAGCGAGAGACGCCGGACATCGAGCAGCCACTTCTTGCCCGGCCGCTGGGGCCAGGGTTGGCGCGCGAGCACCGCGGCCAATGCATAGTCGGGGTCGTAAAAGGCGAGGTAAGGCTCGAGGAAATGCATCGACAGCCACTGCCCGATGCGCTGCGAGGGCGACTCCTTACGCGCGTAATCCAGCGCCGCGGTGCGAATTCCATATCCCGTGAAGATCAGTTGCGGCTCGACGCCGATCAGTACCCGCCCCACGAACTTCGGGTCTGCCGCCAGGTCTTCGGCAAACCTGAGGGGCGATGTGCCTTCGAGGGAGAGCTGAATGGGCCGCTCGCCATCGAGACTCTCCCAGATGGGAAGCTGCATGTCGAAAAAAGTGCGCGACGCGCCGATCAGCACCGTGGCGTTGCCTTCTCCGGCATCGATCCGGCGGCGTTGAATTGCCCAGAGTCCGTCGGTATTGCCGATACTGGGAACGGATCCCCAGGAGCGCCAGTACGCTTCCCAGCTGCCCACCAACAGGGCAACCAGAACGATCATCGCCAGTAAGATCTTTCCCCACGGCTGCCTGGGCACCGGCCGCTTTGGGACCGGCTGCGCAATCCCCGGCCGGTCAGCCGCCGTCTGCCGCGCATATTCATCGCCGGCTCCCGCCCGGTCCGGCTGCCCTCCCTCCGGCTGGCGCAAGTAATCAGAACTGGAAATAGATGAAGGCATTTCCGGTTCCCTGAGTGATGATGATGGCGAACAACATGAGCGTCCAGATCGCACACACCGCGACTGCAGGCGCCCGCGCCACGACCGACTCGAGCGTCCGGGCTCGCATCAGCCAGTGAGTCAGGACCAGACCCCCGACGATTGCCCCGACGGTGACCAGACTGAACGTCGAGAGAAGGGGCCGGGCAGGAGGCGCCTGACCGAACATCCCCTGCAGCACCTGCCAGGCTTTGCCGAAGGTCTTGGCACGGAAGAAAACCCACGTCATGTTGATGAGCGTATAGGTGAGCAGCCCGAGCAGGACAAAAACCAGAGGTCCGGGCCGGTAATGGGTGAACCTCGCCCGCAGTGCCCTCTCGATGCTCAGATAGATGCCATGCAGGCCACCCCATGCGACGAATGTCCAGTTAGCGCCGTGCCAAAGGCCGCCGAGCAACATTGTCGTCATCAACGCAAGGTAGGTGCGCCGCGCACCATGTCGATTTCCGCCCAGAGGAATGTATAGATAGTCCCTCAGCCACGATGAAAGCGTGATGTGCCAGCGGCGCCAGAAGTCGGAGAATCCGACAGCGGCATAGGGAAAGCGGAAGTTGTCCGGCATGGCGAAACCGAGGCACAGCGCCGCACCGATTGCGGTCGTCGAATAGCCGGCGAAGTCGCAGAAGATCTGCGCACTGAAAGCGAGCGTTCCGGCCCAGGCATCCAGGGCGCCAGGCATCGCGTCGCTGTCGTAAACGCGCTCGACCGCATCGGCGAGAAAGCCATCCGCGAGGACGATCTTGTTGAATAGACCGAGCGTCATGAGCGCGAGCCCAAACCGCAGCTGCTCTCCGGTGGCGCGCCGGGGAGCCTCGAACTGCGGCACGAGCTCGGTCGGCCGCATGATCGGTCCGGCAACGAGATGCGGGAAGAATGTCACGAACAGCGCGTAATCGAGGAAGTTGCGCGCCGGCTCCGCCCGTCGCAGGTACACATCCAGCGTGTAGGACATCGTCGCGAACGTGTAAAAGGAGATACCGACCGGAAGAACGATGTCCGGATGTGCCGGCGTGAAGTGCAGGCCGAGAGCGGACATCAGTGCACTGAAGTTCTCCAGCAGGAACTGTCCGTACTTGAAATATCCCAACATGCCCAGATTGGCGACCACCGACAGGAGCATCCAGGAGTGTCGGGTGGCCTGGCGACGGGCCTTGACCAACCCCTGCGCCGCGTACCAGTCGACCACGGTGGAGATCCACAGAAGCAGGACAAAGGGAGGATTCCAGGCCGAGTAGAACAGGTAGCTTGCGATGAGGAGATTGACCTTGCGCATCTTCCAGGGCAGGGGCAAGGAGTGAATGCCCAGGACGCAGGCGAAGAACACGATGAACGTGAGTGAATTGAAGACCATGGCTGGACGGCGCCCGCGGTGCGCGCAGGTCGCAGTCTTTCCCCTCCCCCCCGTGGCGCCGGTGCGACGCCGGCCCGGATCATGGATCCGATGCCCAAACGAAGCAAGGGCCGGCGCGCAACTTTCCGTCCGAAGAGCTCACGCGGCATTCAGCTGCTTCTGCACCAGCTCGTAGTACATGCCGCGACGCTCGACCAGCTCCTCGTGACGTCCCTGTTCGACAATCTTGCCCTCATAGAGCACCAGTATCTTGTCGGCGCGCATGATGGTGCTCAGACGGTGCGCAATGACCACCGTGGTCCGACCTTTGACCGCGTCGTTCAGGTTCGCGACGATGTTGTTCTCGGACTCCGAATCGAGTGCGGAGGTCGCTTCATCAAACACGAGTAGTCGCGGATCCCGATACAGCGCACGGGCAATGCACAGGCGCTGGATCTGGCCGCCGGAAAGGCCCGTGCCGCGCTCGCCGACCACTTGCTGGTAGCCCAGGGGCATCTTGCTGATGAAGCCGTGAGCATCAGCCCATTTCGCAACTTCCTCGATCCGGCGGCGGTCAGGCTCATCGCTCCCCGCAGCGATATTCTCGGCAATGGTCCCCGAGAACAGGAGATTGCTCTGCATCACGTAGCCGACCTGCGCGCGGTAGTACTCCTTGTCGACCACGCCGATGTCGTAGCCATCGACCGTGAGCCGGCCGTCGGTGGGCGCGTAGAATCCGACGAAAAGCTTGGCCAGCGTCGTCTTCCCCGAACCGCTGCGGCCGACGATCGCGATCAGCTCCCCCGGCCTGATCTCCACGCTGATGTTCTCCAGGACATAGGGCGTTTCGTTGGCGCCATAACGGAAATAAACGCCATCCAGCCGGATCTCACCCCGCAGGTCGGGGATTGCCACGCGTGCGGCGAGGTCCTCGGGCCTTTGCTCCGGCTCGAGGTCGAGTACGTCGCCAAGGCGCTCCATCGCCACCGAGGCATCGTTCAGCAGGCTCCACAGTCCCACCAGTCCCATCAATGGCGCGAGCACGCTTCCCATGAGGGCATTGAAGGCGACCAGCTGTCCGATGGTCAGCTCGCGCGTGAGCACGAGATCGGCGCCAGCCCAAAGCACGGCAATCGTGGTGGCGGCGTTGAGCAGTTGTCCGGTCAGTCCGACCGCGATGTTGAACGACTGCGCGCGGTACTGCACTTCGAGTGCCTTCGCATACTTGGCCTCCCACTTGAGCCGCACGGGGCGTTCGATGCCCATGCCCTTGACCGTTTCCGCTCCGCCGAGCGCCTCCATCAGATATGACTTTGCGTCCGTCATGGCTCCGAAGACCTCGCGCGCGAACCGTTTGACCCTCGGCGTGATCAGCACCGTCAAGGCGAGGATCGGAATGACGAAGGCGATCAGCAGCAGAGTCAGCCTGACGTTGTAGAGGAACAGCACGGTGAAATAGATGAAGATCATCAGCAGGTTGAGTACCGTGGTGATCGTGGACTCGGTGAGGAAGGCACGGATCGTCTGGTTTTCCTGGAAGCGCGCGAAGATGTCTCCCGTCTTGCGCTTGACGAAGAACGAATAAGGCAGCGACAGGGTGTGTCGCAGGAACTGCGACATCATCGTGAAGTCCAGCTTTCGGACCATGAAGTTCGTCAGCGCTGCCCGGATCATTGCCGTCACCTGCGTGAACACGCTCGAGATGATCAGCCCGACGATCAGCAGGTGCAGCAGGCTCACGTTCTGATGGACGACCACGCCGTCCAGGATGTTCTGGATGATCAGCGGCGGCACGATGCCCAGCATCTGGATGACGAACGTCGCCATGAACAGGTGCAGCAGAATATTTTTGTAGGGAAGGAGATACCTGGCAAAGCGAAGCCATGGCGAGTGTGGGGCACGCTCTTGTGCCATATCGTGGCGAGGCGCGAAGGTCAGGCAGGTCCCGTTCCAGCCGCGCTCGAACTCCTCGAGACTCAGCCGCCTGAAGCCGACCGCCGGGTCTGCCACCCACACCTGCGTGCTCGATACTCCATACACCACCACGTAGTGGTAACCCTCCCAGTGCACGATGAACGGGAGTTCGAAGCCGCGCAGCGTCTCGAAGGTGCACTTCACTCCTCTGGCGGTGAAGCCCACTGATTCTGCGGTACGAGCCAGACTCTCCAACGTCGCACCCTGGGTCGTGACGTTGGCAAGTTCACGCAGCTTTCCCAGGGTCATGGCGATGCCATAGTGCTTGCAGATCATCGCCAGGCACGCGGCCCCGCAGTCCATTTCCTCCGCCTGCTGGATCCAGGCAAAGCGACGGATGACTTTCTTGCCCAGGGCTGGCTTGGATACCAGATCGATCACCGCTGAGGGTCGGCGGCGCTCGGCGACCTTCCTTTGCCGCTCCAGTTCCCTTTCGATGATCCGAACCCGCTCCTCCAGCGCTTCCCGCACCTTGGAATTGAGTTCCAGAATGAGCTGTACGCTCTTTTCGGGGATCACGAGCAGAATGGTGTCGACACTTGCGATCACCGTGGCAGGCTGCTCCTGGCGCAGCAGACAGGCCTTTTCGCCGAAAGTTTCTCCCTTGCGCAAAGTGGCCAGTACATAGTCGTTGCCCTCGTCGCGGCGTACGACGCGCACTTCCCCGCGCCGCACGACGTACAGGCGATGGTCCTCCCGCGAGCCTTGTCTGAGGATTGCATTGCCGGCGGCGATCCGCTTGACGCCGACGCTTCGCGTCAGTTCTTCCAGCTCGGCTTCGACGACCTTGCCCTTGAGATCGAACAGGTGACTGATCAGGACGCCAGCGGAGCTGATGACGATGCGGCCGGCGACGAACTCGTGGGCTGCCGGGTTAGCGGCGAGGATCGGGGCAATGACGCTACGCGGAATGAACAGCAGCTCGGTCTTGCCGGATGCGCGGCCCGACCACTCGTGTCGGTATTCGCTCAGCATCGCCATCTCGCCGAAGACCTCCCCCGCCTTGCGCACGCTCAGACTCCGCTCCTTTTCGCCCTCTGTGGCAAATACGCGGATCGACCCGGATTTGATGACCAACAGACCATCCGCTTCCTCGCCCGCGGTGCACACGGTGTCACCAAAGGCCAGCTGCCGCGACTGCGCACTCTGGGCCAGGCGCTCGATCTCGATCCTCGTCAGCGCTGAAAGCAGCTCGACGGAGGCCAGGAACTCGACGAGCGATTGGATTTCAGGTGTGTTCATGGGAGAGCGGTCCTGGCACTAGCTCGCCTCGATGCTGTGCTCTTGAGCCCGGGCCCGTAACCATTCCTCGCGCAACAAGCGCCGGACCTCGGCGGCAGTGTCATCGTCGAGGCGACCCGAACGCTTTGCATTCACCCGCAAGATCTCGAAAGCCGTCCGATCCTCCGAGGCGAACGGTCCGAGCAGTTCGCCGACGGCGGCGTTGAATGCCTTCGCCTCGATCTCGGGCTGCAGCGATCCGCGCCGGATCTTGCCGATCAAGCCGCCTGCCTGCCGAGTGTCAGCGATCGAATGCTCGCGCGCCATTTCCTCGAACGCCTCGGGCTCGTCGCGGAGTACCGCGACCATCTCCTTCGCTTTGCCCTCCGAATCCACAACGATATGACTCACCTCGATGCTGTCGAACTTGGGAGAGTTCAGCTTGAAATAGGCCCCTACGGCCTGATCATCGCAGACCCGGCTCATCATCTTTTCCTGATACAGACTGTCGGTGATGAAAGCCTCGAACTCCTCCAGAGTGATGTGCATCGCATCGAGGTAGCTGTTCGTGTCGGCCGCACGGTGCAAGCCGCGGACCCGTCGAAACTGGTTGGCGCGCTCCTGGATCTCGATTTCCGACACCTGGATGCCGGCTTTCCTTGCGCCCAGCGCCACCAGTCGATCCCGGACGAATTGCTCGAGGAGCGCCTCGAATTGCCCCGTCAGCTTCAATGCCCTCAGGAACTCGGTAGCGTCGATTGCCTCGCCATCGATCTTCACGACAGTGCTCATATGATTCCCTGCTGATTCGAAGTAATCGCCCTACCGTCTCATCCGCCGACTCGCCGGAACGGGTCCAGAGCCAGATCGATCAAGCGCCGTTCGCGGACGACGATCTCGACAGTGGCCGTCATTCCGTATCGCAGCGGATACCTGGTCTCCGCGATCTGGTAATAGTCGTGCTCCAGCGATACCCGCCCCTCGTACACCGGCTGCTTGGTTTGCGGATCCGGCCGGGTGGCGGGCGAGACGTATTCCAGCGTCCCGTTGATAACGCCGTAGCGCTGATATGGGAATGCGCTGAATTTAACTCGCACGGGCGAGCCTTCGCGCAGGAAGGCGCGGTCGTTTTCGGCGATCTCGATCTTGACGACGGAGCGGGTACCTTGTGGAGCGATGCCGCCAAGGGGGCTATTGGCCTGGACCTTGTCCCCTGGCTGAGTGGATGTCAGCTCCGTCACGACCCCCGAGACGGGTGCGACAACCTGCAGGAAATTATCCTTGTCGATATTCTCGAAACGAATGCGCGCTGCGGCGTCGGCCTCGACGCGAGCGGTGTCGAGTTGCAACCGCAGTTTCTGCTCTACAGTGGCAAGGTCGTCGGTGGCCGACTCGTAATCCAGTTTCAGCTTCTTGAGCTGTTCGCCGCTTCCCTCGAGCTGGGATTGGGCCTGCACGAGCTCCTGAGTCTGATGCGCCGCCAGCTCGCTCAGCTTCGATTGCGCCAGCTGGTAAGCATTCTCAGCGGCCCGCAAAGCGTTTCTCTTGCTTTCGAGCTGAAGCAGCGACACGCCACCGCCCGTCGTGGCAGCGAAAACTCGCTCGAATTTCTCGGCCTCGAGTTGGGCCGCATCCTGCGCGCGCTTGGTCTCTGCGACGCTGGTGCGGGCCTGCGCCAGTTGCGCTCTGTGCTCCTCCGTCAGTTTGCTCGTTCCAAGTGCGATCCGAGCCTGGTGCTGCCGCTCTTCGAGCTCCAGCGCCTGTCTGAGGGTCGCCGCCTTCTGCTCCAGTAACGCTTTTTTTCCGGGAGCTTGCGCCACTCCCGTTCCGCGTCCTCCAGCTTCAACTGTGCCTGCATGGCGTTGCTGGCCGCCTCGACCGCACCCCTGGCGTTGAGCCGTGCCAGCACATCTCCCTTGACTACCGGTTGACCTTCGGCCACGTAGAGGTTCACCAACTCGCCATCGACGGGTGCGTAGAAGCGCCTGATGTCTGTCGCCGGCATCAGTGTCCCTTGTCCCGTCACGATCACATCTGCGCGACCGATGAAGGACCAGGTCAATCCGCTCAGCACCAGCGCCATCATTGTGTAGACCAGGGCATGGAGAGCACTCGAGGGCTCTCCGGTCAGGATGGCAAGACCCTCGGAGCTGTGGTCGCTGAGAGCGTCGGCCAACGGGACGAGGTGCCTCGGGTCGCTCATTCGGCGGGCTCTCCGAGCAATGCCAGCTTGGTCTTCAGTAGCTGCGGCTCGAGGACATTGGTCAGCTCATGCAGCTTGCTGCGCTGCTGACCCGCTTCCGACTCGATCTCCTCGTGGATCGCGGAAGATTGCGCTAGTGCGGACGGGTCCACTTGCGAGTAGATGAGAAAGCCCTGTTGCACAGATTTGCTCGCCTCGGCCAACAAGCGAGCGCGCATCCGGTACTGATCCGAGATCGCGGTCTCGATTCGCTGCGAGGCATTGATCGTACCGCTGCTCTGGTAGTCCTCCCACAACGTGCGGGCGCGCTTCATGGAGTCTTGTGCCCGCGCGATTATAATGTCCTTGTGTGCGCTCAGGTCCGCTGTCGTAGCGCGTATGAAGTACACGTCCGCATCGGGGTCGAGCGACGTTCGGAAAGCCAAGAGCTGATCGATAAACCCGGCCATGCTACGCGACTGCTGTAGTGCAGCGAACCGGGTCGCTACGGCTTGCCTACGCTGCAGCTCCTGGGCGGCATCCTCGCCCCAGGGACCCGTGACCATCTTCTGCAGCGTGGCAAACGACTCGCTGGAATTGCCATCCCTCCAGGCTTGTGTCGCGGCGTCATACTGGCGGAGAAGGTCGGCGGGCGGCAGCTGTCCACCGTCAATCAGAGCCCGAAGATTAATGACGAAGGGTGGGGTCTGAAAGCGCGCCGCACCCAACAGAGCGAACAGTCGTCCGGGCTCCTGCGAACGCGCCTCGCGACGGATCTCGATGTAGCGAGCCAGGTCCGCTCGTACGCTGTCCAGGCCAGACAGCGCCGGGTACTTCTCGGCGGCTGCCTGCAGTGCAGGTTGCAGAGCATCGGGATTGTCGCGTGCCAGCTCGGACGCAATGTCCGCCTTGATGCGTTCGATGACCGGCAGGTACACGGCGGCTCCACTCTGCAATTTGCGCAAATGGGTGAGCGCTTCGCCGTACCAATCAGCAAATTGCGGCACGTACGAGGCGATCCGGACCAATGCGCGCAGGTGCTCGTCCGTGCCTTCATTCCAGTGTCCGATGAGGCGCGCGATACTATCCTCGTCCGCGTAGATCCGGATCGGTGCCTCCGGGCCACCCCGGCCGATGACCAGCCGTTCGAGGCTGCCCAGCCAGGCCAACTCGTCGATCAAAGCTCGCAGGTCAGCATCGTCCGTACTGAGCTCGGCGGTGCGCGTGAGCACGCTCTCGGCCCCGTCGAAGTCCCTCGATCGAACCTTCATCACCCACGCTGGCACATTCGCTCTCAGGGTGGTCCCGGTGACGCGCGCCGTGAGCTTCACGTCACCCGGGTGCTTCTGGAGAAGTCCCCTGGCGAGTGCCGCGGCCCGCGCATACTCGCCATGCGCTTCCGCGTCCTTGAGGTCGCGCTCCGAGTCATTCCAGAAATGCCCGGTCATGGCGACTGCAACCAAGATAGCGGTCATGGCTGCAGCCGCCCACCGGGTGGGTCGTGCACCACGCGAGGCGCCTCTGGTGGTGAGTGAAGCGAGCTCGGATAACAGTAACCTGACGCCGCGGTGCGGTCGTTGCCTTGAGGCCGATTCCTGGGCTGCACCAGCGTCCACTTTCCGAGAGCCGCGAGCGCCATTATCTCGAGGCCCGGCGTCGCAGAAGACTTTGAGGAATGATGTCGGGGCGGCGACAAACTGGGTTTTATCGTCCGCTTGAGCGATCACAGGCTCGCGTTTGCCGCGGGGTTCACTTTGGGAAGGCACGGCGGCAGCTTCCACCGTCTGACGCGCGCTCGCTTGCGTCACCGCCGGCTCGCGTTTGATCTGCAGGTGGTGCACCGCGCTCTGGGGCGACTCGGA
>Ga0070741_10006259_pt1 | contig 25717 bp, 23 predicted proteins | sample Coa_R1_4_FD_66440 | JGI IMG/M metagenome (GOLD analysis project Ga0070741, IMG submission 66440) | Surface soil microbial communities from Centralia Pennsylvania, which are recovering from an underground coalmine fire - Coalmine... | ecosystem: Environmental > Terrestrial > Soil > Unclassified ... | reverse complement strand
GCACCGGTCGATGCCGTGACGCGGGACTATCTCGTGCGCGCGGTGCATTCGCTCGACATGTGGCTCCTGATCCTGGGCGTCACCGGACTCTTCCTGCGCTATCTGTCGGACCACAGCCCGCTCAAGCGCTATCTCTGTGATTCGTCCTATTTCCTCTACATCGCGCACTATCCGCTGATCCTGGTCTTCCAGCTCCTGCTGAAGGACGTGCCCGCGCCGCCGCTCGCCAAGGTCTTCATCGTGCTGGCGGCGGTGATCGCCATCCTGCTCGTGGTCTATCGCTATGCGGTGCGACCGACCTTCATCGGTGCCGTGCTCAATGGCCGGCGCTATCCGTTGCGTCCCGGGACCGCGCTCGCCGCCGCCTGACCCCGGCGCCTCGTCGCCTGTCACGCCGCGGAAGTTGCGATATAGTTCACGGCATTCGCGGTCGAAACGGGGAAGCAGGTGTCGCAGGAACGCCATAGCCGCAAGATGCGCCTCGGCGCCTTCGTGCACGAGACCGGCCAGCACGTCGCCGCCTGGCGCCATCCCGGCGCGCACATGCATTCGGGCGTGAATTTTGCCGAGATGGTCGAGACCGCTCACCTCGCCGAGCGCGGCAAGATGGATTTCCTGTTCCTGGCCGACAGCGCCTCGGTCAGCACGGCCGGCAGCGCCGATTCGCGCAGCCGCATGGGCAAGATGGTGAAGTTCGAGCCGATGACCGTGCTGTCGGCGCTCGCCGCCGTCACCAAGAACCTCGGCCTTGTCGCCACTTCGACCACGACCTTCAACGAGCCCTACACGCTTGCCCGCCAGTTCGCTTCGCTCGACCAGATCAGCGCCGGCCGATCGGGCTGGAACCTCGTGACCTCGAACAACGAGGGCGATGCACTGAACTACAGCCGCGAGCAGCACATGGCGCACGCCGACCGCTACGATCGCGCCATCGAGTTCGCCGACGTCGTCACCGGCCTGTGGGACAGCTGGGATCAGGACGCCTTCATCCGCGACAAGGAATCGGGCGTCAATTTCGATCCGGCCAAGCAGCACGTGCTGAACCACAAGGGCAAGCACTTCCAGGTTAAGGGCCCGCTCTCGGTCGCCTGCTCGCCGCAGGGAAGGCCGGTGCTGGTGCAGGCCGGCGCCTCGGGCACGGGCCGCGATGTGGCGGCGCGCCTCGCCGAGATCGTGTTCACTGCCCAGACGACGTTCGAGCAGGGCAAGGAATTCTACGATGATGTCCGCGCGCGTCTGCCGAAGTTCGGCCGCCGCCAGGAAGAAGTGCTGGTGATGCCGGGTTTCTATCCGGTCGTGGCGCCGACGCAATCGGAGGCGCAGGAGAAGTACGACTACCTGCAGTCGCTGATCCAGGTGCCGGTCGGCATCGCCATCCTCGAGCACACGATCGGCGTCAAGGGCCTCGACAGGCTGCCGCTCGACGGCCCGGTGCCGGAGATGGCCGACACCAACGGGCCTTTGAGCCGCCAGCGCCTGCTGCTCGAGCAGGCACGGCGCGACAAGCTCACCTTGTGGGAACTGTGCCTCGCCAACGCCGGGCCGCGCGGCCATGTGCTGAGCATCGGCACGCCCGCCCAGGTCGCCGACGAGATGGAGCATTGGTTCAGGGACGGTGCGGCCGACGGCTTCAATGTCATGCCGGCCTGGCTGCCGGGCTCGCTGAAGGATTTCGTCGACATGGTCGTGCCCGAATTGCAGAGGCGCGGCCTGTTCCGCACCGAGTACGAGGCCGCCACCTTGCGCGGCAATCTCGGATTGCCGATGCCGGTCAACCGGCACCACGCCAAACGCCAACCCAACGCAGCCGAATAGTTTTCAGGAGGAAATGGAAATGGCTCAGTCAGCCCCCGATCGTCTGCGCGGCCTGCTGGCCAAGCCGGGCTTCATCGCCATGCCCGCGGTGTGGGACGGCATCAGCGCCAAGCTCGCCGCCGGCGCGGGCTTCGAGACGGCGTTCCTGTCCGGCTCGTGCGTGGCCGCAAGCCGCCTGGGCGGCCCCGATCTCGATCTCGTCTCGTTCGGCGAGATGTTCGACAGCTTCAACATGGTCCATGCCGCGGCGCCCGACCTGCTGGTGCTGGCCGACGGCGACCATGGCCACGGCAATGCGATGAACGTGCAGCGCACGGTGCGGTCGTACGGACGCGCCGGCGCGGCGGCCGTGCTGATCGAGGACAAGATCACGCCGCGCGCGCTGACCGCGGCCGGCAAGCCCTGCCTGCCGCGCGAGGAGGCGCGCATGAAGATCCGCGCCGCCGTGCAGGCCGCCAGGGAGTCGGGCATCCTGATCATGGCGCGCACCGACTGCCGGCCAACCCAGGGCATCGACGAGGCGGTGGCGAGGGTCGAGATGTTCGCCGCCGAGGGCGCCGACATCCTGTTCATGGATTCGCCCGCCGACAACGACGAGATCAAGCGCGGCATCGCCGCCGCCAAGGGCAAGCCGTCGTTCGTCGTGCTGTCGCCCGGCGCGCCGCGCGCCACGCCCAGCCAGAAGGAAGCGGCGGCGCTCGGCTTCAAGATCGGCACCTTCCCGACCGGCATGCTGTCGCCGTCGATCGCCGGCATGAAGGCGGGGCTGGAGGCGATCAAGGCGGGCGAATCCGAATCCAAGCTCGCCCTGCCGCCGCCCGACCTGCGCGCCATCCTGGGCTACGGCGACTACGACAGTCAGGCCAAGCCGTTCATCGTCAAGTAGCCTCCGCTCCCGTGAACGGCCCGATCTTCGCCGCCGCGAAGGCGGGCCGGGCCTGGATCGCGGCCCACCAGGCCGCGACCTTCGGGTGCTTCGCCCTGGTCATCTCGTCGGGCGCGATTTCCTCGTCGATGCGCTTGATGAACGGCACGGCGGCGATATCGGCAATCGTGTAGCGCTCGCCCAGCAGCCACGGGCCGTTGCGCATCATCTCTTCTATGCGGTCGAGCAGGCCAGTGACGAGCTTACCGCGCGCCTCGTTGCGCTCCTCCTCGGTGTAAGGCTTGCGTGCCGTGCGCAGCCACGCCTCGCGCCGCTCCTTGGTCGGGATCTTGGCGAGCCGCTCGGCGAGCTCGGCGTCGGTCCATTTCTGCGCGATCTGCTGCATGCCGTGCACCCAGTTGAAGATGATCAGATTGCCGATCAGCCCGTCGACATGACGGATCCAGTTGCGCATGACGGCGCGGCCGAAGGCGTCGTCGGGACGGAGCGGCGGCTCGGGATGCGTCTCGTCGAGATATTCGCAGATCGTGCCGCTTTCATAGAGCGCGCGGCCGTCGTCGAGGATGAGCAGCGGGATGACGCCGTTGGGATTGAGCTTCAGATACTCGGGCGTGTTGTGCTCGCCCTTCACCAGGTCGACGATCCGGCTCTCGAATGCGAGGCCCTTTTCGGCGAGGCACAGCCGCACGCGGCGCGACGCCGAGGAGCGCCAGGCATGATGAAGCGTCAGCATCGTTGTCTCCTTCTCAGGACGGAATCCTTCGCGAGCGGCCGCGCAGCCCGAGCGTGAGCAGGCCGGTGGCGACGAGGCCGAGCGTCGCCATCACCAGCACGGCATGGCGCGCGCCCAGCGCGTCCGACAGCACGCCGGCCGCCAGCACGCCGAGCGGGCCGGTGCCGATGCAGACCGTGACGATGCCCATCAGGCGCGAGCGCATGTCCGGCGGCGCCTCGGTCAGCATCAAGGTGGTCTGCATGTTGCCGAAGCCCGCGGTGCCGAAGCCGCCGAGCAGCAGCACGGCGAAGCCCAGCCAGTAGGACGGCGAGATCGCCATGATGATCAGCGCCACCATGAACAGCGAGGCCCCGCCGGCGAAGGTGAGCCGGCGGTCCATGCGCACCAGGCCGGCGGCGATCAATGCGCCGCCGATCAGCGCGCCGGTCGGTTCGGCGGCCGCCAGCAGGCCGACCAGCGCGGGCGAGACGTGGAACTCGCCAACGCCGATCGGCGCCACCAGGCCGGAATAGGCGAAGGCGAAGGCGTTGGTGACGATGGTGATGCCGTAGACCAGCAGGATGGTGGGGCGCGTCCAGGCAAAGCGCAGCCCCTCGGCGATGTCGGCCGGGATGCGCGCCAGGTCGAGCTTGCGCGGCACCTGCGGATGCACCAGCCCGGCCAGCACGAAGGCGCCGGCGAACTGGACCAAAGCGGTCATGGTGTAGGCGCCCTTCATGCCGAGCCAGCCGAACACGATGCCGCCCAGCAGCGGGCCGACCATGCGGGTGGCCGCGTTGGTCGCCGAGTCGAGCGCGACCGCCGGCACGATGCGCTGGGGACCCGCGACCTCGCCCACCATGCGCCGCCGGGTCGACATCTCGGTCGCCCACATCGTGCCCGAGACGAGATTGCCGACGACGACGTGCCACAGCGCGAGCTGGCCGGTGGTGGCGAGCGTCGCCAGCACGGTCGAGACGAAGGCCGGCACGGTGAGCGCCAGCATGACGATGGTCTTGCGGTTGACCGCCTCGGAGACGGCGCCGGCGAAGGCGCCGAAGGCGAGCTGCGGCAGCTGGCGCACGGCGACGACGATCGTCACCATCGCCGCCGAGTGCGTCGCCTCCCAGGCGAAGAGGCCCGAGGCGAGCAGCTCCAGCCAGCGCATGGCATTGGCCGTCGCGCCGACCAGCCACAGCCGCAGGAAGTCCGGCGTCCTGAGCAGCTCCCGCATCGCGGACGCCGGTTTCGCCCCCGCTTCCTCCACCGCATTCATTGCGGCGTGAAGTTACAGGACGAGCGAGAGAGCGAACAGGAGAACGAGGGCGCCGACGGCGATCAGCAAACTGCCCAACGAAATGGTGTGCAGCGCCTTGAGCGGCGAAAGCTTGGCCATGTCGGCGGCGATCCAGAAGAACGGATCGTTGACGTGGCAGATCGCGATCGAGCCCACACCCGCTGCCGCGGCGGCGAGGGCGCGGCCGGTGTCGCTGTCCAATCCGAGCGCCGGCAGCATCGGCTCGACCATGCCCGAGGCGGTGAGCACGGCCGACAGCGAATTGCCCTGCATGGTCTTGACGATGGCGGCAGCGAGGAACGGCACGGCGAGACCGAGCCGCGGATCGAGCACGCGCTCGGCCAGCAATTCCGCCATGCCGGTCTCGTCGAGCACGCGGGCGAAGCCGCCGGCCGCGCCGACCGCAAGCAGCAGCGGCGCCCAGCTCGTGTCGGCGAGCAGCGCCGGCTGCCAGCGGCGCGACAGCACGACGGCGAGGGCGATGGCGACGACGGCCAGGATCAGCGAGCGGCTGATGCCGGTGTAGAATTCGCGCGCCCCGCCCTTGCCGAGCGGCTCGGTCGGCATCTGCGCGATCGCCTGCACGACCAGCAGGCCGAGCGGCACGGCAATCGCGATCCAACCTAACGACCAGGTGCCTTTAGCCTTGTCGCGTGCCGCGACCAGCCAGGCCACGAGTGCGACGACGAGCGCGACCGGCGCGGCGACCCGCACCATGGTGTGCAGGTCGGCCTTCATCACCGACAGGGCGGCGACGGCGAGCGGCGAGGGCGCGACCAGCCCGTGCACGATGAGGATGGTGAGGGCGAGCGCCGCCACCGCTCTTTCCGTGCGTCCCGCCGGCAGCAGTAGCGCCAGCCCTGCCGTCGCCGAGCCGCCGAGACCCGCGACCACGCCCGCGATTGCCGCAGCCGGTTTGGCGAGCGGTTGGCCGAGCAGCAGCGTGCCGACCAAACTGCCGGCGACGACCAGCACGCCGGTCTGCTCCAGCGCCGCCACGAAGCCCAGGCCGAACGCCTTGCCGATCGACTGGAAGGTCATGTCGGCGGCGATGCTGTAGCCCACCACGACGACCATCAGCGCCAGCCAGGCGGGAAGACGGAAACGCTGGACGGCGAGCACGATCGCCACGAGCGCGACCGGCAACAGGAGGGCGGCAAGAACCATGCGGGGCCGACCTTATTCGTCTGGTACTCTGGCGTCATGCGTCGCTTGTTGATCATCGGGCTGGTTCTGCTGTTCGCCGCCACGCTGCCTGCCGCCGCGCAGGTGCCGTTCGCGCACGGCACCCTGGTGCGCACCGAGGGCAAGCAGTTCGTGGCGCCCGACGGCCAGGTGCTGCACATCAAGGGCATCAACCTCGGCAACTGGCTGATGCCCGAGGGCTACATGTTCAAGTTCGAGAGGGCCAAGGCGCCGCGCCAGATATACGGCGCCTTCGAGCGCCTGCTGGGCGGCGACCGCGCCGCCGAATTCTGGCACGCCTTCCGCGAGCGCTACATTGCCGAGGACGACATCAAGTTCATCAGGTCGGTCGGCTTCAACACCGTGCGCATCCCGCTGCACTACGAACTGTTCATGTCCGACGACGGCGTCATGGCGGGCGAGGGCTGGACCCTGCTCGACCGGGTGATGCGCTGGGCGCGTGCCGCCGGCCTCTACGTCATCCTCGACCTGCACGCCGCGCCGGGCGGCCAGACCGGCATCAATCACGACGACGGGCCGGGTTATCCGCTGATGTTCTACGTGCCGCGCGATCGCGACCTCACGGTCAAGCTGTGGCGGGCGATCGCCCAGGTCCATGCCGGCGATCCGACCGTGCTGGGCTACGACCTGCTGAACGAGCCGATCGCGCCTTATCACGACGCGGCGACGCTCAATCCCAGGCTCGAGCCTTTCTACCGACGGCTGACCAAAGCGATCCGCTCGGTCGATCCCGGCAGGATCGTCCTCCTGGCCGGCGGGCAATGGAGCTCGAGCTTCGACATGTTCGGCCCGCCCTTCGCGCCCAACCTCGCCTACACCTATCACTCGTTCTGGGCGAGCACGAAGCGCGACTCGATCCAGCGCCACCTCAATTTCTCCAACCGCTACAACGTGCCCTTGTTCCTGGGCGAGACCGGCGAACTCAGCGACGAATGGAACGCCCGCTTCCGCAAGCTGCACGAGGCGCACGGCATCGGCTGGGCCTTTTGGACCTACAAGAACCTCGACACGCCCTCGACCGTGGTCTCGATCAAGCGGCCTGACGGCTGGAACCAGATCGTCGCCTATGCCGACGGGCAAACCGATGCGAAGCCGGACGACAGGCTGATCGCGGAGGCCATGGCGCAGTATCTCGACAACATGCGCCTGCCTAACGCCACGGTGCGCTGGAGTTATCTCGAATCGCTGGGCTTGAAAGCAGGGCCGTGAGACGGCGTCTTGCCAAGCGCCATTGCTCAAGGGACAGTAGTCCACGGGGGCGCTGCTGCGGATGATGGATGCTGGCGGCGGCTGACGGGTTGGCTGCCCGGGGCCGCCTGAAATATCGGGCGTTTATATCCTACCGCCGTCAGGATGCGACGGTCGTGGCCCGTTGGCTGCGTCGCAGGCTCCTCTCCTTCCGCCTGCCTCGTGAGATGCTCGACGAGCTGTCGCCGGAGCGCCGCATCGACGCCGAGCGCCGTGTCGCATACTTCCTCGACACCAGCTACCAGTCGGCGAACGAAGATTTCTGGACGGCCAACATCGAGCCGGCGCTGAAGGACACCGAGTACCTCATCGTCCTGTCGTCGCCGTCGGCCTTGCAGCGGCGCACCGACGGCAGCGACAACTGGGTGGCCCGCGAGATCGACACCTTCCTCAAGGTTTACGGGGATGAAGAGGGTCGGCAAAGGATCATCGTTGCCCTCGCGCCGAACGCGCCAACCGAGTCCTTTCCCGGACGGCTGGGCGAACTGGGCACGCAATGGGATTGGGTCGACCTGCGCACGGTCTCGCTCTGGCAATGGCTGCGGCCGGGAGTCGCCGATCGTCTGAGCGACGCGTTCCTCAAGGTCGTGGCGCGCCTCTACGAGATACCGCAGCATCTGCTGCCGATCCTACGGCGCGAAGAAGCGCGACGGCGCGCGCGGGTTCGCCTGCTCGCCGCGAGCTCTGCCATGGTTGTCATTGCGGCGCTCACCGCTGCGTTCGTCTGGGCGATGGTCGAACGGGGAAATGCGCGACTGGCCGAGCAACGCGCCGTCGGCCAGCGCGACCAGGCTCTCATTGCCCAGTCACGATATGCTGCACAGATCGCTCATCGGCTGAGCGCCGCCGGCGACGAAGGCACTGCATTGGCCCTCATGCTGGATGTGCTGCCAACGCGGGTCGATGCTCCCGATCGGCCGCTCGATCGGTTGGCCGAAGGCGCCTTGCTCGAGGCGACCCTGCAACTGCGGGAAAGGGCTGTCCTTGGCGGCCGCGGCAAGGCCGTTCGCACGGCAGACTTCTCGCCCGATGGCGCGAAGGTGGTCGCCGACCTATCTGACGACAGGGTACGCCTGTGGGAGGCGAGGACCGGACAGGAGATTGCCACGCTGAACGGGCACGCTGGCTGTTTCTCTCCCGACGGCGCGAAGGTGGCGACGGTGTTGCCGGACGGCTCGGTGCGGCTATGGGATGCGGGCAACGGCAAGGAACTCGCCACTTTGCAAGGCGATGGAACGACTACCGATCGCATCGAGTTCGCGCCAGACGGCTCGACCCTGGTGGCCCTCATGAACGACAGCACGGCGCGCCTTTGGGATATCGGGACGACAAAGCTATTGGCCACGCTTCGGGGTCATCAGGGCGAGCCCATCAGCGGTGCTACTTTCTCCCCCGATGGCAAGATGATCGCCACAACAGCGCTGTTCGAGGTCGTCTTGTGGAATGCACGAACAGGGGCCGAGTGGAATACGATCGGCGCGTTCAAGGTCCAGGTCTACAACTCGCCCCTTGCCGGTGTGAGCTTTTCGCGCGACGGCAAATTGATCGTGGTCGGAACGGAGGCGGGCGTTGCCCGGCTCTGGGACATCCCGCGCAAGCGCGAGATCGCCGCCATGCGCGGCCATACCGAGGCAATCAACAACGTCGCCTTCTCGGCGGACGGCACGAAGATCGTCACGTCTTCCAAGGATGGCACGGCGCGATTGTGGGATGGGCGGACCGGCCGGAAATTGGCGATCTACAAAGGCCACGCGCCGAGATCGGGCGTGACTTACGCGAGCTTTTCTCCCGACGGCGCCGTGGTCATGACCAAAGGCGAAGACAACAAGGTCCTGCTGTGGAGAACGGAGGACGTCGAGGATGCGCAGGACAGTCTGATCGTGGCCATGGAGCGCCAACAGGATGAGGTGTCGAGCGCGAGTTTCTCCCCGGACGGCACCAGGATAGTGACGGTATCGACGGACAATACGGTCCGAGTGCGGGATGCGCGGCGAAGGAGCGAATTGCTCGGCGGTACGGGACAGGTAATGGCTGCACTCAACGGGCACGAAGCTCCGGTTCAAAGCGCCGCCTTCTCGCCCGACGGCAAGACGATCCTCACAACGTCCGAAGATGGCACAGCCCGGCTGTGGAATGCCCAGCTGAGCCATGACATCGGTACGCTGCGTGCACCGGATTTCTCGCAGCGGGCCGCGGCGACAGGGGCCATTGCATCACCTGATGGCACCATGGCTGCGTCGGTTTTGGACGACAACATCGTAGTGGTGCGGGATCTGGCATCGGGCCGAGATTGGCTCAGGTTGCGCGGCGAGGAGCGGAGCATCACGGATTTGCGTTGGCTGCCTGATGGAAAAGGAATTGCGACGACGTCGCTGGATGGCACGGTTCGGATTTGGCCCTTGTGGCGTGGGCAAGACCTGATCGACCGGGCCTGCTCTGTCATGCCGCGGCCGCTGACCTACGCGCAGCGCGATACGCTTTTCCTGCAGCACGAGCCCGGTAACCCGAGGTGCGGGCGCAAGCCGCTGAATTGACCGTTGGGCGGAAAGAGCGTTCGCGACTGGACGATGGAATCGCGCCGAGCCGTTGATCGAGTCCGAAAGTCTCGGAAAGACCTGTAATTTCAATGACTTGAACTTACCATCAGTTCGTTTGGCGCGTTCTGGTTCAGAGCGGACGGCTGACGTAGTAGTCGGCGAGAGCGCCGAGCGCCGCCGCGCCGTCGCCCTTGAAGGTGGGGCCATGCATCAGCGCGATGGTCGTGGGCTTGAGCGCCGCCAGCCGGCGCAGGGTCGGGCCGGCCTGCGGCGTCGCCGGCATGAAGGGCACGGCCTTTTCGGTGGCGATGGCCGGCGCCACGATGTCCGACGTCGTGGTGACGTCGCACGGCCCGCCCTGGGTGAAGAGGTCGCTGCTGAACAAGGTGCCGGTCGTCTCCTCGTAGAGCAGGCCGGCATCCCAATTGTGCGGCACGTGTGGCGTGTCGAGCCAGCGCACTTTCTTGCCGCCGAGATCGACCACCTCGTCGTTCTTCAGCACGCGCGGCGCGCGATTGGCCATGTCGGTGACCCAGATGTTGACGCCGACCTGGCCGTGCGCCGGCGTGGCGTTGGGCGCGGCGGCCAGCCATTCGTTGAGCGCACCCGATTCGTCGGCCTCGACATGGCTGCAGGTCGTCCAGCGCAGCCTGTCGAGCGGCATCACGCGCATCACCGCCGCCGAGATCAGCGGAAACATGGCGCGGTGGCCGTAGTGGAAGAGCAGCGGCTCGTCGGCGTCGATCAGGAACTGATTGAAGGTGAAGCCGGTCGGGCCGATCTGCGGCACGAAGGTGGTCAGGCGATAGATCTTGTCGGCTATTTCGGCGATCTCGGTTTTCATGGCTTCAGCACCTCGACCAGCTTTGCGTTGAACGCGTCGGCCGCCTCATAGGCAACCCAATGGCCCGCACCTTGGATCACGTTCATGACGAAATCCGGCTGCAGCGCCTTGAAGATGTCGATGCGCTCCTGGATGTAGGGGTAGGTGGTCGAATCGAACTCGCCCCAGATGCCGCTGAGCGGCGTCTTCACCTGCGGCAGGACTTTCGAGAGCGCGCCGGCGATCCCCATGTCGCGGCTGCGCGTCTTGGCGCGCGTGGTGTTGAGGATCTGCATGTAGATCGCCACGCCATCGACGTTCCTGGGATCGTGCAGCATCAGCAGCTCGAGATTGCGCCGTGCCTCGTCGGCCAGTACCTGCGGCGCCATCGTGGGCAGGAGCTTGTGCAGCTTCTCGGTCGGTTTGCGCGTGGCTTTCAGGCCGCCCGCGCCGACCAGCACGATGCGTTTGATGCGCTCGGGCATCAGGGTCGACAGATGGCCCGACACCATGCCGCCGAAGGAGAAGCCGGTGAGGAAGAATTGCCGGTCCCTCGGCAGCAGCGCGTTGACCGCGTGGTGCACGCAGTGCGTCACCGACCAGCAGTCGCGCACGTCGTCGGGCGGATCGCTGTCGCCCAGCCCGGGCAGGTCGGCGGCGTAGACGGTGAAGTGTCGTGACAGCGGCAGGACGTTGCGGATCCAGTGGATCCACGAGCCCGAGCCGCCGTGGAACAGCAGCAGGCTGGGCTTGTCGCCGCCGTCCTCGCCCCAGACGTGCCACATCATGTGGCCCGCTCCGCCGGCGCTTCTCGGTCCCATGGGAACCTTCACGGCGCGGGACTTGGCGGAGACGGCTTCGATGTGTTCGAGGGCGGTGCGGCCGTCCGGCATGCGCGGGACGGCGGAGAAGTCGAGGCTCATTTCCTGATCGCACCCAGCAGTCGTTCGACGAAGCCCGGCGCCTGCTTGCGGTCGATCCAGCGCAGCACCGTGACGAGATCGTTGTCGGGATCGACCCAGACAATGTGGCTGCCCCAGCCGAGCGCGAAGCAGCTGCGCTCGGAGGCCGCCGCGAACTGCCGGCGGCCGGTGTTGAGCCACCACATCAAGCCGTAGAACGGCGCGACCGGGCAGGGCTTCACCAGCTCCTCGGTCCAGCCCCTGGGCAGGATCTGCCGGCCCTGCCAGACGCCGCCTTGCGCCACCAGGAGCCCGGTGAGCGCGAGGTCGCGCGCCGAGATCACGATGCCGCCGCCCCAATGGCCGCCGCCCGGCACGGAGTGCAGGTCCTTGCCGTCGACCACGACCCGCGAATTGCGGTAGCCGTCCCAGCGCCAGCCCGAGCTGGCGCCGATCGGATCCATGATGCGGCGCTTCAGCACCGTCGGCAGCTCCTCCTTGAAGAGCTGCAGCAGCGACAGCGACAGACGATTCACGCGCACGTCGTTGTATTCGTAGAACGTGCCGGGTTTCCTGAGCGCGCGACGCGTACCCTTGGGCGCGTCGGCGACGGCGAGGCCGACCACGCGATTGTGGTCGATGCGGTCCTCCTTGCCGAACACGAAGCCCTGCCATTCGCTGGTCTGCGTCAGCAGGTGGCGCCAGGTGATGTCGCGGTTCTGCTCGCTCGTGAACCCGTCGTCGGTTGCGTAGTCCGCGACCTTGTCGTCGAGGCTCTTGATCAAGCCGTCGCCCAGCGCGAGGCCCGCCAGCAGAGCGAGGTAGCTCTTGGCGACGCTGAAGGTCATGTCGGCGCGGTTGGTGTCGCCCCATTCGGCGATCTTGGTGCCGCCCTGATAGACGATGCCGGCGCACGGGCCGCGCTGCGTCACCGGCCCCAGCACCTCGTTGTCGGGCGCCTTCTCGCCCGAATCGTAGGTCATCACGAATTCGCCGTTGGGCATCTTCATGCTGGCCGGCCACTTCGATTCGGCCGCCTGGGCGTAGGCGATGGCGTCATCCAATGCAGTCATGCACGCAATCAACATTGGAGAGGCTGCGGGAGCAAGCGTAGAAACGCATATGGTCTCTCCGACAACGCTTTCGCTTCGTCGCCCCGACGACTGGCACGTCCATCTGCGGGACGGCGCGATGCTGCAGGCCTGTGCGGTTCATACGGCGCGCCAGTTCGCTCGCGCCATCATCATGCCCAACCTGGTGCCGCCGGTGACCAGGGTCGCGGAAGCGTCGGCCTATCGCGAGCGAATTCGCAGAGCGGTTCCGGCCGAGCTGAAATTCGAGCCGCTGATGACCTGCTATCTGACCGATGGAGCCGATCCGGGCGAGCTCACGCGCGGCAAGGAAAAGGGCGTGTGGGTCGCGGGCAAGCTCTACCCGGCGCATGCCACGACCAACTCCGCGCATGGCGTCACTTCGATGGACAAGATCGGCCGGGCGCTCGAGGCGATGGAGAAGGCCGACATGCCGCTGCTCGTGCATGGCGAGGTAACGGATGCCGAAATCGATATCTTCGACCGCGAGGCGGTGTTCCTCGACAAGGTGCTGGCGCCGCTCTTGAGGCGCCATCAAGGGCTGAAGGTCGTGCTCGAACACATCACGACCAAGGAGGGCGTGGCTTTCGTCGAGGCGCAGGGCGAGCGCGTTGGCGGCACGATCACGCCGCACCACCTGGTGTTCAACCGCAATGCGATCTTCAAGGGCGGCATCCGTCCGCACTTCTATTGCCTGCCGATCGCCAAGCGCGAGGAGCATCGCCAGGCGCTGCGCCGCGCCGCGGCGTCGGGCAGCCGGCAATTCTTCCTCGGCACCGACACCGCACCGCATACCGCGGACACCAAGGAGTGCGCCTGCGGCTGCGCCGGCATCTTCAACGCGCCGGTGGCGTTGCAGCTCTACGCCCAGGTTTTCATGGAGGAGAACGCGCTCGACAAGCTCGAGGCCTTTGCCTCGCTGAACGGTCCGCGCTTCTATGGCCTGCCGGCCAACGAGGAGCGCATCACCCTGCAGGCCAGGCCGCTCGAGGCGCCCGACAAGATCGACGTCCCCGGCGGCAACAAGAGCATCGTCGTGTTCCGCCCTGACACGCCCGTCGGTTGGAGTTTCTGACGGCGCTGCTCTATTTTGGCCGTATGAGCAAAGGCAGAATTCCGGCCGGTGCAGTCGTGCGCGGCACCGACAAAGGCTACGTGCATGGCGACGTGAAGCCGCTTCCCCTCACGCCGGGCCAGGAACGGCCGGTCGAGAAGTTCGAGCAAAAGTACCCCTACATGCGGCCGCGAGATACCGCGACCCTGATCCTGGTGCGTTTGAAAGGAAGGACGCCGGAGGTGCTGATGGGTTGCCGCGATGCCAAGCACGCCTTCATGCCCAACCGCTACGTGTTTCCGGGCGGCCGCGTCGATCGCGCCGATGCGCACGTGCCGGTGGCGACGCCGCTCGATCGCCACGTCAGGGCGCGGCTCCTGAAGGCCGCCTCGCCGTTGCGCGCGCGGGCGCTGGGCGTCGCCGCGGTGCGCGAGACCTTCGAGGAGACCGGCCTGATGCTCGCCAAGCCGCTCAAGGGCGGCGCGCCGAAGAAGGATTACGGCGAGCACTGGAAGGGCTTCCTCGACAAGGGCATGGCGCCGGCGCTCGACTGCCTCGACCTGATCGCGCGCGCCGTCACGCCGCCCGGCCGGCCGCGGCGCTTCAATGCCCGCTTCTTCATGGCGCGCGCCGAGGACGCGACCGGCGAGATCCGCCATTCGAGCGAGATGGGCGACATCCGCTGGGTGCGGCTCGACGAGGCGCGCGAGCTGCCGCTGCCGACCATCACCGGACTCATCCTCGGCGAGATCGGCCGGCTGATCAAAGAGCCGGCCGACCGGACGAAGCAGCGCAAGATCCCGCTTTTCATCACGGTGCATCGCAAGCACCTGATGATCGAGGAGTGAGCCCGTGGCGGCGCGCGACGAGCTCGCTCAGTCCGCGTCGACCTCGGTGACGGCGGCCGCGAGCCCGCGCCTGCCGGCGCGCGGTGGGGTGCGCCTGCGCACCCTGGTGCTGATCCGCTGGGCCGCGGTGGCAGGCCAGGCCATCACCGCCGCGCTGGTGCATTACGGCCTCAATTTCACCATTCCGCTGCTTGCCGTCGGCGGCACGATTGCGCTCTCGGCATTGCTCAACCTCGCCGTCAGCCTCGGCCGGCCGGCATCGGTGCGCATCGACGACCGCGAGGCCGCGATCTTCCTGGTGTTCGACATCGTGCAGCTGGCCATCCTGCTCTATCTCACGGGCGGGCTGACCAATCCCTTCGCGCTGCTCCTGCTGGCGCCGGTCGCCATCGGCTCGACGATCCTGTCGCTCGCCAGCAACATCGCGCTGTCGCTGCTCACGATCGCCAGCATCGCCGTGCTGGCCCTGGTGCACCGGCCGCTGCCGTGGAGCGGCCTGCCGCCGCCCGCCCTGCCCGAGATCTACCAGACGGGCGTATGGGCCGGCCTCACGCTCACCGTGCTCCTGATCACGCTCTATGGCTGGCGGCTGGCCGAGGAGGCGCGCCAGATGAGCGACGCGCTGGGGGCGGCGCAGGCGGCCCTGGCGCGCGAGCAGCGCATGTCGGCGCTGGGCGCGCTCGCCGCCGCGGCCGCGCACGAGCTGGGCACGCCGCTCTCCACGATCGCCGTGGTTGCCAAGGAGATGCTGCGCGAGGTCGAGGCCGACGATCCGTTGCGCGAGGACGTCGAGCTGCTGTCCTCGGAATCCGACCGCTGCCGCTCGATCCTTGCCCGCCTGACCGTCGATCCGTCCGAGGACGTGTCGGAGGCCTATACCCTGGTGCCGCTGCCCGCCCTGATCGAGGCGGCGGCGCAGAGCTACCAGCGCGAGGGCATCGAGCTCACGTTCGAGGCGGGCCCGTTGGGCGAGGGCGCGCCCAACACCGCGCCCGTCCTGGTGCGCAGCCCGGAAATCATGCAGGGCATAGGCAACATCGTTCAGAATGCCGCCTCATTTGCCCGGCACGAGGTCCATATCGCCACGCGCTGGACGACCGAATGGTCGGAGGTCGAGGTATCGGACGACGGGCCGGGCTTCTCCGAGGCCCTGCTCGACGAGCTCGGCACGCCGTTCATCTCCACGCGCCAGGGCGAGGAGGGCCACATGGGATTGGGCGTATTCATCGCCAAGACGCTGCTCGAACGCACCGGCGCCACGGTGACGTTCGGCAATCGAAGCGGCGGCAAGGGCGGTGCGTCGGTCGGCGTACGCTGGCCAAATCCCGTCTTCAAGGCTACATAGCGGCCAATGTCGGAAGGAGAGGCCATGAGCCAGGACACCGGAGCCAGCCGTCCTGTGTCGCCCGCCATCGCCGGCGCGACGAACAAGGAGCGAACCCTGCTGATCGCCGACGACGACGCGGCGTTCCGCAACCGCATCGCGCGCGCGCTCGAACTGCGCGGCTTCGTCGTCAGCGCCGTCGGCTCGGTGGCCGAGGCGTTGGCCCATACCGCGCGTCCGCCGGCCTTCGCTGTGCTCGACCTGCGGCTGGGCGACGGCAACGGCCTCGAACTCGTGGGCCCGCTGCGCCAGGCGCGGCCCGACATCCGCATCGTCGTGCTGACCGGCTACGGCAACATCGCGACCGCGGTCGCGGCGGTGAAGGAGGGCGCGGTCGATTATCTCGCCAAGCCGGCCGACGCCGACGCCATCGAGCAGGCGCTGGTGGCGCACGGCCGCAAGCTGCCGCCGCCGCCCAGCAATCCGATGTCGGCCGACCGCGTGCGCTGGGAGCACATCCAGCGCGTGTTCGAGCAATGCGACCGCAACGTCTCGGAGACGGCGCGGCGGCTCAACATGCACCGGCGCACCCTACAGCGCATCCTGGGCAAGCACGCGCCCAAAGAACACTAGACCGACCGCCTGCTTACGCTTCAGCTCGTCCTCAACGCATCGGCGCTCGGCATGGCCTATGCGCTGGTGGCGCTGGGATTCGTGTTGGCGCTCAATGCCTCGGGCGCCGTCAACTTCGCGCACGGCGCGCTGGTCGTGCTGGGCGGCGCCGTCGCCGTGGCGCTGGGCGGTCGGGCGGGCCTGCCGGCGGCGATCCTCCTGCCGGCGGTCGTGCTGGTGCTGGGTGCGGCCGGTATCCTGACCGCCCATCTCGCCATCCTGCCGCTGGCCGCGCGGCCACCCGAGGCGACGTTCGTCGCCACGATCGCGCTCGCCGCCATCGTCGAGCAGGGCCTGCAGCTCAGCCTGGGCGCGGCGCCGCACGCAGCACCGTCGCTTGCCGGCACCGGCGTTTTCGAGCTCGGCGGCGTGGTCGTCGGCCGCCAGCCGCTCGCCATCCTGGTCGTGGGCGGCGGGCTGGTGGTCGCCGTGTGGTTCCTGCTCGAGCGCACGCAGACCGGCCGGCGCATGCGCGCCGTCGCGTCGGACCGCACCATGGCGCGCGCCGTCGGCATTCCCGTGGCGCGCTACGTCACCCTCTCGCTCGGGCTCGCCGGCGGGCTCGCCGGCGCCGCCGGCATGCTGCTCGGGCACCAGTTCCTGGTCTCGCCGACGCAAGGGTCGGACTACATGCTCAAGGCCTACATCGCCGTCGCGGTCGGCGGCTGGGGCAGCGTGCCCGGCGCGTTGCTGGGTGCGCTCGGCATCGGCGTGTTCGAGACCTTCGTATCGGCCGCCGTGGGCGATGGCTGGGCATCGGCCGCGCTTTACGTCGGCGTGCTCGCCTTGTTGATGGTCCGGCCGCGCGGGCTGTTCGGCGAGCCGGTGGGGCGGCGCGCATGACCGGCTACGCCGTCCATCTGGTGACGCTGATCGGCATCTACGCCCTGATGGGCGTGGGCTATCAGCTGGTGTTCGGCCATCTCGGCGCGCTCAACCTGGCGCAGGGCGCACTGGTCGGGGTCGGCGCCTATGCGACGGCGCTGCTCGCGCCGACGCTTGGCCTGTTCGCCATGCCGCTCGCGGTCGTGATCACGGGCCTGCTCGCTCTGCTGGCCGCTTGGCCCACGCTGCGCCTGCAGTCGCATTACTTCGCGCTGGCCACGCTCGCGCTGGCGGCGCTGATCAACCTTGCTGCAGTGAATATCGAGAGCGTCACCGGCGGTGCCAACGGCCTGGTCGGATTCGGCGCGCGCCTGCCGCACGGCGTGTGGCTGATGGCGCTTGTCTGGCTTTGCCTGATCGCGGCCGTCGTCGTGCAGTCCTGGCTGTTCGCCGGCCGGCTGGGCGATGCGGCGCGCTTATTGCGCGAGGCGCCTTTGGCCGCGGCCACGCTTGGGATCGACGGCGCGCGCTGGCGATTGATCGCGTTTGCCGCTGGCGGCGCATTGGCCGGCGGTGCCGGGGCGTCGATGGCGGCGCTGAACGGCGTGGTCTCGCCCGAGGCCACGGGCTTTGCCGTCATGGTGGCGTGCCTGATGCTGGTCGTGCTCGGCGGCTCGCGTCATCCGTTGGGGGCGGTGCTGGGTGCGGCACTCACCGTCTGCCTGCCGGAGCTCCTGCGCGGCTTCCATGCGGCCTGGCTCCTGCTCTACGCCGTTGCCACTTTGCTGGTCGTGCTGTTCGCGCCCGAAGGCCTGGCCGGTCTGTTCAGCCCGCGCCGCGCGCCCATGGCATCGCCTGAAATACCGAAGCGGCTGCCGCCCGCCGTGGGTGCGGAAACGCTGGCGCTGCAATGCGTGCGCAAGCGCTTCGGCGGCGTCGACGCCGTGTCGGATGTCTCGCTGTCGTTGAAGCGCGGCGAGATCGTCGGCCTGATCGGTCCCAACGGCTCGGGCAAAACGACCTTGCTCAACCTCATCAGCGGCCTCGAACGTGCCGACAGCGGCGCGATCAGGCTCGATGCCGAGGCGATCGAGCGCTGGCCGACCCATCGCATCGCGCGCCTCGGTGTGGGCCGCACCTTCCAGAGCCGCACGCAGTCCGTGCCGTTGGCCCGCGTGCTGGCCGAACGGCCGGCGTTCCTGCTGCTCGACGAGCCGGCAGCAGGCCTCGGCGAGCGCGAACGGCAGGAACTCGAGCGCCTGCTGCATCGCCTGCGCGATGCGGGCCGCGGCGTGCTGATCGTCGATCACGACATCGAGCTGATGAGCCGCGTCTGCGACCGGCTGATCTGTCTCGACCGCGGCGTCGTCGTGGCCGAAGGTGCGCCCGCGGAGGTGCGCGCCAATGCGGACGTGCGCGCAAGCTTCCTGGGAGTGGCGGCATGAGCATGCTCGCTGCCCAGGGCATCAGCATCGAGGTTGGCGAGATCGTGGCGGTGCTCGGCGCCAACGGTTCGGGCAAGACCGAGCTGCTCGAGACCGTGCTGGGCTTTCGCGCCGGCGCCGTCTGCCTGTTCGATCAAGACGTCTCCGCGCTGCCGGTCGAGCGGCGGGTGTCGATGGGCGTGGGCTATGTGCCGGAAGGCCGCCGGGTCTTTGCTGGCCTCACGGTCGCCGAGAATCTCGAAGCCTCGTGCGGCCTGCCGGCGGCCGAGCGACGTCGGCGGCTCGACGAGGTGCTGGCGCTGTTCCCGGCGCTGGCCGAACGGCCGCAGGCGCGGGCCTGGCTGCTGTCGGGCGGCCAGCAGCAGATGCTTGCGCTCGCCCGCGCGCTGATGAATCGCCCGCGCCTGCTGCTGCTCGACGAGCCGACGCTGGGGCTCGCGCCGGCGATCGTCTCCGATTTGTGGCAACAGCTGCGCGCGGCGGCGGCTCGCGGAACGGCGATCCTGCTGGCCGAACAACGGGCGGCACTGGCGCTCGCCGTCGCGAGCCGCGGCATCGTGCTGAAGGCGGGACAGGCCGTGTTGAGCGGCTCGCCCGCTGAGCTGCTGGGCCATCCGGAACTGGCCAGCCTGGTTGGCGGCTAAGCCTGCCTGTTCTGGGCGTTCCAGTATTTTTCGAGATTGTTGATCAGCGCCGGGCTGAAATGACAGTAGGCCTGCTCACGCGCGTATAGCGCGGCGTAGCGGCGAAACATGTCGAGCGGCTCGACGGAAAAGCGCAGGGCGCGGCGGTTGCCGATAGCGCCCACCACGCCCGAGCCGGCGAGCCGTTCGACGACACGCTCAATCGCGCCATCCATCTCCTCAGGAGCGACGACTTCGTCGCAGATCATGCGCCCCTCGACCGAGTCGCAGTCGAAGCGGCGCTCGTACATGATCGCCTGCCGCGCCAGCCGGTCGCCCACGAAGCGGGCGAGACGCAGGTTGGCCATCGCCGGGATGATGCCCTCCTTGCGCGCCGGCAGCGTCATGTAGGCATCGCGCGCAGCGATGTTGAAGTCGGTCGCCAGCAGGATCTGGCAGCCGCCGCCTATCGCGAAGGTCTCGACCGCGGAAATCCATATCTTCTCGATCGAATCGCCGGCCACCTCGTCGGGCGAGACATCGGCGCGCGCCAGCCCGCGCGTCATCTTGTTCACGAACCCCATGTCGCGGATCAGGAACCACAGGAACGGGATCTTGCCGTGATAGATGTGCGTCAGGTTGATGCCGGCGTTGAACACGCGCCGGCCGGCATATTTGCCCTCGGGCACGACGTCGCCGCGCAGCACCGCGATCTTGCTTTGCGGATCGAGGATGCAGACGTCGGCGCCGATCTCGGTCGCGATCTGGGTGTGGTTGTCTTCGGCGTTCAGGAAGCGCCGGTTGGAATGCACCAGGACGACGGCATTGCCGTGCCGTTCGACCCTGGCTCCGTCGAGATCGAGCCTTCCGTCGCGCAGCAACTTGGCCAGAGCGTCGGGCGATTCCTCGCGTGGCAGCAACATGGCATGGCAGAGGTGCATGCCGGCCTCCGGATCGGCCAGCAACTGGTTGCACAGGATGCCCTGGTCGATCTCGCTGCCTTCCTTGTCGGCCTGGCGCAACTCCGCTTCGGCCGCGACCTCGCTCCTGGTCGGCGTCAGGCCGGGCACCAGTTCGGCCGCGTCATAGACCAGCCGCTCCAGGCGCACGAACTTGCGGCGGGAATCGGTCAGCCGGTCGTAGAGCGTGCGGGCATGGCGGCGCAGGAAGAGAAAGCGGGCATCGCGGGCGGCCTGCTTGATGATCTCAGCGATCTCGTTGGCCGCGGCATCGCGCTTGGGTTTGGCCGGCAGCCGGCGCAGGCGCTCGCCGGCCTGCCGCCAATAGTTCGAAAACAGCACGGCATCGGACGCGAAATCGCCGGTCGCCGCCTTCGGCATGGGAACGAGCGAATCCATCGACGGCGTCCTGCCTGAGAAGATTTTGGAGCGGGCGACGGGATTTGAACCCGCGACCTACGGCTTGGGAAGCCGACGCTCTACCCCTGAGCTACACCCGCGTTGGCGTCATTCTAGGCAATCGTGTATCTGAAGCCAATGCTGGATGAAGTTCTGACGCCGCAGGAACGGGCGGTGGTTGCGCGCGCCAGGGCGTTCGCCGAGGAGCATGTCGCCCCAAACGCAGCGCGCTGGGAATGGGAGCGCCGCTATCCGTTGGAGACCATCAAGGCGGCGTGCGCGGCGGGTCTCAACACCATCGAGCTCGCCCAGGAGCATGGCGGCCAGGGGCTCTCCTTCTCCTGCAAGCTGCGCGCGTTCGAGGAGATCGCCAAGCACGACTTCGCGTTCTCGTTCGCCCTGATCAATCACCACAACGCCTGTGCGCGGTTCGCCCGCGACGGCAAGCCGGCGCATGTGGCGCGACTGCTGCCGCGCATGATCAAGGGCGACCTGATCGGATGTGCGGGCTTGAGCGAGCCCGGAATCGGCAGCGACTTCGGCGGCCTCGAGATGACGGCCGTCAAGGTCGACGGAGGCTGGAAGCTCAACGGCGCCAAGGCCTGGATCACCAATGCCGCGGTGGCCGGCCTGTCGGTGGCCTATGCCCAGACCGACAAGAGCCAGGGCTATCGCGGCATCGCCTGCTTCGCCATCGAAGCGGAGCGGCCGGGCTTTCACCGCGAAAAGCCGTTCGAGCTGCATGGCGGCCACGCGATCGGCGTCGGCGGCTTCCGGCTGGTCGACTACATCGCGCCCGACGAGGCCCTGTTGAGGGCGCCCGGCGAGGGCTTCAAGGCGGCACTTGCCGGCATCAACGGCGCGCGTGCCTATGTGGCGGCGATGTGTTGCGGCATGCTGCAGGCGTCGCTCGAGACGGCCGTGCGCTACACCGAGCAGCGCAAGACGTTCGGCCAGAAGGTGATCGAGCACCAGGGCGTGCGATGGAAGCTGGTCGATGCGGCGACCGATCTCGAGGCGGCGCGCCTGCTGACCTATCGCGCGGCCCGGCTGATCGACGAGGGCGGCGACGCCGTGATGCCGGCCGCCTATGCCAAGAAGTTCGCCACCGAGATGGCGCTCGTGCGCATCGCCGACTGCATCCAGGCGATGGGCGCGAACGGTCTGCGCGCCGAGTATCCGCTGGCCCGCCATCTCGCCGGCGCCAAGATCGCCGCCTACACCGACGGCTCGATCGAGATGATGAACGAGCGCATCGGTGTCGGCCTGGGCAAAGTCTTCGGATGATCATCTCCACGGTGGAGATGCATACCGGCGGCGAGCCGACGCGCATCATCGTCGACGGCTGGCCGGCGCTTTCGTCTCCGACCTTGCTGGGCAAGCGGCGCGAATGCCTGGAGCGCCACGATCACCTGCGGCGCGGCCTGATGCTCGAGCCGCGCGGCCATGGCGGCATGTATGGCGCACTGCTGGTCGAGCCCGATCATCCCGACGCCGATCTCGCCGTGCTCTTCATGCACAACGAGGGCTACTCGACCATGTGCGGGCACGCGACCATCGCGCTGGCGCGTTGGGCAATCGAGAGCGGCCGGGTGAAGGGGCCGACCGTGCGCCTGCAATGTCCCTGCGGCCTCGTGGTGGCCAACGTCGCATCGGACGGTTGGGTGCGCTTCGAGAGTGTGCCCTCGTTCGCTTATGCGCTGGACCGCATCGCACCCACCAGCAGCTGGGGGCCGGTGACGATCGACATCGCCTATGGCGGTGCGTTCTATGCCTTCCTCTCCGCCGACCAGATCGGCCTCGATCTCAGCCGCTCGCCCATGCGCTCGATCGTCGATGCCGGCGAGGAGATTGCCCTGGCCGTTGCCAAGGCCATCCCGATCGAGCATCCGGCCGAACCTGATCTGGCATTCCTCTACGGCACGATCCTGACCGATGGCGCCGACGGTGCGACGGAGCCGAGCCGCAACGTCTGCCTCTTCGCCGGCCGGCAGATCGACCGCAGCCCGACCGGCTCGGGTGTCAGCGCGCGCATGGCGCTGCAGGTGGCGCGGCGTCAGGCAAGACTCGGCGACGAACGGCGTTTCGAGAGCTGCACGGGATCGATCTTCACCGGCAAGGCGCTGCGCGAAGCCTCTCCGGTCGGCCCGCGCAAGTCGGTGATCGTCGAGGTCGGTGGCATCGCCCATCAGACCGGCGAGGCGCGATTCTTCCTCGATGAGCGCGATCCGTTGCGCGAGGGGTTTAGCCTCGGCCTCTAGGCGTTATGCGCCCGCTTGAGCGCCTGATCGAGATCGTCGAACAGATCGCCTGCATCCTCGACGCCCGTCGACAGGCGCAGCAGATCGGGCGGGCAGGGCGTGCCCGGCCCCTCGATGCTGGCACGATGCTCGATCAGGCTTTCGACGCCGCCCAGCGATGTGGCGCGCTTCCACAGCTCGACGCGGGCCGCCGTGGCGATCGCGGCGCGCTCGCCGCCCTTGACGCGCACCGACAGCATGCCGCCAAAGCCGCCCGTCATCTGCTTTCGAGCGGCGGCGTGACCGGCGAAGGAGGGCAGGCCGGGATAGAGCACTTCGGCCACCATCGGATGGGCCGCCAACTTCTGCGCCAGATGCTCGGCCGAGCGGCTCGCCCACTGCACGCGGGGAAACAGCGTGCGCATGCCGCGCATCAGCAGCCACGCCTCGGTCTGGCCGAGAATCGTGCCGAGCTGGGCGCGGATGGTGCGCAGCTTCGCCCAATGCTCGTCCTCGCGCGCGCCGACCAGGGCGCCGGCGATGATGTCGGAATGGCCGTTGAGATACTTCGTCGCCGAATGCATGACGATGTCGGCGCCGTGCTCGATCGGGCGCGTCAGCACGGGTGTCGCCACCGTCGAATCGACAGCCAGCAACGCCCCCGCTTTGTGCGCGATCTCGGCGGCGGCGGCGATTTCGGTCACCGCCCAGGTGGGATTGGCCGGGGTCTCGATCCAGACGAGCTTGGTGGCGCCCGGTTTGACCGCCGCCGCGATCGCATCAGTGCGGTCGGCGTCGACGAACTCGACCTTCAGCCCCCACTGCTTGGCAAAGCTGCCCAGCCAGTTGCGCAATGACCAGTACATGACCTTGGGCGCAACGACGTGATCGCCCGGGGAGAGGGCAAGAAAGCACGCGGTCGCGGCACTCATGCCCGATGAAAAAATCAGCGCCTTCGCCCCGCCTTCCAATGCGGCGAGCGTGGCTTCCCCCTGGTCGAACGTCGGATTGTCGGCGCGCGCATAGATGCGGCCGGACCGATATTGATTGTCTTCGTCACGCAGATAGGTGCTCGCCATATGGATCGGCGGCACGACCGCTTTTGTTACAGGATCGATCCAGCCCATCGCCTGCGCCGCGAGCGACGCGGCGGCGAGATTCTTGTCTGTCATGCGAGCCCCTTCGAACCTTACGTGCAGCTTACTTACGACTAACTTACGTCCGACGACGTCGAAAGCGTATAGCGCACAAGTTCGGATCGACTACAATTCCTCGCACACCATGCAATCGGGCGACGCTCCTGCGCTAAGAGAGCCCGCTCCAAGGGGATTTGCGTATGACACTCGAAGCGATGTCGCAGGCGACCACCCAGAACAATGCGGGCCGCGGCGACCGCGTCGCGCGCACGCGCGAAGCCATCGTTTCATCGACACTGACGCTTGCCCTCGAAGGCGAGATTGCACCGATTGTGCGCGACATCGCCAAGCTGGCCGGTGTTTCGGCCCGTACCGTGTTCCAGCATTTCGCCGACACCGCGGAGCTCTACATGGCCGTGCTCGGCCGTGTCTTCTCGACGATGGGCGACGAGGCGCCCGAGATCAATCACCAGTCGCCGCTCGACCAGCGCATCACCGCCGTCGTCGACCATCGCGCCATGCGCTGCGAGAAGGTGCGGCCGATGTGGACCTTCATCGAGACGCTGCAGCGGCGCTCGGCGGAGGCGGCGGAGAAGATCCGCCAGCTCTATTCCGGCCATCGCAATCAACTCGCCGATTCGTTCAGGCCGGAACTGTCGGCGCTGTCGAACGACAAGCGCGAGCACACACTGAACGCGCTGTCGCTCACGCTCTCGCCCGAGGGCTGGAACATGCTGCGCGATCGCCTCGGCCTCACCTCGGAGCAGGCCAAGGAAGAGTGGCGCTTCGTCGCCCGCTCGATCTTCGGCAACGACATCCACCGCTAACCCGAGCTCAAGAAGCCGCGCGGCGGGCGAGGCTCTCGAGCGCCTGATCGCGCAAGCCGAGCTCGCGCAGGTGGGCGACGGTGTTCTTCGCATAATCCAGATTGCTGCCGGTCGCGCCGTGCCCCTGGCGGATCAGCTTCAGCGCCGTGGACGGCGGCAGTTTGCCGGCGAACTGCCGATGCTTGCGATCGGCGAGATAGACGAGGGCGTCGACGACGCGGCCGTCCGCCAGATGGATCGGCCGCACCACTTCCTCATAGACGCCGTCATTGTCGATTTCGCGCACGATGAGATAGCGCCGCACGGCGTCGTACTTGTCCCTCTCGCGTGGCAGCCGATGCGCCAAGCCGCGGCAGGCGCCGCCCGGCAACAGGCCCAGAATCAGGCCGGGCTTGCGGGCCGTCCCGCGATAGTGCTCGGAGTAGATGCAGAAGGCGCGATGCCAGCCATGCAGACGCGCCGCCTGCGTCTCACGCGTCTCGAAGCCCGGGTTCCACATCAGCGAGCCGTAGCCGAAGACCCAGGCCGGTTTTTTCCCCGCGCTCACTCTTGATGGAGATGAATCAGGGCGCGGCGGATCTCGCGGGTGCGCGTGAACAGGTCGAACAGCTTGTCGCCTTCGCCCCAGCGGATGGCGCGCTGCAGGTAAAAGAGATCCTCCTGGAAACGCTGCAGTACCTCGAGGACGGCCTCGCGGTTGTTGAGGAACACGTCGCGCCACATCGTGGGATCCGACGAGGCGATGCGCGTGAAGTCGCGGAAGCCGCCGGCGGCGTATTTCAGCACCTCGCTGTTGAGATGGCCGCCCAGATCGTCGGCGGTGCCGACGATCGTGTAGGCGATGA
>Ga0070741_10006258_pt1 | contig 25719 bp, 18 predicted proteins | sample Coa_R1_4_FD_66440 | JGI IMG/M metagenome (GOLD analysis project Ga0070741, IMG submission 66440) | Surface soil microbial communities from Centralia Pennsylvania, which are recovering from an underground coalmine fire - Coalmine... | ecosystem: Environmental > Terrestrial > Soil > Unclassified ... | reverse complement strand
CAACATACTTTGCCCATAACCACATGAATTGGCCAGGGTCGAAATTATGTACGATCTCGACCATGCTCTCTTTCCTCTCGCGAATTCAGGCCGAGCGCTTGGATCAGATCGTCCCGTCCCTCCGCGCTAAGCATCCGGCAAAGCTCATTCGCACTCGGTCCCAGAAAGCACGCATTGGAGACCCCGAGTTTCATCAACGATTCGGAAATCTCGCGGAGTCGTGGACATTGAGGATCCGCGGGGTCAATGTAGCGCTCTTTGAAGTAGAGCAATTGACCGTCGCCCGAATGATTAAACACTTCGACGCGCTGGGTCCGGAGGTTCACCTTCGTGCGCGTGGTGAGCTTCGGCAGCAAAGCAGAGTCAAACTCGGCGTAGCTTAGGAACGTTACCTTACCGGAATGCTTATGGATCTTGAGAATGTCGGCTTCACGAAGATTGCCGTAGAGAAATTCGGCACATGCGATGAGGGTGCGCAATACCGTGGGAAGACTGTCGACCAATGCGGTATGAACGTACAGGCTGTGTTCGTCCTGCCATCCAATCCCCGCCTCCTCACAGGCCATGGCGATGTTATTAGAATCAGCAGCAGCGTGGAGCAGGTCGCGCCCCTCCGCAAGTCCCTGTTTGTAGTTGTGGAAGAACGTGGCGATATCGCAACGGACCATTTCAGGCAAGCGGGAAAAAGGGATAGTCTTCCGGAGGTTCGCAATGGCGAGGTAGACGAGGAGATCGGCTTTGCGAGCTCGTTCGGCGCGGCGGAAGATATCAGCCCGGCCGTTGGACAGAAGATGCCGCAACGCGCGCCGCGGAGATCCAAAGGCTTCCCCCAACTCGAAGTGACGAGGAAACTCGGAGGGGAGCGGTATCCTGCCGAGCCGCAGAAGGACTGACCAGAACTCTTCGAGCAAGCCCTGGTGAACGGCGAACCGATCGGGACGCGGTGGCCGAGCGGGGCGTGGCGCTTTGGGCGGTGCCTGCGGTTTACTCAATCCGAGTACGAGCGCGTCCCACTCGATGCTCCGCCGTGAGCGCGACTGCAGGAACAACTGGTGTTCGCCGGAGTCGCTAAAGACATAGAAGACACCAAGGGCAACAGGGACGGCGGACGTTTCGAGCCCGTCCTCGATGTAGCTTTGGAGTTCCCTCTGGCTGAAGTACTTCTGAAATGTGTTGCGACGCGTGAGGATGCCGTCATTGAGTGCGATGGCGTGCGGAGCATCGGCCTCCGAATCGCCGATAAGCGCAGCGACAACGAGGAGACGGCGTGCGAGACGCCATGCACTGACGAGGGTTTCAAGGCGTTCCGCAGGATCTTCGATGACGTTGAGGACGTAGCCCAGATTGACTACATCGGCTTCGACGCGTACCGCGTCCGGGGCATGTACAGGATCCCATCCGGACGCTTCGAAGCCGAGCTCTCGCAGGCCACGGACATCGGCGCCCAGACCGCACCCGTAGTCGAAGAACGATGAACCGGTCGGTATCTGATTGAATTCGAGCAGGGTCTTCACTGGCTTGGAAAGCTGGTATCGGGTGAGCGCGGTCCTGTGCCGCTGGACAGCTACAATGGGCGGAGGAAAAACGTGGGCCACGCCGTTATCTGAGGTTCTCACCAACGAGTGCCCGTCCAATGCCAGCCCTCGGGCAGCAAGCAAACGCTCCCAATTGACGCGGAACCCAATGATGGAAGTGTTTTCATAAAGGCCGGCTTGTTCCTCGGCTGCGGACAGGGCCTCGTATACCCTGGCGCGCGGGTCGCCAGGGGCAAGAAGCAGCTCCTTGCGGTGGAGGATCGGCGGGTTGAGGTTATCCCCGTAGCCGCTCCGGAACGACTTCCCGGAAGCGAGGTCGACGGTGATCGATTTCTCCAGTGATGGATGAGGGGCCTCGAAGAATTGCGGATAGCACAAGAATGAGATCCGCGGCGCGTCTCTTCTGAATTTGACGACGTTAAACTCCTCCCCGATGGCATGGCGTTCGGTAAGCGCAGCCAGGATCTGGCCCATTGGTCCCGTCCGGCACGGTTCTATATCGCGGTGGACGTATACGGCCGTGGGTAGGACCTTGCCGTAAGGCAGAGCCTCGAGCAACTCCCTGTAGCGGTTCCAGGCCGGTATCGTTGTCGTGGCCATCTCAGACCGTCCCTCGCATTTTATCCAGTCAGCCCCGGAGAGTCGTAGACCTGCGCCGCGCAATACGGGAGAAACACTGGCGTCGCCAGCACCCGAAATCCTATGATGCGCATAACAACTCACTTGTGCGCACTATCGCGCATTGATATGCTTTCCGCCGTGGCACCAAAAATACGCAAAATCTCGGTGCTCCTGGAGCAAGAGGACTACGAACGCTTCGACTCGTACTGCAGGACAAGGGGATACAAGAAAAGTACTCTTGCGTCCAAGCTCATTCGTGACCTCTTGGACCGCGAGCAGACTCCCATGATGCGCCAGCTGATTCGCGGTGGTAAGCGAGAGAAAACGGGCTGATCGCGTTTCGGGTATCACTCGGATGAGACATGAGCTATAGGTTTTCCGGTCACGAAACGTTTCCTTGCCGATATGCCTGGCTTCCCAAGGCGTATCGGGAGATCCGCGAGAATCGCGATGTTTTCGGGGACGAAGAGGATGCTATGGTCTTGCTGGGGGTCGGTAAGAACATGGCGCGGGCGATGCGATTCTGGATTCAGGCAGCTGGAATAGCAATGGCAGACAAGCCCAGCGGTTATATCGTCACAGAGTTCGGCAAGCAACTTCTCGATCCGGACAGCGGTCTAGACCCGTTCCTTGAACATCGGCAGACGCTCTGGCTCCTGCACTGGAAGCTGTCGACACACGTAGAGGAGCCGCTGTTTGCGTGGGACTTCCTCCTAAACAAGTGGCCGCATCCTGAAATGACGCGATCGGATGTTTTGCGACAGTTCGCTGAAGCGGCTCAGCGCCTTGGTCGCAAGCTCTCAGCAGTTACGTTGGAACAGCATTTTGACACCTTCCTGCACACGTACGTGCCGACCCGAAGCCTTAAGGGCGAGATCCAGGAAGACAACCTCGATTGTCCTCTGGTCGAATTGGAGTTCATCCAGCGCATCGGGGATCGCGACTCAGGTAACAAAGGGCGAAGGGAACCCATTTTTGCCTTTCGGCGAGAACCGAAAAATGATATCTCGCCGGAGCTTTTCGTCTTCTGCTTAAACGACTTCTGGCAGCGACGACGCCAGAAGGAACTGACCCTTACGTTTCGCGACGTTGCCATCGCGCATGGCAGTCCGGGGCAGATATTCAAACTTCCGGAATGGGACATTCGCCAGCGGCTCGATTCCTTCAATAGCGACGCAGATGCGCCGTTCAAATACGAAGAGACTGCCTCCATCCAGCGTGTAACGAGGAGGGATGGTTTCCGGAGCACACCCGCGACGTTGCTTAAGGCAATTTTTGGTTTCGAGGACGCTGATGCACGCCGAGCAAATATCTGATCTGTTCAGGATTCAAGAACGCTTCCTTCGGTCAGCCCACCTGGAAAGAGATTTCGCCGACCCGAAGGCGCTCAAGGGATACATCCTCACCCCGCAGACGACGATGTACCTTGAACAACTGGCTGGCGGATTAGACGACAACTCCGGCCAACGCGCATGGCGCATCACCGGAGATTACGGGTCCGGCAAGTCTTCATTTGCGCTGCTCTTGGCGCACCTGTTCGGAACCCAGCGCGTTCATCTTCCCGAACATCTTCGCCAGGCACTAGATTTCAAGAAACTTGGCGTCCAGCGGCCGCAACTGCTCCCGGTGCTTATCACGGGTGCGCACGAACCGATCGCCGTCGCCCTCCTTCGGTCTCTGCATCGGGACCTGCTCGCCACCTGCGGACGCGGACGGCCGCCGGCGATCATTGATCAGATACACGCCCAATTGGCCGGCGCCCCGCGGACCCCGATACCCGAGGCCACGGTGGTGAAGCTGCTTACCGACGCGGCCGCCCATGTCGTCGCCGCACAGAAGGGTTCAGGACTTCTCATCATTTTGGACGAATTGGGGAAATTCCTGGAGTATGGCGCTCTGCATCCCGAGGTGCAGGATGTCCTTCTCTTACAGAGCATTGCCGAAGCAGCTGCACGGAGCTGGCGCAATCCATTTTTTGTCGTGGGATTGCTCCACCAGGGGTTCAATGCTTATGCGGAGCACTTGTCCCACTCAGCGCAGAAGGAATGGGAGAAAGTGGCAGGTCGGTTCGACGAGCTCGTTTTCGATCAGCCGCTCGAACAAACTGCGATCTTGATCGCCGATGCGTTGAATATCCGGACCGAGGGGCTGCACCGGAGCGTCACTGCAGAAATGCGCCGTGATATGACGGCCCTGCTCGATTTGGGGTGGTACGGTGCTGCTTTCACGCGAAAGAGCCTGCTCGACATCGCCCCGCGACTTTACCCGCTCCATCCGAGCGTAATCCCAGTACTCATTAAGCTGTTCAGCCGCTTTGGCCAGAACGAACGATCGCTGTTCAGCTTTCTTCTTTCGAACGAGCCATTTGGGCTGAAGGATTTCGCCCGTCAGCCCATCGCTGACCGCAAGTTCTACCGGATCCACGACCTCTACGACTATGCGCGGTACTCGTTCGGTCACCGTCTCGGGAAGGAAAGCTTCCGGAGCCACTGGAATCATATCGACTCCATGGTAGAAAGTTTCCCCGCCGAAAACATGACAGAGCTGCAAATCATGAAGACGGTGGGACTGTTGAATCTTGTGGATAGCGCACATCTTCTTCCATCCGAACAGGCGCTCGTATTGTCGATCGCCGCTGAAGAGCCGGAGATGAAGGCATCCCTTCGGAGGCTCAAGAGCAAGCGCGTCATGTATCACCGCGGCGTGGCCGGGGGGTACTGCCTGTGGCCGCATACAAGCGTGAATCTGGAGAAGGCGTATGAGGAGGCGACGCGAACGCTGGGACAGGCGCCGCGCCGTGTGGCGCCGTACATTGATGCATATTTGGAAACGCGGCCGATCGTTGCTCGTCGCCATTACATCAAGACCGGCAACTTGCGTCATTTTGAAGTGTGCTTCTCGCCGGTTGACCAGCTTAGCCGACAGCTCCAATTCGACGGCGAGAGCGCCGATGGCCGGATCGTCGTTGTACTATGCGAGACGGAAGAGGAGCGAGTATCCGCCTTGCAATTTGCCGAGAGCGACGCCGTGCAAGGCCGCTCAGAGATCCTCATAGCAATTCCGCGGCCCCTGCGCGTTTTGGGCAGACTCGTCCAGGAAGTGCAGCGGTGGGAATGGGTAGTCGCAAACACACCGGAGCTAGCCAACGACAGTTTTGCGACCGAGGAGGTTTCCCGACAGGTTGCCGCCGCGCGCGACGCCCTCCAACAGCGCCTCAAGTCCTTCATCAGTGTGCAGCACTCAGGAAGCGGCGATCTTTGCTGGTTTCGCCAGGGCAAACGGCTCGCGATCACGCGCGGAAGCGAGCTCGTGGCATATCTGTCCACGGTCTGTGAGGAGATCTACGGGCAGGCGCCCAAAATTGAAAACGAGCTGGTAAACAGACGAGTTCTGAGCTCCGCGGCCGCAGCCGCGCGGATGCGGCTTCTCGAAGGAATCTTCTCTGCGTCCAGTAAGCCCTATCTTGGAATGGACCAAAACAAGAAGCCGCCCGAGATGTCCATTTATCTTTCCATTCTCAAGCGCGCCAAACTGCACAGAGAGGGCGAGCGTGGTTGGGTGCTCGTCGTTCCAAAAGCGAGCGCAGATCCCTGCTCGGTGAGGCCGGCGCTGCAGCGAATACAGGAATTGTTCGATTCAAACGGCACGCGGCGAATCAAGGTGTCTGCAATTCTCGGTGAGTTGCGCAAGGCGCCATTCGGCATCCGCGACGGCTTGGCGCCCATTCTTCTCGCCATTTATGCCGTTATCAATGAGCAGCATATCGCGTTTTACGATAACGGCGTCTTCATGCGCGAGATGGTTGGTCTGGATGTGATGCGGCTTGTTAAGCATCCGGAGATCTTCGAGATGCAGTACTGCAAAATGGCCGGGTTGCGCACAGAACTGTTTGAGCGGTTGCTCAACGTGCTGGGCATCGAGCGCGTTTCGGATGCGAGGCGGACAGAGCAGAAAAGCGTGGACATCCTGGACGTCGTGAAACCGCTAAGTGTCTTTGCCGCCAAACTGCAACCTTTCACACAAAAGACAAAAAGGCTCTCTGCTCATGCCGTAGCAGTCCGAACCGCGTTGTTGACGGCCCGGGAACCCGCGACCCTTCTCTTTCATGATCTGCCTGTTGCATGCGGTTTTAGCGACTTCACCGAGAAAGGTGCACAGGGCAAAGAGGTGGATCTGTTTGTCGCTGAGCTGAAGAGCTGTCTTACCGAGCTCCGCATAACCTACCCGGCATTGCTCGACCGGATCAAGACGGAGATCGTGGAAGCGTTCGGTATCCAAGGGGCCGCAATGGAGTTTCGAGCTGCTCTTGCAGGGCGCGCGCGACAACTGCTCTTCACGGTCACCGAGCCTCGGATGAAGGCGTTCTGCAACCGGCTTCTTGATACCGAGATGGCGGAGCCAGAATGGATCGAGTCCGCCGGGAGCCTCCTGTGTTCAATCCCGCCGTCCAAATGGTCGGACGTCGACGTCGAGCGGTTCGGTCAGGAGCTCGCCCAGCTCTGCACACGTTTTCAACGGATCGAGGCGCTTGCATTTGACACGCTCCGTGAGGGTGACGCGGAGTCCGCGATGCGGTTTTCTATAACGCAGTTAAATGGCTCCGAAACCGACCGGGTGATCCACGTAACAAAGGAAGAAGAGGCTCGCGTGAAGGAGGTTGAAAAGAGGGTATCCGAGATTTTGGCCGAGTCATCCTCCGTCGGGCTCGCCGGGGCGGTTCGGGCGCTGTGGAAAGCGCTTCGTGCGCATTCAGAGGGGGTGGTGCAGTGAGCAAACCGGTTCGCCACATTCTGAGTTTGTCCGGCGGGAAGGACAGTGCGGCTTTAGCCATCTATATGCGGGACCGCGTTCCGGAGATGGAATACATTTTTCACGACACGGAGCGGGAGCTGCCGGAGACGTACGAATACCTGAGCCGGCTCGAAGCTTACTTAGGAAAACGAATTCACAAGACGCGTCCGGATTACAGCTTCGATAAGTGGTTAGAGGTGTTCGGGGGAATGATTCCGTCCAACCATCGCCGTTGGTGCACGAAGCTCCTCAAGCTGAAGCCGTTCGAGAGCTATGTCGGCGATGAGTCGGTGGTGAACTATGTAGGGCTCCGTGCAGATGAGGAACGGGAAGGCTACATCAGCCACAAGGCGAACATCCGCACAGTCTATCCGTTCCGTGAGGACGGTAAAGTCCTTGAGGACATCATCCAGATTCTGGAGGACTCCGGTCTTGGGTTGCCAACGTTTACAAAATGGGGACGGACTCGGTCGGGCTGCTATTTCTGTTTTTTCCAGCAGAAGATCGAATGGGTGCGCCTGAAGGAGACACACCCGGACCTTTTCGAACAGGCGAAAGCGTACGAATACGCGAATAAGAAGAACGGCAATGCGTTCTATTGGAACGGGGACGAACCGCTTGAGGAGTTGGAGAAACCCGAGCGAGTAGCGGAAATCAAGCAGAAGTGGGAGGCCGGGAGAGCAGCGCGCCTGAAGGGCAATTCGGACAAACTCGTGCAGATACTTGGAGGAGCCGATCCCGAGGATGAAGAGCGGGTCGGTTGTCTCATCTGCCAGATCTGAGGCCAATACCATCGACGATGAATTGGATAAAGTTCGTTCGCCAATACGGTCCGATTCCACGCAACGACAACATGTACGACGAGCACATTCAGGGTGCGGCCCGACGCGCTCATGTGCGCCCGATCAGTTTCGAGCATCCGTTGCGCAACGACGTGCTTTCTCTTTTCGACCCGAGTCGCGAGCCGGTTTCCGTGATCTTGACCGGCGACGCGGGCGACGGGAAGACGCATTTGTGCCGCGAAGTCTGGCAGAAGCTTACGGGAGCGACGACTGCGCTCACGGAGCCCTATGTGCAGGCTTCCTTCACCGGTGCGGGAGGGCGCACTGTAACCGTGCATATTATCAAAGACCTGAGCGAATGGGCTCCGCAGCGGGATGCCGTTTGGGAACCGCAGAAACAAGAGGTGCTGCAACAATTCTGCCGCAGCATTTTTGAGCCAAATCCTTCGGATGTGTTCTTGATCGCCGCAAACGATGGGCAACTAGTGGAGTCGTGGCGGCGGTTAGCCGACGACGAATATGTCGTGAGAACACGTCGGCTACTCGAAACGCTGCTCGTCGAGAACAAGCAACAAGTCCCCGGCACCCACCTTACGTTCTTCAACCTTAGCCGCTGCAGCTCTGCTCTGCTTTTCGATCGGGCGCTCGACGCCTTTCTCGGTCACGAAGGATGGGAAGAATGCCTGCAACTCCATGCGGCAGAGCATGAGTTCTTTGGGGCGAAGTGTCCGATTCGACGTAACTATGAACTGCTGCACAACCCGTTGGTGCGGAAGCGGCTTCGGGCGTTGCTCGAACTGTGCGACTTGAACGATCTCCATACCCCTATTCGGCAAATTCTTCTCTTGTTATCCAACGCATTGCTTGGTCATCCGGATGTGAAAGACGGAGTGATGCGTCCGAGCGACGTCCCCGCCGTGATTCAAAGCGGCACGGTTTCGAAGGCGAGCCTCTACAGCAATATCTTCGGCGAAAACCTTCTTGAAAACCGCCGCGAGGCCATTACGGTTTTCGATTACCTGGGACGCTTTCGCATCGGCCACGAGACCACGAATGAGATCGACAACATTTTGATCTTTGGTGAAGCGGACGACAAATTTCGCCGCCATTTCGACATGCTCGTCGGAAGCGATACGTTCTACGGAGCAGACGACCTGTATCGAGGTGCCCAGTTGCAGTACCTGGAGGGGGCCGAGGACGAGTCGCATCATAAGCCCTTTCTGAAACTCCTCGCGCATAAGCGTCAGGGGCTGTTCTTTACCATCCCAGAGGACCAGGAGGAAGAGCTCAACCTCTGGGAAATGACCGTGTTCAAGTATGCGGGGGAGTATCTTTCGCGTCTCATGCCAACCCTGCGCGCGGGCCGTCCGGTCGAGCAGCCCATTCTCGCCCGGCTGGTGAGGGGCCTTAACCGGATCTTTGCGGGGATGCTTGTTTCGAGCGATCGTGAACTGCTTCTCGCAACGAGCCTCTCTTTTTCGAATGCCAAAATCAGCCGATTGCTTGAAGACCGGCTTTCCGTCAGGCCCAGGCGGGATGAAAAGATCGACATCATTCTCGACGGCGGCATGCCGAAACTGAGGGTGTGCCTGACGGACAAGATTTGGCGATGCCTGGACTTGCACCTCGTTCGCTATGAATTTCTCAGCCGCGTCGCCGAAGGAGCGCTGCCCAGCAGTTTCTCCCGGGAGTGTTACGAAGATATTCTCGCGTTCAAGAGCCAACTTCTTGCGGCTGTTGCCGAACGGGAGCAGTCGCACGCGGCGAACGCGGACGATCTGCTCACGGTGCGGCTCTTCAATCTCGACGATACCGGCAATCCCATGGAGGAGGTCATCGAGGTGCTGAATGATTGATCCCGAATCTGTCGTCCCACCGCCACATCCAAACGAGCACAAGATATCCCCTTGGGTGGATGAGCAGATTTGGGGTCACCGCTTGTGGGATTCAGAATCGTCCTGGCTGCTGTTTCTGGAATTCCTCACTGTCGCCGAGGCGTGCTACCGCGATGGAAGGCTTCTCGCAGAAGACGGCAGTTATCGGCCGCTTGCCTTCAAACCCTACAAGCGGATGTATCTCCGCAACATCCTTTTCAACAACGACGACATATTACGCATTGCCGAACGGCATCCCGATAGTCCATCCGCGTGGGCTACCTGGCTGCAATCGATGGAAGAGAAAGCCTTTGGCATCCCGGCACCCCGGGATTTTTCTTACCTCAAAAAACGATTCCATTCGTTCCACCAATTCGCCTCGATCGTCGCGATGATCCGCGGAGCCGACGTGGAAGGACTGAGCAATAAGCGGTGGACCTCCCGGTTTGTGTTCCCGTTCGGCCCGAGCGCGTTGTATGAAGATCTTATCGGCAATCCCTCCTCCGGAACGGTGAGCCGCGACTATGTAAATTTCGGCCGCACCGGGGAGCTTTTGTATCTCATGCTTTCCCGTTCGAGCCTGCGGGCCGAATTGCAGCGGGGTCTCGAACGGGTACTGAAGCCAACAGGCCCCTGGAACCGGTTAGTTGGCCTGCTCCAGCCCGCCTCGGACGATGACGATCGTTCAATTCGGGGCAACAGCTACTTGCCGTACAAGTATCACCCGACCTTCGACCGGCTTGCCCAGGACTGGGTCAGCGTTCTCGCTTTGCCCATGCCGCAGTACGACGCCTTCCCTCATCTCGTCACCCTCGGCGCATTCCATGTTTTGCTGTACCAGCTGGCGGTCGCAATCGAATGGCGCGGGAAGGGCGATCCGCTGCAGATTGTCTGCGAGATTGTCGCTCCGAAGAAATCGCTCGTTCGGGAGCTTTCGTCTGACAGCTATTTGGAGAATAACCTGTTGCCCGCGCAGGCGGTGGGGACTTCCATCGACAACATCGCTGCTTCTGCAGAATGGCGCCAGGCGCTTGCGGAACCCGGCGCATTCATACGGTGCCGCCAAATTCTCCAGGACCGGGTGCGCTGGGGAGAAAGCCCGGACGACTATGACGGCCCGAGCGACCCTGAAGCGCTTCTTGCGGAGCTGCGCGCCTTCGCTCTTGCCGGACATAAACAGCATGTTGCCAATATCCATCGGGCTTATGGCCGTGATGTCGGACTTGTGTCGAAGCGGGGCACCAACAAACTGCGTTACGCGCCCACGGATGGTCTGTTGAAGACGTTGCTCCTTACCCACGTCGCCGACCGTATGGAATTGAATGAGTTTCTCCAGTGCCTTTACGAGAGGTACGGGTTCATCATCGACGATCGCCAGGCCGAAAAGGCGTTGGCGAAGGAGTTGTTCGACAAGAAAGCATTTCAGGCGAATGCGAGGCGGTTGGAAGAACGACTTGGGAGCTTGGGACTGTTGCGCCGGCTTTCCGACGGCTGCGCATACGTCGAAAATCCCTATAGAAATCGTCACCTATGAACACTGCGAGTCTTATCGGTACCGTTGCAGCCCGTCACTTGCACGATCAACTCGAATCCATTGGCGACGATGCGAGCGGGACTGCCCGGTTCATTATCGATTGCCTGACGGCTGAACAGACGGCGTCGGTTGCGGCCGCAATCCTAGAGGACGCGCAGCTCGCGCCGCAGGTTGAGATCAAGCTCCCGGCCCGCTTCATGGCCGGCCAAGGGTTGCCGGAATCGGTTTTGACCGATCACCGCGCCACCCACTTCCGCAATGCCCCCTGTGACAAACCCGTATTGCTGGTCGCAAACACGGGCGACGACGAGGAGCAATCGCTCAAAGAACTCGTGCCGATCGGGGCCTCGCAGCTTCAGGATCGGCCGGACCTGTGGGTCAGGGTGGCGGCAGAGGGCCTGCCGCTCACCGCGGAGCATCGGAAGTGGTGGGAGCGGGCATTGGCCGGCTTGCGTGAATTGCGGATATCGTCGCTTGATCGGCTTGCGGAATACGTTCTGTGGACTCGTCTCGGGATTCAAGAGGAGGGCCTGCCCGTCATCGTGGCGCTGGGAGCCGCTTTGCCCGCGCTGCGCATTCCGAGGGACTCTGCTTATTTCAACAGCCTTAACGAAAAGACGAGAGGTTACGTCTCACGATGGAAGAAGTTATACGACACGGCGCAGAAGAAGCGTGCGTGCTTTCTACTGAAACAGACGCCCTCGCAGGTGCCACTCACCGGCGAGGACCTTCAAGGCACATTTGAGAGAGTGAAAGACAGCATTCCGGAAGCGGTGCATGACATCGTTCGGGCCTTTATCGTCGCCCCGGCGGGATGGCATGAACAGGCCGCGCGGCTTTCCCTATGCGAGTGGGAAGCGGTGGCGCCGCTATTCGACGGCTTCAAACGCGAGCCTTTCAATCTCGGTCAGGCGACGATCGATTTCTATGACGAGCGACAGCCGGAGCTGCTCGACGATCCCGAGCGGGACTACCTGAGGCGCCTCATCAGGCGGAAAACGACCGCCTCGGACGACGAAGAGGACCGCAGGTTCTATGAAGACCACCGAAACGAACTCAAAGAGGATCGCAAGTTAAAAGTGGCCTGGGACCGCTTCATCTTCGGAAAGGCTTTTGAGACCGAAGATTTCTTGACGGGCCTCGTGCTTTGCATGGAGCGGCTCTTCAGCCAGCAGACGCCGGCGACCGAGCGCCATCTGCGGATTCGTTGCGACCGGGGCACCAAGAAAGAGCTGCGGGATCTGAACGTCGATGCCGGCATTTTCTTTGCGAGCCGTTACAGGGGTCTCAAAGCGCTGTTCGGCAACAACGTCCAGTGGGAGGTGGGATCGCTCTTCGACTTTCCCGACCTCGTAGCGGGCTGGCGGGCTGCACGCAAGTTAAACTACTCCACCGCTCGCGCGGCCCTGCAATTGAAGTTCATCGTCGAACTGGAAATTGAAGTGGCGCCCGGCCACTCCGAAGTGAATTCCGCGCAGATGATATGGCAGTTCAACCCCAATGCCGTTATCGCGGGGTGCGCGCAAGACTGGGCACGGCTGCAAGAGCATCCACTCGTGTACTGTAACGCCCATCGTAAGCCGCTCAGCGGCAAAGCCCAATTCCAGACGGTTGATCTGTCCAATGTGCTCACGTTCGTTCCGGTATTCGGCAAAGAGCGCGGAACGTTCGTCGGCGTATACAAGAAGGCGGTTGATATCGGCATTGCGTGGCTGCAGAACCTGGGCCAAGCCCGGCAGCGAGGCCTGATCACCGCTGAGGCCGGGGACATCCTTGAAAAGCTGTTCTCGACGTTCCAGGCGAGCTATTCGGCCGCCATTGCTTCGTTTTCCGAAAGGGGATTAGCTTCGAATGAACTTCTTCGCCAAATGGAATCGTATGCCGTTCTTCTCGACGGCGTTTGCACGCATGCGAAGGGCGACCGCAACCGTGAACTGCTGTTGCGCCCCCTGTCGAGGATCGGGGTCGTTGCCGTGCACAGCGGACGCCCGACCGCAGTCGTACCGCCATGGCACCCCCTTCGCCTGGGTGCCGCCGCAATCAAGGCACGCTTCGTAAGCGACCTTATCAAGCGTTTGCTCGTGCCCAAGCAGGTGGAGTTTGGCGACGCCAGGCTCTTTTTCAAAGATATGCAGGAATGCCTCTCACATCCGTTCTATCCGGAGCTCGTGATCGGATGGGAGGAAGACCAACCGGAATTGCTGTGCGCCACCGACACCGTGGGCGATTACACGCTGCACGAGTCGCCCGTTGCGGCCGATGACGGACTTGACGATACGAACGAGAACCCCGCGGATGGCGCCAATTGCATAGTCGACCTGGTGAAGCGGTATCTTGCCTTGCAGCCGCACGAGCACGCGAACCTATCGGTCGTGCTGTACAACTGCGATTCTTCCCGCCTCCCGCAGGCGATGGTGGAGAAGATCGCCGCGATGGATGAGGATGAGGAAAGCGAGGTGCGCTGCCAGGTAATTCTGCGACACCGCGACGCAAAGCGCCTGCGCGGCCTCTATGAAAAGATCGTTGCCGCTTCGGATGGCGATCCCGACGCCTTCAGCGCGAGTGAAACTACCCGCGACTTCATGGCGCGCCTGCGCATAGGCATCATGGCGGATCAGGCGCCGATTCCGGCAAGCGACGACAGCCGACCGACGGACATCGTGTTTTCGCAGGACGTGATCGCCCGCCACGCGCAGGTGGAGTGGTATCAGGAGGATGCCACGCCGATCGATGCCTTTTCGCTTATTCCCTCGCACTGGTCGCGGCGGAGGCCGGCGGCCACTGATGACCTGAAATCCGTCGTGTATCTCTGTTGTCCCGCGCAGACCGCGGAAGGATGGTCGTATTTGGCGGCAATCGGAAGCTTCTTCAAAGGCAATTGCGACGGGAATGCGCAGGTGCGATGGCTGCCCGCGCGCCAGTTGGATTTCAGGGACACAACGACCGCGCGGATTTTCGAAGAAACCCACAACCTCGGGACCTGGGTGGTCAATTATGACGAATTGCTGGACCGCCGCCAGCTCCTCAACCAAAATGTTCGGGTCATCCGCTACAAACAGTCGGTCACCCAAGGCCGCAATGTGGTCATCTCGTCAAGAGCTCCTTTGGGACTGCTCCGATCGATGGTTCTCGGGCGACTAAGAGCATTGAACCTGGAATTGCAGGATAGCGAATACCTCGCGCTTGCGGATAAATTCCTCGACGATGCAAAGGAAATTTCGGGCGAAATCGTCCTCCGTGCGGCAAAGCACGGGCGTAACGCCAGCGAACTCTTGGGCGTAGTGTTGAGCCGCTATCTCATGCGGCATGAGTTGGGGCTCGATCGACTCTTTGGCTGGTACTTCCTCGACGATTATTCGGAGTGGTTGGGACAGCGCGAGGAACAGATTGCCGACGTTTTGGCACTGAGCCCCGAGCTCACGCCTGAGGGGAGTCTGCGACTTGCGGCGATTGTCAGCGAGGCAAAGTACATCGATGCAGCAAGCCTCGCCGCGAAGCGGAAGGAATCCCAGAAGCAGCTGCGCGACACGGTCAAGAGAATCAGGGACGCGGTATTCGGCAACCCCGAGCGGTTGGATCGGACGCTTTGGTTGTCGCGCCTGTCCGATTTGATTCTGGATGGGGTTCAGGTGCCAGCGAGCGCTCCGGTCCGATTGTCGGAATGGAGGAGAGCTATCCGTGATGGACGCTGCGAAATTTATCTGCGCGGCTACTCGCATATATTCGTGTCAGGCCCTACCGACGCCGCCGTGTCATCGGACTTTGCCGCTGTCGCGGATCTGGAAAATTCGTTCCAAGAGGTTTTTGACCGGCGCCACGTTCGTCAGCTTGTTCTCAAATATTTCCGGAATGAAGACGCCACCTCCATTCGCGAGGAAAATGCAGGTGACCGTTCGTGGCTTTGTCAGAGTTTCCACCGGCCATCTGCCATATTAACGAGACACGGCTATGAAGCCGAAATGGAGCGGCAAGCAGAAGCTGAACCGGCGCCTTCACCGCGTGAGGCCGCGGCCGCGCCTCGCTTCGCGGCGCCGCCAGAGCGCTCGACTGAAACGGTTCCTCGTGCAGAGGTCTGCTCGTCGCAAGAAGACGCACCGCGCTGGGCATATCCAGCCATTAACGGCCTGCTGGGGCGTAGCACCGGCAACAGCAGCAATTCGGCGGTGGACCGGGACTGGTTGAGGGATACTGAGAGCAAGACAAGAGGCGCTCTTCAGCAGTTCCAGTTGCAATCGAAGCTGGTCCAGAGCGTACTTACGCCGAATTCCGCTTTGCTCAAGTTCGCTGGAAGCGCGAACCTCACCGTCGAGCAGGTACTCCGAAGGCGGTCAGAGTTCCTCACGACGCACGGCATCAATATTGTCTCGGTAACTCCCGAACCGGGACTCGTTTCGATTGCTATCGAGCGGCCGCACCGTCAGCTTGTAAAACTTGAAGACGTCTGGAATCGCTGGCGGCCACACAGCGTAACGGGCAACCAGGAGCTCTTGATAGGGGTTCGGGAAGACGACGGAGAGCTTCTCTTCGTTTCCCCGGGAATTACCCACGCTCCGCACACCCTGATTGCAGGCTCGACCGGAAGCGGCAAATCGGTACTCATGCAGAACCTTATCCTGGGAATCGCCGCAACCAATACGCCCGTTTACGCGAGGATCGTTTTGATCGACCCGAAGCAAGGCGTGGACTATGTCTCGTTCGAGAGGCTGCCTCACCTCCAGGGCGGCATTATCGATGAGCAAGGGAATGCGTTAGCCCGGTTGCGCGACCTCGTGGGCGAGATGGATTCCCGGTATGCCAAGCTCAGGTCCTCACGCAGCAACTCATTGGCAGCCTACAACCAGAAGGTTCTGGAACGGGAGCGATTACCCGTAATCTGGGTCATTCACGATGAGTTTGCCGAATGGATGCTGGTCGACGACTACAAGGAGGAAGTCACTTCTCTTGTCAGTCGCCTTGGTGTAAAGGCACGTGCCGCCGGCATTCACCTCGTCTTTGCCGCACAAAGACCCGATGCCAATGTCATGCCGATGCAGCTCCGGGCAAACTTGGGAAACCGCTTGATATTGCGCGTGGATTCGGAAGGCACATCAGAGATCACGTTGGGAGAAAAGGGTGCCGAGCGGCTCTTGGGCCGAGGGCATCTGCTCGCCAAACTCGAGGGATGTGCGCTTGCCTACGCGCAGGTTCCATTTGTCGATACCGACTTTATCGATCGCGTCGTAGAAGCGATTCGCACTAGTCCAAATGCAGACCGTGCGAGCGTTTAGATATCCGGCACCTGTGTCACAGATGAGGAGTTGGATCCCATGTGGGATAGATAAATATGCCCTTCCGGGTTACAGCACGAACCGTCCTCCAGCTCGGAGCTGAACTCATTAGTTCAGACGCAGTCGCATTTTATGAACTAATCAAGAACTCGTTCGATGCGCGTTCCAAGCGTGTGGAAATCGACGTCGTCATTGCGCTACCCTCCGGCGTATACACGTCCGCACTTTCCCGACTTCCATCGGACTCCGAAATAGATCAGGACGCGCTATCGGCGATCAAAGGCGACGTTAAGGCGGCGTTGGATTTTGCGCTTCCCGATGCTCGTGAACAGGCGAAGGCAATTGACGCTGCAGAAGACGGCGGTGCACTGCGGCGAGCGATTCAAGAATGCAACTACATCGAGATCAGGGACACCGGCCATGGCATGTCGCTTGAGGACCTGGAAAACATTTACCTGACGATTGGCACGCCGAACAAGATACGGGAAGCAGAACAGGCAGGGCCGGGGGGCCAGCCGATTTTGGGGGAGAAGGGACTGGGTCGCTTGTCCACGATGCGGCTGGGGACATTGCTGCGGGTTGAATCCACCACACAGGAAGATCTCTATTGGAATGTGCTGGAGGTCGACTGGGCGGCATTTGCTGAGTCATTGGATGCAATGATTGAGGATGTTCCCGTGGCACCGCACAGGGGGAAAAAGAAATCAGAGCGATCAATACAGGGCACGGTAATACACATATCAGCCTTAAACGGCGAATGGACGAAAGAGACACTCGAAGACGTGGCAGAAAGCGAGCTGGCGCGGCTTAATGATCCATTCTCGCCCGAGAAGCGCTTCAGGATTACCCTCCGGTTCAACGGTGAGCTCGTTGCCGTTCCGCCGATCAGCACCCTTCTATTCGAGCATGCCGATGCAGATCTGGAGGCACAGGTCAGCAAGAACGACGCGGGCACCTTTCAGTTGACCGGGACGATGAATTATCGACTGCGGCAGAGGAGTTCGGCGATTCACATCGAAGAAGACCATCTGCTGAATCTCGCCGGCCTGCAGTCACCTTATGAGCTTCGGCGACTTGGGGGATTTTCTGTCCGTTTGTATTGGTTTAATCGACAGCGCCTTCGCGCCATTGAGGGCATCGGCGATATCGAGCACGTGCGCCGGTTGGTGGACCAGTGGGGCGGCGGTCTCATGTTGTATCGAGACGGCTTCCGGGTTCACCCCTACGGAGGGCCAAGTGACGATTGGCTTCAGCTAGATCCCACGGCCTTCCGAGCCAAGGGCTACAAGGTTAACCGAAAGCAGATCATAGGCAAAGTTGACATTGGTCGCAGGTCGAATCCTTGCCTCTTGGACCAGACAAGCCGCGAAGGACTCCGCGATACGCCAGAAAAGCTCGCGCTAGTGGCGATACTGCAGAGCGTCCTCACAAATTTCCGGACGTTCTTGGATCGCGTAGACGCAACCCTCAAGGAGCAACAGCGTCAGAGCTTCGAGGCGTTGGAGGAGCGTGCGAGCGAAACTGAGGACGAGCTCCGGAAAACGCTTGCGACCTTTGCGAAGAAGTATCCAGCAGAGCGGCGACTGACCGACACCATCTTCGACCTTTCGACCCAGCTCAATGAACTCATCGCGCAAGGCAAGCTCCTGGCGGCGACCTATGAGAACCGACAGTCGCAACTGGTCCATCTGGCCGGCGTTGGTCTCATGGTTGAGGTAGTCGCGCACGAGCTCAACCGTGCGACGCAGCACGCTCTCGGAGTGCTGTCGGGAACTGATTTGAAAGCGGCGCCTACCGAGATTCGGACCGCATTCCGGAATCTCGAAAGTCAGCTCAAGACCTTGCAAAAGCGCCTGCGGATCTTAGATCCGCTCAGCACCGCGGGCAGGCAGGTCAAAGAACGCTTTGAACTGGGGGTCTGGGTGCGAGAGATACTAAGCTCACATTCGGCCCAGTTTGGACGACACGGGATCGACGTAACTATCAAGGCAGTCCCCGCAAATGGCGAACTGTGGGTCAAGGCCGTGCGAGGCATGATTGCCCAGATCGTTGAAAATCTCTTGAGTAATTCGGTGTATTGGCTAAAACGCGAAAAACGCAGCAACCCGCGATTCGAGCCAAAGATTGTCATTTCAATCGATACGAACAAACGAACGTTGTCTTTTAACGACAACGGACCGGGCGTTGAGCCGGACCGCCGCGACGAGATCTTTTATCCTTTCGTCACGACGAAGCCAGCGCGGGAAGGAAAGGGCTTGGGACTATATATCTCACAGGAAATCGCCAAGTACCATGGAGCCCGTCTTTTGCTGTCCGATGCGCGATCCGCGAGCTATCCAAACCGACTGAGCACGTTCGTTTTGGAGTTGCCTGAAGATGATCGTTGATCAGCTGAAAAATCTGTTCCAGAAGCACGGAATCAGGACTGTCGCAATCATTGACGATGCTTACCTTGAGCGCCCGACACTGGCGGATCTGCGAGCCGTTGACGGCCTCAAAACCTTGTGGGCAGGTATTGAAGCGTCAGACGATGCACTTGAGTTTCTCGGTGGCCGGGGTGTTTCATTGGCGGCACCCGAGGATATCAATGAGGCGCGACTGGACAGGTTGTACGAACTCAGAGGGGAAAACGCGAGTGTACATGCGGTCCTCAGCCAGTTTGACGAGATCCAGACTCACAAGCGGGAACAGTTGGAAGCTTTGAAGGAGCTTCTTGCCGAACTAGGCCTTGTTCCTCATGAGCTTACCCCGCTCACTCCATTGAACCCCGACGCATTGCCAGATCTGATCTTCCTGGATTATTACCTCGATCCTGCGGGCCTTGAGTCATCGTTGCCACTCGCACAATCGATAGGGGAGAATCTCCAGAACAGCTTTACCCAGCGCCCCAAGCCGTATGTCGTACTCATGTCCAATGTGAGCGATATCAAGCCGGAGAACAGATCGCTATTTCGCGATACTGCGAAAATCATTGGCGGCATGTTCCATTTCATCCCAAAAGCGGACCTGCAGGAGCGCAATACTTTGGTTCTAAAGCTTGCTCTCATGGTTCGCTCCATAGAAGAAGGTCGGAAAATTCAACAGTTCGTGGAGCGCTATGACGGCGCTATCCACGAGATTGCAGCGGATTTCCAGAAGAAAATCAGAGGGCTATCTCTTGAGGATTACGCCTACATACAGAAAATGAGCCTGCAAGGAGAGGGGCAACCGCTGGGAGACTATGTGCTCTGGTTGTTTGGCATGTATTTCTCCCATCTACTCGGACGCAGTAATCCGGAGGGTCGCAAAGTAATTGATGCGCTGGTGTTTTCACACATTCCAGACGCCTTGGTCGCTCCTTCTCCTGATTTTGTCGGTCTTTATCAAAATGTGGTATCGGAATCGGTCGACGACCTTGGTACGCATCCTCGTCTGTCTGAAAACGAACGTGCCCGCCTCGGCGATAATGCTCCTCCTGATTCGCATTTTGGCGATCTATTTTTCCGCGATGATGGTGCCGTCCTCATGATCGCGACGGCAGAATGCGATTTGATGTATGCTCCTGAGCCAGAATCCGGCCGCCCGTTTGTTCCCGAACAACCCGTACTGCTCATTCCCGGGGAGTTAGAGGAGCATCCTGCTCCGGTTTCCGAAGAAACGATGTGCACAGAGTTCGTCGACATTGAGGGAAAGAACCATCGTATTTTATGGAACCTGAAGAAGTTCAGAACGATCCCAGCCGGCGAGCTTCGAATGCTGAAGCAGAATAGATTCCAAAGACGACGTCGGCTTCGAATGCCGTTCTGTCACGAAGTACAGCAGGCCCTTACAAGAGACATCGAGAGAATTGGTGTTCCTGTTGCCCCTCCAATGATTAGAGCTGCCGGATTGGAGATCTATTTCAGGGCAGCCGAAGGCGGATACCGGAAAGTTCTAGGCCCGAAAGACGGCGTGAGCGTTTCATACGTTGTCCGAGGGGGTGTGGAAACGATACAGTTCCGTCTTGGCGCGGTTGTTGCTGTTGTGGGTGAATGCGCCAATGCCATAGCTGAACTCGAAAAGCTTCGGGACTCGGATGCCAGAAAGCGCCCAGGATACGAACATGATATAGAAGCAGTAACTGCGTTTTTGGGAAGTATGGAAAGTCAGCTTGCACTTACCGAATCCTTCCCGCTAACGATTTTAGGGGAATATCAAGTTCGCAACGCGCCAATTAAAGTGTTGCGGCAAATTACGGATGACCAGCTCAAGAATTGGCGGCCGCGTCAGCCGATAATTGTCGTTGTCGTCGAAGAAACAGCGCCTAATCCAGAGCCGGCCACTGAAATGGATGCAGTTGTGGGTTCATGAGCAGTGGACGAGAAGGAATAAAGAGTTGCCTGCAGTAAGAACTCAGCCGTGACTTTGTTTAGATGAGTGGTTCACTTTCGCTGGCCAAGCCGCCACCTCGCCGTTCAGAATCCCAGCCGATTGTTCGCGGGTTCACATTTGGGGCAGGCAACTTGCCCAAGAATTAAGGGCGTCGACTGCGATGTGGTGTCGTACCGCGATCGAGCAAGGGCACGAGTTGTCCCGTTGCCAAGTTGCAGAACCCGCCGTGGAATGACAGCGACCCCCGGCGCAGCAACTGCGTCAGCATCGCGAGTGCCTGAAACGCGAGGTTCTGATTGATAAACGGTTCTTGGCGGGTCAACGCTTCGGCGGTGCTGCAAGCTGGCTGTTTGTCATTCTTGTCATCCAGCGCCAGGATTTCCGGGTACATTTCCGCCACCGTGGGTAAACGGTTTTTCTTCTTGCGATTGACGGCATTGTTCGGTTGTCCAAGGACGAACTGGCCGGTTGAAGCACTGTTGCCCAAGTCCAGCCAGTACAAAACTCGCGATTTGCGCACCCATGCATCAATTGCGCGCCGCGCCTTCCGGGTATCGACGCAGCCAACCATCACATCGACCTCGCTGCCCTTGGCGACCTGCTGAATTTCAGCCTGCATGCCCTGCCAGTTCAGACCCCAGAAGCTGTTGATCCGGTGTACCAGCACAGTGGCTTTCGGCAGGCCGATCTCCGTTCGGCAGAACGGCTGCCGTACGCAGTTTGTTTCACTCACGACATCCGGGTCGATCGCGGTTACGGCGAGGCCACCGGGGTGGTCGAAAGCAAGCAATGCCTGGTGCAAATACGGCAGTCCCGAGAGCACCGCGCTCCCATTTCCGCCACAGCCGACGACCAGTATGCGAATCGGCCTCTCCAGCAATTGCGGCTCCAGCTTGTGAATCATCGCCGGGTCTCCAGCGCTCGCAAGTAGGCCGCGAGCGATTCAGTCTGGACCAAGGTGGTCAGAGGAAAAGTCGATTTCCCGGCGAGGCTCTTCCACAGTGCCGCCGTTCCGCCTCTTCGCTTCGTCAGCCTACCCGTGCCACTCGGGTGTGTAAATTCACTCTGGAAGAACGCTTGTTCCCAGGCTGCCATGGTCGCCACACCGGTTGACTTGGGTACGCGCATGGTTCCGGCGCAGACAGCGCCATCGTTTCCGATGTTCCAGTAAGGCGCCGCGCAGAGCTTGGTTTCGGCGTTCGGCCGCTGGCTGGATCGCAGCGCGCGCACATGCAGCAGGCCATTTCGCACGACGAACAGCAGCGCCGGATGCGGGAATCGCTGTCCGGCAACATCCGCCAGATCCGAGCCTGCACGGAAGAACATCGGCCGGATGAGTGCCGGCGTCCACCAGGCCAGCAGCTCCGGGGTGCGGGCGACGACCTGTTCAGGCAGAAATTCTGTCGGGCACGCGGTGCCCAGGGTGCGCGCCAATTCCTGCAGAACCGCGGTGGTTATCAATTGCCCGGCGCCAAGGACGGGAACTCCGCCGCTCGCGCTTTGGAGAATGCCATGTACCGTCGCCATGTATCGGCTGGCCTGTTCATTGCGGTAAAGCAGGATGGCTTGCTGCAGTTTCAGTTCGAGTTCACCGCCGACATCGATGCTGAAGCGCATGTGGCTCCCTCCTCCGGCTCGGCAACTTGTTTGATCTCAACCGCAAGCACCAACACGCGCAGCAACGTTTCGATCACAGCCAGTGCCTGACGCAAGTTGTCGCGATCGTCCGGCCGTAATGGCACAATCAAATTCGGCTCCGGCGTTTCCTGGCCCCAGAACTCGCATTCATTGTCAAAACACGCCATGACGGCGTCGCCGGAATGGAAGTAGAGCAAGATCGCAGGCAAGGGCGAGTCCAGGGAGTGCTGCTCGCGCTCTCGTTCCAGCAAGTCTTCATCAATCTTGGGCCGCTCGACCGAGTGCGAAACACGCTCCAGTTCTAGCGTGAGTTCAACCAGCCTCTTCAGCTGCGGAATGGCCGGAGGAGAGAATGACCCCAGCGGCTGACCGCGATCGGCAAATTTCCGGTGGCGCAAGCACGTCGGCCGGTCAGGGTCGAGCTTGGGAATTTCGTAGGAATCTGGATCTTCTTCGCCCTCGGCCCACTCCGCCATTTGCTCAATGCGCTCGCGCGCATCCCAGTCGTCGTAGACGCGGACCCAGCGGTACAGCGACTGGCGGAGCGAGTCGTAGAAGGCTTCGCCCAAGCCGGCTTGGGCCGATTCCAATTGCTCGATGGCACGCCCGATGCCAAGAGCAAACGATGATTCCGTGTTGAGCACTAAGAAGAGTTGACCCGTGCCGGCCGGGTCCGGCTCCCCATACGCGCTGTCGATGATCGATTCACCGAGCGTAAGGCACAGCTCGAAGTGCTGTGCGATGACTGCCTGCCCATGATCTGCAAGGAACCGGCGCAGCACCTGATCCACAAGTGTAGGAGGAAGCTTTTGGGCAGCGGCCCAATCCGCCTCGTGAGCCAATCCGATCTCGACGAGGCTCCCTGCCAGCATGGTTAACGGGGACGAACCGAAGCCGATCTTCTCGCCGGCATGGCACGGTCGCAGCTTCGGGAGTCCGATCAGCCCGGAGGCAGGAGCCAAATACCCAGCCCGGGCCACACCGGATCGCCGTGTCCCTGGACTGAGAGCGCCCGCGCGAGCGCCTGGCTTGCAGCCTGTGCGTCCTGGCATATGAGCCACCCCCGCATCAACCCCGCCAGAGGACTGGCCATTGCCTGCCGGCCCTCGGATTCGCGGATCTCTTTCAACAGTTGTTGGTTGTCGGCGCCGTCCATTGGGCTTAGCCTTTGGAGCCGATGGCCCGCTCGAAGCGGTAGCGCAGGCGGTCGCCGACGGTTTCCGGCCCGCTAATAGCCGCCGTGGTCAGCTCGGGAAACTGATTGGCGTAGAAGGATCGGACTTCTTCGATAGAGAGCTTCGGATTCGGATCGGCTAGGCAACTGCCGCTGTAGACAAATTCTCGGTCGATGACCTTGATGTTCATAAGCTTGGGGCTCCTCCTTCTCCTCCTCCATTTTCGGTAGGTACTGTCTGCGCTTCCGGCTGGGCGAACAGCGGCGGTGGCTCAGGCGCCGTCGGCTCCGGTGTCGGCTTGGGTACGCTTGCCACAGTTGTTGTCGTCGCGGGCTTTGCCGCTTTCTTGCGGGCCTCCTCGCGTGCCGTTTTTGCCGCGGCATCCATTTCGGCCTTGGCTGTGGCCAGCGTGCTTTGCAGTTGCAGGTGTGCTCCGACAAAATCTACCAATTGACCGGGAAGCTCGCGATCTAGTTCCTCTGCGGTCCCAGTGATCGCTAGCGGCGTCGTGATGGCGCTGTCTTCGGTTTCAGACGACTTCTGCGGGACAACCGTAGCTCTGATCGTGTCGCCTTCGACAAGGGCGACGGTCAGCAGCAATCGGCGTTTCCGCAGCAGTGGCATCAGTTCTGCGAACATAGGTTTCTCCTAGAGTGATTGTGGAAAGATTAGGCGAGGGGTCGTATCAACGCAGCCAGAGCTGGCGGAAGCCGCGTAGTCACTTGACTTTCTGCATTCGGAGATAGGCCAACACTCGCACCTCAAGCGCCAGCCGCCCGATGCTGTTGGTTTGGAGCCACGCGTGCCGAAGTGGTTCCAGCGCCTCGAAGTTCAAGTCCGTGCGTTTCTCAGTGGCCTCGGCCTTGCGGGCACGCTCAGCAATTTCGTAGGCGTCGGCCATCGCCTGCCATGTGCGTACCACCTCGTCGTTGTGGTAGCGGCCCTGCCAGCGCGCAGTACTAGGCCGGATCGACTTGTCGTTGCCGTCCATTTCATAAGTGCTACCCACGGAAAAATGCCGCAGCAGCTTCCGCTCATGAATGCGCAGGCGCGCCAGATCGCCTGTGCCAGGAATGTGAAACTGCGATGCGGTTTCGTCGCTGGTTTCTACGGGCTCCACCATCACCTCGGCGATAGCGATGCCTGGCTTCCCGCTCTCCAGCGTTACATAGCCGCAACACACGAAAAGGCGCTTGGTGAGATCGTCTGCTGATGGCTCACTCATTTCTTCCTCGCCAGTAAATGATTAAGAGAGGGCGCTGCTGGTTGGATTCGAGCTGGACTATCGGGCCGTCTCGAACGCTACCAGACGGTAAACGTCGGTATACTCGCGTCGGCAACCATGACAGTGAATCGGCTGAAAAGCGACGCCTTCCTGAACGTCAAACTGGCTGCCCTCAATCTCGCTAGACTTGCACCAGGGACAGCGGACGCCGCCCTGTATCGCATATTGCTGCGTGCTCATCATCGGCAGGGTGCCTTCGTCGTCACTCGGAAAAACGGCTCCCGGCGCAGGCTGCAGGTTGATGTTCTCGCAGAGGACGTCAATCTCTTCCGAGTTCAAGGGTTCGACGTTCTCGTCAGCAAAATGCTCGCGCAGTTCAGCAGGAACGTGGGACAGATTTGAACCCTCCCTGAAGTTCTCGCTGATAACGCTTTGCCAGTAGCGCAGAGCGGCGAGCAGAGTTGCGCACTCGCGGGGACTTGGGTTGTGTGTCAATTGCAGTGTCACATCTTTCATGCTTGCCTCTCGTCCCTCGAACATGAGGTCTCGCTGATTCCTCGATTTGAAGTTGTAAACGGGTGCCGGTTCACGCGGTGATACGTATCTGAAGCGTTTCCCCGAACGGCGCCGTCTTATGGGAGTCGGTGACCCACAGCACCGGGTAATCTGGCGCCACCGGAAACGAGTTGCAGCAAAGGTCTGTGAGGTAAATCAGGCACTTCGGCTTGACGCCGTTCTCTTCCACCCATCTGAACGGCGGCACGAAATCCGTTCCTCCGCCGCCCCTGGGTGACAACTTGATCGCTTCTGAAGGGCCAAACTCTTCCACCGCCTGGACGGCTGCGTCGCAGTAGATGACGCGAATCGACTCGGGCTGCGCGTCGTTGATGATGGCGTTAATTTCTCCCGCGAACTGCTCCAGTTCTT
>Ga0070741_10006257_pt1 | contig 25729 bp, 29 predicted proteins | sample Coa_R1_4_FD_66440 | JGI IMG/M metagenome (GOLD analysis project Ga0070741, IMG submission 66440) | Surface soil microbial communities from Centralia Pennsylvania, which are recovering from an underground coalmine fire - Coalmine... | ecosystem: Environmental > Terrestrial > Soil > Unclassified ... | reverse complement strand
TCGAGCCGAAGGACTTCGACGTCGCGACCGACGCGCGCCCCGAGCAGCTGAAGCCGCTCTTTCGCCGCGCCCTCATCATCGGGCGGCGCTTCCGCCTGGTGCACGTCATGCTCGGGCCCGAGACCGTGGAAGTCTCCACCTTCCGCGCCGCGACGCCGGATGCCGGCGGCGAGGGCGACAACGCCCACCTGCGCGACGAGCACGGCCGCGTGCTGCGCGACAACGTGTTCGGCACGCAGGAAGAGGACGCGCTGCGGCGCGACTTCACCGTGAACGCGCTCTACTTCGACCCGACGAGCGAGGAAGTGGTGGACTTCCACGGCGGCCTCGCCGACCTGAAGAAGCGCACGCTGCGCATCATCGGCGACGCGGCGACGCGCTACCGCGAGGACCCGGTGCGCATGCTGCGCGCGGTGCGCCTCGCCGCGAAGCTCGGCCTGACGCTCGATCCGGCCACCCGCCAGCCGATCGCGAGCCTCGCGCCGCTCCTCGAGCGGGTGCCGCCGGCGCGGCTCTTCGACGAGATGCTGAAGCTGCTGCTCTCCGGGCACGCGAGCGCCTGCCTGCGGCAGCTGCGCGAGGTCGGCCTGCACAAGGGCGTGCTGCCGCTCCTCGATGTCATCCTCGAGCAGCCGCTTGGCGAGCGCTTCGTAACCCTCGCGCTCGCGCAGACCGACGAGCGCGTGCGCGCCGAGCGCCCGGTATCGCCCGCGTTTCTCTTCGCCGCGCTCCTCTGGCACGAGGTGCTTGCGGCGTGGAAGGCGCGCCAGGGGCGCGGCGAGCGCTCGATCCCCGCCCTGGAGCACGCGATGGACGAGGTGCTCGATGTCCAATGCGAGAAGCTCGCGATCACGCGCAAGCTGACCGCGACGATGCGCGAGGTGTGGGTGATGCAGCCGCGCTTCGACCAGCGCGGGGGGCAGCGTCCCTACCGCCTGCTCGAGTCGCCGCGCTTTCGCATGGCGTACGACTTCCTCGCCCTGCGCGCCGCGAGCGGCGAGGTGCCCGCCGAGATCGAGGTCTGGTGGCGCTCGTTCCAGGCGGCGGACGCGGAAACGCGCAAGGCGATGCTGCTTCCCGACACCGGCCCGCGCAAGCGCCGCCGGCGGCGGCGCAAGAAGCCCCCCGCGGGCGGAACGCCGGCCCCCGAGGCGGCGTGACGATCGCCTTCGTCGGGCTCGGCTCGAATCTCGACGATCCGCAGCGCCAGGTCGAGCGCGCGCTGGCCGAGCTGCACGCCATTCCGCGGACGAAGCTCGTGCGCGCGTCCTCGCTCTATCGAAGCGCTCCCGTGGGCTACGCGCAGCAGCCGGACTTCGTGAACGCGGTCGCGCAGCTGGATACGGCGCTCGAGCCCGTGAGACTATTGGAGCGGCTGCAGGCCATCGAGGCCGCCCACGGCCGCAGCCGCAGCTTCCCCAACGCGCCCCGGACGCTCGACCTGGACCTCCTCCTCTACTCCGACAAGACCGAGGACAGCCCGGCCCTCACGCTTCCGCACCCGCGCATGCACGAGCGCGCCTTCGTGCTGAAGCCGCTCGTCGAGCTCGAGCCCGGCGCCAGGATCCCGCGCCACGGCACGGCGCGCGAGTGCCTCGCGGCCTGCGCCGGCCAGGACGTGGAGCGCATCGCGTGACGCCTCCGGCGATCGTCAGCTCGGCGCTCCTCCTTGCGGCGTCGAACGTCTTCATGACGTTCGCGTGGTACGCGCACCTGAAGAACCTGGCCTCGAAGCCGTGGTGGCTCGCGGCGCTCGCGAGCTGGGGCATCGCGCTCTTCGAGTACCTGCTGCAGGTGCCGGCGAACCGCATCGGCTACGCCGAGCTCAACCTCCCGCAGCTGAAGATCATGCAGGAAGCGATCACGCTCACCGTGTTCGTGCCGTTCGCCGTCTTCTACATGAACCAGCCGGTGAAGCTCGACTATCTCTGGGCGGCGCTCTGCATCCTCGGCGCGGTGTATTTCATCTTCCGTGGATAAGTTCCGCTACCTCGTGGTGGAAGGGCCGATCGGCGCCGGCAAGACGACGCTCGCGCGGCGCCTCGCATCGCGGCTCTCCGCCGACCTGCTGCTCGAGCAGCCCGGGGAGAACCCGTTCCTCGGGCGCTTCTACGCCGACATGCCGCGCTACGCGCTGCCGGTGCAGCTCTTCTTCCTCTTCCAGCGCGCGCGCATGCTGGAGCCGCTCGCGCAGCCCGACCTGTTCGCCCGCCCGGTCATCGGCGACTTCCTGCTCGACAAGGACCCGCTCTTCGCGCGCCTCACGCTCTCGGCGGACGAGCTCTCGCTCTACCAGAAGATCTACGAGTCGGTGCGGCCGCGCTCGCCGGCGCCGGACCTGGTCATCTACCTGCAGGCGCCGGCCGACACGCTCATCGAGCGCGTGCGGCGCCGCTCCGCGGCCTATGAAAAGTCGATCAGCGAGGAGTATCTTGGCCTCCTCGCCGAGAGCTATGCGCGCTTCTTCCACCACTACACGGCGGCGCCGGTCCTCACCGTGAACTCCGAGAACCTCAATTTCGTCGAGCGCGACCCGGACTTCGAGCTGCTCGTGTCGCGCGTGCGCGGCATGAAGAGCCGCCGCGAGTTCTTCAGCCTCGGCTGATGCGCGTCGTACGCGACATCGCCGCGCTGCGCGCCGCGGTCGCCGCCGCCGGCCCGGTGGCCTTCGTGCCGACGATGGGGAACCTGCACGAGGGCCACCTCTCGCTCGCGCGGCTCGCGCGAGGGCACGGCCGCGCGGTCGCGGTGAGCATCTTCGTGAACCGCCTGCAGTTCGCGCCGGGCGAGGACTTCGAGCGCTATCCGCGGACCTTCGAGCGCGACTGCGCGCTCCTCGAGCAGGCGGGCGTGGAGCTGCTCTTCGCGCCGGACGAGCGCGTGCTCTATCCGCAGCCGCAGACCTTCCTCGTCAAGCCGCCGGGCCTCGCCGACGAGCTCGAGGGACAGTTCCGCCCGGGATTCTTCAACGGTGTCGCCACCGTCGTGCTCAAGCTCCTCAACGCGGTGCAGCCGGTGGCGGCGGTGTTCGGCAAGAAGGACTTCCAGCAGCTCGTGCTGGTGCGCGAGATGGCCCGGCAGCTCGACCTGCCGGTCGAGATCGTCCCCGGCGAGACGGTGCGCGAAGCCGACGGCCTCGCGATGAGCTCGCGTAACGGTTATCTTTCCGTCGCGGAGCGCGCCGAAGCACCGCGCCTCTTCCGCCTCCTGGATGACGTGCGCAAGGGCTCGCTCACGCCTCACGCCGCGATGGCGGCATTGCGCAAGGCAGGCTGGAAGCCCGATTACGTAGAAATACGACGCGCGAGCGACCTGGCGCTCGCGCAAGCGGGAGACCAGCAGCTCGTGGTGCTGGGCGCAGCCCGCCTGGGCGCGACGCGCCTCATCGACAACCTGGAGTTCGAGCCCCTCGCCTAGCCGGGATACGGCTCGAAGGTCATCGCCTCGACCGCGCAGCCCATCGCCTTGGCGAGGCCGTCCATGGCCTCGTCGGTGAGCTGCACCGGCTGGAACTCGGCGTCGCCGCCCTTCGAGGAGATGAACGCCTTGGCGGCGTCCTCGGTGTTCCACGTCACCACCGGGTCGGGGCTCACGCCAGCGACCTGGCGGCAGATCGGAAAACCGTCGGACTTGTAGACGATGGCGTACACGCGTCCCCCTCGACGTAATTTACCTGATGTGGCGGTGCGGCAACAAGTCGCCGTATCCGCCCGTCCCGCGGTTTGGCCCGCGCCGCAAACGGGCGTTTAATGCCGCATGCCCATCCGGGCTTATTCCATCTGGGAGAGGTCATGAGCAACCTGAAAGACGCGGTCGGACTGCGCGCGGGCTACGGCGACCCGCGCTCGGAGTTCGTCACCGAGTACGACGAGTCCACGGGCACCGCCTGGGGCTGGATGAGCCCGCGCGGCACGCCCTGCTTCACGCTAGGCCTGCTGAAGGACATCCGGGCGCACGACGCGGCCCTCGAGCGCAGCGGCGGCTGCGTCGAGATCGACGGCACCTGGAAGCCGGTGCGCTACTACGTGGGCGCCTCGCGCTCGAGCGGCGTCTACAACCTGGGCGGCGATCTCTCGCTCTTCATGATGCTCATCAAGGCGCAGGATCGCACCGCGCTCGCGAGCTACGCGCGCATGTGCCTCGACAACCTGCACCCGCGCATCGTGAACTACGGCTGCCCCGCGCTCACCACGATCTCGCTCGTGCAGGGCGACGCGCTCGGCGGCGGCTTCGAATGCGCGCTCACCTCCGACGTCATCGTCGCCGAGGAGAGCGCGAGCCTCGGCCTGCCGGAGATCATGTTCAACCTGTTTCCGGGGATGGGCGCCTACCAGCTGCTCTCGCGCCGCGTCGGCCCGCGCGCCGCCGAGGAGATCATCTTCGCCGGACGGCTGCTGAGCGCGAAAAAGCTGCACGAGATGGGCGTGGTGGACGTGCTCGCGAAAGACGGCCAGGGAGAGTCCGCGGTGCAGGACTGGATCACCGCCAACGCGCGCCGCAGGAACGGCATGCAGGGCGTGTTCCGCGTGCGCAACATCGCCCACCCCATCGCGCGCGCGGAGCTCGACGCCGTCGCCGAAGCCTGGGTGGACGCGGCGCTGCGCCTCGAGGAGCGCGATCTCAAGATGATGAGCTGGCTCGTGCGCGCGCAGCAGCGCCGCATGGAGCCGCAGCCCGCCGCGGCCGCCGGGGTATCCGCCGCGGCGTCGGCGTAGGAGGCGCCATGTCGACGCGAGTGCAGCGCCGCATCGAGAAGCAGCGCCGGCGCTATTACCGTTGGAACAACCTCAGGGCGATGTACGCCGCCTGGCGGCTCGCGCGCGATCCCGGCGCGACCCGGTTCGTCTTCCTGATCGGCGACGCGCAGGACAACATCGCCGAGTCCGAGCGCAGGCTCGGGCGCATGAACGACCCGTTCGCCGACCCGGCGCTCGAGGCGCTCTGGCAGGCGCGCTTCTCCACGCTGCCCTACGACCTCGACGCCCTGGGCAAGCTGCCGCCCGACACGCTCGGCGGCGCCTACGCGCGGCACATGAAGCAGGGCGGCTTCCGCGCCGACTATTACCGCGACGAGCGGCCGCGCCACCGCATGCAGTTCCTGCGCCAGCGCATGCGCCAGACGCACGACGTCTGGCACGTGCTGACCGGCTTCGGCGCCGACGAGTTCGACGAGGTCGGCATCCAGGGCTTCTACGCCGGGCAGTACACGAGCGCCATGGCGGCGATCATCGCGGCGGGCGCCTTCCTGAAGAGCATCCTGCGCGCCCGCTTCCGCGACCTGGAGAAGCACGTCGACGCGTTCTGCGAGGGCTATGTCGCCGGCAAGCGCGCCGAGCCGCTGCTCGCCGTGAAGTGGGAAGAGCTCTGGGAGGAGAAGCTGGAGACGCTGCGCCGGCGCTTCGGCATCGAGCTGCCGCGCCTGCGCCGCGCGCCCGCCGTGCGCGCGCTCAGGAACGCCGCGTGAAGGACGCTTGCTGCCGCGTGAACGGCAGCCTTAGGTGGCCTGCTGGCGCTGCTGCAGGTAGCGCTCGAGGGCCTCGGAGACGGCCGAGAGCTCCTGCGTGAGCTGCCGGACGAGCTGCGGTCCCCGGAGCCGCAGCTCCGAGTCGGCGCCCGCCCCGATCTCGGTGCACAGGCGCGCGAGGCGCTCGGCGCCGAGGCTCGCCGAGGAGCCCTTCATGGCGTGCAGGTGGGAGCGCAGCTCGCCGTAGTTGCGCGCCGCCGCCGCCGCCTCGATGCGCTCGATGAGCGCCTTGCTGTCGGCGACGAACACCCCGCAGAGCTTCTTCACGAAGCCCGGCGAATTGCTCAGCTCGCGCAGGTGCGCGAGCGTGTCGGTGTTGACCACGGGCAGCTCGGCCGCGGGCTTCTCCCGCGGCGCGGCTAGGGGCTGAGGCGCTTGCGCGCCGGCTTGCCGCCCGGCCGCGGCCGCGACCTCGTCGAGCAGGCGCCGCGCCTCGATCGGCTTGGGCAGGAAGCCGTCCGCGCCCGCATCGAGCGCCGCCTGCCTCGCCTCCGGCGTGACGTCGGCGGAGAAGATGAGCACCGGGATGCGCTCGGCCCCGCGCGTCATCATGCGCAGCGCCTGGAGCACTTCGAGGCCGCCCATGCGCGGCATGTTGCGGTCGAGGATCACGACGTCGTAGCGCTCGGCGTCGAGGCGCTCGAGCGCCTGCTCGCCGTCGCCGACGAGCGTCGCCTCGTGGCCGCCGCGCTCGAGGATCTTGCCGATCACCTGGCGGTTGGTCGCGTTGTCGTCGGCGACGAGGACGCGCGCCTTCTTCGCCGCGGCGCCGCGGCGCGCGTAGTCGCCCAGGCGGATGACGCGCTCGCGCCCCTCGTCCGCGCCGGCCGCGATCGAGTGCAGCACGTTGAAGAGCTGGCGCTTCTCGTAGGGCAGCTCGAGCACCGCCGCGAACCCTGCGGCGAGCGCCTCGAAGCGCGGCAGCGCGGCGTCGCGCGCCACGGCGAGCACGCACGGCGGCGCCGGATCGGGCGCCGCCCGGCGAAAGCGCGCCGCCATCCCGGTGTCGCGGTCGGCGCAGTAAAAGAGCGCGCTGTGGTAGGGCTGCGCGAGGCTGATCTCGGCAACCAGGCGCGAGGCGGCCTCCTCCAGCGTCGCGGCGGCGACCGGCAGCGCGCCCCAGCCGGCGAGCGCGCCCTCGAGCGGCGCGCGCTCCGCGTCCGGGAAGCCGACGAGCAGCACGCGCGCGCCGGCGAGATCGCCGACGCCGCCCGCCTGCTCCGGCTGCTTGTCGAACTCGATCTCGAACCAGAAGGTGGTGCCCAGGCCCACCGCGCTCTCCAGGCCGATGCGCCCGCCCATCAGCTCGACCAGCTGCTTGGCGATCGTCGTGCCGAGGCCGGTGCCGCCGAAGCGGCGCGTCGTGCTCTGGTCGGCCTGCGTGAAGCTGTCGAAGATGTGCGCCTGCGCCTCGGGCGCGATGCCGATGCCGGTGTCGCGGATGGAGAACTTCAGGCGCACGCGGGCCGCGGTCTCCGACTGCGCCGAGACGTGCACCGTGACGCTGCCGCGCTCGGTGAACTTGACGGCGTTGCCGATGAGGTTGATCAGGACCTGGCGCACGTGGTGCGCGTCGCCGCTCAGCGCCGGGGGCACGTCGGGCATGATGGACACCACGACGTCGATGCCCCGGGCGGCGGCCTGCGCGCCCAGGATGCGGCAGGTGCTGTTGATGAGCGCGTGCAGGTCGAAGTCCGCGCGCTCGACCGAAAGCTTGCCGGCCTCGATCTTCGAGAAGTCGAGCACGTCCTCGACCAGCCCGAGCATGATGCGCGAGGAGCCGCGCAGCGTCTGCAGCATGTCGGCCTGCTCGCGGTTGAGGCTCGTGTCGCGCAGCAGGTCCGCCATGCCGATGATCGCGTTGAGGGGCGTGCGCAGCTCGTGGCTCACCACCGAGATGAAGCGGCGCTTCGCCTGGTTGGCGCTTTCCGCGCGCGCGAGCGCGTCGAAGAGCTGCGTCACCAGGCGCCTCACGTACAGGCTGAGCGCGATCAGGCCGACGAAGAGCCCCAGGCCGAGCACCCGGTGCTCGATCCAGAACTCGCTGAAGACGAGCGCGGTGCCGAAGCCCGCGAGGCAGAACGCGAGCGTGGCGACGAGGTAGCGCGTGCCGTAGCGAAAGCCGTTGGCGAGCGTGATCCACAGGTAGATCAGGTAGAGCGGCGCACCCGCCTCGCCGAACTCCATGAGCGTGTAGGTGACCATCGCCGCGTCGGCGGCCGCACCGAGGATGCGGCGCAGCGGCGACACCTGCCGGTCGGCCACCACGGCGACGATGATCCCGGCCGTGGCGAAGAGGTAGATGAAGTAGATCAGCCAGTGCGCCGCGTCCTGCGGGATCAGGTAGGCGCCGAAGATGAGCGAGTTCAGCAGGCGCACGAACGCCTGCTCGTGCTCGGTGTCCGGCCGCTCGCGCAGCCTCGCGCGCAGCGCGCCGAGCCCCGGCAGGCGGCTCAGGCCTTTTCCGACAGGGGCTGGCTGTCCCGCCATTCGTTCTGGATCCCGCTCACTTCCTGCTTCGCGCCGGCGAAGGCCTCGACCAGGCGCGGATCGAAATGCTTGCCGCGCTGCGCGAGCAGGTACGCGTAGGCGTCCTCGCTCGGCCAGGCCGGCTTGTAGGGGCGCACCGAGGTGAGCGCGTCATAGACGTCCGCCACCGCCACGATGCGCGCGCAGAGCGGGATGTGGTCGCCGACGAGGCCGTTCGGGTAGCCCGAGCCGTCGTACTTCTCGTGGTGGCCAAGCGCGATCAGCGCGCCCATGCGCACGTACTTCGACGCGCTGCCCTTCAGGATCTCGTGGCCGATCAGCGGATGGCGGCGCATCACGCTCCATTCGACCTCGTCGAGCTTGCCCGCCTTGAGGAGGATGCCGTCCGGAATCCCGATCTTGCCGATGTCGTGCAGCGGCGAGGCGAGCTCGATGGTCTCGGCTTCGTCGCGGTCCAGGCCGATCGCCGCGGCGATGAGCCGCGAGTAGCGCGACATGCGGATCAGGTGGTAGCCCGTCTCCTCGTCGCGGAACTCGCCCGCGCGCGCGAGGCGCAGCAGCGTCTCCTTCTCGCGGTCGCGCACCTCGCGCGTCGCGTCCTCGACCATGTGCTCGAGCAGGCGCCGGCGGTCCTCCAGCGCGAGCTGCTGGCGGCGCAGCGTGAGGAGGTTGCGGCAGCGCGCGACGCACTCGCGCGCATCGACCGGCTTGGTGAGGAAATCAGTGATGCCGGCGTCGAGCGCGGCGTAGCGCAGCTTGCGGTCGTCGTGCACCGTGACCATGACCATCGGCACGTGCTCGTAGCCCGCCACCGCGCGCAGGCGCTTCACGAGCTCGATGCCGTCCATGTCCGGCATCAGGTAGTCGAGCAGCACGAGGTCCGCGATGTGGCGCGTCGCCCAGACCACCGCGTCCACCGGGCGCGCGAAGCTCTCCACCGCGACGCGGTCGTCGAGCCCGCGCACCACCTGCTCCAGGATCGTCCGGCCGGTCGACTGGTCGTCCACGACCATCACCGTGTTGCGCGCCGCCGGCAGCACGCGCACTTGCGCCTTCTTCATTTCCTTCCCCCTGCCTGTTTCCTCTGCGAGCGTACCCGCGGCGCCGGAGGCTGTCCAGCAAGGCGGCGGCGCCGTGACGGAAGACACGCTAGCGGGCGAAGAAGCGGCCGATGAACTCGGCGCCCGGAATGGGCTTGCCGATGTGGTATCCCTGCACGCGATCGCAGCCCAGATGCGCGAGCGCCGACTGGATTTCGGCGTTCTCGACGCCTTCGGCGACGACGGTGAGCTCGAGGTTGTGCGCCAGCTCGACGAGCGAGCGCACGATCTTCGCGTGCACCGGCACCGAGAGCATGTCGCGCACGAACATGAGGTCGATCTTCAGCTCCTCGAGCGGCAGCTGCGCGAGGTAGTACATCGACGAGTAGCCGGTGCCGAAATCGTCGACCGAAAGCCGCACGCCGTAGGACTTCAACTCGTTCAGCGCGTCGTTCGCCGAGGCCTGGTCGACCAGCATGGCGGTCTCCGTGATCTCGACGACGAGGTTGCGCGCCGGCACGTCCCAGGTGCGCAACGCGCGGTCGATGAACGCGGGCAGGTCCGGCTCGCGCAGGTTCGAGGGCGAGATGTTCACGCTCACGGTAAACGCGGGGTCGAGCTTGACCGCCTTCGAGCACCACTGGATCGCGCTCGTGATGACCCAGAAGGTGAGCTGGTCCATCAGCCCCGCGGACTCGGCCACGGCGACCGTCCGGTTGGGCGGCACCGTGCCGAGCTCCTCGTCGGTCCAGCGCAGCAGCGCCTCGGCACCGATGACCCGCCCGGTGCGAAGGTCGAGCTGCGGCTGGAACGCGAGGCTGAGCGCATTTTCATGCAGCGCCCGGCGCAGGCGCTTCTCGTACACCGCCTCGTCGGCCGCCTTGGAGACCGCCTGGTCGGAGTAGATCGCGATGCGGTCGCGCTCGCCCAGCGCCGAGCGCTGCGCCGCCTTCGCGCGCTGCAGCAGCGCGTCGGCCTCGCCCGCGTGCTCGGGATAGAGCGCAATGCCGATCGACGCCTCCGCGGGGACGGTGCCGTTCCCCAGGCCGAGGGGCGGCGCGAGCACGGCCTGGATGCGGTGCGCAGCGAGCAGCGCCACGCTGGGCGACGAAGAGCGGCGCACGATGCACACGAACTCCTCGCGCGACAACGCCTCGACGCTGTCCTCGCTGCGCAGCGCCTGCCGGCGCAGCAGGTTCTCGATCGCGTTCGAGATGATGCCGCCCGCATGGAAGCCCTGCGCGGAATCGGTCCGCTCCACTCCGGCGCAGTGCACGAGCAGCAGCGCGAGCGGCTCGCCCGCGGCGCGCGCCTGCGCCACGATGCGGTCGAGGCGTGCGACCAGCGGAGTGAAGATCTCCGCGTCGTTCAGGCTGCGCAGCGGGGCGCGGAGCATGGCGTTAGAGGAAGTACTCCGCGGGGTCCATGGGGAGCGCGTCGGCGCGCATGGTGCGGCGGATGCGGTAGGGCTCGCCCGCGGAGGCCTTGGGCTCCTTCAGGAGGTCGAGCACCTTCTGCGGCCGCAGGGGACGCCGCTCGGCGTCGAGCACGACCATGACGCGGGGCTGCAGGCGCCGCACCAGGTTCTGCGCGATCACGATGCCGATCTCGCCGGTGTTCAGCTCGACGATGCTGCCCACCGGATAGATGCCGATGCACTGGATGAACTGCTCGACGAGCGCCTCGTGGAACAGCTTGCCGCGCAGGCGGTGCAGCTCGCCGAGCGCATTCGACGGCGAGAGCTGCTCTGCATACGGGCGGGCCGAGATCATCGCCGAATAGCTGTCGACGATGCCGGCGATCGCCCCGTAGATCGAAATCTCTGCGCCGCGCAGGCCGCGCGGATAGCCGCTGCCGTCCTGGCGCTCGTGGTGCTGGAGCACGACTTCCCGGACCTGGCGGAAAAAGTCGCTGCTCTCGCTGATCAGCTCGGCCGAATGCTTCACGTGATTCTTCGCCTCGTCGTACTCCTGCGGCGTGAGCACCTGCTTCTTGTAGAGCACCGCGTCGGGAATGCGCGTCTTGCCGACGTCGAGCAGGATGCCCGCCATGCCGAGGATGTCGAGCTGCTCGCGCGTGAGCTGCAGGAAGCGTCCGAACGCGATCATCAGGACCGAGGTGCTGACCGCGCGATCGAACTCGTACTGCCCCTTCTTGCGCATCTTGGCGAGCAGCATCATCGCGTCCGGATTGCGCACCACGCTTTCCGTGATCTCGTTCACCGAGCTCTTCAGGTGCCTCGCGTCCACCACGCCGTCGAAGCGCAGCCGGCTCGTCATGTCGTTCACGACCGCCTCGCACGCGGCGTAGACCGTCTTTGCCCTGGGGACCTCGACCTCCACCGGGGCGGACGGCGCCTTGTAGTGCGTCGTGCCGCGCAGGATGAGCGGGCCGGTCGTGTCCTTTCCCGGCGCGCTCGCGGCCGGCGCGCCCTCCTCGTCCACCATCACCCATTTGCAGCAGCCGCGCAGCTGCTGCAGCTGTTCGGGCGAGGTGATCGCGAATCCCTGGAATGCGAACGGCGTCCCGATCCACGGCCGGTCGAGCTCGGTGACGTACATCCCGACCCGCAGATCTGCGACCGCGACGCGCTTCGCTTTCATGCCGCAATCGTCGCACGCGCCAGCACCTGAGCTGCCCCGCGCGAGGTCATTTTGTGCAAGCCGCCGCTGCCCGGCGGAAAAAATTCACGAAGCCGGACAACGGGAAGCGCGCTCCGTCCGCGTCGCAGGCGCCGCGCCTAGGGGATCAGTGCCGGGCTGCCGCCTGCCGGCAGCCACTTCATCTCCGGCCGGTAGCCGCGGTGGCGCGCGGCCGCCGCGCACTGGTAGTGGAACGCGTAGCTCTCGGCGGACTCGGTCACGACACCCTCAGCGCTGACATGGCGCCATTTCCAGCGGTAGGTGTCGTCGTGTGCGATCTGGACGATCTGGCAGGCGGGCATGGAACGTTATACACGCGTCGCGCCTCCGGCGGACCGCGCGTGCAAACGGCAGCCTAAGTACTGGTGCCGGAAGAGAGAATCGAACTCTCATGACCTTGCGGTCGGCGGATTTTGAGGCCGGCCAAAGGGAAATGAGGTGATGCGATCAACCGGCGAAAAATGTTTTAAATCAAACTCGCAGCGCTTGCCGCGCAGTTTTTCCCAGTCTCAGCAAATGTCGATTTATCGAAATCTACGTCACAAGTACGACACAGGCCGATGATGTTTGTAATGGCTAGGCGTCATTTTTTCTCTCGCCGGTATTTCGTCTGGAAGCCATCGCGCTGTCAGGACATGGTTTAGCCGATGATCGCTTTGGGTTCCAGGTACTCCTGCAGCCCGAAGAGGCCGCCTTCTCGACCGATCCCCGACTGTTTGAACCCACCGAAGGGAGCAAATGGATCGTGACTTAATGTGTTGATCAGGACGCGGCCGGCAGCGAGTTTGCGCGCCACACGGGTGGCTCTTTCCGGATCCGCCGAGCTAACGTAGGCGATGAGGCCGAATTCGGTGTCATTGGCGATTTCAATGGCCTCGGCTTCCGTCTTGTACGTCAGTATCGAAAGGACCGGCCCGAAGATCTCTTCCTTCGCGATGCGCATCTCGCGGGTCACGTTGGCGAACACGGTGGGCTTCACGAAATTTCCACCCTCAAGTCCCTGGGGATGGCCTTCCCCGCCGATGACGAGCTCCGCACCTTCCTCGATCCCGGACTTGATGTATTCCTGCACGCGCTTGTATTGCTTTGTGCTGCCAATGGGCCGAGGGTGACGTCCTTGTCCCGCGGATCGCCCATTTTGATTTTTTCGACGACCGCCTTGGCCAATCGCTTCACCTCGTCGAGCCGGTCCTGGGGCACTATCAGACGCGATGCCGCGATGCAGGCCTGCCCGTTATTCAAATAGCAGGCGTTGACGGCCATCGGGATCGCCGTGGAGAGATCGGCGTCATCCAGGATGATGTTGGGCGACTTGCCCCCGAGCTCCAGCGTCAAGCGCTTCATTGTGTCGAGGGAGTTCTTGGCGACCAGCTTTCCGATCGGCGTCGAACCGGTGAAAGCGATTTTCTGAATGTCGGGACTTCTCGCTAGCTCCGTCCCGACGACCTCGCCGAGGCCCGTCACGACATTGATGACGCCAGGAGGCAATGCGGCTTCATGAAAGGCCTCCATCAGCACTTCCGTTTGCATCGCGCTCATCTCGCTGGGCTTGATGACCACCGTGCATCCGGCAGCGATCGCCGGCGCCACCTTGATCGCGATCGAGCCAGCGCTCGAATTCCATGGCGTAAATATGCCCACGACGCCAGCCGGCTCCATCACGACCTTAGATGTGCCGACCGTTTTGACCAAGTCAAAATTTTCGAGGACCTCCTTGAAGTGCAGGAAGATGTTCGCCGCGAGGTTGTTGGAGCCCTTCGCACGGTCTTGCGGCGCACCGTATTCCACGACCGTCGCCTCAACCAGGCGATCCATTCGCCTGGCCACGGCGTCGTGCAGCCGCTGCAGAAGCTCAATGCGGTATTCCTTGCTACTTTGCGAAAACGTGTCGAAGGCCTCTTTCGCAGCACCGATCGCTTTTCGGGTGTCGAATTCGTCTGCCATGGTGACCTTGCCGATGACCTTGTTGTCGGTTGGGTTCACCAGATCGACGACCTGGGTTCCATGGGGCGTGACGAACTGCCCGTTGATATAGGCGCGATCAAAGAGTCTCACGCGAGCCGTGGTGTCAGGTGTTTTCATAAATCGCCCTCGAGGTCCGATTAAGTTTAAGTGGTAGAGCATTTCCTATTGCGCAGGAGGTAGAGAACACCTGCGATCAGCGAACCTCCCGGGAGCAAGAGCTCGATCAACAAGTACGGCCCGAGGGCATGGATCAGATCAAGAGGGCTTCGCTTTTGCATCGGATGTCTCCTTGCGTGGAGACGAATTTTGGGTGTACGCTGGTATGGCAGCAATGACATGTATCCCTTTAAAACTGCCATGCGCCAGAGCAACGCACGTCACATAGTCATCACGGCCTATCAAGGCGTGTCCCTGCTCGATCTAGCCGGGCCGCTCGAGGCCTTCCGGATCGCGTCCTCGTTCGAGGGGCCGCGGGGCCGCCGCATGGTGTATGAGTGTTCTGTGGTCTCAGTGCGTGGCGGCGCTATCGGGACTGCCGACGGTGTCGAGATCGTTACCCGGTCCATACGGCAAGTGGCGAAGGCATCGATCGACACCCTGATCGTCCCCGGGGCTTTTAATGTCGACGATGTGACGCGAGACCGGGAGCTCGTGCGATGGGTGGCCAGAAAAGCGCCCGCATGCCGGCGTGTCTGCTCGGTATGCGTCGGTAGCTTCCTGCTTGCAGAAGCGGGGCTGCTTGATGGGCGGCGTGCTGCTACTCACTGGATGCACGCGCCACTGCTCGCGACCCGTCATCCGCGCGTGTCAGTCGAGCCGGACGCGATCTTCGTGCGCGACGGAAGGGTATGGTCCTCCGCCGGCGTGACGACCGGGATTGATCTCGCGCTTGCGCTAATCGAGCAGGATGCAGGGCGAGAAATCGCGATGAATGTTGCCCGTATCTTGGTGGTCTACCTGAAGCGCTCCGGTGGTCAATCGCAGTACAGCGCCTTGTTGGCGGCGCAGGCTGAATCCGAGTCGGAGAGCTTCGGCAAGCTCGAACAGTGGATCGCCGAGAACCCGAAGAGGGACATCACAGTCGAGAAGCTCGCCGAGCGGGTTCACATGAGCCCCCGAAACTTTGCGCGCGTCTACGCGCAGAAGCGCGGTCGCACACCGGCCAAGGCGGTCGAGGCAATTCGAGTGGATGCGGCTCGCCGTCGGCTTGAAGAGACTGAGGACCGAATCGCCTCCATCGCTGAACAATGCGGGTTCGGTAGCGAAGAGCAGATGCGCCTCGCCTTCCTCCGTGCCCTGAAGATTCCGCCGAGGGACTATCGCAAGCGGTTTTCCTCGCCTGCGTCGTTATCGCGATTTCCGGCCGGTGTATAACATGCACTCGCTCGCCACGCCCTCGCGGATGATCTCGGCGAGACGCAGCGTGCCGGGTCCGGCGTGCTCGCGGTCGGCGAACACGAGGTAGAGCTCGGCGAAGCGCTCCCCGCCCTCGCGCAGCGGCAGCGCCTTCAGCGCGCCCGACTTCAACTCGTCGCGGATTTTTTCTTCCGGCAGCCACGCGAAGCCGTAGCCGGCGCGCGCGGCCTCGATCGCGGTGGCGATGTGGCTCACGGTCCAGCGCTGCGTCACTTCCACCGAGGTGGGGTTGCCGCGCTCAGGGCTCGTCTCGCGCACGACGAGGTGGCGATGCGAGCGCAGGTCGCGCAGCGTGATCTTTCGCCCGAGCTTGTGCAGCGGATGCTTCGGGCTCGCCACCATGATGAAGCGCAGGCGCATGAGCGCATCGCCGAGGAATCCGGGCGGGATGCTCGCGAAGATAGCGAGGTCGGCCTGCCCCGCGGAGAGCGCGTCGGTCTTGTGGCCGAGCACCGTCTCGATCACCTCGATGCGCGTGTGCGGGCTCTCCTCGCCGAACTTGTCCAGGCACTGCAGCAGCAGCCATGACGGGAAGATGATCTCGAGGGCAACGCGGATCTGCGCCTCCCAGCCGGCGGAGATCCTTTTTGAGGAGCGCTCGAGCGAGGCCGCCTCGTCGAGCAGGTAGCGCGCGCGGCGGTAGAGGAGCTCGCCCGTGGGCGTGAGCGCCGCCTTGCGCCCCGCGATCTGGAAGGCCTTCACGCCGAGCTGCGATTCCACCTGCTGCACGGCGTAGGTGACCGAGGACTGGCTCTTGTGCAGCTTCTCCGCCGCCTTCGCATAGCCGCCCGCCTCGACGACCGCGGCGAGCGCGCCCCACTGGTCCAGCGTAATCCTCGGCTCGGGCATATATCTATCCACTAGATGAATATGGTCCTAATTTTGAACTTTTATATCTAATCTCTCAATAGCATAGTGGAGGCATGAAAAACATCCTCAGCATCCACAAGCAAGGCGAAGGGCACTGGGTCGGCGACGGCTTTCCGGTGCACACGGTGTTCCATTACCAGGAGCGGCCCGAGCTCTCGCCGTTCTTGCTGCTCGACCATGCGGGGCCGGTGGATTTCCCGCCGTCGGCCAAGCCGCGCGGCGTGGGCTGGCATCCGCACCGCGGCTTCGAGACCGTGACTGTGGTGTACGACGGCGAAGTCGACCATCACGACACCGCGGGCAACGGCGGCAGCATCCGAGCCGGGGACGTGCAATGGATGACCGCGGGCGCGGGCCTGCTGCACAAGGAGTTCCACAGCCCCGCCTTCACGAAAAACGGCGGCCGCTTCGAGGTGCTGCAGCTCTGGGTGAACCTGCCGGCGAAGTCGAAGCTGACCGCGCCGCGCTACCAGGAGCTCGTGGCGAAGGACATTCCCGTCGTGCCGCTGCAAGGCGACGCGGGCTCGGTGCGCGTCATCGCGGGCGAGTTCGGCGGCGCGAAGGGACCGGCGCGCACGTTCACGCCGGTGAACCTCCTCGACGTGCGGCTGCGCGCGGGCAAGCGCGTGAAGCTCGACCTCAAGGACGGCTTCACCGCTTCGCTCTACGTGCTGAAAGGCAAGGTCGTGTTGAACGGCAGCGAAGCGGCAGCCGAGACCGAGCTCGTGATCCTCGATCGCGAGGGCGACGAGGTCACGATCGATTCGAGTACCGATGCGACCGTGTTCGTGATGAACGGCCAGCCGATCAACGAGCCGGTGTACGGCTACGGACCGTTCGTGATGAACCAGCCCGAGGAGATCGAGCAGGCCTACCGCGACTTCCGCGCCGGCAAGCTCGGGACGATTCCAACCCTTAGCGAGGAAGAGGTATAGCCATGAAAACCCTGCTGCAGATCCGTTCCAGCATTTTTTCCGACGGCGGCCAGTCGAGCCGCCTCGCCGAGCGCTACGTCGCCGCGTGGCGCGATGCGAACCCGGGCGGCAACGTCATCGTGCGCGATCTCGCGCGCGACCCGGTGCCGCACCTTGACGCGGCGCGCTTCGGCGCTTTCCTCGCCAAGCCCGGCGATCGCACGCCGGAGCAGCAGGCGGTCGTCGACTTTTCGGATGCGCTCATCGCCGAGCTGAAGCAGGCCGACGTCGTGGTGCTGGGGCTCCCGATGTACAACTTCGGCCTGCCCTCGCAGCTCAAGGCCTACTTCGACCACGTCGCACGCGCCGGCGTGACTTTCCGCTATACCGAGAAAGGGCCGGTCGGGCTTCTCACGGGAAAAGAGGTCTACGTTTTCGCGGCGAGGGGCGGCTTGTATGCGGGGACGCCGAACGACAGCCAGACGCCGTACATCCAGGGCTTCCTCGGATTCCTCGGCATGACCGACGTGCAGTTCGTCTATGCCGAAGGCCTGGCGATCAGCGAGGCGTCTAAGCAGCAGGGCCTCGCTAAGGCGCATGCACAGATCGACGGGATCGCACCGACCGTCCTTGCAGCGGCTTAGGTTTTCAAGTGGTATCGCGGTTGATGCTGGTCCCAGACGTGGAGCACAATTCCGCCCTTACCTCGAAGAAAGGATACCCGGTGAACCGAGAGACCGTGGCTACTCGCCGCAAGGCGTCGCTCAGCACCCCGACCGGCCTTGGCAAGGCCGCGACGAAAGATATCTCCGGCGCACTGAACGCGCTGCTTGCCGACGTATTTGCTCTCTACATGAAGACCAAGAACTTCCACTGGCACATGTCGGGGCCGCATTTCCGCGACTATCACCTGCTGCTCGACGAGCAAGCCGACCAGCTCTACGCCATCACCGATACCATCGCAGAGCGCGTGCGAAAGGTGGGCGGCACGACGCTGCGCTCCATCAAGCACGTGGGCGCACTGCAGCGCATCGACGACAACAATGCCGACTACGTCACAGCGCCCGATATGCTCGCGGAGCTGCGCGACGACAACGAGCGCCTCGCCGGCTTCATGCGCCAGGCGCACGGCCTGTGCGACGAGCACGGCGACGTGGCGACGGCAAGCCTGCTCGAAGTCTGGATCGACGAAGCCGAGAAGCGCGTGTGGTTCCTCTTCGAGGCTGTTCGACATAACAAAGGCGATTGAGCAATGGCCAAATCCACCAAAGATTCGCACGTCTTCGGTCACATCGAGGCCCTCGTGGCCGAGGAGCACAAGCTCTTTGAGCACGGTGAACTGGATACCGAGCAGAAGAAGCGCCTCATCGAAGTGCAATCGGAACTCGACCGCTATTGGGATCTGTTGCGGCAAAGGCGCGCGTTGCGCGAATTCGGCCGAGACCCGTCGGAGGCACACGAGCGGGACGCTGCTACGGTCAAAAAATACCTCGGATGAGTTGCGCCCATCTTGGCGCAGTTAAAACCGACCAGCCTCGCACTGACGGCTGCGAAGAGTGCTTGAAGATGGGCGATTCTTGGCTGCACCTGCGCCTGTGCCGCACCTGCGGCCATGTCGGCTGCTGCGACAACTCCAAAAACAAGCACGCGACGAAGCACTTCCACTCAACCAAGCACCCAATCATTACCTCGCTCGAGCCCGGCGAAGGCTGGAGCTGGTGCTATATCGACGGGGCGGAGGTGGAGCTCCCATGAGCGAGCCGAACTCGCCGACGCTCGAGGCGCGCCGCGCACAGATATTTCCGGTGTTTGCGGCCGGCGCATTGTGTGCAGGGCGCAGTTCGACGTCGTAGGAAGGTATGGAAATATCCAAACGTAATCTGCTGGTCGCGGCCGGCAGCGCAGCGTTGATCGCGATGGTCGGCCCGGTTCAACGAAGCTCGGCGCAGTCACTTGCGTCTGGAGCATCCCCGGATTTGATCGTACACAACGCGAAGGTGACCCCGCTGCAGGACGGCCAGCCCGAGGTGCAGGCTTTCGCTGTAGTCGGCGAAAAAATCGCGGCGGTCGGCAGCGAGGCCCAGGTCATGGCCCTGCGAGGCGCGAATACGCGCGTCATTGATGCCGGAGGACGGCGTGTGATCCCCGGCCTCAACGACTCGCACTTCCATCTCGTGCGTGCCGGACGCGACTACAACCTTGAGCTCCGCTGGGACGGGGTTGAATCACTGCAGCGCGGGCTGCAAATGATCCGTGAGCAGGCAATGCGCACGCCGAAAGGCCAGTGGGTGCGCGTGCTCGGTGGCTGGTCTCCTTATCAGTTCCGGGAGAAGCGCATGCCGACAGTCGCCGAATTGAATGCCGCAGCGCCAGACGTCCCCGTCTATGTGCTCTTCGCTTACAGCGAGGGCCTGCTCAACCGAGCCGGGGCCGCTGCACTTGGGCTGACGCCCGAGAGCCAGCCGCCGCAGGGCGGGAGCTACGAGTTTATCGACGGCGGCGTCATCCTCCGAAAGCCCGCGGCAGTCTATTCCCCGATTGGAAAGCTGCCAGCGCTTTCGGCCGAGGACCAGGTCAATTCCACGCAGCACTTCTTCCGCGAGCTTAATCGCTTTGGGTTAACCAGCGTCATCGATGCAGGCGGAACCAACCTTCCTTATCCCGACGACTATCACGCTCTGGCGAAGCTTGCCGCCCGGCCTTCGTTTCCGATCCGGATATCAAACCTGCTGTTTGCGCAACGGCCAGGAACAGAGCGCGAGTTCTATGAAAAATTGAGCGCGGAGGAGAAGCGCTATGCGCATCTCGCACCCGAGCACCTGAAGGAGTACGCCGAGCGTGTCAACTTCGGCGCTACGTCACAAATACGGCACAAGCCGGAGGTGACGAAGGCCGAAGCAGTGGCGTAAGTACTGGTGCCGGAAGAGAGAATCGAACTCTCATGACCTTGCGATCGGCGGATTTTGAGTCCGCTGCGTCTACCAGTTCCGCCATTCCGGCCGCGGGGACCGCGGGTGGCGGAAATTATAATTGCGCGCGATGCTCGTCTCCGAGTTCGACTACGAGCTGCCGGGCGAGCTCATTGCGCAGCATCCTGCCGCCGAGAGGGCCGCGAGCCGGCTGCTGCACCTCGACGCCCGCTCGGGCGCGCTGCGCGACCTGCGCTTTTCCGACTTTCCCGGGCTGGTGGACGAGCGCGACTGCCTGGTGCTCAACGACACGCGCGTCATCAAGGCGCGCCTCGCGGCGCGCAAGACGAGCGGCGGCAAGGCGGAGATCTTCGTCGAGCGCGCGCTCGACGCGCGCCACGCGCTCGCCCTGATGCGCGCCGGCCATTCGCCGAAGCCGGGCGCCGAGTTCATCGTCGGCGAGGACGTGCGCGTGCGCGTCGAGGGGCGCGCCGAGGATCTGTACAAGCTGGAGTTCTCGCAGGACATCGATGGCGTGCTCGAGCGCCACGGCGCGGTGCCGCTGCCGCCCTACATCACCCATCGCCCCGAGGCGCAGGATAGCGAGCGCTATCAGACCGTCTATGCGGCGCGGCCGGGCGCAGTGGCGGCGCCCACGGCGGGCCTGCATTTCGATGAAAGCACGCTCGCGGAAATAAGGAAGAAAAAGGCGACGCTCGCGAAGCTCACCCTGCACGTCGGCGCCGGAACCTTCCAGCCGGTTCGCGGCGAGACGGTGGAAGAGCACCGCATGCACAGCGAGCGCTACTCGATCCCCGCATCGACGATCGAGGCGATCGCCGGCAAGCGGGTGCTCGCGGTCGGCACGACGTCCTTGCGCGCGCTCGAGACCTGGAAGCTCACCGGCAAAGCCGAGGGCGAGAGCGATCTTTTCGTCACGCCGGGCTTCCGCTTCCAGGTCGTGGAGCGGCTGCTCACGAACTTCCACCTGCCGCGCTCGACGCTCCTCATGCTGGTCTGCGCGTTCGCCGGCATGGAGGCGACCCGCAAGGCGTATGCGCACGCCGTGGCGCAGCGCTATCGCTTCTTCTCCTACGGCGACGCCATGCTCATCGAGCGCGGCTGATGTCGCACTTCACGGTCCGCTCGACTTGCGGAAATGCGAGAAGAGGCGCGCTCAGGCTCGCGCACGGAGTCGTCGACACGCCCGCGTTCATGCCGGTCGGCACCTACGGCTCGGTGAAGGCGATGTCGCCCGAGGAGCTGAAGGCGATCGGCGCGCAGATCGTGCTCGGCAACACGTTCCACCTCTGGCTGCGCCCGGGGCTCGACGTCGTGCGCAAGCACGCCGGCCTGCACCGCTTCATGGGCTGGAGCCTGCCGATCCTGACCGATTCGGGCGGCTTCCAGGTCTTCAGCCTCGGCGCATTGAGGAAGATCTCCGAGGAAGGGGTGCGCTTCGCGTCTCCGGTGAACGGCGACCCGCTTTTCCTCACGCCCGAGATCTCGATGGAGATCCAGCAGGCGCTCGACAGCGACATCGCGATGGTGTTCGACGAGTGCACGCCGTATCCCGCCACGGAGAAGGAAGCGGCGGATTCGATGCGCTTGTCGATGCGCTGGGCGGCAAGGTCCAGGAATTCCTTTAAGGGGAAAAATCTTCTCTTCGGGATCGTGCAGGGCGGCATGTACGAAAATCTGCGCGACGCATCGCTCGCGGCGCTGGTGGACATCGGCTTCGACGGCTACGCGATCGGCGGCCTCTCGGTGGGCGAGCCGAAGGAGGACCGCTCGCGCATCATCGGGCACGCGGCTCCGGGACTGCCTTCGGGCAAGCCCCGCTATCTGATGGGCATGGGTACGCCCGAGGACATCGTCGAGGCGGTCGGGATGGGTATCGATCTCTTCGATTGCGTGCTGCCGACGCGCAACGCGAGGAACGGCTGGCTCTACACGCGCTTCGGCGACATCAAGATCAGGAACGCGCGCTACCGCGACGACACCGCGCCGCTCGACGAGACCTGCGCCTGCTATACCTGCCGCAACTTCAGCCGCGCTTACCTCTATCACCTGCAGAAGGCGAACGAGATCCTCGGCGCGCGGCTGAATACGCTGCACAACCTCTTCTACTATCAGCAGCTGATGGCCGAGCTTCGCCTCGCGATCGAGGCGAACGGCTTCGCGGAGAAAGCCAAGGCAATCCTGTCCGAGCGTAAGCGGCTGTTATAATTCGCCGTTTTTCTCCGACCGGAGTCCGCAGTGTTCATCTCATCCGCATACGCGCAGGCCGCCGCAGCCGGCGGCGAGGCCGGCTTCATGAGCTTCCTGCCGATCATCCTGATGTTCGTGCTGCTCTACTTCCTGATGATCCGGCCGCAGATGAAGCGCGCCAAGGAGACGAAGCAGATGATCGAGGCGCTGCAGAAGGGCGACGAGGTGATCACCGCCGGCGGCGTGCTCGGGCGCATCACGAAGATCTCGGACCCCTACCTGAGCGTCGAGATCGCGCCGAACACCGAGATCACGGTGCAGAAGGCGGCGGTGCAGACCGTGCTGCCCAAAGGCACGCTGAAGAGCGTCGCGGGCTAGCCGGGGCGGAAGAGCAGGCCGCGTGAACCGCTATCCCCTCTGGAAGTACGTGCTGATCGGCGTCGTCGTCCTGGCGGCGGCGCTCTACACGGCGCCGAACTTCTTCGGCGAGTCGCCCGCGGTGCAGGTGTCGAGCGGCAAGTCCACGGTGAAGATCGACACCGCGCTGATGGCGCGCGTCGAGGACATCCTCAAGCAGGACAAGGTGCCCTACACCGGCGCGCTGCTCGAGCCGACCGGCGTGCGCGTGCGCCTCACCGACACGGACACGCAGCTGCGCGCGAAGGACGCGCTGCAGCGCGCGCTCAACCCGGACCCGCAGAACGAGACCTACGTCGTCGCGCTGAACCTGCTGCCCGCCTCGCCCAACTGGCTCACCGCCATCCACGCGCTGCCGATGTACCTCGGCCTCGACCTGCGCGGCGGCGTGCACTTCCTGCTGCAGGTGGACATGCAGGCCGCGATCACCAAGCGCCTGGAGAGCCTCGCCGGCGACCTGCGCTCGCAGCTGCGCGACAAGAACATCCGCCACGGCGGCATCACGCGCGAGGGGCAGACGCTGCGCGTGCGCTTCCGCGACGCCGCCACGCGCGAGCAGGCGCGCGAGCTGATCCTGAACACCCTGCCCGACCTCGCCGTCGTCGAGCGCGAGGACGGCCAGGACTTCCTGCTCGTCGGCTCGCTCAAGCCGAGCGCGATCAAGACCACCCAGGACTACGCGCTCAAGCAGAACATCACCACGCTCCACAACCGGATCAACGAGCTCGGCGTCGCCGAGCCGATCATCCAGCAGCAGGGCGCCGACCGCATCGTGGTCGAGCTGCCCGGCGTGCAGGACACCGCCAAGGCGAAGGACATCCTCGGGCGCACCGCGAGCCTCGAGATCCGCATGGTGGACGAGGAGAAGATGAACCCCGCCACGCTCCTCGAAGCCTCGCGCGGCCAGGTGCCCTTCGGCGACGAGTACTACGTGGAGCGGAACGGCCAGCCGGTGCTGGTGAAGAAGCAGGTCGTGCTGACCGGCGACCGCCTCACCGACGCGCAGGCCGGCTTCGACCAGCAGACGAACGAGCCCGCGGTGCACCTGCGCCTCGACGGCCAGGGCGCGCGCATCTTCCAGGAGGTGACGCGCGAGAACGTCGGCAAGCGCATGGCCATCCTGCTGATCGAGAAGGGCAAGGGCGAGGTGATCACCGCGCCGGTCATCCGCAGCGAGATCGGCGGCGGCCGCGTGCAGATCTCCGGGCGCATGAGCACCACCGAGGCGAACGACGTCGCGCTGCTCTTGCGCGCGGGCTCGCTCGCCGCGCCGATGGAGATCATCGAGGAGCGCACCGTCGGCCCGAGCCTGGGCAAGGACAACATCGCCAAGGGCTTCGCCGCGACCCAGCACGGCTTCATCGCGATCGTCGTCTTCATGTCGATCTACTACGTGCTCTTCGGCGTGATCTCGGCGCTCGCGCTCGGCGTGAACCTGCTGCTGCTCGTCGCGCTGCTCTCGCTGCTGCAGGCGACGCTCACGCTGCCCGGCATCGCCGCGATCGCGCTCACGCTCGGCATGGCGATCGACGCCAACGTGCTGATCAACGAGCGAATAAGGGAGGAACTGCGTGGGGGTTCTACACCCCAGGCGGCTATCGCCGCGGGGTACGAACGGGCCTGGGCCACGATCCTCGACTCCAACGTGACGACGCTCATCGTCGGGCTCTCGCTCCTCATGGTGCCGGGCGCGGTGCGCGGCTTCGCGGTGGTGCACTGCCTGGGGATCATGACCTCGATGTTCTCGGCGGTCGTCGTCTCGCGCGGCCTCGTGAACCTGCTCTACGGGCACCGCCGCCGCGTCGCCCGGCTCTCCATCGGCAACACGGCATGGAAGTGATCGCCTAGATGGAATTCTTCAAGATCCGCCGCACGATCCCCTTCATGCGGCACGCGCTGGTGTTCAACGTGATCTCGCTCGTCACGTTCCTCGCCGCGGTGTTCTTCCTCGTGCACAAGGGGCTCAACTTCTCGATCGAGTTCACCGGCGGCACGCTGGTCGAGGTCGGCTACCAGGACACCGCGCAGGTGGACGCCATCCGCCAGGCGCTCGACCGCGGCGGCTACAAGGCCGAGGTGCAGAACTTCGGCTCCTCGCGCGAGGTGCTGATCCGCCTGCACCTCGCCAAGGACCAGTCGAGCGCCGACCTGTCGCAGAAGGTCCTCACGGTGCTCAAGCAGCAGGACCCGAGCGCGGAGCTGCGCCGCGTCGAGTTCGTCGGCCCGCAGATCGGCAAGGAGCTGGTCGACGTCGGCTCGCTCGCGCTCCTCGTCACCGCGGTCGGCATCGTGCTCTACCTGTGGCTGCGCTTCGAGTGGCGCTTCGGCCTCTCGGCGATCATCGCCAACCTGCACGACGTGGTCATCATCCTGGGCTGCTTCGCCTTTTTCCAGTGGGAGTTCTCGCTGCCGGTGCTCGCCGCGGTGCTGGCGGTGCTCGGCTACTCGGTGAACGAGTCGGTGGTGGTGTTCGACCGGGTGCGCGAGAACTTCCGCAAGATGCGCCGCGCGAGCACCCCCGAGGTCATCGACAGCGCGATTACCGGCGTCATCTCGCGGACCATCATCACGCACCTCTGCACGCAGATGATGGTGACCACGATGCTCCTCTTCGGCGGCCCGGCGCTGCACTACTTCGCGCTCGCGCTCACCATCGGCATCTGCTTCGGCATCTACTCGTCGGTGCTGGTGGCGAGCCCGCTCGTCATGTGGCTCGGCGCGCGCCGCGACCAGTTCATCAAGCCGGCGCGCAAGGACCGGCGCGACGAGCACGAAGGCGCCGTCGTCTAGCCGCCCCGCGCGCGCCATGCGCACCCCGGCCGCGCTCATCCTGGCGATGGGCTTCCTCGTGCTGTTCGTCGGCGGCGGCGCGCGCTTCGGCATCGGGCTCGCGTTCAAGCCGATGGTCGAGCAGCTCGGCTGGACGCGCTCCGACCTCGGCCTCGCGGTCGGCGTCTACATGGTGGTGTCCGCCGCGGCGACCTTCGCGGGCGGGCGGCTCGCCGACCGCACGAACCCGAAGCTGCTGCTCGCGCTCGGCTCGCTCATCGGCGGCATCGGCATCGGGCTGATGGCGGCGACGTCGCGTCCCTGGCACGCGGTGCTCTTCTACGGCCTCGTCTTCGCGCTCGGCAACGGCGCCGCCTCCATGGCGCCGGTCGGCGTGATGGTGACGCGCGCGGCGCCGCAGCGCGCCGGCCTCGCCAACTCGGTCGCCATGTCGGGAATCATGGTCGGCCAGCTCGTGATGGTGGCGGCGCTGACGCTGGTGCTCGCGGCCTCGGGATGGCGCTCGGTCTTCGTCTGGCTCGCCGCGGCGCACGCCGTGCTG
>Ga0070741_10006256_pt1 | contig 25729 bp, 22 predicted proteins | sample Coa_R1_4_FD_66440 | JGI IMG/M metagenome (GOLD analysis project Ga0070741, IMG submission 66440) | Surface soil microbial communities from Centralia Pennsylvania, which are recovering from an underground coalmine fire - Coalmine... | ecosystem: Environmental > Terrestrial > Soil > Unclassified ... | reverse complement strand
CGTCGAGGGGCAGGCCCCCCACCTCGTGCTGCTCGTCTTCATGCGCGGCCTGCTCAAGCCGGTGCTGACGCGCGTCTACTTTCCCGACGAGGTCGAGGCCAACGCGGCCGATCCGGTCCTCGGCGCCGTGCCCGAGGAGGACCGGGCGACCCTCGTCGCCGAGCCGACCGGGTCCGGGTTGCGCTTCGACGTCCGGCTCCAGGGCGAGCGGCAGACAGTGTTCTTCGTGGTTCCCTCGCGATGACGTTCGAGCGGCTCTTCGTCCCGCAGGCCTTCCGGGACGCGGTCGCCGACGAGGCCTGGGTCCAGGCGATGCTCGACGCGGAACGGGCGCTCGCGCGCGCCCAGGAACGCGTGGGCCTCGTTCCGCGCGAGGCGCTCGGCGCGATCGAGGACGCGTGCCGCGCCGAGCTCTACGACGTCGGGGCGATCGTCACGGAGGGCCGCAGCGCCGGAAACCCCGCCGAGCCGCTCGTCCGTGCGCTGCGGAGCCGCGTCTCCGAGGATGCCGCCCGGTTCGTCCATTTCGGGGCGACCAGCCAGGACGTCCTCGACACGGCGGCGATGCTCGTCGCCGGCTCCGCCCGCACCCTCCTGCTGGCCGAGCTGGACGGCATCGCCTCGGCGTGCGCGTTCCTCGCCGAGACCCACCGCTCGACCCCGATGGCCGCGCGGACGCTGCTCCAGCAGGCGGTGCCGACCACCTTCGGGCTGAAGGCGGCGGGCTGGCTGACCGGCGCGCTCGAGGCGCGCACCGACCTCGCCGGGGTGCGTCTGCCGGCCCAGCTCGGCGGCGCGGCGGGGACGCTCGCCGCGGTCGGCGACGCCGGCCCCGCAGTCGTGCAGGCCTTCGCGGCCGAGGTCGGTCTCGATCCACCGGGCCTGCCGTGGCACACGCGGCGAGCGCCGGTCGCGCGCCTCGCCGCCGCCCTCCAGGCGACGGCGGCCGTCTGCGGAACGATCGGCCTCGACGTCGTCCTGCTCGCCCAGACCGAGGTCGGCGAAGTGGCCGAGGCCGCCGGCGGCGCCTCGTCGACGATGCCGCACAAGCGCAACCCGGCCCGGGCCGTGCTCGCCCGCGCCTGCGCCCGTCTGGCCCACGCGAACGCGGCGCTGCTGGCGAGCGGCGAGCACGAGCACGAGCGCGCCGCTGGCGCCTGGCAGGCGGAGTGGCCGGCCTTCTCCGCGGCCCTGGCCTTCACCGGCGGCGCGGCATCGGCCGCCCGGGAGTGCCTCGAAGGGCTCCGGGTCGATCGCGAGGCGATGCGGCGCAACATGACCGACGCGCTCTTCTCGGAGCGAGACGCCCTGGTCGCGAGAGGGCTGATCCAGCCCGACGACGCCTATCTCGGGTCGGCCGAGTCGTTCGTCGACCGGGCGCTCGGCGGGTACCGGGGGGAGGCCGGTTGAGCGGGAGCGGCACGGGCGACACGCACGAACGCGGGACGAGGATCCGGCGGGAGGTGCTCGGCGACGAGCACGTCGACCGCGCGACCGCGGGCACGACGCCCTTCACCGCCGACTTCCAGGACCTGATCACCCGCTACGCCTGGGGCGAGATCTGGGCGCGGCCTGGGCTCGACCGCAAGACGCGCAGCTGCATCACTCTCACCGCCCTCGTCGCGCTCGGGCGCCACGAGGAGCTCGCCATGCACGTCCGGGCGGCGCTCCGAAACGGGCTGACGGCCGACGAGATCAAGGAGGTGCTCCTGCAGGCGACCGTCTACTGCGGCGTGCCGGCGGGAAACTCCGCCTTCGCGATCGCCCAGCGCGTGCTCGAGGACGTCGGCGAGCCCGGCTCCGGCCACGACTCGAACGAATGAGGACTCGCGTGGGCATCGTCGGCGCCGGCCCCGCCGGGCTGACGCTCGCGCATCTCCTCCACCTGGAGGGCATCGACTCGGTCGTGCTCGAGAACCGGAGCCGCGAGTACGTCGAGGCACGCATCCGCGCGGGGGTGCTCGAGCAGCGTACGGTCGACCTGCTCGTCGGCGCCGGAGTGGGCGAGCGGCTGCTCCGAGAGGGCATCGTGCACCACGGGATCGAGCTCCAGTTCGGGGGCGAGCGCCACCGTGTCCCCCTCAGCGAGCTGACGGGGGGCAAGACGATCGTGATCTACGGCCAGACGGAGGTCGTCAAGGACCTGATCGAGGCCCGCCTCGCCACCGGGCGGCCGCTGCTGTTCGAGGTCGACGACGTTCGGCTCGAGGAGGTGACGTCGACCCGGCCCAGGCTGCGCTTCCGCCACGAGGGGAGGCCGCAGGAGCTCGAGTGCGACCTGATCGCCGGGTGCGACGGCTTCCACGGCGTCTGCAGGCCGTCAGTGCCGCCCGGCGTGCTGACCGCGTTCTCGCGCGAGTACGCCTACGGCTGGCTCGGGATCCTCGCCGCCGTCGCCCCGTCGAGCGACGAGCTGGTCTACTCGTCACACGAGCGCGGCTTCGCGCTGCTCAGCCTCCGGTCGCCGAGCCTCAGCCGCCTCTACCTGCAGGTCCGTGCGGACGAGGACGTGGCGGAGTGGCCCGACGAGCGGATCTGGGCGGAGCTCCACCTGCGCCTCGGGCTGCCGGGCTGGACGCTCACCGAGGGACCGGTCCTCGAGAAGGGCGTCACGGGCATGCGCAGCTACGTGGTCGAGCCGATGCGCCACGGCAACCTGTTCCTCGCCGGCGACGCTGCCCACATCGTCCCGCCGACGGGCGCAAAAGGGCTGAACCTGGCGATCCACGACGTCCGGGTGCTCGCGAACGCGATCGTGCGCTGGTACCGCTCGGGCGACGAATCCGCGCTGGAGCGCTACTCGGACGAGTGTCTGCGCCACGTGTGGCGCGCCGAGCACTTCTCCTGGTGGATGACCTCGATGCTCCACCTCCCGCCGGACGAGGATCCGTTCGGGCTCCGCCTGCGGCTCGCCCAGCTTCACTACGTCGCGACGTCGCGCGCGGCCGCGACGTCGCTCGCCGAGAACTACGTCGGCTTCGAGCTCTAGCTGTAGGCGGGCAGGACGTGCTCGGCCAGCTGCTCGACCTGGTCGAGGCGCGGGATCTCGGGGAACACGATCAGCTCGTCGATCGCCCCCGCATAGGCGGCGATCTCCTCGGCGATCTTCTCGGCGGGGCCGTGGTGGATCAGGTTCTCCGGCTCCGTCCAGAGCTGTCCGTAGTAGCGGATCACGTGGTGCGCCGCCTCGTCGAGCGCCCGCTTCGGGTCGTCGCCGACGGCGACGTACGCGAGCCCGGCCACGTGGACGTCGGGCTTGCCGTTCGCGGCGAAGGCATCGCGGACGCTCTGCGCGTTCTGCACCATCGCGTCGCTCCCCGCCGTGCCGAAGATGAACGAGTCCGCAACCCGCGCCGCCCGCTCGATCCCCTGCGGAGTCAGCGCGCCCGCCCAGATCGGCGGCGCCGGATCCTGCACCGGGGGCGGCCCGACGACGCCGTGGTCGTGGTCGGACTCCCGTGCGGCCCGCCAGATCTCCCGCAGCCGGCCGACCTGCTGCTCGAAGCGCTTTCCGCGGCCGGCGAAGTCGGCGTCCAGAGCGTCGAAGTCGTCCTGCCGACCCCCCTGGCCCAGGCCGAGGACGAGCCGGCCGCCCGACAGCTGGTCGACGACCGCGGCCTGCTTGGCGACGAGCACCTCGTTTCTCGGCGGCAGCTGCAGGATCGTGGTCGCCAGCCGCGAGCGCTCGGTGACCGTCGCCGCGCCCGCGAGGGTCGTCAGCGGGTCCCACGAGTCGTAGTTCGGCTTGTCGATCGTCCCCAGCGTGCTGAACCCGGCCTGGTCGGCCAGACGGGCCCAGTCGAGGAAGAGAGACCGGTCGAGTTCGTTCGCGAGCGTGTTCGGAAGACCGATGCCGAGCTTCATGCGCGTCCTTTCTGCGAGCGAGAGCCTTTAGGGGAGCGTATCGATCCCGGTCTCTCTCACCGCCCTGCCTGCTCGACGCGGCGCTTCGTTCCCCGTGCTCAGAGGGGGATCCGATCCTTGTTCGCCGACAGCCACCCGTCCAGATCCTGCACGTCCGGGTTGAGCTCGCGCGTGCGGGCGACGTCGCGCACGCCGTTCACCGCCTCCTCGAACTCGACGTAGAACTGGTAGGTGTTCGCGAGCTCGTCGGCGCCCGGGAACCCGAGCGCTCGGTACTGGTCGAACGTCAGCGGACGGTAGACGACCTCCTCGCCGAGGGCCCTGGTGAACGACTCCGCGAACTCCCGGCCGCTGAGGTGCGCGCCGGCGACGCCGACGCGCTCCCCGGCCAGGTCGGCGCCGCGCTTGAAGATCCCCAGCGTGCACTTGCCGATGTCCTCGGCGGCGATCGCGGCCATCCTGCCCTCGCCGAGCGGCAGGGTGAAGGCGAGCGTGCCGTCCTCGCCGCGCGACGGTCCCTGGCCGAAGTAGACCATGTTCTCGAAGTACCACGAGGCGAGCAGGTAGGTCGTCCGGACGCCGCTCTCCGCGAACAGCCCGTCGGCCTCGCCCTTCCCGTCGAAGTGGGGAAGCTTGTACTTCTCCTGGAGCGTCGGCATCGACGGGTCGTCGAGCGGAACGAAGGTGCGGACGTCCTCGAGGGTCGACCAGACGACGTGCTGCAACCCCGCTGCGGCCGCGGCCCGGGCCATGTTGCCCGCCTGGGCGATCTCCTTGTCGGGCGAGAAGTGCTCCCAGAAGTTCGTGACGCAGAAGGCTCCGTAGGCACCCGCGAAGGCGCTGCGCAGGCTCGCCTCGTCGTCCAGGTCCGCCGCGACGACCTCTGCCCCTCCGTCGGCGAGCGCCCTGGCCTGCTCCTTGGCCGGATCGCGCGTGATCGCGCGAACCGAGAACTCCCCGTCCTGGTCTGCCAGGATCGCGCGGGCGAGGCCGCCGCCCTGGGCTCCGGTCGCACCGACGACCGCGATCACCTTCTTGTCGCTCATCTCGTCCTCCTCGTCTCGAACGGTCTACGGGCGGGCCAGAACCTCGGTCGCGATCCGCTCCGCCCCGGGCAGGAACGCGTCTTCGAGAGGCGGGCTGTACGGAATCGGCGTGTTCGGGGTGGCGATCCGCCAGGCGTCGTCGAGGTCGCCCAGCCCGTGCTCGGTGACGAGCGCCAGCACCTCGCCCGCCCAGCCGCCAGTGAGCGGCCCTTCCTCGACGATCGCGATCCGGTTCGTCTTCTCCACCGAGCGCATCACGGTCTCGATGTCGATCGGACGCAGCGTGCGCAGGTCGATCACCTCGGCCGAGACACCCTGCTCCGCGAGCAGGTCGGCCGCGGCGAGGGAGTCGTGGACGCCCTTCATCGCGCTGACCAGCGTGACGTCCGCGCCGTCGCGGACGACGGCTGCCGATGCGAGCGGCGTCGGCTCCGCCCCGTTCACCTCCCCCTTGAGCGTGTACAGCCGCTTGTGCTCGAAGAAGATCACCGGGTTGTCGTCCCGGATCGACGCCTTCAACAGGCCCTTCGCGTCCGCCGGGTTCGAGGGTGCGACCATCTTCAGGCCGGTGATTCCGCTCAGCCACGAGACCGGCATCTGCGAGTGGATCGCCCCGAACCGCGCGCCGCCGCCGACGACCGAGCGGATCACGAGGGGCACGCTCTGCCGGCCGCCCGTCAGGAACCAGTACTTCGTCGCCTGGTTGATCAGGCTGTCCATCGACAGGGCGAGAAAGTCGCCGAACATGATCTCGAGCACCGGGCGCTTGCCCGTGACCGCGGCGCCGAACGCGGCTCCGGTCATGGCGAGCTCCGAGATCGGCGTGTCGAACACGCGGCTCGGGCCGTACTTCTCGTACAGCCCCGGCGTCGCGGCGAAGACGCCGCCGGCGATCGCGACGTCCTCGCCGAAGAAGATCACGCTCTCGTCGCGCTCGAGCTCCTCGTCCAACGCGCTCCTGATCGCCTCCCGAAACTCGACTTCCACTCCGCCTCCTCAGCCCGCGACGAGCGCCACCGGACGCTCCAGGAACGACCGCAACGTTTGCAGGAACCGCGCCGCCTCCGCGCCGTACACGACCCGGTGGTCGCACGAGAGCGACACGTCCATCACGTACCGTGCGACGATCTCGCCCTCCTCGGCGACCACGGGCCGGCGGGCGACCTCGCCGACGGCGAGGATCGCCGCCTGGGGCGGGTTGATCACCGCCTGGAAGCGGCGGACGCCGAACATGCCGAGGTTCGACACCGTGAACGTCCCCCCACGGAGCTCCTCGAGCGAGATCGACCCGTCGTCGACCTTCCCGATCAGCTCGCGGGACGCCTCGGCGATCTGAAGGACCGACCGGCGGTCGGCGTCGACGATCGTCGGGACGTACAGGGCGTCGTCGGTCGCGACGGCGATGCCGACGTTGATGTGCTCGTGCCGCACGATGCGGTCGCCCGCGTAGGACGAGTTCAGCCCCGGATGGAGCCGGAGCGCGAGCGCGGCGGCCTTGACGACCAGGTCGTTGAAGGACGGCAACGGCTCGCGGCCGAGCACCCGCAGGTCGTCGCGCAGCGTCGCAGCCGCCTCCATCTCGATCTCCGCCTCGAGGGTGAACTCGGGAATTTGCGCGCGCGACTCCGCCATCCGCTGCGCGATCGTGCGCTGGGTTGCGGTCAACGGCACCTCGGCGCCTGCCGCCGGCGGCGGCGGCGTTGCGGCGCTCCCGGATGCCCTGCGCACGTCTGCGCGCACGATCCGCCCGCCCGGCCCCGTGCCGCTGACGCCCTCGAGCGAGACGCCGAGCTCACGTGCGAGGCGGCGGGCGACGGGCGTCGCCCTGCTGCGGCCGGCCTTCGCGCCGTTGCGCGTGGTCGAGCGCCCGGGCGGGGGCAGGCTCCCCGCGCGTCCGGCCTCGGCAGAGGCCTGGCCCCGGGGCTCGGGGCGCGCGACGGACGGCGCAGCGGCCCCCTGGGCCCGCGCGCGTGCGATCACCGCGCCGAGCGCCGCGGTCTCGCCCTCCTTGACGACGATCTCGTCGAGCACGAAGGCGAGCTCGGCCTCGTAGACCATCGTCGCCTTGTCGGTCTCGATCTCGACGAGCGGCTCCCCCTTCGCGACCGGATCGCCCGGCGCCTTCAGCCAGCGTGTCACCGTCGCCTCCTCCATCTGGTCGGAGAGGCGCGGCATGGCGATGTCGACCAGCGACGCGGCGCTCATGCTCACCCCGGTCGGATCACACGGCCGCCATCTGCTCGGCGGCCCAGTCCGGAAGCAATCCGCCCTGCGAGAGGATGTGGTTCCGGGACTCGTCCAGCTTCCGGAAGACGCCGTCGAGGCCGACGTCGACGAGCTGCCCGTTCCGCTTCACCGCCCGTCCAGCCACGAACACGGAGTCGACGTTCGACGTGTCGGCGAACGTGACGATCGTCGCCGCCGGGTCGAACACGGGAGCCGTGTTGATCGCGTTCGTCTTCAACAGGACGATGTCGGCCTGCTTGCCCGGCGCGAGCGAGCCGACCTTGTCGTCGAGCGCGCACGCGCGCGCGCCTTCGATCGTCGCAAACTCGAGCACGTCGCGGTGCGTCAACGTCGGCGCGAACGCCTCGTCCGGCGTCTGCGTGAACGCGCCGATGCGCGTGTGCACGAGCGCCGTCCGCATCTGGGTGAACATCTCGCCGGGGACGCTGGAGACGACGTCGACGCTGAGCGACGGCCGAACGCCGCGATCGACCAGCCTGCCGGTCGGAGGCGGGCCGTGGCCCATCAGCATCTCGACGTACGGCGCGACGGACGCGGTCCCGCCGGTCTCGGCGATCAGGTCGAGCTCCTCGTCGGTCGAGTCCGTGCAGTGGATGTACGTCGTGTCCGGGCCGAGCAGCCCGAGGTCGTGCAGGTTCTTGACGTGGTGGACGTGGACGTTGGTCAGGCGCATGCCCACGTGCACGCTGATGCGGATTCCGAGGTCGCGAGCGAGCTCCCAGTCGTGCCGGGCGACGTCGAAGCTCGAGTTGCCGGGCGCCCGGGCGGCGAGCGCGAGCGTGACGAGCTGGTCGTCGGATGCGAAGTAGGTGTCCCGGATGCGCCGGATGTCCTCCGGGTGGTCGAGCTCGCTGAACGCCCACCACTCGCTTCCGGTCGGCACCCCGTGGGCGTAGATCGCGCGGATGCCGGCGTCCCTCAGGCCCTGCACGGCCGCGTCGGAATGGTCCGGCGTGTTGTTGATGTGCGACCAGTCGAGCAAGGTCGTCACGCCGCCGTTCAGCGCCTCGAGCGCGCCGGCGTAGTTGCCGATGTGGACGTCCTGCGGCCGGTAGTGGCCGCCGACGCTCCCGAGCATGACCGCGAAGTAGTTGTCGAGGGTGCAGCACGGGAGGATGCCGCGGACCGGCGTCTGCCAGGTGTGCCGGTGCGTGTCGATGAAGCCCGGCATGACGATCATCCCCGTGGCGTCGACCTGCTCTGCGTCGGACACGCCGAGGTCACGACCGATGTCGACGATCGTGCCGTCCTCGATCAGCACGTCGGCCCCTGCCACGTCGCCCACCTCCGGGTCGATCGAGACGACGAAGCCGTTGCGAATGAGCAGCCGCTGTGAACTCATGCCCCGTTCCTCCTTGGCTGGCCGGATACGGTCGGGTCGCAAGACGGCGAACGCGGCGGGCTGCGGGCGTTCGCTCGGGCTGGCGCCTGTACAGCGAGCATAAACACCTTTGTCGCGGCGCGTCAATGCGGCTGAAACGCCTATCCAAGCGTTGTTGCCTGGCGCACGACGGGTGCGCGGCCGTCGTTGCTTCAGCTGCGGCAGACGGCGCGTTCGACAGCAGTTGACACTCGTCGCCCTAGCTGCTCAGAATGGCGCTCTGGGTGCGGCTACCCCCCACGTCGCTTCGCCCCGCAACCGACGGCCCGTGATCGCCTCCGGCAGGTCGTCCGTCGCCGCTGCGGTCGTCGCAGCCCGTTTCCTGCCGGTGTGGCTCGCCACGGGCGTGCTGGTGATCGTTGCCGCGATCATCGCCCCCGCGACCCTCCAGCACACCTCGTGGGCCTTCGTCCTGCCCTACATGACGATCCTCGCCGTGGCCGCCGTCGGCCAGATGCTCGTGATCATGCAGGCCGGCATCGACCTGTCGACGCCGGCCGTGATCTCGTTCGGCGGCAACCTGCTCGTCGGCGTCAGCGTCGGACGCGACGGCCGGCTGGCGCTCGGGCTTCTCGCCTGCCTCGGGCTCGCGGCCGGGGTCGGGCTGCTGAACGGGCTCCTCGTCGGAATCGTCGGGCTGAACCCCCTGATCGTCACGCTGGCGGTCGGCCAGGTCGTGTTCGCCTGGAACCTGAGGTACGCACGCGAGGTCACGAACTCGACCGCTGTTCCGAACGCGCTCTCCTCGTGGGCGGGGGAGAAGCCGCTCGGAGTCAGCTCCGTGTTCTGGATGGGCGCCGGGCTGACGCTGGCGGTGGCCCTGCTCCTGCGCTACACCGCGGCGGGTCGTCGCTTTCAGGCGGTGGGGGCGAACCCGAGAGCGGCATGGATGGCCGGCCTCCGCATCAGGATGCACGTCGTCTTCGCGTACACGGCGGCCGGCATCCTCTACGGCAGCGCGGCGATCCTGCTCGCCGGCATCCGCATCAACGTCGACCCCGGCTTCGGCGCCGCCTACCTGCTGTCGCCGATCGCCGCCGTCGTCATCGCGGGCGCCTCGCTCGCGGGTGGGCTGGCGAGCTCGACCTCCACGTGGGTGGCAGCGCTGGCGCTCACCTTCTTGACGCAGATGCTCCTGATCCTGGGCCTCCGGCCCGGAATGCAGTACATCGTCTTCGGCGCGGCGATCATCGTCGGGATGCTGATCTCCGGCGATCGAATCGCCTCGCTGCTCGGGCGCATCCTGAGGCCGGTCGAGGCGCGGTCGAGCACCAAACCGAGCATGGACGCAAACACGAGCTGAGGCTCGCGAAAGGAGGCACGATGCACGGAGGGAAGAGGTCGTCGACCCGCGGGAGACGCCGGTTCGCGGTGCTGCTGGCGGTCGCGGTGGGCGTGGGAGCGCTCGCGATTGCGTCGCCCGGGTCCGGCGCGGGGCCGGTCGTGGTCGGCACGGGCGGCGGGTTCGGCGAGGTCTACCAGGCGAAGGCGAGCACGCTGAAGCACACGCTCTTCGACGCCAGCCTGCTGCCGAAGAACCCGACGTCGCGCAAGATCGCGCTCGCCGCCCTCGGGCGCGCCGAGAAGAAGGTCAACTACGCACTGGCGCTCAAGTGCTGGAAGAACAACGTCTGCAACACCGGCACGGGCGGCAAGCTGACGGTCGCGTACATCGAGCAGTTCGGCGAGAACGTCTTCCGCCAGATGTCGCACATGGAGTTCATCCTCCAGGCGCTCACCTACCCGCAGGTCGGCAGGATCATCTACAAGAGCGCCCACTCCGACCTGAACCAGGGCATCGCGGACTTCAAGGCGGCGATCGCGCAGAAGGTCAGCCTGATCGTCACCTATCCCGACTTCGGCGACGCGATGCTGCCGGTGATGAAGGAGGCGACCGACGCCGGCATCCCGGTCGCGACGTATGCGTGGGGCTACGTCACCGGGCCGGGCAAGAACTACCTGACCGTCGTCGGCGAGTACACCTGCAACCTCGGCAGGGCGTTCGCCGCGGCGATGAACAAGCAGGTCGGCTCCGGCGACATCGCCTTCCTCGGCGGCTTCCCGGGCAACCCGCTCTCGCTCGGCTGGCAGAACTGCGAGAAGCCGCTGCTCAACCCCAACATCCACCTCGTCGCGAACGAGCCGACGAATTGGGATCCGTCGAAGGTCCAGTCGGTCGTCGCCGGCATCCTGGCGGCGCATCCGAACATCAAGGGCTGGAGCTACGAGTACGGCGGCGGCATGGCGCTCGGCGCCGTCGCGGCGTACAAGGCCGCCGGCAAGCCGTTCAACCCGGTGCTGACGCTGCGGACGGACGACGTCCGGATGGGATGCCTGTACAACCAGCTGAAGAAGACCAATCCCGGCCTGAAGATGTACTACTACACCTCGGGCAACACGCAGATCCGGGTCGCGTTCACGGCGGCGATGATGAAGCTCAAGGGCGCGAAGATCCCGCCCACGATCGTGTTCCCGATCCAGCTGCAGGACCAGGACAAGCGCGACTCGTGCGTCAAGGGCTACCCGCAGGATGCCTCGGCGACGTCCCTGATCCCGCTGTCCCTGCTGCACCAGATGTATCCGTCGTGACGCTCGCTTCGCTCGCTGTCGCGGGGGGAACAACTCGTTCCCCCCGCGACCTCGTGGGGGAGCCACTGGTTCCCCCACGAGCCTCCTCGGCAGCACGGCGCTCTCGGCAGGCGGCCGTGTGCCGTGCCCGCCAGGTCGGTCGCGGCGGCGAGCACCGGCAAGCCTGACCATGAGCACCGTGCTGTCGATGCGGGGCGTCTCGAAGGCGTTCGGAGCCGTACAGGCGCTCCGGGAGGTCAGCGTCGACTGCCTCGCGGGCGAGGTGCACGCCCTGGTCGGCGAGAACGGGTCGGGGAAGTCGACGCTGCTGGGGATCGCGAGCGGGTTCGTGCACCCGGACGCCGGGACGGTCGAGATCGGCGGCCGGCTGCGACGGCGCGGGTCTCCCGCCGAGGCACGAAAGCTGGGTCTCGGCATCGCGTATCAGACCTACTCGCACGTCCTCGACCTGTCGGTTGCGGAGAACCTGTTCCTCGCCGCGCCCGAAGGCGACCGCCCGGCGCGTCGGTCGATGGCGGCGTGGGCGGCGGCGAAGCTCGGCGAGCACGACCTCGACCTCCCGGCGGCCGCGCCCACCCGGACGCTGTCGCTCGCCCAGCGGCAGCTGCTCGAGGTCGTGAAGGCGCTGCTCGCCCGGCCGCGCGTGCTCCTGCTCGACGAGCCGACCACCGCCCTCGGGCCGCAGGACGTCGAGCGGCTCCACGCGCTCGTGCTCGAGCAGAGCCGGGCCGGCGTCGGCGTCGTCTACGTCAGCCACCGGCTGCCCGAGGTGCTGGGCATCGCCGACCGCGTCACGGTGCTGCGCGACGGCGTCGGCCAGGGGACGTTCGACGCCTCGTCGATGACGGAGGAGCGCCTCGTCGCCCTGATGATCGGGCGGCCGCTCCAGCTCGCCTTTCCGGAGCGGAAGGACGCCGCCGCCGGTCGCGAGGTGCTGCTCGCCGTCACCGGCCTGCGCGGCGACCGGTTCGGGCCGGTCGACCTCGAGGTCGCGAAGGGCGAGATCGTCGGCATCGCCGGCGCCGAGGGAAACGGGCAGGTCCAGTTCCTGCGCGGGCTCGCCGGTGTCGAGCGCACGGCCGGCACCGCGCTCTGCGACGGCGTCCCGCTCGACTCGCGGTCGCCGCTCGGACCGCTCCGGGCGGGAGTGCTGCTGCTCAGCGGCGACCGCGCCGGCGAATCGCTGTTTCCCGTCCTCAGCGTCCGGAGCAACACCACGATCCAGGTGTTGCGCCGGATCGGCCGCTTCGGGCTGATCGACCGCCGGCGAGAGCGGCGTGCGGTCGACGAGCTCGTGCGCCGGCTCGGCATCCGGCTGGCGTCCGTCGAGCAGCCGGTGCAGTCCCTGTCGGGCGGGAACCAGCAGAAGGTCTCGCTGACACGACCGTTCCTGCGCGGCGAGGTCAAGGTCATCCTGGCCGAGGAGCCCACGCAGGGCGTCGACGTCGCCGCGCGCTTCGACATCTACGAAGCCCTGCGCGCGAAGGCGGACGAAGGGGTCGCGATCGTCGTCAAGTCGAGCGACCCGCTCGAGCTCGCCGGGCTCTGCGACCGCGTCGTCGTCATGTCGCGCGGCACCATCGTCGCCGAGATCCCGCGTGAGGAGCTCGGCGAGCGCAGGATCGTCGAGGCGATCGTCGGCTCCCGAGCCGTCCCGGCGGGGCGCTCCGGCGAGGGCGAGGTGCTGACGAAATGAAGGTGCGGGCGTGGAAGGTGCGCGGGTGGATGCCGTTTGCGCTGCTGACGACGCTGATCCTCGCGCTCGGCGCCTACACCGCCGTCCGCCAGGACGCCTTCCTGACCAGCTACAACCTGCGGAACCTCCTGCTGATGACCATGCCGCTCGCGCTCGTCTCGCTCGGGCAGACGAGCGCTCTGCTCGTCGGCGGCTTCGACGTGTCGGTCAGCGCGCTGATGACGCTGTGCGTCGTGGTCGCCTCGTACACGATGACGCCCACGACGTCGCAGCTGGGCCTCGTCCCCGGCGCGCTCGCGCTCGTCGGAATCGGCCTGGCGACCGGGGTCTTCAACGCCGTCCTGATCCGTGTCCTCCGCCTGCCGTCGATCATCGCCACGCTCGCCACCTTCAGCATCCTCGAAGGCGCCGCCCTGCTCCTGCGCGACCATCCGGAAGGGTCGATCTCGAGCGACGCGATCGACTCCCTGACGACCAGCGTCGGCTTCGTGCCTCTGGCCTTCATCGGCGTCGTCGTCCTGGCGGTCCTGGCCGACCTCTGGCTGTACCGGACGCGGACCGGCCTTGCCGTCCGGGCCGTGGGGCTCGACGAGACCGCATCGCGCCGCCTGGGGATGGCGACCGACCGCACCGTGATCCTCGCCTTCGTCCTCTGCTCGGTGACGGCGTCGATCGCCGGCTTCTATCTCGCGACCCAGGTGCAGATCGGCTCGCCGATCATCGGCAACCAGGCGCTCGAGAGCATCGCCGCAGCGGTGCTCGGCGGCGCCAGCCTGGCGGGCGGGAAGGGGTCGTTCGTCGGCACGCTGCTGGCCGCGTTCTTCCTCTCGCTGATCGACAACGTGTTGCCGCTCTTCCAGCAGCCGACCGAGTACGCAGAGATGACGATCGGCGTGCTGATCCTCCTGGCGCTCGTCCTGTACCAGGCGCCGGTGCTGATCGCCCGCCTCCGCACTGCCTGGGAGCACGTCGGCCGCGCGCGGGAGGCCAGGGGCGAGTCGTCGCCCGCGTAGGGCCGGCGCTGCGCTAGTCGCCGAAGCGAGGGAAGCCGGACGTGCGGGCGTCGTCCTGCTTCGACTGACCGGACGCGTGGTGATGGCGGCCGAGCACGATCCAGATCGCGGTCGCGACCTCGTCGCCGTCGTTGTGGAGGCGGTGGGGGGTGCTCGAGTCGAAGGCGATCGAGTCTCCCGGTCCGAGGACGTAGTCCTCGAAGCCGACCGTGACGCCGAGCTTGCCGCTGAGGACGACGCCGAACTCGCGGCCGTTGTGGCGCATCAGGCCGCCGTCCGGGCTCGACGAGCCGCCCGCCTCGTACGTCGCGTAGATGAAGTCGACGTCCCGGTCGTTCCACGTCGTCAGCCGCTCCCAGCGGACGCCCGACCCGAGGTCGATCGCCTGCCGGCCCTCGGCGCGCTGCACGCGCCCGATGCCGGCCAGGACCGCTGTGTCGTGTGGCTGCACGCTCGGCGCCGCGGCCGGATCCGGCGACGGCTCGCTCGAGCGCCCCTCGGCCTCGTCGCCGGCCGGCGTGAAGAGCTCGTCGAGCGACACCCCCAGCTCGCTGACGATCGCGTACAGCGTGCGCACGGAGGGCTGCGTCTTTCCCGTCTCGATCTGCGAGACGAGGCTCGGCGAGACGTCGAGGCGGCGCGCCAGCTCTCGCAGGGTCAGTCCGCGGCGGTCGCGCTCCTGGCGCAGGCGCGCGCCGAGCTCCCCCTCGTCGGGTGCGCCCTGCTCGGCTCGGACGGGCTCGCTGCTCGGATGCCGCGCCATCGGTCGTGGAGGAGCATACGCCGCCCGCTCGGGATTCTCGGTCACTGCTTGAACTCCGAGAGGGTGTCCGGCGCCGGGAACGGCGCAGCCAGAGCGCGCTGCTCGACCTCGGCCAGCTCCTGCTCGACCTCCTCGGCCACCCGCCGGAGCTGATCGGGGCTCGCACCGTGCTTGGCCGTCAAGCGGCTCTCGGCGACGAGCAGCGGGTCGCGGAGCTTCCACTCGTCCAGCTCGCCCTCGGGCCGGTACTTGCCCGGGTCGCTGCGCGAGTGGCCGACGAAGCGATACGTGCGGGCCTCGACGAGCATGGGGCCGCCCCCGCCCCGTACGCGCGCGAGAGCGTCCTCGGCGGCGGCCCGGACCGCCCAGACGTCCATGCCGTCGACCGCAGCGGTCGCGATCTCCATCGCCTCCGCCCGCGCGAGGATCCTTCCGGCGGTGACGGCGCCGGTGGGCGTGTACTCGCCGTAGCCGTTGTTCTCGCAGACGTAGAGGGCGGGCAGGCCGAGCACCTTCGCGAAGTTGAGGCACTCGAAGAAGTACGCCTGGTTCGTCGCGCCGTCGCCGAAGAACGCGACCGCGACGTTCCCCGAGCTCTTGAGCGCGAGCGCCGCCCCGGTTGCGGCGGCGATGCTGCCGCCGACGATTCCGAAGCAGCCGATCACGCCGTGGTCGAGGTCGACCATGTTCATCGATCCCGCCCGGCCACCGTTCACGCCCGTGGTCCTGCCGAGCAGCTCCGCCAGCAGCGCCTCGGGCGCCAGCCCGCGAGCGAGCAGATGGCCGTGGCCGCGGTAGGTGCAGGCGATGCGGTCGTCCTCGCCGAGCGCGCTCGCCATCCCGACGGACACGGCCTCCTGCCCGGAGCAGAGGTGCGTCGTGCCGTACACCTCTCCGCGCAGGAAGAGCGACTGCACGAGCTCCTCGAACCGGCGGATCAGGAGCATCCTCCGGTAGAGGTCGACCGCCGGATCGCGTCCTGCGGACGGGATCCGGCTAGCGGCGGTCGTTTGCTCGGACGTCTCCATGCCTGTCTGGCCGTTTGCGCGGCAAACGGCTAGCGGACGGTCAGGGTCGGCTCCGGCTGCGGCGTGTCGTGGCTCTCCGGAACCAGGCGCCCGTCGACCAGGTCGACGCCCCGGACGTACGTCTTGCCGGTGACGAGCAGCTCCTCGGCCGGGAACCGGGTGAGGATCTGCGGACCGGTCGGCGTGACGACGACCTCCTCCTCGATCCGCGCCGCCGAGCGTCCGTCCGAGGCCGGGCAGTAGGTCTCGAGCGCGAACACCATCCCGACCTCGAGCTCGACCGGAGCGTCGAAGGAGTGCAGCCTGGAGATCATCGGGAACTCGTAGAGACCGACGCCGAGGCCGTGCCCGAACTGGAGGCCGAACGCCGCCCGCTCGTCCGCGAGCCCGATCTCCTTGGCCTCGGGCCAGACGGCTGCGACCTGGTCGGTCGTCGCGCCGGGGCGAACCTGCTCGATCGCGTTGTCGAGCCACTCGCGGCAGCGCCGGTAGGCGTCCAGCTGCGAGGGCGTCGCGTAGCCGACGTTGAACGTGCGGTAGTAGCACGTCCGGTAGCCGTTGAAGGCGTGGATGATGTCGAAGAACGCCTGGTCGCCCGGCCTGAGCAGGCGGTCGGCGAACGTGTGCGGGTGCGGGTTGCAGCGGTCGCCGGAGATCGCGTTGATCGCCTCGACGTGCTCGGAGCCGAGGTCGAACAGCGTCTTCATCGCCTGCCCGACCACCTGGTTCTCGGTGATCCCCGGCCTGAGCGTCCGGTAGATCTCGTCGTAGACGGCGTCGACGATCGCCGCGGCATGGTCGAGCAGCGCCAGCTCGTCCTCCGACTTGATCTTCCGCGCCTCGAGCATCACCGGCTGCGAGTCGACCGTGTTCAGCCCGGCGCGGCAGAGCGCGAGCTGCGTCGTCATGTCCGGGACGTCGAGGCCGAGCGGCTCCTGGTCGAGCCCGCGCTCGCGGAGCTCCTCCTTGATCAGCCGGGCGAGGTCGTCGGGGATCCCGGTCTCGTCGGGCATCGCGCCGCGCATCGGCGGCACCCACGCCCGCCAGTTCTCCTCCGGCAGCCACGGGCAGTAGAGCTTGTGGTGCCGGGCGGCCGACCCGAAGTCCCAGAGGATCGGATCGTCGCCGCGCGGCAGCAGCGCGAAGCGGATGTTCTTGTCGCGCTCCCACGTCCCGATCGCCGTGCTGGTGACGTAGCGGATGTTGTTCGGGTCGAAGAGCAGCAGGGCGCCGAGGTCGGACGCCTCGAGGGCCGCCTTCGCCCGGGCCAGACGGTGAGATCGAAGCCGATTGAAGTCGACCCGCTGCTCCCAGTCGACTGCCATCGTCGCACCGCGCGACGCAATGTTCACTGAGTGCCTCCGGTGGTCGTGGCTGTTAAGCGATTCTGCACATCGGCTCCATCGGCGTCAACCTGCCCGGAACGGTAGCGTGCGGGCCGCGATGCGAGTCGGTGTGGTCGGCCTCGGGTTGATGGGCAAGCCGATAGCGCGGCGCCTGATCGGCGCCGGGCACGAGGTGACCGTCTACAACCGCACCGCGAGGCGTGCGGACGAGCTCGTCCGGGAAGGCGCGAGGCGCGCGAGCTCCCCGGCGGAGGTCTGGGGCTCCGCCGATGCGTGCGTCACGATGGTCGCCGACGACGAGGCGCTGGCGGCGGTGGTGCTCGGCGACGGCGGCCTCCTGGCGTCACCGCCCCCGGAGCGGACGCTGATCGACATGAGCACCGTCTCGGTCGAGATCTCCGAGCGCATCGCGCAGGCGGCCGACCAGGCCGGCGTCGCCTACCTTCGCGCGCCGGTCAGCGGGAACCCGACCGTGGTCGAAGCGGGGAGCCTGACGATCGTCGTCTCGGGCGACGAACGCACGTTCCGCGACCTCGAGCCGGTGCTGCGGGACATCGGGCCGACCGTCTTCTACCTCGGGCCGGGCGAGCAGGCCCGCGTCCTCAAGCTGGCGCTGAACCTGATGATCGCGGGCACGGCCGAGGTGATGGCCGAGGCGATCGCCCTCGGCGAGGCGGGCGGCCTCGACCGGGCGGTGATGCTCGAGGTGATGGGCCAGAGCGCGGTCGGCTCGCCGTTCGTCAAGTACAAGACGGCGTCGCTGCTCGCGAACGACTTCCAGGCGACCTTCACCGCTGCGATGATGCACAAGGACCTGGAGCTCGCCCTGGCCGCCGGCAGGGCAACCGGTGTCCCCCTGCCGCTGACGGATGCGCTGCGCGGGCTGTTCGCCGACTGCATCGAGCAGGGGCTCGGCGAGCTCGACCTGATGGTGCTGCTGCCCAGGCTCGAGCGCCAGGCCGGGCGTCCCAGCTCGCTGCGAGACGGGCGGTGATCACACGGTCCGGTTCCTGGACGCGGTCTCGGCGGCGATCGGCTCGTTCCACCCGGAGCGGGTCCTGCGACGCGGGGAATCCGGAGGTCTCGGACAGGTCTTGCGTTCGCGCACGGGCTCTGCAGGTCACACCTCGGTCGTGCGGTGTTGCTGATCGCCGAGCCGATGTCATAGGCTCCGCGTCGCTCGTGTTCGCTTGACCTCAACGCCGTGGACGTTCTCTTGGCTCGGATGTCGTTGCGGATGAACGCCGGAGCCGGGCGTTGCCCGGCGGGAGGCGCGCTGCGCTAAACCAGTCGACGCGGAGAAGGAGGGGCCCGTCGGAACCTGGGCTCCTCACGCCAAAGGAGGAAGCACATGCCGAAGAAGATCGTGGACACCATCCTCCCGACCACGATGGTCGGGTCGTACCCGCGGCCGCACTGGTACACGCAGCAGCTGCTCGGACGCGACGTTCGCGTCGCCTTCAAGGAGGTCCGGCACGAGGAGGCCTACCAGGACGCGACCCAGGTGGTGATCCGCGACCAGGAGGAGGCCGGCCTCGACATCGTCACCGACGGCCAGATGTCGTACGACGACTACGTCGGAGTGATCGGCTCGTTCTGCTGGTACATGTACGAGCGCATCGGCGGCTTCGAACCGGCCCGCGAGCCGCACCCGGCCGAGGGCGACCGCAGCGACAAGACGCTGGAGCTCCTCCACGACTGGGGCGGCGTGATCAACAGCGGCCCGGTCACGCACGGCCCGATCCGCCTCGTCGACCTGTACCAGATCGCCAAGCAGTACACGGACAGGCCGATCAAGGTCTCGGTCGGCGCGGGGCCGGTGAACCTCGCCTGGCACGTCTACTTCGAGCACTACAAGGACGCGAAGGAGCTCTGCTACGCGCTCGCGCCGATCTTCAACGCGGAGATGAAGGCGCTGGTCGAGGCCGGGGCGACCTACCTCCAGCTCGAGGACCTCGGCGCCTGGCTACCGCTCTTCACCGGCGACGACGCCGATTTCGACTGGATCAAGGACGTGATCGGCAAGTGCTGCGAGGGCGTCGACGCGAAGATCGGCTGGCACTTCTGCTTCGGCAACGCCTGGGGGAACGACATCCTCAGCTCGAACTTCCCCGAGGGCTACCAGACGGTCCTCCCCCACTTCTGGGACACGCCGGGGATCGACCAGTTCGTCCTCGACTACGCGAACCGGAACATGGCCGGGATCGAGTTCCTGAAGAACCTGCCGGAGGACAAGGAGGTCCAGGTCGGCGTGCTCGACATCCGCTCGATGATGATCGAGTCGCCGCAGCAGGTCGCCGAGCGCGCCCGCAAGGTGCTCGAGCACGTCCCCGCCGACCGCGTCACGCTCTCGACCGACTGCGGGATGAAGCCGCTGCCGCGCACGGTCGCGAAGATGAAGCTGAAGGCGCTCGTCGAGGGCGCGAAGATCGTCCGGGCCGAGGTCTCGTAGCCGTTACGCGACCCGCACCGCGTAGGTCGCGGACCGCAGCGCCTTCGACGAGGCGTCGCCGCGCGTGAGCGCGTAGACGATCGTCGCCCGCCCGCGTCCGACCGCGCGGTAGACGACCACGACGGCGTCGCCGACGTCCGCCTCCGACACCTGCCTGGCGACGGACGCCCGGACCGGTCGCGCGAGCCGCCAGACGAGGCCGCTCGACGCAGGCCGACGCGGCAGGGCGATCGCGACGAGCGAGCCCCTGCGGGCGGTCACGGTCGTCACCGGCCCCTTCGGAAGCGGGCCGATCGGGGTCGAGTCGGCGGCAGCCGTGGTGACGGGTCCCAGGGCGGCCGCGGCCACCAGCGCGGAGAGCACGACGAGTCGCACCGAACCTCCTTCGAGTCGGAGACGACGACACCGTACGTGCCGCCGCCTCGGCGCGGGGCCTACGCGCCGTTCCGCATCGACCGCGGCCAGATCCCCTGCTTGCCGGGCGAGAGGATCCCGTTCGGATCGACGGCATCCTTGATCGTCTCGGCGAAGCGCCGATAGGCATGGTCGTTGAAGGAGTACTGCTCGGCGGCCAGGTCCATGAAGTCGAGGTGCGCCCGGTACTCGCCGAAGCCATACGTCGCCGCCTCGCGGACGAGCAGCTTCGCCGTGTCGTACGCCCGCTTCGTCTGCGCCTCGTCCTTGGTGTCGAAGATGACCATCGTGACGTGGATGAAGCTGCGGGCGTTCGTCGGGATCAGAACGGCCGCGTAGTCGAGTCTCGCTTCCCGCTCGACCAGCCCGCGGATGACGTCCCTCATCTCCACCGCGTCCCTGCCGGTCAGCCGCCCGACCGGCGAGAAGCCGATGTGGCCGCCCTCCTCGCCCCCGTACCACCCCGTCATCTGGTCGATGTCGAGGTTGGGGACGCCCGCCTGGACCCGGTCGAACGGGTGCTGGAGCCCGTCCATCGCTTCCGGCGCGTGCTTCTCGCCCCGGACCTCGACTCCCGGAATACGCTCGAACGCCGCCTTGACCTTCGCGAAGCGGTGGTCGACGACGGCCTCGTCCCCGTAGAGGGCGAACCGCATCGTCCAGCGGCCGATCCCGAGCTCGCGGGCCATGCGGTCGATCGCCTGGTCGGGCATCGGGTCGTCGCCCTGGTACCACGGTGCCCGGCTCGAGAGGATCGACGCCATCGCGACCGCGTTCCAGAGCTGGGGCACGTTCTCGATCGTCCGGTCGAGCATCAACGTGCGCAGGGTGTCGACGATCGGCCCGAGGTCGTCGTCCTTGCCGGCGCGCAGCGACAGCGGCATGTAGCACTCCGGCCAGGGCGTCAGCCAGACGCCGAGCCTGGTGACGACCCCGAAGTTCGACTGCATGAACAGCTGGTCGAGCGTCGGCCCGAGCCCGCGCTTGTACACGTGCCAGGCCCTGTTGCCGGGCATCGCGCCCATGCCGGTCCGCAGCACGTCGCCGTTCGCGAGCACGACCTCCATCCCGCAGTACGCGGCCATGTCCTGGGCGGCAGGCAGGTACGTGACGCCGTTCTCGAGGAAGTTGCCGACGACGCTGCCCCGGCCGAGGTCGGGGATCGAGACCATCAGCCGGTGCCCGCCTGCCCGGAGCGCGTCGTACAGGTCGAACCAGCGGACGCCGGGCTCGACGACCGCGTAGGCGCAGTCCTCGTCGATCTCGAGCACCCGGTTCATCCGCCTGAGGCTCAGGATCACCGAGCCGCGCAGGCGCGGCGCCGGCCCGCCGTACCCGTTGTTCCGGCCCTGCCCGTGGACCCAGAGCGGGATCCGGAGCCGGTTGGCGATCCGGACGACCTCCTGGACCTCCTCGACCGACTGCGGCATGACGACGGCCGAGCCCGTGTACTCGTCCCAGGTCGCGAACGCGAACGGGTCGCGGAACTCGGCGAGCTCCTCGGCCGACGACAGGACGTGCTCGGCGCCGACGGCCGCAGCGAATTGCTCGCGCGCCGCGGCGAAGGCCTCATCGGTGACTCCGGGCGGCAGCAGAACCGGTGCGTCCGATCGCGCGCTCGTGCCGCGCATCGGAACAGCTTTGCCGCCGGAGGTCAAGGGACCTGAGAAGCCGCTCCCGTCGGCTCGGGCACGCCCGCTCGCAGCCGGGAACCGATCCTTGGCCGGGAACAGGGCCTGGTGACGCGAAGGGGTTGCGCGACCTGCTAGAAGCTCGGCTTCGCGGCCATGTCGATCACGATCAGCATGAGCAGCGCCGTGTCGAACCTGAAGATCGTGAACAGCCGCTTGACGCGCCGGCCGACCTCCGGCGAGTCCGGCCCGTGCTCCTGGGCGGCCCTGTCGATCCGGCCCAGCTCGGGCCCGACGAAGCCGATGCCGATCGCCATCGCCAGCGACCAGCCGACGACGCCGAAGATGATCCAGAACTGGCCCCAGTCGTACCCCGCCTTCTCGATCAGCGCCACGCCGAAGCCGAAGACGAAGAACAGCGCGGGCGTGTAGACGCGCGTGCCGATCCAGGTGCCCATCCGCCCCAGCGCCGCGAGCGTCGGCCCGTCCCGCTTCGACTCGAAGACGATCCCGAGCGTGGTCAGCGTGATGTCCCCGCCGACCCAGACGGTCACGGCCAGGATGTGCATCGCCAGGTAGATCTGGTACGACACCGGCGCGTACCAGAGGAAGACGATCGCGCCCGCGAGGAGCAGGGCCCCGGCGACGAGCGTGTCGGTGCCGATCGGCGCGAAGGGCTTCGGGGCCTCGACGGCGGTGTCCGTCACAGCGCGGATTCATACGCGAATGCGCGCCGTCGATCAACCCCGGCTGAACGGCAGTGCGCCGTCGTTGAACGCTCGCGCCCCGTGTGGTATCTGAGGCCGCACAGCGACGAGAGGAGCAGGCGTGTCCAAGGCACTGGTCGGCAGGGCGCTCGCGATCGCGGGGATCGTCTCCGGGCTGCTGGCGCTCGGGATCCCGTTCGCGGAGGGTGCGAGATACGTGGACGACGGCACGACCCTGGCCTTCCTGCTCGTCCTCCTCAGCCTGGCGAGCTGGATGCCGGCGGAGATCGGACGCGATCTCTTCGGCGCCGCCGCCGGCGCGGCCGCGTTCGGGCTTTTCCTGTTCTTTCCCGCCACCGCGGCGTTCGACAGCCTCGGCTACCTCCATTCCGGCGCATGGCTGGGCCTTTGCACCCTGCTCGTCCCGATCGGCGCCTTCGTCTCCTCCGGGCGCGGACTCTCGCTGTCGTCGCCACGCCGCGCGCCGCACGTCCCCGGCCTGCTCGTCGCCCTGGCGGGAATCGTGCTCGTCGTCGCGGGCATCTGGCCGGACGCAGACAGCGGCGGCGACAGCTTCTGGAGCTTCGCGTCGTCGGGACACGCCGTCGGGATCCTGCTGCTGCTGCTGGCCGCGCTGAACGTCGTGCTGCTGTTCGGTCCCGCCGTTCGGCCCATGCCTGCGCTCGGCGACCTCGACCTCGTCGTCGCGGCGGCGACGTTCGGGTTCGTCGAGGCGGGGCTGATCACCACGGCGTTCGAGGAGTTCGGGTCGCTCGGAGCCGGCGCCTGGCTCGAGGCCTGCGCCGGTTTCCTCCTGCTCGCCGGCGTGCTGTGGCTCCGCCGCCCCGACGTCGAGCCTGCCGAGACCGCCGCGTCGACGCCGTCGCCGGCTCACTAGCCCGGTAGCGCATTGGCCGCACGCGCAGACGACGTTCCGGTTCTGATCGTCGGCGGCAGCCTGGTCGGGTTGTCGACCGCCGTGTTCCTCGGCGCCCGCGGGGTGCCGTCGCTCGTCGTCGAGCGGCACCGGGGCACGGCGATCCACCCTCGCGCCGCGCTCGTCAGCCAGCGGACGATGGAGACGTTTCGCGCCGTCGGCCTCGAGGAGCAGGTCGAGGACGCGGCGGCGCGCGAGTTCGTCCAGAACGGCGCGATCGTCTCGGTCGAGAGCCTCGGCGGCAAGGAGCTGGACTGGTACTTCCGGACGATCAACGAGGGGGTCGAGGAGCTCAGCCCGTGCCACCGGGTGTTCGTGACGCAGATCGGGCTCGAGCCGATCCTGCTCGAGCGGGCGGCCGAGCTCGGCGCGACGGTGCAGTACGCGTCCGAAGCGGTGTCGCTCGAGCAGGACGACGGCGGCGTCACCGCGACGATCCGCCCGCGCGACGGCGGCCCCGAGCGCACCGTTCGCGCCGCCTACGTCGTCGCCGCCGACGGCGCCCACAGCCCGACCCGGGAGCTGCTCGGGATCTCGATGCAGGGCCACGGGACCTTCTCGGACAGCATCACGATCTACTTCCGCGCCGACGTCCGCGAGCTGATCGGCGACCGGAACCTGAGCGTGATCTACGTCTTCAACCCGAGGCTCGTCGGGTTCTTCCGCTTCTCGATCGACGGGCAGGCCGGCTTCCTCGTCGTGAACGCGACGATCGACGAGCACGGGAACCGGTCGACCGCGATCGGCGAGGACATGAGCGAGGAGACGTGCATCGGCTACGTCCGGACGGCGCTCGGCGCGCCCGACCTGCCGGTGGCGATCGAGAACGTCCAGCGCTGGTCCGCGTCCGCCGACTACGCCGAGCGGCTCGTCGACGGACGGATCCTGCTCGCCGGCGACGCGGCGCACGTGATGCCGCCGACCGGAGGGTTCGGCGGCAACACCGGCGTCCAGGACGCGTACGACCTCGCCTGGAAGCTCGCCCACGTCCTCGACGGGCGCGCCTCGCCGGGCCTGCTCGAGACCTACGACGTCGAGCGTCGGCCCGTCGGCTCGTTCACGGTCGAGCAGGCCTACACGAGGTACGTGCTCCGCCTCGATCCCGGGCTCGGCAAGGAGAACCTGATGCCGATCGTCGACGAGGCGACGGTCGAGCTCGGCTACCGCTACCGGTCGCCGGCGATCCAGGGCGACGGCGACGACCCGCCCTGGGAGGACCCGCGGGAGCCGACGGCGCGGCCGGGAACGCGTGCCCCGCACCTGCCGATCGAGCGGGAGAGCCGCGGGATCTCGACTCTCGACCTCTTCGGCGACGGCTTCGTCCTGCTCGCCGGCAGCGACGGTGCGTCCTGGTGCGAAGCTGCGCGGACGGCGCATGCGCCCCTCGCCGCCTTCCGCTTCGGAAGCGACTTCGCCGACGCGTCCGGCCGCTTCCCGGCTGCCTACGGCGTCGGCGAATCAGGGGCCGTGCTGGTGCGCCCGGACGGTTTCGTCGCCTGGCGCGCGCCCGGCGACGGAAACGGCGAGGAGCTGGTTCAGGCGCTCGACCGCGCGCTCGGGCGGTAGCCGAGCGAGCGGAGGGGCGCCGTCCGCCGCGCAAACGACCTGCCTCCGGTCGCGGCCGCGCCGCTCAGCGCGGCGCGGCGAGGCCGTCTGCCTCGCTCTCGACGCCGACGTAGGCGGCCGCGAAGTACCTCGCGAGCTCCGGCGAGTGCTCGAGCGCCCGCAGGCGCGCGCGCTGGAGCCTCTGCATGAAGGCGCTGTCCGGGCCCGGCTCGTACCTCTGGACCATGTGCAGGAACCAGTGCGAGAACTCCTGCAGGCGCCAGACGTCGGGAAGCCGGCGGGCCGAGTACTCGTCCAGAGCCGCTCGCTCGCCGCCGAGGCTGCGCTCGGCGAGCTCGACGAAGGCGAGCGCGTCTCGCAGGGCGATGTTCATCCCCTTGCCGCCGGACGGCGTGATGATGTGGGCGGCGTCGCCGACGAGGAAGGTGTTGCGGTACTGCATCGGCTCGAAGACGACGCTGCGGAGCTGGACAGGGGTGCGCTCGGAGATCGGCCCCTCGACGAGCTCGAAGCCGTCCGAGGCCAGTCGGGTGCCCAGCGCGGGCCACACTCGCTCGTCCGGCCAGTCCTCGGCGGTATCGCCGATCGGGCACTGGAGGTAGTAGCGGCAGAGCGTGCTCGAGCGCTGCATGTGAGCCGCGTAGCCGTCCTCGTGCAGGGCGTAGACGACGTGGTCGGACGAGGGCGGCGCCTCGACCAGGAACGCGATCCACTGGAAGGGATGGTCGGTGGGGAACGCCTCCAGCGCTCCGGCCGGAAGCGATGCCCGCACCGGGCCGTGAAAGCCGTCGCAGCCGGCGAGCAGCCGGCAGCGGAGCTCCAGCTCCGCCCCGGCCTCGTCACGGCAGACGACCACCGGCTGCTCGTGGTCCAGGACCGCGATGCAGCTCATCCCGCCGCGCAGGTCGCCGCCCGCACCGACGAACGCCGCGGCCATGTCGTCGACGAGCTCGTGCTGCGGATAGACCCAGTGCACCCGCCCGCCGGTCAGCGCCGCGTAGTCGACGATGAAGCTGTGGCCGAAGGCGCGGAACTCGCAGTGCCCGTGG
>Ga0070741_10006255_pt1 | contig 25734 bp, 19 predicted proteins | sample Coa_R1_4_FD_66440 | JGI IMG/M metagenome (GOLD analysis project Ga0070741, IMG submission 66440) | Surface soil microbial communities from Centralia Pennsylvania, which are recovering from an underground coalmine fire - Coalmine... | ecosystem: Environmental > Terrestrial > Soil > Unclassified ... | reverse complement strand
CTTTGCCCCTGGCAACAGCAATGACGTGCCCTTGACCCGTGAGCATATTTACGCGCGGTGATCCCATTACCGCGCAGCCCTCGAAGCTCTGATGCGAACCTGTGATGTCCTGGTCGTCGGCGGAGGGCCGGCAGGCTCCTCGGCCGCCCGGCAGTTGAAGCTGGGCGGGGCCAGCGTACTGGTGCTCGACAAGGAGCGCTTCCCACGCCTCAAGCTGTGCGCCGGCTGGATCACTCCCGAGGTGGTGCGTGACCTCGGGATGGATGTCGCCTCCTACCCGCATCGCTTCCTCACCTTCGAGCGATTGCACGTGCACCTGAAGGGACTGCACTTCCGGCTCTCGAGCGTGCAGCATTCCATTCGTCGGTTCGAGTTTGACGCCTGGCTGCTGGAGCGATCGGGCGCGGAAGTCGTACAGCACACCGTGCGCAACATCCGGGCACAGGCCGGCGAGTACATCGTGGATGAGCTCTTCCGCTGCAGATATCTGATCGGGGCGGGGGGCACGCGCTGCCCGGTCTATCGAACGCTGTTTCGCGAGCTGAATCCGCGTGCCACCGAGCTGCAGACCGTGACCCTCGAGCACGAGATCGAGTACCCGTGGAAGGATCCGGATTGCCACTTGTGGTTCTTCGAGCGCGGCTTGCCGGGGTATTCGTGGTACGTGCCCAAGCAGAATGGCTGGCTGAACGTGGGTGTCGGCGGCATGGCCGAGCGCATCAAGAGTAGCCGGGGAGACATCAGGGACCACTGGTCCCATCTGCAGCAGACCCTGGAGCGCTCACTGGCCCCCGGCGCGAACTACGAGCCCACCGGCTACAGTTATTTTCTGCGGGGCCGCGTGGAAGTCGTCCGGCGCGACAACGCATTCATCACCGGGGATGCCGCGGGCCTCGCGACACGCGATATGGCCGAAGGAATCGGTCCCGCGATCCGCAGTGGACAGCGCGCCGCTCGCTCGATCCTCGAGGGCGCTGCCTACAGTTTGCAGGACGTCACGGGCGCGAGTCTCGGGGGTGGTTGGGTCAGCCGGGCCCTCGACTGGGCGATGACGCGGGGCCATGCTCCGCTTCGAACACCAGCAGTGCATTCGCCGGCAAAGTGACTGGGGCTGACCAGGCGCAGCCGTGCAAAGGAACGGGCACGGTGACGACCCGGCCCCAGTTGCCGGCCACTTGAGGATTGATCCAGTTGTCATAGGCGTCACTGTTGAATGCTTCGCGCCACGAGCCGCCGAGCGGAAAGCCGATCCGGTAGCCGTACTGGTGTGAGTTGCAGAGGCTCGCCACCACGAGCACGTCGCGGCCCTGCGCGGGAACCCAGCGGTGAAAGGCGAGCACCCGATTTCGATCGTGCACGTGCACCACTTTGAAGCCTTCACTCCTCAATGCATGAAGCTCATGACGCAGCGTAATCAGCTCGCGTGTGAATCGCAGGAAGTCGCGCATCGCGGGGTCCGGAGCCTCCAGACCCGGCCAGTAGAGCAGCAGCTCAGGAAGATCGAGCACGTCGTCCGACCACTGCTTGTCCTCCAGGAACTCCTGACCCATGAACAGCATCGGAATGCCAGGAGCCGTGAGCACGAGTCCCGTGGCCACCCGTGAACGGCTTCGCGCCCACCAGGAGCGCGGGTTCGCGGGATCGGCCGCGCGGGCAATGCGCTGCATCCGGTTGTGATCCATGGGATCTTTGGGCCGCAGCACGAGATCGTGATTCTCGATGTCCTGCACCCCGCGCCACAGGTCGCGCAGATAGCTGGGCGCCAGGTGATCCGCCAGTACGGACAGGGGTAGCGGCTCATCGTCTGCTCGGGCGGCCGTGGCGAGAACATTGCGCAATGCGATCCGTAGCCCGTCGGTGAGCGTGGTATCGAAGCCCGCACCGCCATCGCGTGTGTCCTTCACGACGGCGGGATTCACGGGCCAGTATTCCGCATGCAGAAGTAAGCCGGGGCGCAGCGAGCGCAGCCGCGCGGTGAGCTCCTGACAGAAGTCCCAGCCACGGCCATAGCCGCAGCGCTCGATCACGCTCACCTCATCGAACCGAAAGCCATCGACCCGATACTCCTCGAGGAAGAAGCGGGCGTTGTCGATCAGAAAACGCCGCACGCCCTCGGACTTGAAGTCGAAGACATTCCCACCGGCCCAGGTCTGATCGGAGAAGAACAACGAGCTCCAGTAGCGCGGCGGATCCTCGTCTGCGCCTCGTTGACGATCGAAGAACCACAGGCTCTCGGCTCCGAAGCCGCCGCCGGCGTGGTTGAAGACCAGATCGAAGATCACCGCGAGGCCATGGATGTGGCAGACATCGATCAAGGCCTTGAGCTGATTGACCTCACCCTGCAGGTCCGTGAGCGCAAAGGGCTGCAAGCCTTTCGCAGTGAGCAGCTGATTCACCTGCGAGCGGTAGGGGGCGAGCCTCTCATCCCCAACAGCGAAGGCCGGCTCCGGCGCAAAATAATCCGTCCCGTTGTAGCCGAGACTGAAGCACCCCGGAAATTCCTGGATCGGCAGGAGCTGCACGACGTTGATGCCCAGCTCGACGAGATAGGGGACCTTGAGCAGCACATCGAGGAATGTGCCTGGATACGGTGGGCAGCGTGGCGTGTAGAACGCTCCCACATGCAGCTGATAGAGAACGATGTCCGGCAGTGCTGGCGCGACGAAGTCCGTGGCGTGCCAGGGGAACGTCGGACGCCGGACGATGCAATACCACTGTGCCCCGCGAATCTCGCGCGCGTAAGGATCGCGCTTGTATCCGGGACCGTCCTCACCGGTGATCCAGAACTTGTAGCGCTGTCCTTCGAGGACGCCCGGAATGAATCCGCGCCAGTGACCCTCCGAATCGGCGGTCAGCGCATTCTCCGCAGCGGGGGTGAAATCATTGAAGTCGCCCACCACGTGAACCGCCTTTGCATGCGGGGCCCAGGTGCGGAAGGTCGCGCCTCCGTCTACCAGGTTCGCACCCATGGGGGTGTCGGGGAAGCGTGCGCTCACGCAGGCAGAGTGAATCGATCGGTGACGACGAGCTCCATGGGGACATCGTGCGGCTGCGGATAGATCGTCGGGAGCTGCGCGTCGGCAAAGCCGATGCCGATCGTTTTCGGGCGGGGTGCTGCCGCTGCCAGAGTCCGGTCGTAAAAGCCACCGCCATAGCCGAGGCGAAATCGGGCGCCGTCGAATCCCACGAGTGGAATGACCAACAATTGCGGCGTGACGGGCGCGCGCTCGGGTGGCACCGGAATGTCCCACAGTCCACGGCGCATCGCGACCCCCGGGTGCCAGCGCCAGAACTCCACCGGCGCCGCTTTCTGTACCACGACCGGCAGACCCACGATGCCACCGGACTCGACGTGCCGACGCGCCAGCGCGCGCAGATCGATCTCGCCGCGAATGGGCCAGTACAGACCCAGCACCGGGCATTTGCTCGCATCGATGTTCTCGAACAGGTACTCGAGAATCGGTGCGCTCAGGCTGAGGCGCTCCTCTGCCGATCTTTGCGCGCGCCGCGCCAGAAGCTCTTCGCGTCTCGCCTTGCGCCAGAGCTTCACATCCTCCCAGCGCTCGGAGGGGGAGGGTGGGGTAGTCTCGAACTCATGCAGCAGACATGCAGGGGAGCTGTACTCACGCGTTTCGTCCTTGCCCTTCATCACTGCACTCTTCTCACCGTCATGGCGCATGGTAAGCCGCGCGCCTGCTCACCGAGCACAGGAATGCGACGGGACCTTGCCGGCCGCAAGCGGGTGAATTAAATGCTCGCAGCGTGGCGGCATTACTAGATTCAAGGTCTGAAATAGACTGTAATAGTCTGAAATTACTATAGAACCCTCGCGTTGATTGACGCCTGTCAGCTGCGCGCTCGAGGTGCGCTACTGTGACCAGTTCGCCGGCACTTCGAAAGGCACCTTCACGGCGGGGCAGCTCTTGGCGCGCTGCGCGTTGGTGTGCTGCAGGTCGCTCACCCAGCACTCGTCGAACACCGAGCAGTAGCAGGCTCTCATTTTGATCTGGATGCGAGCCGCATTGAGGCGCTGCCAGATCTCGGCATTGGCCTCGCTGCGATCCAGGGTCAGGAAAGTTTGGGAGTCACCGGGCCGCAATACCAACGGGGCGACGGCGCCCAGGCTCACAGTGCCGTGAGGCATCGGAGCAGCCCTGTCGCCTGTGTCGGAATCGAGCCCACAGCAGCGCGTGAGCAGGTCAAGGGCAGAGGTGACGGGCTGGTTTTGCCACCAGGCCTCGAATGTCTCGATGCGCGCCGGCCCGACTCCCTGGTTCATGAGCGTCAGTGAGATGCGCTCGTGGCCCTGAGAATCCCTGTTGGCCGTGGTGTACATCAAGAAGGGCCAGGAGTTCGCGGCGACCAGGCGATCCATCGCGTGACCGTGCTGTATGGCAACCCCCAGAGACACGACTGACACGAACATTGCAGACAACCCGAGTATCAGGTCAAGCCGGGGATTTCCGGTGCGGTGGTGCGCAGTGTGGTGCTCGGCGGTCATCCCCAGTGTTACCTCAGCGTCGTGGGCTTCCCTGCGGGGGTCCAACGCGCGCGCATTCTGCTGATGCATGAGCAGATTGTAATGCTGCGCAGCATACGTCTGCCTCCGCGCGGGTCAATACGGTATGGCGGGTTCCACCCGGGATTCCGGTCCTAAAAGACAGAGGCCCTGTGAGGCTTCGGTCTAAGGGGAGCGCGAAATGAGGACTCTGCTACTGGCGGCTCTGTTCATTGGTGTGGTCGGCCTGGTATCGGCCTACACCCTGCGCATCCGTGCCGAGGCGATCGCGACGTCGCAGCATCTGGTGTATGCAGCCATGGGGGCTCCTCGCTTCCCAGGCGGTTGCCCGCCGGTCGTGCGCGTGACGACTCTCGACCTCTGCGCATTCTAACGACCTGTCCGGCTGAGTGCCGTCCGTCGGCGATCCGGCTCCCCCCGGCCGCGCTCTCGTGCGCCTCAAGGGTGCGTGCGACCGGTTTCGGCCGGACGCTACGAGCGGGCGCCAGAAGCTGCCTGGTAGAGCCCCTTCAGTTCGCCGCGGCCGCGCGAGCCTGAGTTTGCTCGTAGAGATGCACGTCGGCAGCGGCACGCTGCATGAGATCGAACATGACCTCATGAGTGAGCTTGTCGGTTCTTTCGACCAGCTTGCCGCTGATCAGGTGCCGACTCCCCGAAACGACGCCGGAATCATAGTCCTTCTCGAGCAAAACCCTGCCGGTGGCATCGAGCAGGCTGATGCGAAGCGTCATCCGTACTTCGGGCTTTACCTCCACTCCCTTAGGGTGCGGAAATCCGTATTCGAAGTTCTCGATCTGGGGACGAAGCGCAATGGAGTATCGACTGGCCGTCGTGAAGTCGTCGCTTTCGTCGGCGCCGGCTGAGGCGGCCTTCGAGAAGACTTTGAGGGCAATCTCGCGGACCATGAGGCCGACGGGTACCGTCAACCTCAGTCCTGCGCCCGTAAGGCTCGTCGATCCCGCCGTTATCGAACGGTCATCGTCCGTCCGCGTCGTGTAAATCAGTATCTTGCCGGTAATGCGATCCGGGTATGGGATGGGTGTGTCGGGCACGTCTTCGGGCCGATAGGCCAACGTCTCGGCACAGCCGCACAGGAAGAGTGCGGCGAGCATCGGAGCAACACGCAAGAAGCTCATGGTTCTCCTCTCGCCTGTTGCCAGAAGCAAGCCTCGCTCCCGACCCGCGCTTCTGCAGCCTCTTTGACCTTCATTTTGAAGGGGTTGAGGCGGCAGAGCAGATTATCCGCCCAGCACAGATCACCAACTTGCCAGAGTCGCGAAGCCTCAGCTTCCCGAGTCGATGGTCAGGAGGCACCGGAGGCGGCGGAGAACGACCGCGCTGAAAGCCGGTTCTGCGACTCTCGCGAAGCGAGCCGGTAAGAAGACGAGGCCCTCTCGGGCTGCGGCGCTCCATCCAATCAGAAGGCTGCCGATTCAATGTTGCTCGCTTATACTTGTCCGTGGAGGTGTGGCCGAGCGGTTTAAGGCACCGGTCTTGTTCCAAATCGAGCGCTGCTGCGGAAACGCGGCAGATGTAAGGAGTCAAATTCGGCGAAGCCCCTGGGCAACCGAGGTGACGCCGAGCGAAGCCGACATCGGTCGGAACGTGTAGAGACTTGACGGCTCCCACCTGTAGCTTCCGAGCTTGGTGAAGACAAAGTCCAGACCCCGAACAGATGCTGTCTGGTGGCGAAAGCCATGGCGGGTACGGAAAACCGGCAACGGGGCAACCCGTTCAGCAGTTCGAATCTGCTCACCTCCGCCATCTGACATCGACCGCCCACATCACGGGCATCGAGGGCACGCCAGTCCCGTTGGTGCGGGCTGTACCTCAGGGCTCACTGCGGAAGACTTCCTGGCCGCCGACGATGGTACGCAGCACGCGCGTCGCAGCGATTTCCGTGGGCGGGACTGCAGCGGGATCCCGATCGATCACGATGAAGTCGGCGAGCTTTCCCGCCTCGAGCGTCCCCACGAAATGGTCTTCGTGCAGCTCGTAAGCCGCGTTCGCGGTGATCGCGCGCAGCACTTCCTTTTGCGATAGGCCGGAGTCAGTGCCCAGCCGCCCGGCGTGCTGGGGCGGCCCGCCGGGGCGGTCCATACGCGTGACACCGACCTGCAGCGCAAACCATTCATCGAGTGGATCGACGGGCCAGTCACTTCCGTACGCGATGCGGGCGCCTCGGGCCGCGAGGACGCCGGCCGGCTCGATGAGCGCGTGGCGGCGCGGGCCCAACGTATCGCGCGCGCCTTCGATGCTGTCGAAGGCGGGCTTCTCCCATTGGAAGGAGAGCACTGGTATGGCATTGAGCTCAGCAAAGCGCGGGTAGTCGGCCGGGTCGACCAACTCGCAATGCGCCAAGGCCGGCCGCACATCGCGCCCGGGCAGGGCCTGGCGCATTTGTGCAATGCCATCCAGGGCCGCTCGCACCGCTCCGTCGCCATCGGTATGCAGGTGCGGATCGATGCCAGCCTCGCCGAGCGCGATCAGAATTTCGCGCAAAATCGGAGCCGGAAAATACACGTCCGGCTCGCGCTTGGCGGCCGGCTCAAATTTCGGATGCGCAGCGCTGCCGTGATTCTCGTAATAGGGTTGCAGCAGCGCCCCGGTGTTGGCCGGCGCCGTGATGACCCCATCCATGAAGAGCTTGGCGTTATGAACCGAGATCGACGGTCGCGGCCGCAGTGGCCCTTCGTCGTACTGCCGGGCCAGGGCCACAACGCGCGTTACTGCGCGTCTGGCGGATGGAGCATCCGGAGTCTGTTCGGGACGAATCCGGGGAGCGAAATGTGCGCGCGCCGTGAGCCCACCCGCCTTCTCGATGGCGGCGAAAGCCTCGATGTCCGGTGTCTCAGCGACGGCATCGAGAAAGGCAGTGACACCTTGACGGCGCATGGCATTTAGCGCTGCCCGCACGGCAGCGAGATTCTCCGCCGGTGTGGGCTTGGGGACTCGCTCCAGGACCAGATTTTGAGCGGCATCCTCGAGGAAGCCATCCGGTTCTCCGGAAGCATACCGCCCGATGCGCCCATTCGCCGGATCCGATGTCTTTGCTGTGATCTTGGCGAGCGCGAGAGCGCGTGAATTGACCAGGCTGGAATGGCCGAAAGTGTCGCGTACCACGATCGGTCTGTCGGTCTTGAGCGCATCGAGCGTGGCGCGGCTCACCGTCGCGCCCTGCGGACGCAGACCGTAGCGAAACCAGTTCACCACCTCGAACCAGGCTTCGGCGCTGTTGCTGCGGTGCTGGTCGAGGCAGGCTTGAATGTGTGCCTGGAACTCGGCAATGCTGAGGGACTCGTAGTTGAGCGAGCATTTGAGGAGCGTAAGACCGCCTTCCACCGGGTGCATGTGCCCGTCGATGAGACCTGGCATAACGGCGCGGCCTTTGAGGGGCACAAGCCGGGTGTTGTGTCCGACATAGCGCCTGGCGCCTGCATCACTGCCGGCGTAAACGATGCTTCCTCCCGCCACGGCAAGTGCCTGCGCTACGGTGTCTCGTGCATCCATCGTGTAGATCACGCCGCCGGTATACACCGTGTCAGCTGCACCCGGTGCGGCCTCAGCCCAGCAGGCAAGCCAGAACAGCAGCAGGCCGAGTCCAAGACTCGAGCTCATCCATTGGCGCCGCCCGGAAAAATTACTTTTCACGTCGATGGTCCTTCACAAGCATCGAATAGCTGTCGTCGCGCGCCCGATAAGGTCTCTGCAACTGTGCAGGCAGCGAGCAGCGCGCCGGAACTTGGGTTGAGGCCGATAGTTAACCAGTATCGGCCAGCAGCGCGGAGCGCACAGTCATGGATCATTCGCACGGTTTCAAACGACGACAGAATTTCATCTTACCGTTGGCAGTGGCTCTCGCCGCGAGCTGGACCGTCGGGTATGCCGCTGATCCAACGGACGATGCAACGGTCAAGTCGCAGGTAGAAGCTGCGCTCAACGGCGACTCCAACCTCTTCGCTAAGCACATCGACGTGTCTGTGAAGCATGGCGTGGTGCGTCTGAGCGGGTTCGTTCAGAAGCAGACTGAACTCGAAAGGGCGAAGAAGGATGCGGCAGGCGTGCCTGGTGTCATGTCAGTCAAAAACGAATTGACACTCAAGCATAACGAAACCGGCGCCTCTCACTGAAAGATCGCCCGAGCAGCCCTCCGCGGGCAGCGCTTCCCACCTTCAATTGAGGGGTCGCGGCTCGCGTGTTCGGCTATTGCGGTGGCGCATCGCCGCCGCCGGGGACAAGGGCCCGTGGTCGGGTTGGCTGGTAGAGGGTGAGCGGGTTGGCTGGTAGAGAGCGTCCGGTAAAGCCCTCCAACCAATCGGGCCAAGCCCGTGAACCCCGGGGATTATGACAACTCTGACTGCTCGCGCTTCGAGACCTCGCTAGGATTCGGCTCCTCACGAAGAACAAAGGGCTGGAGCCGTGAGCCAGAAGCCAACGCCACTGACGGACGCCGTCGTTTGCAGGGATGAGAAGGGGAACATCGTCATCACCGGGAAGGTCAACGGCCGCGAAGTCGTCCACACCGTCACGCCGAGACCCAAGAGCGTGCAACGCCAGCTCAGCCTGTACAAAAAGCTCTTTGCGGATCTTGGCTGAGGCTCACAGCAGTCTCAGCTGCCGAATGAGGATCTCCGCTTCGTAGTTCAGTAGTGGCAGTCCCTGCGCGAGACACTCGCAGATCCGCGCTCGCTCGGCTGCTCTGACCTGGGACGCAGAGACCTGCCACTCGCGGACGATCATGGTGGGCAGTCGCCCATCGTCGCGATAGAGATCTCTGATCCACTGGTACAGCGGGCGCAGTTTCGGCGACTTGACCCACCACGGAAGCGCATCAGGCAGCCATAACCTCGCGCTGTTCAAATGTTGCCGGAAGCGTCCCTTGGGTGCGCGGGTTTGTCCTACGTAACGGATCAGACGCAGATCTCTCGGATCCGAAAGCGTGTAGATCGCAGTGCCCGTGCCGTCGCCGGCGGACTCGTCATACAGCTCGGCGGCGATCTGGCGCCTGACGGCCTGCCGAATCTGCGCTTTCGTAGGAGCGGCCGCGCTCAGCTCGGCTGAGTCCTGCAGAGCCTCGTCTGACAAATGCAGCGCCACGGCCGGATCGTAGACATCAGTGCTAACGCACGTCCACCCAGTGACGGCTCGGCCCCAACACTGTATGCAGCGGGCCCTCGCGTCGGGGCGGCTCCATAACCCGGGTTGGTCACCTCATGCGTCAGGGGGCAGTCGTGACCGGATACGCGGTGGCCGCAGGGAATCTGGCGGTGGTGACAGCATTGTTCTGGTCACAGGCGCCCCCGATCGCATCCCCGGCGCCGGTCGCCTTCGGGCCCGCAGCCGAGCCCCAGTAGTCATAGTTTGCGGCGAGCGGCGCCCGCGGAGGAGGAGTGCCGGCGGGGCCGCCGATAATGTCGGCGAGCGCACCGACGTTGAGCACCCCGCAATGGGCGCTCGGGCCTGGGTTATAAGGACCGTGGCCACCACCGCCGTCGCCAGTATGCAGTGCGAGCGTGGGGCGATTACGGTCATTGCCGAAGAAGTTGTTCTGACTGAAGGTCTGGAAGCTGCCCCCGAATTCCGTGAACGCATCGGGCGACCACTGAATGATGACGCCCGGTCCAGAATTGCCGATAGCTGAGTTGTGCTGGAACAGCGATGGGGGGCCTGGGGTCACCTGGAAGCCGGCCTGCGAGTTGTAGGCGGCCGTGTTGCCCGAGATCTCTCCGGGCATGTTGGCATAGAAGCCGATGCCAGAGTTGGTGGCAACGTTATTGCGCCATTGGATGTTGCTGGCTCGGATCGCCACTTCACACGTCTTGCATTGAAAGCCGGTCTGGATCTGGAATCCTCCGCCGGATCCCATCGCCAGATTGTTCTCGAACAGCACCTGTCCGGGACCGAGGTCCATGTTGGCGGTGGCGGAATAACTGAAACCGCCGTTGCCATAGGACTCATTGTCCGAGAAAAGCAGCTGGGCGGTCGGAGCGCATACGGGTGAGCTCGTCGGGCACTCCTGTGTAGTTTCCGTCCGACCGGAGAACACGAATCCCGATCCATCGCCGATGTCCACGTTGCCCGAAACCGAAATGTTCCTGGACGGCCCCACACTCGAGACATCCTCCATGGTCTGGTAATCGATCTCGAGGCCGACCGAGCTGCCGCCCGTGAGCGTAAAGCCATGACCTGCGGAACCGAAAGCCACCCCATCCTGGAGGATGGCCACATTGGCCATGCTGATGCCGCTTCCCTGCGGCGGAGGGCTTCCGGCGATCACGGTCACTGAAGCACCGCTGACCGAGTAGATATGCAGCGACTTGGTGATGCACACGAGGCAGCCCTCGCTGTCATTCACGAACGTCTGCGGTCGCTCATCACCCGGGCCGCTGTAATCAGCACTCCCGCTGACGTTACCGTAATGGCCGGGACCCACATAGATCGTGTCGCCGGATTGCGCGTTCTCGATCCCCTGGCTGATGGAGCGACACGGATTACTGGCGGCCCCGCAGCTCGGGCTGTCCACGCCGTTGTTGGCGACCCAGACCCGCGTGGCCGCGGCCGAAACGTTGCTGAGGAGAAGAGCGAACAGCAGCAAACCCAGTGGCCCGAGCCGGGAGATCGCGAGGAGACGCATGATCACTGCCTTTGGCTCCGCGGGTTGCTTATGTTTCTTCAGCGGAGAGCGATTTGACTATAAGTGCAGGGGCTCCTGGAATCAAAGCTGCACAGGCCCGTTAGATGTGCGGTGCGTCACAGTTCTGCAAGGCGCAACGCGGGGTGATCTGTCTTAGGTCCGTCAGATCGTCAGAGCCTCGGCTTGCAAGCCCGGCACTGACCGCGACGCCGAGAGAAAAATTGCCAGTGGCGCGAGGGCATTCGCGCGCAACCTCTCGTCAGCGCGCGCACGAGCCACATTTGCTTACAAGAGACACTGCTCCACGGCGGCGGCGACCGGCCATAGGCGCTCGTCCGCATCACGCAGGCCGAATAGCGTGAGACCCACCGGCGCGGTCCCCGGCTCATGGCAGGGCAGGGAGATGGCACAGCCGTCGAGAAAATTGACGACACTCGAGTTCCGCAGGATGAGCGCGTTCGTGCGGACATAGACATCGTCGGCGCTCAGCTCCGACAAGGCGGGGGCCGACACGGGGACCGTCGGCATCACGACGGCGTCAAAGTCGATCAGGCGGCGCGAGACCCGCTCGATGAAAGCGACTCGCGCGTGAAGAAGCTCGATATAGTCGGCGGCGTCCTGTTCACGCGCGCGCATGATGCGATTGGCCACCCTGGGGTCGTATCGTGATGCGTCGCTGTTCAGGCGCGTCCGGTGCACGGCATACGCTTCGGCCGCCGCGATGCCGCCTTTGCGGTTGAGGCCGGGCAGCTCGCCCAGCTCCGGCACGTCGACGTCCGTAAGCGATGCGCCAGCAGTTGACAGGGCCCGCAATGCCCGCTGGTAATCCGCGGCCACTTGCGGCGCGAGTCCGTCCATGACGTAGGACGTCAATACGCCGAGTCGCAGTCCACGAACTGCTGCTGCGGAATGCCGATCCACGCCGCCCGAGGCCAGCTCCTGGAGCGCTGCCGAGGGGATATCGCCCGACAGCACGCCATCGAGGGCACGGCAGCAGGCGACCGAGCGAGCCAGGGGCCCGACGGAATCAAGAGTGCTCGAGAGCGGGAAGACGCCTGACTTCGGTACGCGATGCGCGGTCGGTTTGTAGCCCACGATTCCGCAAAGAGCGGCCGGGATGCGGCACGATCCACCGGTATCGGTTCCGAGCGCACCGAAGGCCATCCTGTCCGTCACCGAAACGGCGGCGCCGGAGGAGGAGCCTCCGGGGATCCTTCCCGTGGCGCGATCCCAGGGATTGAGCGGAGTGCCGTAGTGCGGGTTGAGTCCGAGACCGGAGAAGGCAAACTCGGTCATGTTGGTGCGGCCGATGACGACGAAACCGGCAGCCTTCACCCGTGCTACGGCGGGGCAGTCGAGCTGCGCCGCCGGCGCATCGCGCAGCACGGCGGAGGCAGAAGTGGTGGTGTCGCCCGCGATGTCGAACAGGTCCTTCACCGAGATCGGAATGCCGGCATAGGGACTCGATGCCGCGCCATGCCGCCGCATCTGATCGTGGAATTCGGCGGTGGCCAGCGCCTGCGCGGCGTGCACCTTCAGAAAGGTGCGCGCACCTTCGCCTTGCTTGTCCGCAATCCGCTCCAGACACTCTGCGACCAGCGCACGGCTGCTCGTGCGTCCGGCGGCCAGCGCTTGCGCCAGGCTGGCGAGAGTCGGCGGGGAGTCGCTGCTCATCGCACTCAGCGCTTGCGGTATACGGTCTTCGGCAGTACGCAGAGCATCTCGTACAGCAGGTTGGCTGCCAGCAGCGAGGTGTTGCCGGTACTGTCATACGGCGGTGCGACCTCGACCAGATCGCCCCCCACGATCTGCAGGCTGCGACAGCCGCGGATGATCTCCAGTGCCTGCGGCACGGTGAGGCCTGCGATCTCGGGAGTGCCGGTGCCGGGCGCGAAGCTCGGATCGATCCCATCGATGTCGAACGACAGGTAAACCGGTCCGCGGCCGAAGCTTGCGCGGATCTCATTCATGAGCGGTGCGAGCGAGCGCAGCCAGCAGTCCTCCGCTGCTACGACCCGAACGCCTCGCTCGCGTGTCCAGTCGAAATCGCTCGAGGAATAGCCGGTGCCGCGCAGCCCGATCTGAACGGCGCGCCGGCAGTCGATCAGGTCCTCCTCGATGGCCCGTCGAAATGGGGTGCCATGGGCGAGCTTTGAGCCGAACATGGTGTCATTCGTATCCGAATGCGCATCGACATGGATCAAACCCACGGGACCGTGCTTGCGACGCATGGCCCGAAGGATCGGCAACGCGATGGTATGATCGCCGCCCAGCGTGAGAGGTACGCAATCCGTACGCAACACCTCCTCGAACGCCCGCTCAATGATCTCGATACTCTCGGCGAGATCGAAGGTGTTGATCGCCACATCCCCGACATCGGCCACCTGCATGCTGTCGAAGGGAGCGGCACCGGTCCCCATGTTGTACGGCCGGATCAGACACGACTCGGCCCGGATTTGTCGAGGCGCGAATCGCGCACCTGAGCGGTTCGAGGTGCCGATGTCGAGTGGCACGCCGATGAAGCAGGCATCCAGGCCCACGGCGCTCGCGGCCGTGGGCAGGCGCATCATGGTCGCCGGGCCCGCGAAGCGCGGCATGGAATTTCCGCCCAGCGGCTGGTTGAAGGAGATCGCGCTGCCGGGGCTCTGTACGGGTTTGTCCATCGAGGCCTGCCTTGTGCCCAGAGAAAAGAGGTCCGGCTGCATTGTAACCGGCGGCCGCGAAAATCCTTATTGAACGGTCGATAAACAGTGGCAGCCACGATGCGAGTGGTCTATCCTCGTGCTGCCTGGTCGGGGGGATCGATGGGGCGCCAACCACGTTACGATGTGCTGTTCGAGCCGGTGCGTATCGGCCCGGTGACCGCTCCCAATCGCTTCTACGCCGTACCGCATGCCAGCGGCATGACCAATACGATGCCCCGCATGCGCGCGGGCTTTCGGGCCATGAAGGCGGAGGGCGGCTGGGGCGTGGTCTGCACCGGCTACGTCTCCGTTCACCCGAGCTCGGACGATTCGCCGCTGCCGTACGCGACCCTCTGGGACGACAACGACATCCGCTCGCACGCGCTCATGACCGAAGCCGTGCACCGGCACGGCGCCCTGGCGGGCATCGAGCTGTGGCATGGCGGGGGCTCGGTCTCCAACAAGACGAGCCGCTTTCCGCCGCTCTCGCCCTCGGGCCTCTCCTGGATGGCAACCCACGTGGGCTTCATGGGCAACGCGCGCTCGAAGGCGATGGATGCCGCTGACATCCGCAATCTGCTGCACTGGCAACGCGAGGCCGCGCGCAAGGCGCGCAGCGCCGGGTTCGATATCGTTTACGTGTACGCCGGCATGGGGTACCTGCCCTATGAATTTCTGCTTCCCGAGTGGAATCTGCGTACCGATGCCTATGGCGGCGCTATTGCCAATCGCGTGCGCCTGGTGCGCGAGCTGCTCGAGGTCACGCGCGATGCGGTGGGCGACACCTGTGGGGTGGCCCTGCGGATCAGCCTGGAGGAGCTGCGCAGCCGGCGCAGCGAGCATGCGCCCTCGGAAGCCCACGAGGTGGTCGAGCTGCTGTCGGACTCCACCGATCTGTGGGACGTCAAGATGGACTCGAGCCCCACGGATTGCGGCCCCTCGCGCTTCACGCCCGAGGGCAGCCACGAGCCGGTGATCGATTTCGTCAAGCGCATCACCGGCAAGCCTGTGGTCGGAGTGGGGCGATTCACTTCGCCGGACACCATGGTCTCGCAGATCCGGCGCGGCGTGCTCGATCTGATCGGTGCCGCCCGCCCCTCGATCGCCGATCCCTTCCTGCCGAGAAAGATCGACGAGGGCCGGGAGCAGGACATCCGCGAGTGCATCGGCTGCAACATCTGCATCTCGAGCTGGCACGACAGCGTTCCCGTGCGCTGCACGCAGAATCCTACGATCGGGGAGGAGTGGCGACGCGGATGGCATCCTGAGCACTATGGAGCGCCGGGACGTGGCTCGACGGTGTTGATCGTCGGCGGCGGTCCGGCTGGCCTCGAGTGCGCACTCACACTCGCTCGGCGGGGCTACTCGGTCTCCCTTGCAGAGGCGGCCGATCACTTCGGCGGCCGGCTGCGCTTCGAGACGAGCCTCCCGGGGCTTGCCACCTGGAGCCGTGTCCTCGACTGGCGCCTGAGTCAGCTCCGTCGCTTGTCCAATGTCACGTTATATGCCGGCAATGAGCTTTCCGTGGAGGACATCCTCGGGCTCGAGCACCAGCGTGTCGTGGTTGCAACGGGTGCTCGCTGGACGCGGATGTTGTATTCCACACTCGAGCTGGCAGTCGGCGATCTCGAGGCTGCGAACGTCTTCACACCGGACGATGTTGCCGCGGGCAAGCTGATCGAAGGCCCCGCGGTGGTGTTCGATTTCGATAACTACTACATGGGCAGCGCGCTTGCCGAATATCTGGCGCAGTCCGTGGATCGGGTGAGCTACGTCACCCCGGCCGGGCATGCCTCCGCATGGACCATCATGACGAACGAGCAGCCGCAGGTGCATCGTGCGCTCGCCAATGCGGGGGTCAAGCTGCACACGCTCTGCCGCGTGACCCGGCTCGAACGCGACGAGGTGGTGATTGCCAACCTGTTCACTGGCGAGGAGCGGCAGATTCCCTGTCGATCCCTCGTGATCGTGGGCGCTCGCGCGGCGCGTGACGACCTGCATCGGGCGTTGGTTGCCCGGCAGGAGGAGCTCAGCGCTGCCGCAATCCTCTCCGTCGATCGCATCGGGGACGCACTGGCCCCTGGGGCCATCGTGCACGCCATTCACGGCGGGCATCGTTACGGGCGCGAGCTGGACGCCGAGCTGGGCAGTGATCTGTACCGGCGCGATGCTCCGATCGTCGACGAGGCGCCGCTTCTATACGACGATGGCAGTGCAGAGCAGGCAGGAAAATGAAGACATCCGAGGTCGCGATCATTCCAGGGCTGGAGCAGACTTTGCCTTCGAGCTGGTACTACTCTGAGGAGGTGTACCGCCTGGAGAGAGAGCGGATCTTCTGCCGGGAGTGGCTCTGCGCGGCGCGCGCCGAGGAGCTCCCCAACCCCGGCGACTACCGGGTGCAGGACATCGTAGGCGAGAGCATCCTGCTGGTTCGCAACCGGGAGGGCACGCTCCGCGCTTTCTACAACGTCTGCCGTCATCGCGGCTCGCGGCTGTGTCGTGCCGATGGGCGGGGCCCCACCGGTATGGCGGTGCAGGGCGGGCTCATCGCCGGCCGCTCGATCATGTGTCCCTATCATCAATGGACATACGATCTCGATGGCCACCTCATCGCAGCGCCCCATCTCGGCTCCGTCACAGGTTTCGACAAGAGTGAGATCAGTCTGTATCCGGTGGGCGTTGAATGTTGGGGCGGATTTGTCTTCGTGCATCTCACGCCGGCCGAGGCCCAGCCCCTGGCGGCGCAGCTCGGGGAGATTCCCGCGCGCATCGCCCGCTATCCGCTGGCCGAGCTGCGAATCGGGCACAGCATCGCCTATGAGGTCAAGGCGAACTGGAAGTCCATCTGCGAAAACTATAACGAGTGCTATCACTGCGGCGGGGTCCATCCCGAGCTGTGCTCCGTCGTGCCCGCCTTCAGAGAGGCCGGCGGCGGCGGGCTCGACTGGATGCGCGGCATTCCGCATCGGCAAGGGGCCTACACGTTCACGCGCAGCGGGACCACCGCGCGGCGGCCTTTCCCGAGCCTCAACCAGGACGAGCGCGAGCGCCACAAGGGGGAAGTGATCTATCCGAATCTGTTCGTGAGCCTCGCCTGCGATCACGCGGCCGTGTTCATCCTGCAGCCGCGCGGGCCGGAGCGCACGGATATCCTGTGTCACTTCCTGTTCGAGCCGCACGAGATCGCCCAGCCGGGCTTCGACCCCGCGGATGCCGTTGAATTCTGGGACGTCGTCAATCGCCAGGACTGGGAGATCTGCGAGTCGGTGCAGCGCGGGATGCGCAGCCGGGTGCATCAGTTCGGCTACTACGCACCGATGGAAGATTTCAATCTCGACATCCGCCGGTATGTTCACGAGCGCCTGGATCCGGCTCCGGACCGCCCATGCGACGATGCGTGAGCTCGAACGGCCTCATCGCTCAAGTCGATTCGCTCACCGCTCCCACGCCCCTGTGGGCGCTCACTCACCGGGTGCGCTGGCGCATCTACTCCTTCCTGTTCGTCTTCGGCTGCATCGCCTATTTCCAGAAGCTGGGGCTGACCGTCGCAGCGGACCGCATGATGCCCGACCTGCACATCACGCAGGCGCAGCTCGCGTGGCTGGAGTGGGCGCTGGTGCTCGGCTACACGGCCGCCCAGTTTCCCGGAGGCATTCTCGGCCGTCGACTCGGTGCACGCCGCGCCTTCGTGCTGATCAGCTGCTTCGCACTGCTCGGCACCGTGCTGACTCCTTTGGCACCCGAGCTGCTGCACGGAATGAGCCTCATCGGCGTGTTGCTTGCGCTGCAACTCGTCGTGGGGCTCGCGCAAGGTCCGATCTTTCCGGTGAGCTCGGGCGTCATGGAGGCCTGGTTCCCACCGGAGAAGTGGCCGCTCGTCCAGGGCTTGCAGTCAGCGGGCCTGCAGCTCGCGGCTGCCCTCACCGCACCGATCGTCGCCTACCTGATGACCTTCCTCGGCTGGCAGCAGGCGCTCTTCTGGCCCGCACTGCCCGCCGTGCTGGTGATCGCAGCTTGGGGATGGTACGCGCGCAACACCCCCACCGAGCACCGCGCCGTCACCGCCCAGGAGCTTGCCGAGCTCGGCCCGATTCCGCCCGCCCAGCCGCAAGGGCCGATGAGCTGGGAGCGGCTGCGTCGGCTACTCTCGAACCGATCGATTCTGCTGCTCACCTGCAGTTACGTCTGCATGAACTATTCGTTCTACCTGATCGCCAACTGGTGCTTCCTGTATCTCGTCCAGGAGCGCCACTTCAACGTGCTCGAGGGCGGCTGGCTCGCCACCTTGCCGCCACTTGCCGCCGCGGTCGGCGCCGGCCTCGGTGGCAAGCTCGTCATGATCGCCTGCGCGCGGCTCGGCAATCGCTGGGGGTTTCGCGCCGTGCCCCTGCTGGCCCTACCCCTGACGGGAGTGCTGCTGCTCGCCACCGTACATCTCGGCAACCCCTATGCGGCGGTGATCGCACTCGCGCTGGCGTATGCGGCGGTGGAGCTGACCGAGGGCCCTTACTGGGCAGGCACGATGTTCATTGCACGCAGCGAGACGATGCCGGCGACGGGCGTGCTGAACACGGGCGGCAATCTAGGTGGGCTGATCGGTATTCCGATCGTGGGGTATCTGTCCGGCTCCGGTCACTGGACATTCGCCTTCGGACTCGGCGCGATTTTCAGTGTCCTCGGTGCACTCGCCTGGCTGGGCATCGATGCCGAGCAAAGCTTCGATCGGCCCGCCGGGCGCACTTGACGAGTGCGCCCGGCTATTATACAACCATTTAATAATTTATATGGCCATTCAAATTGGGCATCCAGCGCGGTCTCATGCCGGATTTCCGTAAACGCAACCCCCTGATCGCTGCGGCCATTGCGACCGCACTCGCGGGCACCCGGCTCGCTCATGCGGCCGATGCCGACGCGGCACCCACCGCCTCCACACCAGCGCCAGTGCTGCAGGAAGTGGTGGTCACGGCGAATCGCCGCGAGGAGGACGTGCTCACCGTTCCGTACAATATCAGCGCGATCTCCGCCGCACAGATCCAGGATGCGGGGGTCAAGGATCTCGAAGGCCTCACCCGTATGGTCCCGGGGCTGGTCGCCGCCGATCTCGGGCCGCGTGTGAACAGCACCAACAGCACGCTGATCATCCGGGGCCTGAATGCCTCGGACGAAGGCTCGAACTACTTCGGTCCGAACCTCGCCGTGCCGCTGGTCTCGACCTACCTCGACGATGTGCCCCTGTTCGTCAATTTCAATCTCACCGACATCGAGCGGGTGGAGGTGCTGCGCGGACCGCAGGGCACGCTGTACGGCTCGGGTGCGGTGGGTGGCACGGTAAAGCTGCTGCGGCACAAGCCGGATCTCGGGGTGTTTTCCGTCGATTTCACTGCGGATACCTCCGGTACCGAGCACTCCCAGGGCCCCTCGTATTCGTTCTCCGGCATCGTCAACGTACCGGTTTCCGATACGGTGGCGCTGCGGGCGAGCGCCGGCATGACGAAGATTACCGGCTTCATCGATGCGAGCCACGTGGCGCGCTTCCAGCCGAACGGTCAGCCGTTGCTGGCCGATCCGTCCGCGCCCCTGACCAGCGACTATCAGTACACGACGAAGAAGGATGTAGACAGCGCCACGAGCGAGTACGGCCGACTGTCGATGCTGTGGAAGCCCTCGGAAGTCTTGAGCGTGCTGTTCGACTACACGCACCAGGAAGATCACTCCGGCGGCTTCTCTGCCGAGACGGTCAACTTCAATTATGCGACCGGCGCGCCGATTCCGATTCAGCCCTACACGACCACGACCCCGCTCCCGGAGCAGTCCCTGAATCGCCTGCTCGACATCGGCGCGCTCACGGTCACGGCCGATTTCGGCTTCGCGACGCTCACTTCCTCGACTTCGTATTACGACAATCGTTACAACGACGTGATCGACGTCTCCTCCACGCAGCAGTACTTTTCCCTGGCGAACCCGTACTATTACGGCGGCTATCCGCGCTTCGCGGCGTTCAACTTCGATTACTCGAAGGACGAATCTCTGGTGGAGGAGCTGCGCCTGGTCTCCAAGACTGGCGGGGCGTGGGATTACATCGTTGGAGCGTTCTTTCGCACTCAGAAGGAGGCTCTGTCGGATCCCGAGATCTGGCCGGGCCTGGCCAGCTGGTCGCACTTGCCCGGCTCCGCCAATGCGTACAACTACTATGCCGGGACGACTTTCAACACCTTCGCGGATGTGATCGCCTCGCGCGACGGCAGCGATCCAGAGAGCCTGAAGCCGACCGATCTGTTCTACAACAACATCCGTCACACACGATTCAAGGATCGCGCGCTCTATGGGGAACTCACCCGTCATCTGACCGACCGCTGGCAGGTGACCGGTGGCGCACGCGAGTTCTGGCAGGCCTACGATCAGGTCGAGACGCAGATATTTCCCTTTGCGGGGGCGTTCTATTCGGACACCGGGACCGATCCGCTCGGGGATACGACCAGCGAGCAGGCGAAGTCGTATCGCAACCACATCTTCAAGCTCAACACCTCGTACGAGATCTCGCCGGCGGCGCGGGTCTATGCCACCTGGTCGGAGGGCTTCCGGCACGGCGGCGCGAATTCGTTCAAGATCTGCCCGTCCGGCGCGCCGCCCCTCGGGGGTTGCGAGCCGGCGGAGTCCGCTGCGCTCATTCCTTATGTTCCGGATACGGCGAAGAACTACGAGGTGGGGATCAAAGGGGAGATCGGCGGCCGCGTTCGCTACAGCACCTCGCTGTACCGCGTTGACTGGCACAACATCCAGCTCGACGCCTTCGCGCCGGTGACCGGCATCCAGATCGTCGCCAACGGCAAGGATGCGCGCAGCCAGGGTGTGGAACTCGAGGTGCAAGCGCTTGTCACGACAGGGCTCTCCGCGACGATCGGCGGTAGCCTGACCGATGCGCACCTGACCGACAGCTTCGTCACGGCGAATTTCATCGGGCAGAAAGGCAACGCCTTGCCGCTGGTGCCGCGTACGCAGCTCACGGCCGCCCTCGATTACGTGTTCTTGCTCCCTCAGGAACGTGATGTGTCATTTCATATGGACGCTGCCTATCGAAGCGCCGTCGACACTTCTGTGAACGATCTGCAGGTGGATGCCAACGGCAACACTTTCGTGGACATCTACGCCACCAACTTCCGTCGGCTGAGCGGCTTTACCACACTCAATGCCGGCATCGGCTTTCAGGCGAGCAAGCAGGTGAAGCTGCGGCTGTATTGCAACAACATCACGGACCAGAAGGGCGTGACGACCTGGTCGGTGGCGCATCAGCCGGAGCAGTCCTTCGAATACGTGATGCGGCCGCGCACCGCGGGCATCGAGCTGGACTACAGCTTCCGCTAAGTCGGACCGCGCATCAGGGGACCTGTACGGGCGGGTTGCGCGCCGTTACGCTCAATCCATGTCGGGCGAGTCCTCCTCAGCGGCCATAGCACGTCATCGTGAGGTGACCCGTCTTCTGCAGGCAGGCCAGCTCAAGGCGGCCGAAGAGCAGTGCCGCACGCTCACGAGCGACTTCCCCCTGTTTCTTCCCGGTTGGCATAGCGCGAGCTTCATAGAGCTGTGCCTGGGCCGGCTGGGCCCGGCACTCGAGTCGATCGGGCGGGCACTGGCGAGCTCACCCGCCGATCCCCGCTACAGGCTGCAGCACGCACGCTGCCTGAGTGCGCTCGGCAAGTTGCCGGAGGCTCTGGCGAGCGCAGCCATCGCCGAGAGCGGGGCGCTCGCGGACGCCGCGCTTCTCGATGCCATCGGCTCCTTCTACAGCGCCACGGGCGAGCAGCACAGAGCGCTGCAGGCCTACAACCGCGCGATCGCGCTCGATCCGCAGCAGGCCGTGTTCTGGTTCAATCGCGCCGCGGTCCGGCGCTTCCTCGGGGATCTCGACGGGGCCGAGGCCGACTACGATCGGTGCATTGCCCTGCGACCCGAGGACCACGAAGCCTATCTCAACCGCTCGGAGCTGCGCAGGCAGCGCCCCGAGCGCAACCATCTCGAGGTGCTCGAGGGGTTGCTGGGAGCGGGTGTGCGGCAGTGGCGCGGTGAAGTGCAGATTCGTTATGCGCTGGCCAAGGAGTACGAGGACGTCGGCGACTATGCGAGCTCGTGGCGGCATCTGCAGAGCGGTGCTCGCTTGCGCAGACAGCATCTTCAATACGATGTCCTTTACGATGTGCGCACGGTGGACTGGATCATGGAGGCGTTTGCGTCCGCGCCCAAAGAGCCCGTTGGCGGTTGTCCGAGCGCTGCGCCCATCTTCATCGTCGGTCTGCCGCGCAGCGGCACCACGCTGGTCGAGCGCATCCTGGGCAGTCATTCCGAGGTTCATGCAGCCGGGGAGTTGAATCATTTTGCCGCGGCGCTGGTGGCGGGCGTGCAGGCGGGCCGGGGGGATCGCGCCTTGGCTCGGCGGGAGCTGATCGGCGCAACGCGGCAGCTCGATTTCACAGCACTCGGGGTGGCCTACCTGCAGCGCGCCCACGCGTCTACTCTCGGCCGGCCACGCTTCACCGACAAGATGCCGCTCAACTATCTGTACTGCGGCCTGATCCATCGGGCGCTGCCGAATGCGCGAATCGTGCACGTCACGCGCCACCCGATGGGCTCCTGCTACGCGATGTTCAAAACCTTATTCAAAGAGGGCTATCCGTTCTCATACGATCTGGGTGACCTCGCGAAGTATTACGCCGGTTACCGTCGCCTGATGCAGCACTGGAACGCGACGCTGCCCGGTGTCATTCATGAGATCAGCTACGAGCGGCTGATCGCGGCTCAGGAAACCGAGACGCGCCGCCTGCTCGAGGCGTGCGGACTCGGCTGGCAGGAGGCGTGCCTGGAATTTCATCGCAATCCAACCGCGACCACGACGGCGAGCGCGGCTCAGGTGCGCCAGCCGCTTTACGACAGTTCGGTCATGCAGTGGCGGCACTACGAGGAGCAACTCGTGGGGTTGCGGGCTGAGCTTGCCTCGCTTGGCGTCACATGGCAGGACGCCGGCCCCCTACAATAGCGCACCAGGCGCCGCAAGCGGCGCGGAGACCCTTGATCATGCCCCAAGCTACGGCTGCGACAATCTTCGATGCGAGCACGTGCGAGCGCTGCAGGGCCGACTTCCCCTCTCTCGCGCGCCGCTTCGGCCCGCACACGGTGGCCTTTCTCGACGGGCCCGGCGGGACCCAGGTCCCCAATGCGGTCATCGAGGCGATTGCCGATTGCTATCGCAAGCGCAACGTCAACACGCACGGCAACTTTCCGGTCTCCGCTGAGCTCGATGAGCGGCACTATCAGATGCGCGCCATCGTCGCCGATTTCCTGGGCACCACCGCCGAGCGCATCTCCTTCGGTCAGAACATGACCACGCTCGCCTTCGCGCTCGCACACGCGATCGGTCGCACTTTGAAGCCTGGCGATGAGGTGCTGATCACGCAACTCGATCACGAGGGAAACCGTGGCCCCTGGCTGATGCTGCAGCGATCGGGAGTGGTGGTGCGGGAGGTCCCTCTGCTGCCCACCGGTGAGCTGGACTACACGGCGCTTCGGGACCTGATCAATGCTCGAACCCGGTTGCTGGCGCTCGGGTGCTCCTCCAATGCGATCGGCACGGTCAACAACTTGAGACTTGCGCGCAAGCTGACCCGCGAGGCGGGCGCGCTGCTCGTGCTCGATGCCGTGCACTACGCGCCGCACTTTGCAATCGAGGTGAGCGAGCTCGATCCGGATTTTCTCATCTGCTCCGCTTACAAGTTCTATGGGCCGCATGTCGGCATCCTCTATTCGCGCCCGGGCGCACTGGAACCGCTCGCCACCGACAAGTTGATCGTGCAGGAGGACGCCGCACCCTACCGGATCGAGACCGGAACACTGAATCACGCAGCCATCGAGGGAGTTGGCGCCGCTGTCGAATACCTCGCGGGGTTCGGGCGTGGCGCCTCACGCCGTGAGGCGGTTCATGATGCGGTCTCGGCCATCGCGGCCTACGAGCACGGTTTGGGGCGCTATCTCTGGTCGGCGCTCGAGGAGATTGCCGGCATCACTCTGTGGGGTGTCCCATTCACTGCGGCAGAGCGCGCTCCGACGGTCTGCTTCACCCTCGCGGGGGTCGACTCCGCTGCGATTGCCCGCAGGCTGGGGGCAGTGGGCATCTGCGTCTGGGACGGCGACTTTTACGCGCCCCGGCCCGTGGAAGTGTTGAAGGTTCCGGGACGCTCGCTGCTGCGAGTCGGATTTTCCATGTACAACACTCGCGAGGAAGCCACACGCCTTCTCGAGACCGTGCAGCAGATGGCGCGGGACAAATAGCTTTCAGCTTTGAAAGGTAGCGACTTGCCGGGTGTCGCAACCGGGTGCCGGATGACGGCTTGCCGGCCGGGGGCCCAGGCCCCCGGGTTGGGGCGCCAACCCGCGATCAGCGCGTTAGCCGGTGGCTGGGGCCGCGTATTGGCCCGGCGGGGGGCCGCGTAACGGCCTCGGCTGGGGCGCGCGTACATTCTGTGAACTGATTCGCCGGGCCCTGCTCAAGTTTTCCCGCGCCGGGTCGTTTTGGCAGCATGAAATCCGTTAATGATGTCCGAATCGGGCCCAGGCTGCTGTTCTCCTTCCTGATCGTGCTGGGATGCGCCGGGGTCATCGCCGCCGTCGCCATCGTACAGCTCGCACGAGTCGCGCAGGATGCGGACGTCATTGCGACCCAGGCTTTGGGCAGCGTCTACCGGGTCTCCTCCATTGGCGCCAATGCCGCACAGAGCCGCGCCGCGGCCCTCGAGATCCTGACTCAGCTACAGCTCAACTTCACCGGCGGCGCGGATGGCGCACGCCGCGCGCTGGTGGATGTTGACAGGCAAATGCAGGTCAACGTCGCCGCTTACGACAAGCTCATCCGCACCGCGGAGCAGCGTGCCCTGTGGGAGGACGCGGCCGCGCGCTGGCAGGCCTACAAGCACGAGCAGGATCGCTCCATTGCGGTCGCCGGCGACGGGTTACCTGAGGATGCGCAGAAGATTCTCATTGGCCTGGCCGAAGTCAAGTTCGGCGCCTTCGTCACGGCCGTTCAGCGCCTGATGGATTTCAGCAATGCAGATGCGGAGAGCGCACGGCTCGCCGCGAATGCTGCCGCGGTCAATGGCCGGCACCTCATCTTCGTGTTCCTCATACTCGCGGTCCTCGTCGGTTGCACCGTGGCGGTCCTGATGACGCGCGCAATCACCATCCCACTGCAGGCGACGGTGTCACTGCTGCAGGAGATCGGCGCCGGCCGCCTCGACAACCCCATTCAGGTCAAGCGCTCGGACGAGGTAGGCGAGCTGCTCTCTGGCCTCGCCGCCACGCAGAGCCAGCTGCGCGAGCGCACCACGGCAGAACGGCGCCGGGCAGAGGAGGATCGGCAACGGGCTGCCGAGGATCGACAGGCGCTGCAGGAAGTCCAACAGGTCGTGGCCGATGTCGTGGACGGAAAGCTCGAGCGCCGTCTGGCGCTCGAGGGCAAGAGCGGTTTCACGCACCAGCTTGCCGAGAGCCTCAACAGGCTGATCGACAACGTGGCCGGCATGGTCAAAGGCGTCGGTCACCTTGTGGCGAGTGCCAATGGCGGGGACCTGACCCAACGCATTGCGCTCGAGGGACGCACCGGATTGGAGCGCGAGATTGGCCGGGGCGTGAACGAGCTCGTGGCGGAGATGGCCGCCATGGTCGTGCAGGGCAAGAGCGCGGCCGAGCTGGTCGCGCGCAGCGCCACGGAGATCTCCCAGAGCAGCGTCAGTCTTTCGGAGCGAACCACCGACCAGGCGGCCTCCCTGCAGGAGACGGCTGCCTCGATGGAGGAGATGACCGGCACGGTGCGCCAGAATGCGGAGAATGCCCGGCAGGCCAATCAGCTGGCCATC
>Ga0070741_10006254_pt1 | contig 25735 bp, 25 predicted proteins | sample Coa_R1_4_FD_66440 | JGI IMG/M metagenome (GOLD analysis project Ga0070741, IMG submission 66440) | Surface soil microbial communities from Centralia Pennsylvania, which are recovering from an underground coalmine fire - Coalmine... | ecosystem: Environmental > Terrestrial > Soil > Unclassified ... | reverse complement strand
GCAGATCATCGAGCGGCTCGCTCCGCGCTCGCCGCTCGAACTCTGCTTGCTCCCGCCCGTCTTCCTGGACTATTACCTGAACGACTCAGGGGGATACGATGTGCCTAGGCTTCCCTAGAATGGCCGTCCGCTCTGAAGCAGTTTGGACTATCTGGCGAATCGATTGAATTTAATGCCGTGGAATTACCTGAGTATTGGCTTGAGGTGGAGCTCCGCTGTTTTCCCTAAATCCCCGGCCAAGCAATGGGTCGCGCCCGCCGAAGCTCTTGGCATTCGGTCATTGTGCCGAATCGCCGGGACCTCCGCTATTATGCCAGTGACGAGACGTTGCGCGCCGGAAGATTGACATCGCGACCGCGGACCTATGAACCGATACCATGTCCCTGGCTGGGTTTTGAAGGTCATCGCCTTCTCGGGAGGCTTGAGCGTATTTGGCCTCTCGTTCTTGGATTCGATTCTGCTTCCGTTGCCTTCGTTGAACGATCTATTGCTGATTGACCTCAGCATCCAGTACCCATTCCGCATGCCGTATTACGCCGCGCTGGCGACGCTCGGGTCGCTGGCCGGCTCGATAGTTCTCTATTTTGTGGCTCGCAAAGGAGAAGAAGCCGCATTCCACAAAAAAGCGGGCTCGCAGGCGCCCCGGATCCGCCATTGGATCGAGCGAAATGGCTTCGTCTCTTTGTTGATCGCCGCTCTCCTGCCGCCACCCACCCCGTTTAAGCTTTTTGTGCTGGCGGCTGGCGCGTTGGGGATGCCTTTTCGCGCATTCCTGGCGGCTATGACCATCGCGCGCGCCATTCGATTTTTCGCGGAAGGCTATTTGGCTGTTCGTTACGGCGCTGGGGCCACCCGTTTTCTGGCGGCACATAGCATTGGTTTCGCAATTTCGACCATTGCCTTTATCTTCGTTTTTTATTGGGTACTCAGGGTCGCCATGCGGGGCGCTCGTGACCAGAAAGTTTGACTGCCGCAGCCACCTCCGTTCGCTTCGCTCCGGTCCGCAAACTGTATAATTAGGTTCGAACCGCTTTCGGCCTCCGCATGGCAAAGAGCAAAGCCCAAAGCAAGCTTCTCGAAAAAGTCGCCAGGTTGCGCGACGAAATTCGCGTGCACGAGCACCGCTACTACGTTCTTGATCGGCCCGCTATCTCCGATGCCGAATTCGATCGCTTGATGAACGAACTCAAAGAGATCGAAGCCGGGCATCCCGAACTTGTCACGCCGGATTCGCCGACGCAACGCGTGGGCGGCGCGCCCCGCAGAGGTTTCGAGACACGCCGCCATAATCCGCCCATGCTGAGCCTCGACAACGCTTTCTCATTCGAAGAATTGGATCGTTTTGACCGCCGCGCGCGCGAAGTTTCCGGCCGGAACGAGATCGCATACATCGTCGAGCACAAATACGACGGTCTCAGCATGGCCTTGCATTATGAGAACGGCCAGCTTGCTCTCGCGGTGACGCGCGGTGATGGCGTGAATGGCGAAGACGTCACCCCCAACGTCGCGACGATCGCAGCCATCCCGCATCGCATCGATGCCGCAAAATCCAGGCGTCTCGGACTCGAAGGCAGTTTCGAAGTTCGCGGCGAAATCATCATGCCGCTAAAGGCATTCGCCAAGCTCAACGAACAGCAGGAAGAGGCCGGCGGCAAGCGCTTCGCCAATCCGCGAAACGCCGCCGCCGGTTCGGTGCGCGTCCTCGATGCGCGCATCACCGCCTCGCGCCAACTCGATTTCTTTGGCTATTACCTGCTGGGCGGAGGGCGCAGCCCGTTCGCGCGTCATTCCGAGGAACTCGAGGCCATTTCCGCGCTCGGTTTCAAGCCTTTGCAATGGGAACGTTGCAGTTCGATGGACGCGGTGAAGGCTTATTGCGACAAATGGGAGCAAAAGCGTGAAAAATTGCCGTACGAGATCGACGGTATTGTCATCAAGGTAAACGAATACTGGCTCCAGCAGGAGCTTGGCTTTACCTCCAAAGCGCCGCGCTGGGCCATCGCCTACAAATATCCGGCGCGGCAGGAAACGACCACCGTGCGCGAGGTCGTCTTCCAGGTGGGACGAACCGGAGCGCTGACCCCGGTTGCGCTGCTCGATCCCGTGCCGGTCGGCGGAGTCACGGTCAGCCGTTCCACGCTTCACAACATGGACGAAATCGACCGCCTCGGGCTGGCCGCGGGCGACACCGTTCTGATCGAACGCGCCGGCGAGGTGATCCCGCACGTCGTCAAAGTGGTACAGCAGGGGAAAGACCGGCGGCCCGTCAACATCCCCGATGTCTGCCCTGAATGCGGCAGCCACATCCATAAATCGCCCGACGAAGTCGCCTATCGTTGTGTCAATTCCTCATGCCCGGCAAAGCGCCGTGAATCGTTGATCCATTTTGCCAGCCGCCACGCCATGAATATCGATGGCCTCGGCGAAAAAATTGTCGACCAGCTCGTTTCCACCGGCATGGTGAAAGACTTCGCCGATCTCTACCACCTCGACGCGGAGAAACTGGCTGGACTCGAACGTATGGCGGAAAAATCCGCTGAGAATCTTCTCCGTGAAATCGAAGGCAGCAAATCCAACGACCTTTCCCGCCTGATCTATGCCCTCGGCATCCGCTTCGTCGGTGAACGCACGGCTCAATTGCTGGCCGAGCATTTCGGTTCGATGGACGCGCTCGAAAAAGCCGATGAGCAGGCGCTCACCCAAGTCGCCGAGGTCGGACCCAAGGTGGCCGCCAGCATTGCCGAGTTTTTCTCCGAGGCAGCCAATTGCGAAGTGATCCGCCGCCTGCATGAAGCCGGCATTGACCCGCATCAGGCCCGCCAGGAAGCCGTTTCCGACCGTCTTGTCGGCAAATCGTTCGTGTTCACCGGCACTCTGGCGCGCCGCTCTCGAGAAGAGGCCGGCGATCTGGTGGGGCGTCATGGCGGCAAAGTCATCGGTTCGGTCAGCAAAAATACCGATTTTGTGGTCGTTGGCGCCGATCCCGGTTCGAAACTCGACAAAGCCAGATCGCTCGGCGTCCGCGTCTTAACCGAAGACGAATTCGAGGCATTACTGGAAGGCAAGCTGACCGTCGCACAAGCTGCGCCACCAGAAGAGAAGTCGGTCGCGCGCGCCGCCAAAGCCGCCGAGCGTTCCGGCCGCAAATCCGCCAAAAAATCCACCCCCACCCTTTTCTGAATTCAGCAAAATTCCCTATTGCGGCGCGCGCCTCAGTTTGTATGGTGCATTCGGCGGATAAGTCATGAACGGATCATCGTCAAGAGCATTTTGAATTTAGTAAGAGCCCTTAACGAATGGGGCTGATTTGCCGGCATGAGAACCACGTCGCCCGATTTCGTCGAGAGAGGCCTTCCCGAAACCACAATTTCCGCCTCACCATCTACAATTTGCGCCAAAGCATCAAATGGGGCTGTATGTTCACTTAAGCTCTGGCCATCATCAAATGCGAAAAGCGTGATTGTTCCTGTCGAGCGGTTGACAAGCGTCCGGCTCACAACGGCTCCCTCTTGATAATTTACAAGGTTTGCCAGAGGAATTGCCTCAGCGACCCGCAGTTCACATTTATTTTGTGGCTGGGGTGAATTCATGCTCGGCTACCTCCGCTGGCGAGATTTGCTTTCATGACAGCCTCATTTCTCCACGGGCTCCTCGCGCCTGCTCCTCCAGACCGCCCCGCACTCGTTCCTTGATGATCTCTTAATTCACGACGCCCGAATAGCTCAAAGGCGGAGGTTTTTCCACCATTGGGACAGCATATCCTCACTCTCCGGCTGATCCTATCGTGGCGCGATGTATTCCTCAATCTGGAGCTCAACCCAGTGCTAGACTACATCAGCAAAAACTACGGAGGAACATATGGCTGACAAACCGGAGTCATCGGCGCGGCCGAATGTTGGGCACGAGTCTATTGAGGGCACACTCAGCGTTCCGCTATTGCAATTTAACCTCGGGGAAGAAATCGATCAGCAACAAAAGGAAGATTCATGGCTTCACGGCGTTGGGCGTAGTTCCAAGACTCTTGTGAAGTACGACGATCTTCGCATTGTTCTGATTTCAATGAAGGCAGACACTCAGATGCACGAACACAAGGCAGCCGCCAGAATTTCCGTTCAAACTCTTACCGGGCATGTACAACTCCGGGTAGTGGGACGTACTGTAGATTTGCCTGCCGGGCATCTATTAGCCCTTGATCAATGCCTGCCCCATGACGTCGTAGCGTTAAAGGACAGTTCAATATTGCTCACCCTTTCGTGGCCGCCTCACGAACTAAGCCGGGAGCAACCAACGAAAGAATAAAATAATAAGGTTCTATAGCTGCGAATGAAGTATTGGCCGCTGCTATCAGAACCCTGCCGATCTCCGCCACGGCCGCTGTCGCTCGGCTTTTGTGCATTGGCCTGCGCTATAATCGATCCAGCGAGCGGGTTGGGCGATCGCTGGGCAGATCCGCGAGGAAAAGCCTGGAGGAAAGTCCGGACTCCGCAGGGCAGCGCGCCTGGTAACGCCAGGGGGCCGGATGCCGCGAGCGCGGCATCGGGCCACGGATAGTGCCACAGAAAACAAACCGCCGGCGACGCGAACCGATGGTCAGCCCGAGGCCAAACCTCTGGCCGATCTTTCCAAATCGCGCCGCCAGGTAAGGGTGAAACGGCAGGGTAAGAGCCTACCGCGCGAACAGCAATGTTCGCGGCACGGTAAACCCCGCGTGGTGCAAGGCCAAATAGGAGGGGAGGGCCGGCCCGGCCCGCTATAGTGGGAGCGTTTCGGCGCTCTTGCGCAACCCTCGGGTAGGCCGCACCGAGCCGTCGAGCGATCGGCGGTCCAGAGGAATGATCGCCTCCGCATCTGAGCACGGCATCGCGGCGCAAGTTGCGATGACTCTCAGCCGCGAAGACAGAATCCGGCTTATAGGCCCGCTCGCTTTCTTTTCATCGGGTTACCGCCGTTTTCCCTCGATTGTGGCCCTATTGTGATCGGTAAGATTTACACCTTCGACTAAAGGGCGGCTCACTTATTTCGAAAGCTCCCGCAAGCGGCAGATGTCGCGGAGGCTACGCACCTTCAGCAGATGGCAAAGATGCTCCTCAGGCTTAGCTGGAGTCCGGGTTTTGCGGCGCGACAGTTGACATTTTACGTTTTCTCCCGAAGCTTCCGCACAAATGGCGCATAGTGCTTTTCGCTGTGAGCTTGATTGTAACTTCGCAAAATGCGAAGATTTGGCGTGTGGGTCATCAGCCGGAAGGCACTCAGAGAGGCTTGGGAGAAACACCCGGATTGGGAGAAACCTCTGAAATCATGGTTTACGGTAGCAGAGCACGCTCAATGGGAAAATTTGTTCGACGTAAGGAAAACCTACCCGCACGCCGACAGTGTTGGCAGGTGTACGGTTTTCAACATTGGCGGCAATAAGTGCAGGCTGGTTGCGTGGATCAATTTCAGATACCACCGCGTTTTTATTCGGCATGTTTTGACCCACGAGGAATACGATAAGGGTGGATGGAAAAATGATTGCGACCGCGATTGAAAAGAAAGACCTGATTGGCCTGGTCTCTGGTGCGCCGAAAGTCATTAGCACGGATGCGCAGCACGAACGATACGTTTCCACATTGCTTGAATTGGACCGCCTGGATCAACGGGGCCGTCTTGATTCCGCAGGAAGAGAACTCGCGGAGCTTTTGACCGTGCTGATTGACAAATATGAGCGAGAACATCACAGCATTCACGGCGCATCTGCTGTTGAGGTGTTACGCGAACTGATGGAAGCCAACGATCTTCGACAACGGGACCTTGTACCTGAGTTGGGGACCGAGAGTGTCGTCTCCGCAGTCTTGAATGGGAAGCGTGAACTGAACAAGGATCATATCGCAAGACTGAGTAAGCGATTCCATGTCTCCCCGGCAGTATTTTTCAGAGACGAAGATGCGGCTCCAGCCCGGCGCAGGATTGGACGCGCAGCACGCCGACGATAAAGCGCAAGCTCTTCTTTATTCGGAGTACTTTGGCGGATTTCAGTTCCGCAAGGGAACCCAGTTGCTTGTAAATTTCCCAACCCCAAAAGAACACCTCTGCCGCCGTAGGAGTTCTCGTAATGTCGTGTCCAGTGCGTACGGATTCGCGGCGGCCATTCGTTCTAACTGTATTTAATTCGGGTCGGACGATCGCTGCTCAAACAAATCTCGGCCAATAAATCCGCGTCGCAGCCGGACAATTTCCTCTTCGGTTCGAGCGATCATCCGGGACCAGAGAGTGGAAGGATTAGAGTCGAAGACAAGCCGCTCGCTGCCATCGAAAATGTACCAGCCGCCCCGGTTCACTTCATTTTCCAATTGCCCCGGACTCCAGCCGCAGTATCCCAGATAAATACGAAGTTCCTTCGAGCTTTTTCTTGCCGCCAACGCTTTTTCCAGTTCCGGCTTTGTGGAAACCAGATAGACGTTGCCGAAAATGTGGGTCGCATCATGCTGCCCGGCACCCGATTGGAGTAGCGCCTGTACTGCTTCAATTTCCACCGGGCCGCCCGCATACACAGGGTCCGGATACTTGCTCGATCCCTTCAGATTCTGGAGCACGCGGGAAACCGGCAGTTTCGTCTGGCGATTAATCATAAGGCCGACGGTGCCGTCGCCCGCGTAGTGCACCAATAGAACAACCGATTCGGCGAAATTTGGATCCGGAGAGTCGCGAGGTACCACCAGCAGCTTGCCGACGCCCAGATCCGCCGGATTTTTGGATTGGGCCAGCAGGAAAGAAACGCCGAAAAGTCCCCAGATCACGAGGCCCAGGCCATATTGCAATCTGAGCGCCATGCTGCGATTTTCGTCCTCATCCTTGATTGCTACAAGCAAAACTCGAGCATGGCCGCCGGCTGACATTTGGCGTACACCTGGTGAGGGTCGCTACCCAGTTTGCCGGATGGATGTATCTCACCTCTGCGCCGACGATAGCCAGTGCGGAGGAGATCATGGCGAAATGTGAAGTTTGCGGAAACGAGTACGATAAAGCGTTCGAGTTAATGGTTGCTGGCGCGCGCCATACGTTCGACAGCTTTGAATGCGCGATTCAGGCGATCGCGCCGGTCTGCGAACATTGTCATTGCAAAGTGATTGGGCACGGGGTCGAAGTGGCCGGTCGCTTCTTCTGTTGCGCGCACTGCGCGCGAATGGCCACTTCTGCCGACGTCAAAGATCGCGCCGCCTGAATTCCGTCCTGTATTCACGTCCGGCTTACAACCGCGCTCGGTTCGCTTTCAAGAGCTGTTGTTGGTCGGTTTCTGTGTCTATGCTACCGCGAGCCTTCACGTCTCACTTTGCTGGATTCAAGAGTCGTGGCATACCGTCCCATACACGGCCATCTAATACGCGCCCGTTGACGTCCTTTCTGGCTCCTCCCCACTGTTTAAAAAAGAAGGGCACGCTCGCGTTTTCGCAGCGATCCCGTATTTCGCAGACCCATTCTTCTTTTATCGGTCGGCATCCCGGTCCTGATTCTCCACCAACGATGACCCATGATATTCCGCTGAGCGGCAAGTCCGGCATTGCTGACAGCAAAGGTTCAAGAGAGAGAAACCTTACGTATGCTTCAGTGGAACGCAGTAGCTCAATGCGCGAGTAAAATTTTGGGTTTTCGACAGAGACGCCAAGCCACACGTTGCGTAAGGGCCAATCGTCGGGCAAATGAGCCTCGATTCGTTCAGGCCGCTTTGTGAGAATTTGGTAGGTGTGGTGTGGAGTTGAGCGAATCACATCCCACGCCGCTCCGCGCCAAGCGTCGGATTCTTCAATAAAAAAGTCCGACCATGAACATGTGAATATAAGCTTCGGCTCTTTCCAGGTCAGCGGAAGATCAAAGGTCGTCTTTCCGCGGAGCACCTGCGATGGGTCTTGCCCATAACGTTTTTTATCCCGGTACATGTAGCAATTCGCACAACCGGCAGATATTTTTCGACAGCCATGCCACGGATTCCACGTAGCTTCGGTCCATTCGATTTGTGAAAAGCGGCCCATTTCAGGAGTTGAATTGAAACGACGTTTGATTCGTGCTGTATGTCAGAACCTCGTCCCAATATTTATAGGCGCGTTCGTGTTTCGAGAACAAAGCTAGATGATAGAGTGGCAGATTTGCATCAGAGCGGATCAACTTCATTCTGTGGAACGGTACATGCAGATAACCCAGGCTTTCCATCTGCTTGCTAAAAGTCTCTGCCAGGAATTCAGGAAATGATGTTCCCTTCTTCTCTTCCTCTTGCCACTCCTTTCTCCACCCTGGCAAACCGAGAAATTCATCTATCTTACGGTTCGTTACATTCGCATAGTGCTTAACATTCCGGTTTGCGTCCATATTCAGCATCAGAACGAGAAGGAAGTCCACACGGCGGCTGGATAAGCGCTGAATCGTGGAGAACTTGATCGACAAGTCGAAAGGGTCGATAAAACAGAATGTTAAAACGCTATCAGCACGAGGAATTTCCTTCGCGACTTCGTTGATCCTGTCATCATAATGCCCTGGCACAAAGCGAACGTCTGTTGCGGCAAATAAGCGCTGCACTCGTTTACGCAACGCGTGGAGCGAATCTTTATCACGTTCGCAGAATATGTATCTGTTGAATGGATCTGGAACGCTCAACGCCAAAAGCGGTGATCCGTAATACAGTTGACCAGTTCCTTCGATCTGAGATAACCCTGAACCAGCGCATAAATCGATGTACACACGGTTCAGCCATTTATTTTTCATTCCCGTCGAGAAAAGGCGGCTATACAACGAAACAAGCCGATACTTGTCAAGGGCCCACCGTCCAATTGACGTGGTTTTCAGCCCGTCAGCCTGTGCTGCGACAAGTAGATTCGCTCGTTTTGTTGCTCGCATTATGGCGAAGATATCATATTCGCCACATATTCGCCTGCCCTTACCCTTAGCAACGCGACGGTCGACCCGCCAGCGGGCCTATTTGACTGGCACGAACCGCTGCACTCGTTCGCCGTAGAAAACCTCACCCGTATACAGGTTGCCTTTCGAATCCACGGCTTCCATGTGCACGCCAAAGAATTCGCCGGCGTTCTGTCCCATCTGGCCGATCTGACCGACAATCTTGCCATCCTCGCGGTTTAGGAACCAGACGTGGTTGTTGGTGAGATCGGAGATATAGAGGAAGTGTTGCGCTTTGTCGGGCGAGAACATCACGCCGCCGGTCGATCCGCCGACGCCGGTCCATTCCGCCATCTTGAACTCTTTCTTGAAATTCCCTTGCTTATCGAACACCTGAATGCGATTGCCCGCGCGGTCTGCCGCGTACACTAGCCCGTCGTTTGAAAAATTAAATGTGAGGTGCCCGACGAACTCCTTTGCCATCGGTCCGTTCGGCTTGTAGGCGTGAGCGGCGGGATCAGTGTTGATCTCGGAGAGCTTGTGTCCATAGGCGCCCCAGCCCCGCTTGAATTCGAATTTATCGAGCGAGAAGACCATCACGCGCCCGCCAAAGGCGTTGTCGGCGATGTAAATCTCGTTCGCCGCATCGTCCGTGCGGATCTCTTCAATCCCTCCCACGATCATCGGCGTCGTCGGGGGGTATTTTTCAATGAATGCCTTATTCCGCAGCGCATTCTCAGTATTGGCCGCTTCACCGCGAACGCGCGTGTCGCCCGGTAACGTAATGAATCCCGCTATTGGCCCCCTGCTCCCGACGCCTTTCTTCCAGGAGATCGGCGGATTCTCTTCAAAGGGCTTGCCATCCGGCTGCTCCGGCACGTGCGGGACTGCCATCAGCATCTTGCCGGTCTTCGGATCGTACTTTCGCACGGTGTTCTGGCCGAGATACACGAATCCCTGCTTGTCCACGGCCATGCCATGCCCTTGCGGCGCGTCGAAGTAGCCGATCACTTCGCCGTCTTTGTAGCCGGGTCCGTCGTGCCCCGCGATGTGAATCATGGCCGGCGGATGAACGCAGCAATCGGCGATGGGAGGGTCTTGCTCCGCTTCAATTTCGATGCTGGTAAGATCGTTGGGACGATCGTAAACCCAGACGTTGTCGTCCTTATCCACTGCCAGGCCAGTCACGCCGCCCATCTTCCACTTGTTGGGCAGCGGCTTGGGCCAACTCGCATCGACTTTGAATTTCGGCGCCGTGTTTGCCTGGGCGCCCAACCGGCCGTGGAAAACGCCGGCCGCAAACAGCAGGCCACAGACTCCCAGCACCGAAAGGCTCAGCATTCGGACCCAGTTCGTTTCTTGCCGCATATTCATGACTCCTTTGTGTCCCCGTATTTTGGAAGAGAGTGCGGAGTCTATTGCTCGTCAGCGGCGCTGTCAATAAACCCGTAATGCATTCCGAGGCACCTTAGTCAAGACTTCCCCAAACGCTTCTTTTGGCCGCACCTTGGTTGTGGGATTTCACGAATTGAACATCCTGCGCCGATGGAGATTCTTAATTCGCGCGAGTCGTCTTCGGCGATCCCTTTACCCCTGTTCAGCAGTACGCAGTGAATTCTCGAACACGTCGGCAACAGTGAACGGTTGCAAGAGTTCCTGCTCCTGAAAAAAGCGCCGGCTGAGTTTGTCAGCCGGCGCCAATTTGTGTGCGAGCTGTGCTCGCTCGTCTTACTTGGGCGAAATGACTACGTACGATGTGCTGCCCCCTCGATTGAGCAGCAGGAGTAACGGCTGATTCGCGGCGGAGCGAACAGCGGCGCGGAACTGTTCCACATTGTTGACGGGTTTGCGGTTCACTTCCTGGATGACATCGCCGCGCTGCAGTCCGGTATCAGCCGCCGTGCTGTCGGGATCGACGCGGGTAATCACAACGCCGCGAGTGCCCGCCGGCAAGTTTAGCTGCTGCGCGATGTCATTCGTGAGATTTTCCACTTGCACGCCTTCGAGCGCCTGGCCCTCGCTTTCTGGCGCGCCGTTCTGAGCTGTTTGCGTCTTTTCCGGGAACTCGCCCAGCGTGGCGGTCATGTCTTGTTTCTGGCCACTGCGATAAACCTCGAGCTTTACCGCCGTCCCGGGTGCGAGTTGCGAAATGCGCAGCCGCAGGTCGTGATAGTCGGAGACTCTCTGGCCATTGAGCGCTGTAATGACGTCGCCCTTTTGCAGCCCGGCCTTCGCGCCCGGGCTATCTGGCTGCACATCGCCGACGAGCGCGCCTTCAGCCGATGGCAGGTTGAACGCCTTCGCAAGATCCGGCGTCACTTCCTGAATGCTCACGCCCAGATAGCCGCGCACCACTTTGCCGGTCTTGAGAATCTGCTCCATCACTGTGCGCGCCATGTTCACCGGAACGGCAAAGCCGATACCCTGATTGCCGCCTCCGCCGTTGCTGATGATCGCGGTGTTGATGCCGATCAGTTCGCCGCGCGTATTCACCAGCGCCCCGCCCGAATTGCCGGGATTGATGGAAGCGTCGGTCTGTATGAAGTCCTCGTATCCTTCCGGACCTTCAAGCCGCAGGTCTCTCCGGCCCTTGGCGCTCACGATTCCCATCGTGACGGTTTCGCCGATGCCAAAAGGATCGCCGATCGCGAGCACGATGTCGCCGACCTTGGCCTTGGTCGAGTCACCTAAAGTCACTGTCGCCAGGCTTGAAGCCTGAATCTTCAGCACCGCGATATCCGTCCGGGGATCGGTGCCGATAATCTTTGCCTTGAGCTGCCGCTTATCGCTCAACGTGACCTGCACATCGCTGGCTCCATCGACGACGTGATTGTTCGTCAGGATGTAGCCATCCGGGTTCACGATGACACCCGACCCGAGGCTATGTTCTTTCTGCTCGCGCGGCTGATCATCGCCGCCAAACGGACTGCCAAAAAACTGGCGGAAGAACGGGTCGTTGAAAAAAGGATTGTCGCCCCCGCCACGTTGCGATGACGACTTCACGACCTTCGAAGTCGAAATGTTCACCACCGCAGGCAGCAGCGGCTCAACCACGGCAGAGAATCCTTCATTAAAATTTGCCGCACCCGCCGCCGGCACGCTGCCGGCGATGCGCAGCGTCACCGGGCTGCCCGCTCCAAAGACCGTGTGATTGCTGGAACTGATGGCCCAAGCCAGCGCCCCCCCGGCCACTAAAGCTGCGGCTAGCGAGACCAGCGCTACCGAACGTCGAATCTGAAAGAATCTGTTGTTCATGACCAATGGCCTCCTGCCATTTGATCTGAGCCCTCCCCGGCGGCTGGCCAGGGCTTACGTATCCAAGTTGCCTTCAGTGCGGAAAATATTATGACGATCGCGGCGCTCTGCGCAAAGTCCCACGGAGAAACCCCTCCAGCAAACTGCGCCGCGCCCACCCTCATGTTTCTTAGATGCCACCTTTTGTCATAAAGAAACCAAAAGAAATATCTTCACTCGAAGTTCGGACCCGCTGCTGCGCATTACCTTGCCCAATTATATAACGCCCGGACCCGACTCGGGGTTGCGCGATTTCGTGCACGTGCACGAGTAATTAGACGGGCCAAGCGCAAAAATGTCTTGTTACTTTTGGCCTCGAGGGCACATCTAAAGCGGCCGGTCGTGAGTTGTGAACTGGACGACGTGCTTGCTGCTTATGTCTCGCTAAACGCATTCTGCAATAAAATCTTTTCATTACCATCATTTGCCGCTTGACGATTTGGGCTGACAAGCTAAAATGGAATGTAGACTAAGTTAGTCAAGATTTGCGGGATAGCTCCAGTAGCAGTAAAGGTCTCGAAAACGCGGGAAAAACGATGTTTCGGCTGAACAAACTTACCGATTACGCCATCGTTGTGATGACTCACATCGCGACCAGCCCTCAACTGCCTCTGCATACCGCCCGTGAACTTGCGGCGGATACGCAACTGCCGCTGGCGACCGTCGGTAAGGTCCTTCGCGGCCTCTTGGACCACCATCTGGTGACCTCGCACCGGGGGATGAAAGGCGGCTACGCGTTGTCGCGGCCGGCCAAGGAGATCTCCCTGGCCCAGATTATTGGCGCCTTCGAAGGGCCGATTGGTTTTACGGAGTGCAATACGACCCCGGGATGTTGCGATTTGGAGCGGTCCTGCACGGTTCGCTATAACTCGAACGTGATCGGCAAAGCTTTACAGCACGCGTTGGAAGGGATTCGGCTGTCGGACCTGACCAAACCGATGCACGAATCGTCCAGCGGCAACGGCAGCACCGTATCCATTACTTTTGGCTCAGGAGACACTGATGAGCACCATCAACACCATTCAAGACCTTACCAAGCAAGAATATAAATGGGGTTTTGTTACCTCGGTTGAAGAGGACAAGATCCCAAAAGGTCTGAATGAAGACGTCATCCGGCTGATCTCAGCGAAAAAGAAGGTGCCGGAGTTCATGCTGGAGTGGCGCCTCAAGGCCTATCGCCACTGGGAGTCGCTGGAGAAATCGCATGCTGAGCCGAAATGGGCAAACGTAAAGTTCGGCCCCATCGACTACCAGAACATCTCGTATTACTCCGCCCCGAAGAAAAAGCCCGCCCTCAAGAGCCTCGATGAGGTCGATCCAGAGGTCCTGCGCACCTACGAGAAGCTGGGCATCCCTCTGCTCGAGCAGCAGAAACTCGCGGGCGTGGCCGTTGATGCGGTATTCGATAGCGTCTCTGTCGCCACCACATTCAAAGAGAAATTAGCTGAAGCCGGCGTCATCTTTTGTTCGTTCTCAGAAGCTGTCCAGAATCATCCCGAGTTGGTCAAAAAGTATCTCGGTTCCGTCGTTCCATACACGGACAATTTCTTCGCTGCACTGAATTCCGCTGTATTCAGCGACGGCTCGTTTGTTTACGTGCCCAAGGGCGTGCGCTGTCCCATGGAGCTTTCCACCTATTTCCGCATCAATGCCGCCGAAACCGGTCAATTCGAACGAACCCTGATCGTTGCGGACGAGGGCGCCTACGTCAGCTATCTCGAAGGCTGCACCGCGCCGATTCGCGATCAGAATCAGCTCCATGCCGCCGTCGTGGAGCTGGTTGCACTCGACAACGCCACCATCAAGTACTCCACGGTCCAAAACTGGTATCCCGGCGATAAGGAAGGACGAGGCGGCATCTACAATTTCGTCACCAAGCGCGGCAAGTGTGCCGGGCCCAATTCGAAAATCTCCTGGACACAGGTCGAGACCGGCTCCGCCATCACCTGGAAATATCCAAGCTGTATTCTCGTAGGCGACAATTCAGTCGGCGAGTTCTACTCCGTCGCTCTCACCAATAATTACCAGCAGGCCGACACCGGCACAAAGATGATCCACATCGGCAAGAATACCAGCAGCACGATTGTCTCTAAGGGCATCTCCGCCGGCCACGGCCAGAATACCTATCGTGGCGGAGTCAAGATCCTGAAGGGCGCGACGGGCGCGCGCAACTATACGCAATGCGACTCGCTGCTGATCGGCGACAAATGCGGAGCGCACACATTCCCTTACATCGAAGTTCAAAACTCGACCGCTCGCATGGAGCACGAAGCGTCCACTTCGAAAATCGGTGAAGACCAGATTTTTTACTTGCGGCAGCGGGGCCTGAGCGCCGAAGAAGCCGTCTCCATGATCATCAACGGCTTCTGCCGCCAGGTTTTCCGCGAGCTGCCCATGGAATTTGCGGTTGAAGCGCAAAAACTGCTGAGCATCAGCCTGGAAGGAAGCGTGGGATAAACCAATATGGCCCTATTAGAAGTCAAAGACCTGCACGCAAGCGTACACGGCAACGAAATCCTCAAAGGCCTTGATCTTACGATCAACCCCGGCGAGGTGCACTCCATCATGGGACCAAACGGTTCCGGCAAAAGCACCCTGGCGCAGGTGCTGGCGCGGCGCGAAAGCTACGAGGTTACCCGCGGCGAGGTGCTGCTGAATGGCAAAGACCTGCTGGCCATGAAGCCGGAAGAGGCCGCCTGCGAAGGCTTGTTCATGGCATTTCAGTATCCGGTGGAGATTCCTGGAATCAGCAACGCCTATTTTCTCCGTGCGGCAGTGAACGCCATCCGGAAATATCGCGGCGAAGAGGAACTCGACGCCATCGATTTTCTCCCGCTCTTGAAAGAGAAAATGCGCCTGCTCGAAATGGATGAACGTTTCCTGAATCGTCCTGTGAACGAAGGGTTCTCCGGCGGCGAGAAGAAGCGCAATGAAATCGTGCAAATGGCGGTCCTCGAGCCGAAAATGGCAATCCTCGACGAAACGGATTCGGGCCTCGACATCGACGCCCTCAAGATTGTCGCCAAGGGCGTGAATACCATGCGCAGTCCAGATCGCGCCATTCTGCTGGTCACGCACTATCAGCGATTGCTCGACTACATCGTTCCGGATTTTGTCCACGTCTTGGTGGACGGCAGGATCGTGAAATCCGGCGGCAAGGAATTGGCGCTCGAGCTCGAGGAAAAGGGCTACGGCTGGGCCGAGCCCGCCTCCGCCGCGGCGCGTTAGGAAGTCAGAAAAGGAATCAGACGAAATGGCCACTGCGGCAACAGAAAGGCTCCGCAATTACCTGGAAGCGTTTCACTCGTTTGGCGCAGCGCAACAGCCGGCCTGGCTGCGCGCTCTGCGCGAACGCGGCTTTGCGCGTTTCGCCGAAGCAGGATTCCCGACCACCCGCGACGAAGACTGGCGCTTCACGAATGTCAGCGCGATCGCGCAGACGCCGTTTCAGCTCGCCCGCGATCTGCGCAGTTCCGGGGTTTATGGGGAGACGCTCGACGCCTGCCGCATTCCCGGTGCGGCCTGTCAGCTCGTATTCGTAAACGGCCGATTCGCGGCCCAACTGTCCGAATTGGGCAACCTGCCGGAAACCGTGAAGGTCGCCAGTTTGGCGCAGGTGATAACCGACAGCAGCAAATCAGTCGAGGCGCATCTTGGAAGCTATCTTAATATCGAGCGCGATGCTTTTTGCGCTCTCAATACCGCCTTCATCGAGGATGGCGCATACGTTTATCTCCCGCGGGGCACGGTTATTGAAGCCCCGATCTGCTTCTTGTTCATTTCTCTGCCTGGTCACGAGCCCGAAATGACCAATCCTCGCAACCTGGTTGTGGCGGAAGACAGCACCGAAGCGAGCGTCGTCGAGGATTACGTCTCGCTCGGCAGTGGCATTTCGTTCTCCAACGCCGTGACTGAACTCGTTGCCGGCGAGAACGCCGTGATTTCGCATTATCTGATCGAGCGCGAAGATCGCCAGGCGTATAACGTCTCGACGTTGCGCACTCAGCAGGCGCGCAGCTCAAACGTCAGTTCGCATTCGGTGCTTCTCGGCGGCGGGCTTGTTCGCAACAACGTCCATCCAGTGCTCGCCGGCGAGGGCGGCGAGTGTTTGATCAATGGCCTGTTTATCGGCAATGGCCGGCAGCACATCGACAACTACATGTTGGTCGAGCATGCCAGCCCGCACTGCAGCAGCCGCCAGTTCTACAACGGCATTCTCGACGGCCGCTCTCATGGCGTTTTCCACGGACGCATTATCGTCCATAAAGACGCGCAAAAAACCGACGCCAAGCAAACCAACCGCAACCTGCTGCTCTCCGACGACGCGCAGATCGACACCAAACCGCAGCTTGAAATTTATGCCGACGATGTGAAGTGCACCCATGGCGCTACCATCGGCCAGGTTGAGGAGAACGCGCTCTTTTACATGCGTTCACGCGGTATCGAGGAATCCGCCGCTCGTGGGCTCTTGCTGCTCGCATTTGCCAACGAGTGCCTCGATCGCATGAAGTCAACTCCCGTTCGTGAATACCTCCACGAGTTGGTGCAGGGTTGGCTCCCTGGTACATCGAGCCGCGGTCGAACGGATCGAGACGAGGCAGTCGAGCGACAGGAACCGGGGCGGCGCTGGGAGGAAGTGGGATGACCACTGTGGCCAACACTGCCTCCCGTCAGCAATCTTTCGCGCCGGCCGATTTCGACGTGTATAAGATTCGCGCCGATTTCCCCATTCTTGCGCGAACCGTCAACGGCAAGCCGCTGGTCTATCTCGACAATGCCGCGACCACGCAGAAGCCGCAAGCCGTCATCGACGCCATGATCCGCTACTACACCTCGGAAAACTCCAATATTCATCGCGGCGTGCACACTCTTTCCGAACAGGCGACCGAGAGCTATGAGCAAGGTCGCGTGACCGTGCAGCGGTTTCTGAATGCCGCTGAAGCGCGCGAAATTGTCTTCGTTCGTGGGGCTACCGAAGGCATCAACCTCGTCGCGCAGACCTGGGGCCGCGCCAACATCCGCCATGGCGATGAGATCGTCATCTCCGCCATGGAGCATCACTCGAATATCGTTCCGTGGCAGATCCTCTGCGAACAGCAAGGCGCCAACCTGCGCGTCGTTCCAGTGAATGATTCCGGCGAGTTGATCTTCGAGGAATTCGAAAAATTGCTCAGTGTGAAGACCAGGCTCGTAGCCATGGCCCATGTTTCCAACGCGCTCGGCACCGTGAATCCCGTTCGTCGGATTGTCGAGGCCGCCCACCGTGTGAATGCGCGCGTGCTGATTGATGGAGCACAGGCCGCTCCGCACATGAAGATCGATCTCCGCGCGCTCGATTGCGATTTCTACGTTTTCTCCGGACACAAGGTCTACGCCCCGACCGGCATTGGCATTCTGTATGGCAAAGCCGAACTCCTCGAGGCTATGCCGCCCTATCAGGGCGGCGGAGACATGATCAGCTCGGTCACGTTCGAAAAGACTCTTTACAATCGCGTGCCTCACAAATTCGAAGCGGGCACGCCGCACGTTTCCGGTGCGATCGGACTGGGCGCCGCGCTCGATTATGTCAACCGCATCGGGATTGAGCGTATTGCCCGGCACGAAAAGCAGGTTCTCGCCTATGGCACCAGGCGCTTGCAGGAAATTCCGGGCCTGCGCCTGATCGGCACGGCGCAAGAGAAGGAAGGCATCCTTTCCTTCGTCCTCGAAAACATTCATCCGCACGATATCGGCACCGTCCTCGATCAGGAGGGCATCGCCATCCGCACCGGTCATCACTGCGCACAACCGCTGATGGATCGCTTCGGTGTGCCGGCCACGGCCCGCGCTTCGCTGGCGCTTTACAACACCATGGAAGAGATGGACGCGCTGGCAAACGGCCTGCAAAAAGTCAGGGAGGTTTTTGCCTGATGGCGGAACTGCGCGATCTGTATCAGGACATTATTCTCGAGCACAGCAAGCGCCCGCGAAATTACCGCGCTCTCGAGGCCGCAAACCACAAAGCAGAAGGGTTCAACCCGCTTTGCGGCGATCACTTCACCGTGTATCTGGACGTCGCCGAAAATGGCGAGATCCGCGATGTTTCCTTCCAGGGCTCCGGTTGCGCCATCTCGAAAGCGTCCGCGTCCATGATGACCCAGGCTGTAAAAGGCAAGCGCACCGAAGAGGCTCAGAAGCTCTTCGAGAAATTTCACCACGTCGTGACCGGCAAGAACGGCTCCGAAGCCGAAGATCTCGGCAAACTCGCGGCCTTTGCCGGTGTTTCTGAATATCCCGTTCGGGTGAAGTGTGCGACGCTGGCATGGCACGCGCTGCGCGCCGCGCTGGAGGGTGGAAAGCAGGCTGCTGTCTCGACGGAATGACCATGCGATCAGCACGTCATTCCGAGTAGTAACATGATCGAGGGATCTCTCGGAATTCGAGGAATTCGCTAACATCATCGCCATGCCTGCCGATCTCATCGAATTGAAGCGCGATTGTGAAGCCACGGAGATTCCATACGGTGGCGTTCAGGTCCTGCCCGCCGGAAGCAAAGTGAGGATCACGCAATCGCTTGGCGGCAGCTATACGGTCATCACCGACCGAGGCTTCATGGTGCGCATCGAAGCCAAAAACGCGGACGCTTTGGGCCTTACTCCCGAAGTGAAGACCGCGACCGATCCACCGGCGCAATTCACCGAAAAACTTGTCTGGGATCAGTTGAAAACCGTTTACGATCCGGAGATTCCCGTCAACATCGTTGATCTCGGCCTCGTCTACTCCTGCCAGATCACTCCCGCCGAAACCGGCGGTCAAAAGATCGACATAAAAATGACCATGACCGCGCCGGGTTGCGGAATGGGCGACGTGCTCCGCGCCGATATCGAATGCAAGCTTTCGCAGTTACCCGAAGTGAAAGAAGTGCACGCTCAGATCGTCTTTGATCCGCCCTGGAATCCAAGCCGCATGTCCGACGCCGCCAAATTGCAGTTGGGCCTCGATCTTGACTCCAGTTCGTCGTTTCCGATGTACCGCTGAGTCATTCCCGGTCAGATCTGCAGAGCTTCTTCCGCCATCGATCGCATGGAATTGTCCGCAGGCAAAAGTGCCAGCACTCCTTCCTGCAGTTCGTGCGCGCTAGCCGCATTCAGCGGTGAATTGATGACATGGATCTTGTACGAAAACCGGTTGGTCGCGCCTGCCGCGTCGGATAATCCTTCTGCCACGCGGCCCGAGATGCCCTCGGCGACAACCCGGCTGACCGTGGGAAGAATCGTCCCAAAACAGTGCGGCCGGAGAATGTAAAGGGAATCATTCCCGCGCAGTCTCCGGGATATTGCCTTGGCGGCGTCGCTCAGCAGTGAAATGGCCACAGGCGTGGAGGAAACCTCGGACGGCAAAATGATGGTGATTACCAGGACCGACAACGCCTGGTCGGCAGCGGCGGTGCGGCGATATTCCATGGCCAGCCGGTCTTTGAAAGAGTTCAGGTTGGGAATGGCATTCAGGAATTCGGCGCTCGTTTCAATTTTTGTCGCCTCCGCGCGTTTGCCGGCTTCGGCGATCTGCCTGCGAAGATGCTGAATCGTGATCTGCCGATCAACCAGATATACCGCCAGCAAAGCCGAGAGCCCGCAAAATCCGTAAAACGCATTTCGCAGGACGAGACTCGAATGCGAAAACACAAGGGGGTACATCAGCAGCGCCAGTCCTGCGCCTAGAATCAAAATCGTGCAGCACGCCAGCAGAGTCAGGTGCAATTCGCGCCGGTCGAGATGCTCGGGATTAATTTTGTCGAATACGCGCATGTGCATCTTCACCCCATCGCTCATTCATCGGCGATCTTTCGTTTCAAAGCACACGAGTCACCAGCGGAGTTGAGTGCAGCCGCACGAAATAAACCAGTTACGAAGCGGGCCGATTGATTACGGCTGAAAATGTGTATCAATTAAGATGCGGTGTTTCACAACGGGGCAGGGCCTCGGCAGTGGAGGGTGCAGGGTCCGCCTAATGGTGTGTCCCGGCTAACTCGCGGACGATATCTCCCACGAATCCCTTGGCGTCTCCGAAGAGCATCAGAGTACGGTCCATGTAATAAAGCGGGTTATCGATTCCAGCAAATCCCGGACTCATGCTGCGCTTGATGACCATAACAGTGCGGGCTTTATCGACGTCGAGAATGGGCATGCCGTAGATCGGGCTGCCCTTTTCATTACGCGCGGCGGGATTGGTGACGTCGTTTGCCCCAATGACCAGCGCCACGTCGGTTTGCGGGAATTCGTCGTTCACGACATCCATATCGAGGAGCTTGTCATAAGGGATGTCGGCTTCGGCCAACAAAACGTTCATGTGGCCGGGCATACGGCCGGCTACAGGATGAATGCCGAACTTCACATCAATTCCGCGCTTGGTAAGGGCATCGTAAAGTTCGCGCACTTTGTGCTGGGCCTGCGCGACCGCCATTCCGTATCCGGGAACGATAATGACTTTGTTGGCGGCGGCGAGAATAGCGGCGGCTTCTTCGGCGGTAGCGCTGTGGACGGGGCGCGCTTCAGCTTTTCCCGCAACGGCGACTTGCTCCTGGCCAAACGCGCCAAACAGCACGTTGGTGAACGAGCGGTTCATCGCTTTGGACATGATTACGGAAAGAATGAAGCCCGAAGAGCCGTCGAGAGCGCCGGCAACCACCAGCACTTTGCTGTTAAGAACAAATCCGAGTAGACCGGCAGAAAGTCCGGCGTAGGAATTCAGCAGCGAAATCACTGTTGGCATGTCCGCCCCGCCGATCGGCGTTACCAGGAGCACACCAAACAAAAGCGCAACCCCAACCATCACCGGAAACAATATGGTGTATTCGGGGTGAACAACGAGAACACCCGCGAGGGCAAGCGCGATGCCAAGGACGGAAAGGCTGACGATATTCTGCCCGCGATAGGTGATGGGCCGTTGGGGCAGAATTTCCTGCAGCTTTCCGGCAGCGATGATGCTGCCGGTGAAGGTAAGCGAACCGATAATCACTTCGAGGCCGATCTCCACCATACCGAATTTGGTGACCTGCGGAGCGCGCACATAATATTCCGCGATGCCGATCATGCTGGCGGAGAGCGCGCCGAAAGCATGGCTGAGCGCTGTCCGCTGTGGCACGGCGGTCATGTGGACCATGCCCAGCGGGATGCCGATCCCAGCGCCCACGATCAGCGCGACGACAATCCATTGGTACTGGACGACTTCGGGGTTAAAGAGCGTGGCGCCGACCGCGAGCGTCGCGCCGATCTCGCCGGCCAAAACGCCATGCGGCGCAGTGACCGGGGAACTGAGCCATTTCAGCGAAAGGATGAAAAGAACGGCCGCGGCGATGTACGCGAGATCGATGAGCTGCTGCGCAGTCAATGCGGTCATGATTTTTTGGTGGTTTTGCCCATCTTGAACATGCGCAGCATTCTGTCTGTGATAAGGAATCCTCCGACCATATTGCTGAACGAGGCGGCGACGGCGATAACGCCGAGGATGGTGGTAAACGTGGTTTCGTGACGACCGGCGATGATAATCGCGGCGACAACGACGATGGCGTCGAGGGCGTTCGTCAGGGACATCAGCGGCGTATGCAGCAGCGGCGATACGCGCTTGATCACTTCAAAGCCGACGAAGCCGGCGAGGATAAAGACAAAAAGATTGGAGATGAAATCCGACGGCATCGCGCCTCCCTAGGATTGCGCCGTAAGAACCGGCAACGAGAAAAACTCGCGCACTCTTTTGTTCACCACTTCGCCACCCCGAGTCAATAAGGTTTCGCGGATAATTTCATCATCGGTATCCAGGCGCAGCTTGCCGTCTTTGACCAGGTGCAACAGAAAAGCGGTGATATTGCGCGAATACATCTGACTGGCGTGATAAGGGACCGAGCTGGCGAGATTGAACCAGCCGATGATGGTGACGCCGTTAACGACGATTTTTTCCCCCGGCTTGGTCAGCTCGCAGTTTCCGCCGCGTTCGGCGGCCAGATCGACGATCACCGAACCGGGAGCCATGCCCTTGACCATGTCGGCTGTGACCAGCAGGGGAGATTTTTTGCCGGGGATGACGGCAGCGGTGATGACCACATCGTTTTCCGCCACGACTTTGCCAAGCAATTCGCGTTGGCGGCGGTAAAAATCCTCGCCCTGCGCTTTGGCGTAGCCGCGGGCGTCCTCGGCGTCTTTGGCTTCGATGGGCAACTCGACGAACCGGCCTCCGAGGCTTTGTACTTGTTCCTTGGCAGCGGGGCGCAAATCGTAGGCGGATGTAACCGCGCCAAGCCGCCGCGCCGTGGCGATGGCCTGCAAACCAGCGACGCCGGCGCCGATGACGAGCACCCGGCCCGGAGTGATGGTCCCGGCCGCGGTCGTAAGCATGGGGAAAATTCGCGGCAGGGTATCGGCGGCGATCAGGACGGCTTTGTAACCGCAGATGGTGCCCATCGAGGAGAGCGCGTCCATGCTTTGCGCGCGCGTGCTGCGCGGCATCAGTTCGACGGCGAACGAGGTCACGCCTTTGGCGGCAATCTCCTCGAGCGGCTTGAGCGCGCCGAGCGGGCGAAGAAATCCGACGAGCGCCTGGCCGCTGTGGAACAGCGGAACGTCCGCCTGGCCGGTCTTGTCGTTTGAGCCATAGCAGAGCACCTGAACCAGGACGTCAGCCTTGGCAAAGACTTCGGCGCGATCGGCAACGATCTTTGCGCCTTTGGCGGCATACTCGGCGTCGGGATAGCCGGCCTGAGCGCCAGCGCCTGCTTCAACGATGACTTCGAGCCCGCCCTTGGCGAGAGCGGGAATAGAGCCAGGCACCAGGGCTACCCGGCGTTCGCCGGGGAAAGTTTCGCGCGGGACTCCAATGATCATGCCGGGCCTCCGCTTTTAGCGATTGAAATTTGCTGCGACATGCGGGGTACCCCCTCCCCCATTTTCCTGCAAGTGTTCATTGTGATGGAGTTATAAATTACGATATGCGTGACTTCTGATGGGGCGCTGCTCGTCGTGTTGGCAGAAGTTTTCCGCGCGGGTGACTGAAAATGAGACAGCGAAAATCGCTTTAACACAGAGGTCACAGAGTCAGAGAGGCACAGAGGGCACGGAGCCATCGAGTGGTCCTGAAAATGTTTAGCCCCCACCGTACCCCCCAGGTTTTTATGCAAGGATGTGATTCGATGGGAGTTATCCCTGATTTTTATGCAAGGATGTGATTCCAAAGAGATTAGAGACGCAATCAATGATTGCGTCGGCCCGTTGTTTTGTCGGAGGGATTCCTCGGCCGCCCCACCCCAGCACGCGTGAAGGCGACGCGTGCCGGGCACCCCGGCCGCCGAGAGGGAGGTCGCGCGCGCCACCCGCTTCACGCGGCTCTTCGCCGCCACGCGCGCGACGGCCTCGGAATGACAACTTAGGCTTGGGCGCGACGTTGGCACTGATTTGAGGTATGGGAGGGAATGCGTTTGCCGATCCATTCGAAATAATGGCGTCTGAAAATGCAGCCGTTTCGGTGGGCTTATTTTTTTGAAGAGAATGGACAAGCGGTTCAGTTGCTCGGTCGCCCGCTTATTGCGTGCGAAGCAGGCGTATATTTATTTTACCGCTGGCGTCAAACGATCCGAAGCCAACGTATCGGCTCTCTGGGCCGAACAGCTCCCGTCGCTTAGCGTGCTTCAATGAACACCACCTTTGGGGAACGATTTATAACAGGTGGTGTTGCATCGGCCAGCCGGTAGGGTATCGAAAGCAGGGCTATTTCATCCTTGGAACAGACAGCGAAGTGCAGATATTGGTTTAGACCGAGCGGGGGCGACGAAGTATGATGCGTCGCAATCCTAAAGGCTGAGCAGGGGCGCAGCCGCGACGAGATGATGCAGGCGAGAGTATGCAAAAATCATGAGGGATCCTTCGCTCGCCAACCTGGCTCGCTCAGGATGACAACGAAAACCAAAGCATGCTGGCCGCACGGGCAGAGTACTAGAAGCACAGGTGTTACCCACACGGGACGGGAGGAATACGTTGGCTAAATCAAAGGCAGAGAGCTTCAAAGAAGCGATCATGAGCGCGCTCGAGGACGAGACGGAGGATGAGGCGATTGGCGATGCGGGCAAAGCCGCAGCACGAATTTACGTGGAGCGTGCGATTCGGCCACAGGAGTTGAGCAAATTGGTCGAGCAGGCCCTGGATGGCGGCGGGGAACGCTTTCGGCTCAGTTTTGATGATGATTCGAATCTTTATTTATCGACGAGCGGCGGAATGTTGACGGCAACGGTTTCGAAGTGAGGTGCTGGCTGCATCGGCACTAGAGAGTGCTGGCGCGGATGTTACCCGCACGAGGACAGAAGGAGCGCTGGCCGCGTGCTTCGAATCGCAGCGCAAGTTGGGGGGCGAGGGGCAATCCAGCAACGAAACCGCGGATCCCTCGTCGCTACGCTCCTCGTGATGACAACGCCTAGGTGCGACGGTGCTACCCGCACGGAGGACTGGAGGAATGTTTGCCGTGCGCTTCGAGCCCCAGCGCAAGCAGGGACTAGAAGGCTGATACGCCCGGCAAGACGCAGCGAACCCAGCCCTAAAAGCGAGGGGTGGGACGCCCGAAAAAGCAACTGGGGACCCGTCGTCGCTACGCTCGTCGTGATGACACGTGGAGCCGACGGAGGGGTGGTGACGTCGGCTGAAGGCCGACACGAAAAAAGCAACTGCAGATCCGCCCGCGTGATGACAACGGCTACGTTGCAGGAGCGATTGCATTGCGCGGGCGGGGGCGGGTATAACTGAGCGGCACGAAGGGAGGAGGGGCCGATGTCAAAACGAAATTTATTCTTGTTAGGCGCAGCCGCGACATTGATGGCGATTCCGCTATTCGCACAGGCAGTCAAGAAAGCACATGCCAATCTGGTGGATGGGAAGGGCAATCCCGTGGGGACGGCGACAATTACGCCTTCGGGAAAAGGTGTAAAGATCAGCCTCGCATTCATGAACCTGCCGCCGGGCATGCATGGGATTCACATCCACAACGTCGGGATGTGCCAGGGGCCGAATTTTGCGTCGGCGGGCGGGCATTTCAATCCCACGATGAAGAAGCACGGCAAGGATAACCCCGAGGGGCCACACGCCGGCGACATGCTGAATTTCACTGTGCCCGCGGGCGGCAAGGGGAAGGCCACTGTAACCGACGCCATGGTCACACTGGGGGACGGAGCGAATTCGCTGTTTCACCAGGGCGGGACGGCGCTTGTGATTCACGCCGGGCCGGATGATTACAAAACCGATCCAGCCGGGAATTCGGGGGACCGGATCGCGTGCGGGGTGATTGAGAAATAGCGCTGGCCACGGCTGCTAATGGTGCAGCCGCAAAAGACTAAATTCAAAAGCAGATCCCTCGTAATTCGCTCGCGTGATGCGAGCGAATTTCCTCGTGATGACAACGTTTTCATTCTAGCGAGTGGTTACTGCAGATCCCTGGCCATCGTCCCCCGACGAAAAGCGTCGGGGCTGGCCTCGGGGATGACAGCGGCCGTTTGGGACGAGATCGGCAGAAAAAAGCGAAAAGCAGATCCCTCGTTATTCGCTCGCGTGATGCGAGCGAATTT
>Ga0070741_10006253_pt1 | contig 25738 bp, 26 predicted proteins | sample Coa_R1_4_FD_66440 | JGI IMG/M metagenome (GOLD analysis project Ga0070741, IMG submission 66440) | Surface soil microbial communities from Centralia Pennsylvania, which are recovering from an underground coalmine fire - Coalmine... | ecosystem: Environmental > Terrestrial > Soil > Unclassified ... | reverse complement strand
GGGCGCCGTTTGCGCGTTCTGCGTCAAACGCATCAGCACAATGAAGTATAACAGCAACACCCCCAACGCACCCACAAATCCGTGTTCCTCGGAAAAGGCCGCGAAAATGAAGTCCGTCTGAGGCACGGGCAGGTAGGCAAGGTGGGTCTGCGAACCCTTGGCCGTCCCTTTGCCCCATATACCACCAGAACCTACGGCAATCTGGGATTGAATAACCTGGTACCCGGAACCCTGCTTGTCCGCCTCCGGGTTCATGAAACTGGTCAATCGCTCACGTTGATAAGGCTTTAGGACTTTGTAGCCGACCGGGAGCATGAGTGCGACTAGCAGCAGTACCGCAGCTGCCTGCTTCCAGTGCAAACCACCCAGGAAGAGGCCCATCACCGCGATAGGTATGTAGGTCAGCGAGGTGCCCAGGTCCGGCTGCGCCAGGACCAACAGCATCGGGAAACCCACCACCATCCCTGCCTTGATGAAGTCGGACCAGGAGAGGTCCTTGTGGCGCATCTCGGCAAAGTACCGCGCCATGGCCAAAATGAGGATCAGCTTCACCCATTCCGACGGCTGAAAGTGGAAGCCTGGCATCTTGATCCAGCGCCGGGCGCCCAAGTATTTCTGACCGAAGATCAACACCGACATCAGCGAAGCCACAGATCCTATCCACATCCAGTGGACCTTCTCGAGCAGTGCCTGGTAGTTCAGCAGGCTGAGGGCAAACATCCCGGCTACGCCGCCGATAATCCAGTACACCTGCTTGATGTGGGCCCCCGCAAACTTGGTGTGCAGGGTCGCGCTGTAAATCTCCATGACGCCGACGCCGCAGAGGATCAACACGAATCCCAGCAGGAGCCAATCGAAATCGCGAAATGAAACGTATCTGGACATTAGTTAGTCGTCAGTAGCTACTCGCTTCGAGCTACTAGCTTTGAGCTGCTAGCTTGAAGCAATCCTCTCGGACCTCAGTTCACTCCCGGCGCGGCCGTCGCCAGTGCGGCCGGTTTAGGGTTCCTATCGATTACGAACCTGCCGCCATGCAGCGTGTCCTTTCCGTCTGGATCAGGAGCATTCCACACGCCGCCGATTTCAACTTTGCCATCGGCGCCCGCCACCTTGGTCGGTATCCGGTGTTGCTTATCCACGTAAGCCTTGATAACTGCGGCAGCGACTCGCGCCGCCAAATAGCCGTGCTCGCCCTCTTCCAGCAGCGCGCAAACCACGATCTCGGGGTTGCGCCTCGGTTCGACCCCCGCGAACCACCCGTTGTCTTTGAATTTCGACTTGCCTCCCGCGAGGCGGGCCTTGGCCATGTTGCTGATCGTCTGGGCGCTGCCAGTCTTACCGGCAAAATCAATGTCTTTTAAGTGTGCGCTGTTTGCGGTTCCAATGGGCGATACGACGTTGGCCATGGCATCTGTGATGACTTCCCAGTTCTTAGGATCGATGGGGACGCGTACATCATCGGGCGTGTTTGAAGCAGGCATCACGTTTGGCGGCAAGTCGGTCGGAAATGCCAGATGCGGACGATGCATCAGCCCGCCGCTGGTGATACCACCGATTGCGCGAGCCAACTGAATGGGAGTAACGGCGACAGCGCCCTGTCCGATGCCGACGGAGATTGTCTCGCCCGCATACCATTTCTGCTTGAAGTTGCGGATCTTCCACTCTTCCGAGGGCATCACGCCACTGACTTCCTGGGGCAGGTCAACACCCGTCTTCTGGCCTAACCCGAAAGCCGCTGCGTACTGCGCAATGCGGCCGATTCCTAGCTTCTCGGCCAGCGTGTAGAAAAACACGTCGCAGGACTGATAGATGGCCTTGCTGATATCCACTACGCCGTGCGTGCGGTGCTCGGCGACGACCCAACACTTGAAGTAGCGTCCATAAAAGCTGGCCCCGCCGCTGCAGTTCACCTTCATGTCCTGCGCGATCCCTTCCTGCAGACCGGCTGTCGCCATAATGATTTTGAAAACCGATCCTGGGGCGAGCTGCGCCTGGATGGCTTTGTTCAGCAGCGGATGGTTCTCATCGGTGACCAGCTTGTTCCATTCCTCCTTGGAGATCCGCACAGCAAAGTCGTTTGGGTCGAAAGTCGGTCGGCTGACCATCGCAAGTATTTCGCCGTTGCGAGGATCCATGGCGACGACCGCGCCGTTCTTGCCTTCCAGCGCCTCTTCCGCGGCGATCTGTAAATCGATGTCGATGGTGAGCTTGAGCTGCTTGCCGGGCACCGCCGGTGTCGAATCGAGCTGCTGCATTTCCTTCCCATGGCTGTTGACGACCGAGCGGCGCGAACCGTTCTTCCCCATGAGCAGCGTGTTGTACTGCTTTTCCACGCCGGAGATGCCGACAACGTCTCCCGGACTGTAGAACTCGAACTGCGGCTGGTTCAGCATGTCCTCGGTGACTTCACCCACGTAGCCGATCGCATGCGCCATGAAGCCCTTGCGCGGATACAGGCGGCGGTGCGCCATGATGGTGTCGAGTTCAGGAAGCTCGTTACGGTGAGCCTCGATGAAAGCCAACTCGTCGGGGGTGATGTCTTCTTTCAGGAAAATCGGCTGATACTGCGGCATGGTGGCGAATTTTCGGACGCGCGTGCGAATCTCGTCCGCACTCATGTGCAGGCCTTGGGCAATAAGTTCTGCGTCCTTGTTGAGGTCGCGGCTCTGGTCGCGCAACAGCAGAGCTGTGAAGGAAGGATAGTTGTCGACGATGACGCGGCCCTCGCGGTCGAGAATCTTGCCGCGCGGAGCAAGGATCGGCACATTGCGTACGCGATTTTTTTCCGCTTCCGAGGCGTAGAAGTCTTGCTTGATAACCTGCAGCTGCCAGAGACGGTACGCGAGAATAAGAAAAATAGCGAGAATGATGTACTGAACGGCAGTCAGCCTGATCTGGGAGACTTTTTCGTCGCGACCGAACATCAATTCTCAGTTCTCGGGTCTCAGTTCTCAGTCTCGGCGCGCGAGCTCTGTCCTGAGGCGAAGCAACACGCTCTTTTCGAAGCGGGCGGGTGTTGATTCGATTTTAAACCTATTCTGGCCGGAGTAGTCAGCCCTCAATGTGACCATGGTCACAAGCCGGTCGCACCTGGCGACGGGCATCGGCGTGTCTAGGCCCGCTGCTTCAGCCTGTCCAAGAGCGCGAACAGTACCACCGCCAGCAGCCCGTTGGCTAAAGCCGAGAGCAGTTCGTGCGACCACGCCCATTGCACGTCTGACTGCACCATTCCGCGCGCCACTACGAAATAGACCACCTCGTGCACGAGGTAAAAGAACATTGTCCCGAGAAACCTGGCGCCAACATTCTCGACGTCGATACGCACCCCGAGTGATGAGGCTCCAAACCCCACCACGGTCATGGCGATGCCGTACAGGCCGATCTTCTGGTGGGTCAACGAGTCCTGCAGAAGGCCAATCACAGCTCCCGTCATCAATCCCGATACCTGGCTCCGCCGAGCCACCGCGAAGAAGATCACAACCAGCAGCGGCAGGTCGAACATCATGAAGAACGGGAACTTCAGCGGGACGAAAGCCTGAAGGAAAAGCGCAGCCAAGGGCACGAAGAGCGCCGTCGCGAAATTAAACCGGTAGACCTCAACTTGGTCCTGGGATGTATAGAGGACTGGCACGCTATTCGGGTTTATCCTCCACCGGCGCGGTCTGCGGTTTGTTCTGCGAAGCCGGACCGGCGCTCTTGTCCGGGTCCCGGTGAGCGGGAGCCACGGTCTTGTTGGGAACTGGCGCCTGAGCAACCGCAGGCTTCACTGTGCCGGTGGCAGCTGGCGTAGTCGAAGCCGGCTTTACCGCAGGATTTTGAGCGGATGCACCTGCAGGGGACGGAGTGGTCGCATTCGGAGTCGACGAACTCGCCTGCGGAGCCGAAGCAGTTGCAGGAGGAAGAGCTGACTTTGTTCCCGTTGCAGCACTACCCGTCGGCAAAGAACTCTTCTTCGAATCTAGGGGTGGGTTGCCAGTCGCCGTCTTGACGGGTTGGACAGCATCGCCCTGTGCGGGCTTGGGTTGCTGGGTGGCAGCTTGGCCGCCGACTGGCTTCAACGGCGTCGCGGTCGCGCCACCGACCTTTGGCACAGGCTTGAGGCTCGGATCGACAGCCGGCTTGTCCGGAACCGAAGGCAATCTTTGAGCGAGAATATCGGCTGCACGAACCGGGCCCGTCACGTCCACCGAAGGAGAGCGATTCTCCACATGCGTAATCACGAGCACTTCTTCTAACCGGCTCAGATTCGCGCCTGGTTTTACGCGTACGTCAAGGAAAGAATCTTTCCCGGGCTTGACTGCGCTTACCACACCGACCCCGAGACCCTTGGGAAAGATCTGGTCACCGCCGCTGGTGAGCACGCGTTCGCCGGGCTGGATCGACTCGTCGCTGAGGATCTTTTCCACCGTGAGTTGTCCGTTGGGCATTCCCCGCAACACACCCTGGATGCGTGAGCTCTCCAGGATGACGCCCACTCCACTGCTGGTGTCGTTCACCAGCAACATGCTGGAGGTGTGGTCGTCATAGACATGGAGAATCTTGCCAACAATTCCCTCGGCGGTGATCACGGCCTGGTCCGGCTTGATGCCGTCCGCAAAACCCTTGTCGATATACACCGACCTGGATTGTTCCGTGCCGCTGGTACCGATGACCTGTGCCGGAACTGTCTTCTGAATGAATTTTTCTTTGAAACCGAGCAGCAACTGCAATCGCCGCGCCTGGCTCGCGTCTTCTTCCAGGCGGACCTGCTGCAACCGCATATCTTCGATCTGCTGCTTCAGTTGCCGATTTTCGGCGCGAACCCCGCGCAAATAGATGTAATTGTGAAAGATGCCGCCGGTGGTGTTCTGAATCCACGCCAGCGATTTCTCAAACGGAGTCACTGCTTCGACGACCCAAAGCCGAATGAGGCGAGTCTCCTGTCCCGAACTGTCGCGCTTTACCTGGACTGCCAGGCCCAACACCTGGGCAAACAAAACAGCCACCAGGATGCTGACGTTCCGATGGCGGCTGAGGAGGTTATCCATACTACAGTTCCCAGTTCTCGGTTCTCAGTTCCCAGTCGTGGATCAGGTTGAGCCTGAGAGGGTCATAATCACAGACGCTTTCTGCTCGCGCCCAGGGTTCTACGGGCGAGGACGCCCGCAGCTCCACTACTCGATCGAAATCTTTCTCAGCAGCTTGAAGTCGCTGAGCATCTTGCCCGTGCCCAGCACTACGCTGCACAGCGGATCATCGGCGATCGACACCGGCAACCCGGTTTCTTCACGAATGCGTTTGTCGAGGTTCTTCAACAACGCTCCGCCCCCAGTCAGGACGATGCCGCGGTCGCTGATATCGGCCGACAACTCCGGAGGCGTTCTTTCCAGGGCCACGCGGATCGCGTTCATGATGGTCGAAACACATTCGCTGAGCGACTCGCGTATTTCACTGTCATCTACCGTGATCGTCTTGGGCACGCCTTCGATCAGGTTGCGGCCCTTGATTTCCATGGTGAGCGGCTTGTCGAGCGGATAAGCAGAACCGATTTCAATCTTGATTTGCTCTGCCGTACGCTCGCCGATCAACAGGTTATATTTCCGCTTGAGGTAATTCATGATGGCTTCGTCCATCTGGTTGCCGGCCATACGCACGGAACGCGAGTAGACGATGCCGCTGAGAGAAATCACTGCGATGTCAGTGGTGCCGCCGCCGATATCGACTACCATGTTGCCGCTCGGCTCGGTGATTGGAAGGCCTGCGCCGATGGCCGCCACCATGGCTTGTTCGACAAGATGCACTTCGCTGGCTTTCGCGCGATACGCCGAGTCCATCACGGCGCGCTTTTCCACTTGCGTAATCTCGGAAGGGACGCCGATCACGATGCGGGGATGCACCAGCATCTTGCGGTTGTGCGCCTTCTGGATGAAATAGTTCAGCATCTTCTCGGTGACTTTGAAGTCCGCGATTACGCCGTCCTTCATCGGCTTGATAGCGACAATGTTTCCGGGAGTGCGGCCCAACATCTCCTTGGCTTCCTTACCGACGGCCTCCACCTCGCCTGAATTCTTGTTGATCGCCACAATCGAGGGCTCGTTGACGACAATGCCTTTGCCGCGTGCATATACGAGCGTGTTAGCCGTTCCCAGGTCAATCGCCAGGTCGCTGGAGAAAACGCTGAACAGCGACCTCAGGTTGTGGACGCGTGAGCCGTTGGTATGAAATCCGTTCGATGACATGCGCAAACTTCTCTCTTTAGACGTGTTTAAGCGAAGCTGTTCCCGGAAACTCCCGGTTTCTTACCGATTGTTTTGGAAAGTAGCTGGTTTAATTCTATATGCAAATGCTACTTTCCGGTTGAAAACTAAAGTCACTGTACGTGCGTGGCCGAATACCCGAACCTACTGAATCACGATCTTCTTCTGCTGAGTATTTACCCCACCTTTGGCATTCTGGGCGGTGATGGTGATCACGGCTTCCCCCAACGGCAATGGCGGTGTGAAGTAATGGAAAGTGCCGTCATTGGCAACCATCGGGACTTCTCGCCCGTTGACCATGACGCGTGCTCCGGCTTCGGTTTTCCCCTGCACTTCGATCACATGGCCATGCTGGATAAATGGATCGAGTTCCAGATTGATGGCCTCACTCTCCTTCGTCTTCGCAATGATGGTGAAGCGATTCTTCTCGCTCTCCATGGACTCCTTACCGTTCTGGTCATAGGACTGCACGTCCCAGTAGTAAGCTCCCTCGGTCAAACCCGAGACCTGCACCTCCGCAGTAGGTACTTTCTTGTCGATCAGTAGCGAAGAGAAGAACGGGTTACGCGACACCCGCAGGCGATACCCAGCCGCGTTGGTCATCGCTGTCCAGGAAAAGTCGACCGGCTTGTCGTCGTCAGCAGCGAAGATAGGCGCCATGTTTGCCGGGGAGATCGGCGTGGGCGGGCCTACTTCTTTTATCTTGGCCATCTTGGGCGTGCTTGCCTGGAACGTGACTTTCTCGTAGTCCGCGAGATGAACTGTCTCACCGCCTCGGCTGACGTCGCCCGATCCTTTCTTAACCAAGATTTCATGGTTGTCGGATTTGGGGTCGTTGCGAACCATGGCGGCACTGTCCGGAGCGAAGGAAGCCGTTGCTCCACCCACTATGACCTTGGAACTCGAGCCCTGCAGGTAGGTTCCGGTCGCCAGATCGACAGTTCCGGTGCTCACCGTCACAGCGACGTTAGTCTGCTGACTGTCATTTGAGGAATTTTGTTCGATGACGATGAGCGAGTCCTGCTTGACCGTGTAGTTCGTCCCATCGTTAAAAACAATCTTCGCCATGCCTTCCGAACTGGTTTGAACGATGTCGCCCTTTTCCAGCGGGAGACTGTAATCGGCGGTTACCCAACTGTTACTGCTTGCCTTCTTGACCTTGACGGTACCGTCCAGGTTCGTGAAATGCGCTTGGCGGGAAATGCCGGGCGAACCACTGCCGGAGCTACCGTCGCTGGCAATGCGTTCCAGCAGATTGGTAGTGAGGCTACTAACCTGCTTGACGCTGTTGTCGGTGAATTGGGGAAAGGCAAAGTGCATTCCGGCGCCGAACAGCAGCACGCCGCCCAATATCATCAGCGCGACGCTACGGTATGTAACCGTTCGCCATGTCAGGTAAATGCCCGGCTTTCGTTTCGAGGACACGCCGTCTAAGAATCCTGTAAAGCTTAGAAAATATGGGGTAATTCGGAGGTTAGCACAAGGGACGACCGGGCCATACCGGGTTATCACCTTGGGTCGCTTACGAAGGTAATCGCTGTGTGGGAAGGAGTTAGGGCAGCGGCAGTTAGCAGTCAGCACTCAGCAGTCAGCATTTGGCAATTAGCAATTAGCCACAAGCCGGTTTGTGGGCGATTGCAATCTGACCACAGTTGAACCCCGGGGTTGAGAATGTGCGAATGCAAATCCGGGTGAAGGGCTGGTCCAGCTAACGGCTAATTGCCAAATGCTAATTGCTACATGCTAAATGCTGACTGCTGAGAGCTGAGTGCTAATTGCTGACTGCTGAGTGCTCGGCAAACCGAGGTCCGCGGGTCACTCCTCATCGACCTGGTCAGGATCGGTAGTCGGCGCAGTCTCCGGCTTTATCTCGGGCAGGTTCGCACCATGCAATTGCTGGTTTACTTGCCCGAGTTCCGCCTTGGTTGTCTCCCACCCCTTCATGGCAGTGCCAAGGTCCTGCTCGGCAGCGGCGACGGCGCTCAGTTGAGCCGCCGTGGGCGCCACATCGGCCTGTCCCACAGCCCCATACAGCGTCGAGATGTTGCCATTCACGCTGTTCATATCGGGAGCGGGGACCTTACCGGCGTCGGAGTCCGACTTCCCCAGGACCGCTGCAAGGTTCTTATCGAGCGCTTTCAAAGCATCAGCGGTCGATCCATTCGCCTGGCCGAGTAGCTTCTTTACCTGCTCCTGCGCCGACTTGGCCTCCATCACCGCTTGCGAACTGCGCGTCAGCATGTCGGCGAGCTTCACCTCGGTTTGCGACTGCTGTTGGAGAGCTGCGGCAGGCGTTTTCACCCGCGGATCCATCTTGATGGTCAGCGGTGCAGTAAGGGTCTGCCCATTCGCCGTGAGCCGAACCGTGTACTGTCCCGGAACAGCGTGCGGCCCAAGCGGATATCGCGGCGTGTTGTGCGGAACCGCCGCGATCGGATACTCGTGCCGGGTGGAGACGGGAGCGGTGTAGTGCAGGTCCCAAATCCAGCGATGCATACCCGCAGCCGTCGACAGAGCCTTGTGGGACTTTACCCAATACAACGGGATCAGCTGCTTCTCCAGTTGTTCCTGCGTCATCTCCGGCTGATCCGTGCTGGTGTATTTGCGGACAACCTTGCCTTGTGAATCAACAATCTCGAGACTGACCGGCCCCGATGAGGCTTGGCCAAGGTAGTAATCAATGGCCGCTCCGTGGGGTGGGTTCTCTGCCGCAGGCTCATCCGGCGGCAGCGGAGTGTCGGTGTTGGTGTCGCGGCGCACCCGATATGCAGCACCCGGCTTAAACAAATAGGCTCCGGATTTCGCTATATCGGCACTGATCTGTCTCAGCGGCGAGATGTCATCCAGAATCCACAACGAGCGCCCGTGCGTCCCGACGATGAGGTCGTTCTCGTGAATCCACAGGTCGCGCATCGATGTATGCGGCAGGTTGAGCTGAAGCGACTGCCAATGATCACCGTCATCAAACGAGACCCAGACTGAATTCTCAGTCCCGGTGAACAGCAATCCTTTGCGCACTGGGTCCTCTCGCACCGTATCTGCCGGGCCGGGCGGCAATCCGCTGGCAATCGACTGCCAGGTTTTCCCGCCATCGTGCGTGCGATAGATATACGGGCGCTGGTCGTCGATCCGGAAACGGCTGACCGAAACGTACGCGGTCTGATCGTCGAAATGCGATGACTGGATCTGCGTGACCTTGCTCCAGGGCGTGAGTTCCGGAGGCGTGATATTGCTCCAATTCTTGCCGCCGTCACGCGTAATCCAGACCAGCCCATCGTCGGTACCAGCCCAGAGCGTGTTGACGCTTTTAAATGAAGGCGCCAGTGCATAGATTACGCCGCGCTGCTTCCCTGCCTTGGGATTCAGGTCGATCATCTTGCCGACGCTGGCCGGCACGCTAGGCTCGGGCCGGCTCAGGTCCGGGCTGATGGTTTGCCATGTCTGCCCGCCATCCGTGGTCGTAAACAGAAAATTCGTTGCGTAATACAGCCGGTGCTGATCGACTGGCGAAAACATGACCGGCTCGGTGCGGTTGGCGCGGAATTCCTCGTTGCGCACCGGTACGGGGGTGATGTTCTGCACCTGCCCGGTCGACCAATGGAACTTGGAAACTTCAGTCCGACCGCCGCCGTAGATCACGTCGGGGTCCAGCGGATCCGGCGCAACATACCCGTACTCAATCACGCCAACCGGGTGCCAGTCGCGAAACGTGATCTGGCCGTCATTGCCGCGGCTTGACATACAAACCGAGCCGCTCTCCTGCTGCCCGCCACAAACTTTGTAGGGAAACGTGTTGGTCGTCGATACATGATAGAGCTGCGCCGTGGGCTGGTTGTACCACGATTCCCACGTACGTCCCCCGTTCGTGGTAACAACGGCGCCCTGGTCTGCAACCAGCAGAATGATGTTGGGATCGTTAGGATTGATCCACAGGTTCTGGTAATCGTCGCCGCCCGGAGCCCCGCGCAGCGACATCCACGTCTTACCGCCGTCGCTCGATTTCATCGTCACGAGGCTTGCGGTGTAGATCACATCCGGATTCTTGGGATCGACTCTTGGGACCGCTAGATCGCCTCCTCCAATGCGCATGGCCGGACGCGGATCGGTAGTTATTCTTTGCCAGCTTTCCCCGCCGTCATCGGAGCGATAGATGCCCAACCCGGCGCCCGATGCGTATTCTCCTTCTTCGTTGGTTCCGATGACCGCATACATCCGACTTGGCCGGCTCGCTGAAATCGTGATGTTGACCTGCACCACGTTTGCCGGCAGACCGTTCGTCAGTTGCTTCCATGTGTTTCCACCATCGACTGACTTGAAGAGGCCGCCGCCGGTACCCTGAAATTCATTTTTGTCCTCCCACGGTCCCTCGCGCGCCTCCCACATGGCAGCAAACACGGTCTGCGGGTTGGACGGATCGATCGCCACATCCGACCCGCCTGTGTTCTCGTCTTTTGTTAAGACTCTCTGCCAGGTCTTACCGCCGTCGGTCGTGCGATAAACGCCCCGGTCCGCACTTGGGCCATATGGGTGTCCGAGCACTGCAGCGAACACGCGGTTAGGATCATGCGGATCAACAGCGAGAGCGGGAATCTGCTGCGCGTTGTCGAGGCCGAGGTGCATCCAGGTTTTTCCCGCATCGATCGATTTGTAGATTCCGTTGCCCACCGACAAGTCGGGCCGGTGCAAGCCTTCGCCACTTCCTACGTAAATAATCTTCGGATCAGAAGGCGCTACTTCGATCGTGCCAATCGACTGCGTCGGCTGGCCATCGAAGATGGGATTCCATGTGCGTCCGTAATCGTCCGACTTCCACACTCCGCCGTTGACCTGCGCCATGTAGAAAACATTGGGTTGGGTGGGAACACCCGATATCGCACGCGTACGCCCTCCGCGGAACGGCCCGATCATGCGCCAATGCAGTTCCTGGTAGAGAGTTTCGGGAACGGTCTGCGCAATTCCCGCACCCATAAATGCCAGCGAGGAACAGATGGTTGCGACAGCAAGCACCACAGCGCGAAGTTGGAGCACGCGCACCTCCGTTTCAATGCAGCCAAAGAGGATAAATGATCGCCCTCGCGAGATGCACGTCTGCCGAGCCGATGCGCTTGGCGGTGCAAAATATCACGTCTTAATAGCTGGAGAGCCGGAGATAACTTCCGTCGAACGCGAACGCTTGAACGCTGATAAGACGGTTGCTGGCGCCGTTTTACTGATCCGACGGCGATGACGGCGTGGAGTTCGGGCGTTCGCGCTTGCTTTTTCGTCGCGCAACGACGAACACGAAAACCAAGATCAGCACCACATAGACAATTCGAGTCATCGCAACATTGCTCATGCGTTCTTTTCCAGGACCATCAAGATGGTTTGACCAAAACGCGAAAACGGTTTCGTCATGGTCATCCTCATCCCGATCATTTGAATGAGAGCTAACGGCGCGAAGAACCCCAGGAAGGGTTGTGGCGCGGTGAGTACGCGCGTGCAAACCGGTTGCAGGCCGGCCCGAGCTCCAAGTTTTTTTAGGGTGCCGACGGTGTTGGCTCGGTAGAGAGTCGGGAAGACGTCCTTTTCCTCTCTTCCCTCCGACCGAAAGATAAGGTTCATCAGGAACGCCCGCGGCAATACCCGGGCAACGGTGTGATTAAGAAACACCATGTAGTTCCACAGATTAGGCGTGTGCAGGACAAGGGTCCCACCTGGCCTTAGGACCCGGGCAATCTCAGTGAGGGCCTCGAGCGGCTTGGCGAGATGCTCGAAAACCATGTTGCAGGTAACTAGATCGAAGCTGGCGTCCGGAAACGGCAGCTTCTCGGCCGGCGCGACATAAAGCTCGGAAATCCAGAGATGGTGGATCCGCTGGGTCATCGGCCGGCCGAACAAATTCGCAAGGGCACCCATAGGGGAAGCGTAACCCAGGTGCGTCAAATCAACCATGTCACTTTCGGGACATACCCGGATGGCGAGCCCAAGTCGGTCGGGGCGCGCGTTGCGCCAAATGCGTCGACCTTTGCGCTAGCTGGATTCTTGTGAATTTATGCTCGACAGCGTTTCGCACGCCAGGATGGCGTTAGTTGGCGTTTCCGGTTTTCTCTGCTGTCACAAGACAATACACGGAATTTCCTACACCTTCTCCGCTCCCAAAAAGAAGAAATGTTGGCTTAATGGCAGAGACGACCAGAGTTGCCGTACCGGGGATGCCAATTCGGTAAGCATCGCCACACTCGAGCAGGTACGTGGAAATTCGTCCTTTTCAAGCCAGGCGCTTTGATTAGCACCGAACGGCTTGCGTGGCTAACTTAAAAAACTAAAAGACTCCGGGAAAGAGCAAGACTATGGCGCAAGAGGCTATCGGTCGCAGTCGGAACGCGGAACTCGAAAAATTAAAGGCGAATCAGAAACAGCTAAAAGAAGCCCTCGAACTGCTATACCAGCTTCTCGAGAACCACGCTCCAATGTGGTACACAGACGAACACCGCGAGATGTCGAAGACCGCTCTACGCTTGTGACTTGTCCCGCCGCACTGCAGTTGTGGCACTCGCGCCGCCCGGCTGCGCAGCTTCTCTAGCCCACGACCGCAGTCCCGACCTGCACCCTTTTATCCTTCGTAACCCGCTGTTACGTCATTCGACGGACAGTACTTATTAGTAACTCCGCCCCTACTTTTCGCGTCGAACCTAGAGGAGAGGACGGGCGGGCTTTGTCTAGATTTAACCGAGCGCCGAAGGTATTCCTGATCGCCGCTGCGATGTTGCTGAGCTTTGTAGGCCTGATGTCTACCACTATGTTCGCCCAGGAGAGTGGCGACTCCGGCACCCACGCCACGGCTCTGCCGAATGCGCCCAGCGCGGCTCAATCTTCCATGCAGCCGCGAGTTGTAGGCAGCTCCGCTGCCGGTGGAACGATTACCGGGACCGTGATGGACAGCAATCGTGATGTTCTGCAAGGGGCGCGCCTGAGAGTTGTCGGATCATCGGGATCTACGCTGCTAGACGTCGAATCCGGCATAGACGGTCAGTTCATGCTGTCTGGGTTGCCGCCGGGCACTTACCAGGTGGTCGTGAGCGCGCCCGGCATGCGCGAGGTTAGGTCTTCAGAAATTCCGCTTACGGCGGGCGAGTTCAAGATTTTGCCACCCATTATTTTGCCGCTCGCTACCGTTGCCACGACCGTGAACGTTGTCGACCAGGAGGCCCTTGCGGAACAGCAAGTGCAAATCGCCGTCCACCAGCGTATTGGTGGAGTGATCCCCAACTTCTATAGCAGCTACGACTGGAACGCGCCGCCCATGCAGGCAAAGCAGAAATTCCAGCTGAGCTTCCGTTCGCTGATGGACCCCGTGTCTTTCTTGAGCGTGGCGGGAATCGCCGGCGCCGAGCAGTACCGGAACATTTTCCCTGCCTATGGAAGCGGGATAGAAGGCTACGGCAAGCGATACGGAGCGGCCCTGGCGAATCACGCTTCGAGCAGCCTGCTGAGCAGGGCGGTTTTTCCGTCAATATTCCATCAGGACCCGCGCTACTTTTATAAGGGCACAGGCAGCGTTCGTTCGCGAATGCTGTATGCGATGTCGGCGGCTTTTATGACCAGAGGAGACGACGGCCGATGGGAGCCTAATTACTCGCACTTGATGGGGAGTTTCTCAGCCGCCGCGATTTCGAACCTCTACTATCCCCGTTCCGACCGGGGCGCATCGCTGGTCCTGCTGAATGGGTTGGCCAGCACAGGCGGAGATATCGTGGCAAACATAATCCGTGAGTTCGTCCTGAAAGGAATAACTTCCCACCTCCCGACGCGTGCCAATGGGCAGCCTTGAAGTGCGCAAGCATCGCTCGTCGCGCTAACCTCAACTTGTTCCAACTTCGGTCAGGTAAGGTGTTGACGTGCTCACGAATCCAGCCGAAGATCTGGCAAACCTGAACTCACCTCGAGCGAATGAACCGGCGTTCGACTCCTTTGCTTCGTCGGCAAGCGCCTCGAGATAGAAACCGTTGATGCGCAGGAAACTGCGCGTGTACAGAGGTAAGAATGAGAAATTTGATTTTCGCAATCAACGTTTCCCTGGATGGCTGTTGCGACCACACCAAACAAGTTGCTGATGACGAAACGCATGAATTTTTTACGCAGCTTACGCGAGAGGTTGACCTGCTCGTCTTTGGGCGTAAAACCTACGAATTGATGGTCCCCTTTTGGCCTGAAGTCGCAAAGACCCAGTCAATGAGCAAAGCAGTGAACGAATTTGCCAAAGTGTTTGACTCCGCGAAAAAGATTGTCTTTTCACGTACATTAGACAGCGCTGAAGATAGAAATACGCGGATTGTTCGCGGGAACCTTCGCGACGAAATGATCAGATTGAAAGAAGAAAAGGGAAAGCCGATTCTAGTCGGTGGCGTAAGTCTTCCTTCGCAACTTATACAGCTTGGCCTGGTTGATGAGTATCAGTTTGTCATTACGCCACTCATTGCAGGAGAAGGGAGACGGCTGTTGGAAGGTGTTAGCTTGCCGGAAAGCTTACGACTGAAACTTGTCGAGACAAAGAGTTTTAAATCAGGATGCGTTGCGCTCCGTTACTTGAAGCAGTGACAAAAGCAGGTCCGCAGCGACACCCCGTATGGACGGCAGTAGGTTCCGGCCCGATCGGCACTGGATGCGTTATTTTCCGCACGCGTTCGGGTTTGTGATCGCTGAACTTCCCACTTCTCGCAAAAGCGGCGAGAAGTGGGGCACCCGGCACCCGGCACCCGGCACCCGGCTTGCTCTTCATAGCTGGACCTTGTTATCTGGGCGCATCTGCCAGAGCCACCATAATATAAGCATAATGAGAACAGCTTCTAACGGCATCGTGAGTACGTACCAAATGGCAAGTGGCTGATCAATTCTGGCGAGTATCGGTATGTAGATGGTTAAGTGAATCATCAGACAGGCAGCTAAGGAAATCCATAAGCTCAATCGATGTCGGTAGTGCCAGTAAAACTTTGAAATAAACACAAATAGCATGAGGCTATAGAAACCTAGCTCGGACCATTTTCGGCTGAGAGACTTCGCAGGCGCCACCCAAATCACATAACCGGCAATTCCACCAAGTACGACAAACCCGAGAGCTATGTACCACGCCAAATCGCGGCCGTAATTTTTAGGGGCAGTCCCCATCAATAATCGGTCTCCTTGATCTTTGACGCTCCAGCATTTGCCCCTACAGGAGTACCGCTCCAAATCCGACCCCGACCGCGATAGATTTACGCGATACTACGTACACTATCTTCCCGGGTCGCCCTTGCTCCCTCAGAATTAACGAAGTCGGACATGCGCTGTTTTGAAGCAAACTCTGAAAGGCCGGAACTCCTGGTGCTATTCATCCCCTACTGATGCGACATATCGGATGAGTAATGGTTGGCAACCAGTCTCCAACGCCCATTCTGTTTTATCCACACTCTGGTAAAGCGTGTGTCGTGTGGAACCGTTTTGCCTTTATCTTGCCCATTCATTGTTGAGCGGCCAGTCTCGACCGCCGCGTTTCCATAAACGCGCACTCGAACGTCATCGGTGGTTATGGACTGAAATCGCAAATCGCCTGACGTGAAATCTGAAATCACCTGTGGCTTAGTTCGCACTGTCCCACTCGGCCCTACTCCGACGAAATCATCAGCGTAGATCCGCGCGAGCGCCGCCGCATCCGCGTGGATCTGTGCTTGTATGCGTTCGTTGTCCAGTTTCCTGATGACTTGCTCAGTGCTTCTCTTTGGGTGGTTGATCGCCGCCTGCTCTTGCCCGGAAGCGATGGTGATCGCCGAGACAGCCACGACGGCTATTGCGAATTGTCTCATGGAGAGCCACTTTAAACGATCGCGCTTAGACTGCCCAGTCAAAGTCATGGTGAGCTAAAGAAAGTCGGCCATCGTGGCGAGTGAACCATGTAGACTTGTCCTGCCGGTGACGAAATGGAGATGTCCGTTGCCGTAGTAGCGATTGAGCCCGGCAGGCACCGGTATCTTATTGAGTCTTTCGCACGTCGACCCATTTCACGGCTGACGCTTTGCGGCCAGTCCATGAACGCAACGTACTTGTCGACTTCCAGCAGGGAGGCTCCATCGCCGTTCATGTACCAATGAATCTCGACGTAGTCTCTTCGTGAGTAGCCGAAGGGGCGGGCCCTAGTTCATCGATGGCGGCATCAATACCATTGACGCTGTGCCCGCGGCTGAGTTTTGGCCTACTTCCCAAACCAGAGGATGCAGCAGACTCCAGCCGCTCAAGGTTCCGGAAAAGGCATTACGGAAGGTAACCCCTGTCCCTCGCTGTGTATCGTCAACCGTTGCGCGGGTGGTGAGTTGGTTCGATCTGGTAAAGGCGGCTACGCCGGTACTTTGACGGCCACCAATTCCGGGACGCAACGGGTGTTCTGGATAGCCTTCATAGCATCTTCCGCGGTCAATTTCCCCATCATCAGCGCCAGTTTCCGATCAGAGGTGGTCTCCACAGAGGCCTGACATACCCGTTGCACATATTGGGTCTGCCGCGCGCCTACTCGAGTAACTTTCACAAGAAATTTTGTAGTCTTCATTCATTCTCCCGGGTTGTTGGATGATCACGCACTTAGCGACCTACGCAACCGCGTTCTGGTAATTGAATCTTAAAGCGATTCGCTCCCCGGCGTACGGTCGGTAATCGAGTCGATTGACATCCGGGGCTTGGCCCGCAGCAACTCCAAAGAAAAGAAAAAGAGCAGCAGCGAGAATGTGCTTGTAATTCCCAACAGCCGTGTTGAGAACGGCACCGGCACTACTGGGTTAAAGAGGCAGGCTGTGATGACAAACAGGGTCATCCATATGTAGCGGCGCATATTGGCCGCTTGGAAGAGCACCACGACTGCAGCTGTCGATACGATGAACTGCAGAATAGTAGCGTAACCAGGAAATCGCGAAACGAACAGGCCAACCAACAATGCGATGATCGCAGCGATTTTCGTGAGTCTTGTTAGCATTGAGTAAGTCCTTTTGGAGTGATTTAGATGAACGCTTTAGGTTGGTGAGAGGGTCGTAATGTCGGCAGAGAGCACTACTTCATCCACCGCATTCGCAGGTTCGATCGTTGCCGCATGCAATAGATAAAGAGCGTGACGCCGCCGAGGAACATAATCCCTACGATAATTGCAATGAGTTGTTCTGACCCGTTCATCGATTCTCCTCAGATGGCGGCATGTGGTACCACACTGTCCTAGGAACCGTTTGCCCACTTGGCGTCCTTCTCCGCGGCTGATCGTTCGTGATGGCTATCAAGTCGACACTTTTGCTGTATGTGACGCCAATGCGCAGAGATGGTTGTGTAGGGTAGTCCCAGGAAGCGTCTGGCTCGAATTGCGGTTATTTCGAGACAATTAAAATGTTGATGGCTCACCCTGCCTAATAGTCCCACCAACGCCTTGTGGATTCGGCCCGGCGTCAATCCCCCCAGGAAACTCGCCGTCACTTCACCCGCCATGAAAAAGAAATTCCACCCGGCACGGTGAATCATTCGATCGAGATCAAAACTGCTGAGACCCTGTACCAGGCTCCAGTTCGGCCCATAGGGGTCGCTTTGGATCTGCAAAGCACCAAGAAGTACGGGTCGATCCGCAATCAGAACACTACCCGCTTGAACTTGTTGTGTCATGTCGTTCCTAAGCGCGGTCCTAGCCAGCCAAAGAGTGGGTGATCTAAGAAGGAAAGCTTCAGATGGGCTGACTTAGCTCAGGAAACCTGAAGAGGGAGAGAAGAGTTCCTCGCTCATCTTCAACACTAGGCTTAGGGAAAGGCCTTGTCAATCCAATTCAACTCAGGAAGCAATAAGGTCAGCCGGGTCATTGCTGTGTTTTTCGACTTATTGCCTTTAACGGCGTGATATGTTCCGCGTCTTCGGGAACAAACGAGTCGATTGCAAAGCTGTACGGTTCTCTATGAACGTGATGCGGCAAACAAAAGGGTTATACCCATTCAGCCAATTAGCTTGCTATCCGCCTCGTGCGCAGCGTACGATGCTTGCAGTACGTTAGACCGAATCGGTCCTGAGCAGCTCTCGCCTCAACAGCAAGTCACCTGCACAAGTCTTTTCCGACTCTTTCCAGCGTAAATTCAGAAAAGGAACACGAGTACATTTCTATGGAACAAGGAACAGTGAAGTGGTTTAACGACGCCAAGGGCTATGGCTTTATCAGCCGCCAAAACGGCGAAGACGTGTTTGTGCATTTTTCCGCCATTCAAGCGGGTGGATTTAAGAGCCTGCAAGAGGGCCAAGCAGTTGAGTTCAGCGTCACCAAAGGTCCAAAGGGCTGGCAGGCCGAGAACGTCCGCCCAGCTTAGATCACGACTTGCGAGAGGCGAGTCGATTGCGAATCGCCTCTTTCTCTCTCGCTGACTACACACACAGGCTGTAGAAGCATTGAAACGGCGATGGCAATTGCCAACGTGTCCCACGGCTGCACCGCCGCACGCGCCGGAGTTGAAGCAGGATGATCATCTTCATCGGGAACTTGGGCCCCCAGGCCACAGAAGAACAATTGCTCAACTTGTTCGCGCCTCACGGCGCCGTTGACAGCGTCACGCTGGTTAGGGACCGCGATACAGGCCAGGCGCGCGGGATTGCATTTGTCGAAATGAGGAATGCCGCCGAGGGTGAGACTGCGATTTCGTCTCTGAACGGAGGCATGCTGAACGAACGCGTCCTGAGAGTGAATGAGGCACGATCGAAGCCTGGCGAAGATGCGGGACAGCCCTCGTCTCGCGCAAGGGACCATCGTCGGCACCGAATTTAGTTACTGTTGATGTCGCGGTTGAGCCAAGGAGCACAGAGTGACCACGATCGCATCCGAATCCGACCACGACTTTCGCTGGCGAAAATGGCAGGAAAAAAGCCGTCAGGCGGACCGACGGACTGAAAAGCGCATGACGGTCATCTTCTGTGTTGTGGCAGGACTCTTTCTCACTTTGACGCTGTACTTTGTGATGAGGACGGTGCCGGCCCCCCCGCCAGACCATTCGTCTCCCAACGTGGCTACAGCAGTGGCTACGCCATTTTCATCGGCATCGCTCGCATAGGCTGGCCGGCGGGTGGCCCAGACGAAAACGTGGGTGCCCCAGACGAGCCGGTTTTGCTCGTCTGGGCTACCGCCGAGATGAGGTCTACATATGAAGATCCCAACCTTGGTTCTTATTGCAGTTCTCTTAGTTGCTATCCTAGGCTCCAGCCCAGAAAGTAATCTCGAATCAGATATGGCACGGCTCGGCGTGCACACGGCGCTTCTTGTCCACTCGGAAGCAGTCGATGAATACTCGCTGTGGTCCCCTGACTCGCTCTTCCTTGGAATCAACATTATGGGAAAATGGTTAAAATTGGATACTCGATCGGTTCGTTTACGGGAAGGCACATGGCATCAGCAGCGGATCGGAGTGGTTGAACCTAAACCGCGCCTACAATGACGGAAAAAGAAGTGGCCGATTGGACGAAGAAGACCCAACACTCAAATGAAGCGGTCAATAGCACTTCGGGGATGGCGATACAAATCCAACATCAGACTTGTCATCGGCACTTGTGATCTCGAAGGGCGGACGCCAATCAGCGGTATGGAAGTCAGACTTGGAAAATTGTGGAGCCTTGAGTCTTTCTCCCAATGAGTCATACGTGGGTATATTTGCGAACTGAATGGTGTACTGGTCACTGATATTCAGAGATTGCTAGATACACCCTCCCACGCACAGAGATGAGGTGCATCTACAGCGCTATGTACTCATCACTTCCGCGCTAGCATCGCGACGAAGTAAGTGTCCCACCCTTCGCCAAAACCAGGCGAAAGGGTGGGCCACCCGCCGACTAAAGATTAGCAACTGTAGGGTGGAGACCCGTTACATGCTGGATTCGAGTAGGATTGATCGCGCCATTGCGAGCGGTGATGCAGCTCGTATTGACGCAGTAATTCGGGACATCGATGCTCAGCTTGGATCCAGCATAGACTCAAGCACGGCCGTAGGACTCCTTCTGAATAAGGCTGTACTGTACGAGCGTACGGGCCGCTTTTCCGAAGCCAATGCGCATGTTGATTTGGCGCTTGCTCAGCAACCTGGCAGTAGAGATGTGCAATTTCAGTGTGCGTATCTGAAAGCATCAATCGCTCACCAACAGGGTCAAGTGGCCGAAGCATTTGAGCAACACACGTCTTTGTTGCACAAGTATGCTGACGAGCTCGCAAGTGAGCAATATCGGTTCGTTTACCAAGATATCCAGCAACAACGTGCGATTGAAGCCGCTCACCTGCTGAAAGCTGACGAAGCGATTCCCTTGTTTCACGAAATACTGAACTATGATCTCGTACCCGAGGAGCGAGCCGTTGCACTGGCTAACGTGGGGATCTTGTATTCGAAACGCCATCGTTATGACTCCGCGGCGCAGTATCTTTCTGAAGCGTGCAAAATGGTCCTCGACAAAGAGTGGAGGGGCCACGCGCATTTTCACCTTGCGATTGCACTGACTCATCTCGGTGAACTAGAGCGTGCGAAAGAGGAACTTTTATACTGCGAAAGAAACAGCTCGGAACTCGGATTGAATCTGAAAAAGATTTATGCCTGGCGGGCGGCAGTTTCTGAAAAGCTAGGAGAACAGCTCGAGAGTGCACTGTACAGAGGGTTGGCTAACCCTTTGTGATGTCTTGATTCTACAGCCGGGCCCTCAGGCATTTATGGAACCCCGTCCATGATGATCTATAGCGCTGATCAGGCGGGTGGCCCATCCTTTCGCGCGGTTTTGGCGGGTGGCCCAGACGAAAACGTGGGTGCCCATACGAGCCGGTTTTGCTCGTCTGGGAGCAAGCCTTGACATTGTCTGCCGCCTCCGCAACGCTTCTACGGCAATGGCCACTTGCATTTGGTCACTTTCAGCTGTTATCGCCGCTTGCGTTGCTCGGTAATCCAAGTCGCCGCGACCTGTTCTTGCGCACCCTCGACGCAGTTCGCCGGCAATACCGGTTTATCGTAGTGGGTTATGTGGTCATGCCCCGAGCACGTACATTTGTTGGTCAGCGAACCGGAGCGGCGAAACCTGTGGGTAGTGCTGAAGCCGCTTAAGCAAGCAGTTGCGCGTCGCGTGCTCTCCGCTTTGCGACCGCGCAGTAACTCACAGCAATCGGAACTGTTCCCTCGCTTTTCCGTGCCTCGCTCCTTCTGGAAGCCCGTTTCTATGATTTCAATCTGTGGAGTTCGAAAAAACGGGTGGAGAAGGCGGGTGGCCCACTTCTTTGTCAGCTCCCGTTCCAAACGAAAGTCGAGGGTGCCCCACTTCTCGCCGCTTTTGCGAGAAGTGGGATGGTCATGCAGCACGAATGTGAGTCCGCAATACCGACCAATCCTCGACCCGCACCGGACCAGGTTCCTGGTAAGCATAGAACCGAAAGCTGCTCCAGCGCCACTGATCGGGCGCATCCACCAGACCGCGTGTTACCGGATTGCGATGAATATAGCGCAGCTTTTCAATCCGCTTACGCTCGCTCCACACATTGAAGTCGTAGAAGCGGTGCTGCCAAAACCGAACGTGGCCGGCATCTTCGAATAGCCGGAGCGCTGCTGAGTTTCCTCTATGGCGGCGTGAGAAGAAAAGTTGGCGTACGACTCCCAATTTAATCGCCTGCATGACTTTGGAGGGGTTCCCGCGCGCGGGTTCGCTGACTAGGAGATGGAAGTGCTCCGGCATCACCACATAACCGAGGACGACGAATTGGTATTTCCGGCGAACCCGCTCAAGAACCTTCAAGAACACATCGCGACGCCTCTTCGATCCCAGCATCGCTTCTCGATGAAAACAACTGGCGGTGATGAAATGGAGGTGTCCGTTGCCGTAATAACGCTTGAGTCCGGCAGGCACCGCAGTATCCTATTCGCGGCAGGTGTGGGAGTCTGTGATGGCTGAACGTTCCCACTTCTCGCAAAACCGGCGAGAAGTGGGGCACCCTCGATTTCGTTTGATATAAGAGACTGATGGATAGAAGTGGGCCACCCGCCAGATCCAGACGGTGGCACCGCATTCCGGCCCATGAATGGTAAAGCGTATTTTGACGAGTTAAAGTGAGAGGAAATGAACCCCGAATCGCAATTTAGTTTTGATCCCGAAGAATTGGGTTTACTTGGGAGCGTCCTGAACGAGGTACTGAACGGCTTCTCGGTTCCCGACTTCGACAGAAGGATCGGCATGAAAAGGGCGGACGCCGAGAACCTTCTTAAGCATGTCCATGCGTTGGGCCGCGTTGCGGTGACGCTCGACGCTCACCAGACCCGCGCCTTTCGAAATGCCCTTTATGAAACGATTAGAGAACTTGGCGACGAGGAGTTCCAAACGCGGACGGGATACGACCTCAGTTGGGGAGAGGATTCCCTCAAGAAAATAGATCGACTGTTGGGGAGTTCTTGACCGGGCGGTGTGGCGATGCTGCCACGGTGAGGGTTGAAGGTTCTGGCGTTCGGAGCGGGGTTATTGTGCGGTATCACTATTTAGCTAATACTAGTGTGTCGTTTCAAAGCACTCTATCTCCTAACCCCCCCTGCCCTTGCCCGCCCCTCCGCCGACCTGTAGCATTAAAGGTTTTGAGGAGTTCGAGGAGACTTTATGGCTACCGATACCATCAGCGCCCCCATGCTGGGCGACATGCAGAAAACCCGCATTTTTAAGAATTTCATCGACGGCGAGTGGGTGGAGTCCTCGACCGGAGAAACTTTCGAAGACCGCAATCCCGCCGACACCCGCGATGTAGTCGGCATTTTCCAGAAATCGGGCAAGGCCGACGTGGATGCCGCGATTGAAGCCGCCAAGCGGGCGTTCGCAAAATGGCGTCTCGTACCCGCGCCGCGCCGCGCTGAAATCGTCTACCGCGCCGCCGAGATGCTCATCGAGCGCAAGGAAGAATATTCCCGCGACATGACGCGCGAGATGGGCAAGATCCTGAAAGAGACGCGCGGCGATGTACAGGAAGCCATCGACACCGCGTACTACATGGCCGGAGAAGGCCGCCGCATGTTTGGCCCGACCACGCCTTCCGAGCTTCCCAACAAATTTGCCATGGCCGTCCGCCAGCCGCTCGGCGTCTGCGCCATGATCACCCCGTGGAACTTCCCGATGGCGATCCCGTCGTGGAAGCTGCTGCCGGCAATCGTTTGCGGCAACACTTGCGTGATCAAGCCTGCGCAGGACACTCCGCTCTCCACGTTCAACCTGGTGCGCACACTGTCCGACGCGGGCGTGCCGAAGGGCGTCATCAACATCGTGACCGGCTTTGGATCGAAGATTGGTTCTCCTTTGATGGAGAACCCGGAAGTGCGCGCCATCTCTCTCACCGGATCCACCGAGGTTGGCCGGATCGTAGGCACGACGGCGGCGAAGAGTTTCAAGCACTGCTCACTCGAACTCGGCGGCAAGAACCCGATGATCGTGCTCGACGACGCCAACCTCGAACTGGCCATCGACGGCGGCCTGTGGGGCGGATTCGGCACCACCGGGCAGCGCTGCACCGCCACCAGCCGCATCATCGTGCAGAAAGGCGTCTATGCCGAGTTCGTACACCGCTATGTGGAACGCGCCAAGACGCTCAAGGTTGGTAACGGGCTGGACGAATCGATCGATATGGGTCCGGCAATTAACGAGAGCCAGCTGAAAACCGATCTTGAATACGTCGAGATTGGCAAGTCGGAAGGCGCGAAGCTGCTCTGCGGCGGACATCGCCTGGAGAACGGACCGTACACCTACGGCTGGTTCATGGAGCCCACCGTGTTCGGGGATGTCGATCCCAAGATGCGAATCGCTCAGGAAGAAATCTTCGGCCCAGTGGTGTCGGTTATCCCATGCGACAACCTGGAGCACGCGGTGCAGATCGCGAACGACATCGAATATGGATTGTCGTCGGCACTGTATACGCGTGACGTCAACCGTGCGTTCCAGGCGATGCGCGACCTGCATGCCGGCATCACCTATATCAATGCACCGACGATTGGCGCGGAAGTCCATCTCCCGTTCGGCGGCGTGAAAGCTACCGGGAACGGACACCGCGAAGGTGGATTCGGCGCAATCGAGTTCTACACCGAGTGGAAGTCGGTGTACGTGGATTATTCGGACCACTTGCAGAGGGCGCAGATCGATCGGCCGGAGTAAGAAAGCTTTCAGCTTTCAGCCGTCAGCGCGTCGTGCCTGGCGGCTGTTTTGTCTCCCCCTGTTATAAGGATCGGACGCATTTCTTCCCCGTTTCGGTAGAATCATACGTTGGAGTCAATCATGCCGCTGACACAGACTCGGGAAATCTCCGCCGCAACGCGTCTACAGAACGTGCGTTATGCCATTCGCGACCTGGCCTGCATCGCCGACGAGGTGATCAAGAAGGGCCACAAGGTACTGCCGCTGAATGTTGGCGATCCCCTGAATTTCGATTTCGAAACACCGAAGCACCTGATCGAAGCGGTGTACAAGGCCATGAAGGATGGCAAGAATGGCTACGCGCCGTCGTCAGGGATTAAAGAGGCAGTGGACGCGATACGCGGCGAGGCCGAGCGCAAAGGGATCACCAACATTCAAGATGTGTTCGTGACGTCGGGTGTCAGCGAGTCGGTGGACATCTGCCTGGCGGCCTTGCTGAACCCCGGGGAAAACATTTTGACGCCGGCGCCGGATTATCCGCTGTATTCGGCGGTTCTGGCGAAGCTTGGAATCGAGCTTAATACCTACGAGCTGAACGAAGATGATGGCTGGCAGCCCGACCTGCTTGACGTTAGCCGCAAGATCACGCCGCAGACGCGGGCGATCGTTCTGATCAATCCCAACAACCCTACGGGAGCCGTTTGTTCGCGGCGCATGCTGGAGTCGATTGCGGAACTGGCGCGGCGCCACAACCTGGTGGTGTTCGCCGACGAGATTTACGACAAGCTGATTCTCGACGACGATGAACACATCTCGCTCGCGGCCGTGGCGCCCGACGTACCGGTTGTGACCTTTGGCGGGATGTCGAAGAACTACCTGGCGCCGGGATGGCGGATTGGGTGGGGGGTAGTGAGCGGCGACCCGGCGGTCGTGAAGCCGTACGCCGAAGGCATCAACCGCTTGTTGCGCTCGCGCCTGTGCGCGAATCATCCCGAGCAGTACGCTATCAAGCCGGCGTTGGAAGGGCCGCAGGACCACCTTGTCAGTGTGCTGAAGAAGCTGCGGTCGCGGCGCGACCTGACGGTGAAGTGGTGCAACTCCACACCGCGGGTCAGTTGCGTGTCTCCGCGCGGGGCCTTCTACGCCTTCCCGCGAATTGATATTCCCGAGAGCGATGAAGTCTTTGTCAAAGAGCTCATCGTGAAGAAGCACGTGACGGTCGTGCATGGGTCGGGGTTTGGACAGAAGGCCGGGACGCAGCATTTCCGGATCGTGTTTTTGCCCGACGAGCCGACGCTCACAAAAGCGTATGCCGCCATCGGGGACCTGCTGCGCGAACGGTATCACTGATTGGTGCCGTCCCTTCGGGACTC
>Ga0070741_10006252_pt1 | contig 25740 bp, 26 predicted proteins | sample Coa_R1_4_FD_66440 | JGI IMG/M metagenome (GOLD analysis project Ga0070741, IMG submission 66440) | Surface soil microbial communities from Centralia Pennsylvania, which are recovering from an underground coalmine fire - Coalmine... | ecosystem: Environmental > Terrestrial > Soil > Unclassified ... | reverse complement strand
TTTTTCGCCACGGACTCCCCCAGGCCTTCCGCCCCGCAGGCGCTTCCGATCCCTTCGGCCGCCCTTCCGTGGCTGATTCTCGTCGGCAGCGATCATCCGGCGTCCCAGGCTCAATTGCGTTTTGTGGAAACTTCCGCGCTGGATTCCATCGTCGTGAACCCCGCGGTGTATCCTCCCGCGGTCGCCGGCGTTTTTGCCGCTGGCGGCGAAACTGCCGCTCGCTTTCTCCGGGCCTCCGAAGCGCGAGGGATTACGGCTCTCCGCGAATTGCTTCCTGGCATTCCTGCTGGCTTGATCGCCGGCGGACGCTATAATGGCACTGTCATGATCACGAAAGCGGGCGGCTTCGGCGCACCGGACGCTGTTTATCAGGCTATACGCCTCGCCGGCCGTGGCTAGGAAGCGGAAAATTGCTCTTGAATCGCCGAATCATCGATCCGTTGCAGCGGCAGGATTCCTTTGGATTCGTTCAGGCGACTGAAACCTCCGGAGTGAGCCGGGTATTAATCTGCTCCGGCCAGATATGCCTCGATGCTCACGGCCGGGCAGCTCATCCGGAAGATATGGCCGCCCAGATTGCGGGCGCCCTCGACAACCTCGAAACACTGCTCCACGAAGTCGGTTTTCAGCTCCAGAATGTTATTCGACTGAACTGGTATGTCACTGACGTCGATCTTTTCCGGCGCTGTGCCGCAGCCTGGCTCGATCGTCTCGCAAAAGCCGGCTGCCGGCCGGCCAGCACCCTTCTCGGCGTAGCGCGTTTGGCGTATCCCGAGCTTCTCGTTGAGGTGGAAGCGACGGCAGCCGCTTGAGCTTCCTATGCTCCCTGTCATAGGTATTACCGTCGGCGATCCCGCCGGAATCGGCCCCGAAGTGGCTGCGAAAGCCGTCCAGTCCGGCCGCTTTCACGGCCGCGCCGAACTCCGCATCTTGGGCGTTCCGACGCAGCCTGTGCCTGTGGGGCAGCTCAGCGCCGAGTGCGGCCGCGCCGCTGTCGAGACTGTTCGCTCCGCCGTGCAAGACTGCTTGGCCGGCCGCCTCGATGCGATGGTCACCGGTCCCATCAACAAGTATGCGGTCGAAATGGCCGGCATTCCGTTCTCCGGCCATACCGAGTTTATCGCTGAACTCTGCCGTGCCCGCGACGTCCGCATGCTTCTGGCTAGTGACCGCCTGCGGGTCATTCACGTCTCCACTCACGTTTCGCTCGCCGAAGCTTGCCGCCGCGCCTCCACGGATCGCGTCTTCAGAACCATCGAGCTGGCCGTTCTCGGGCTGCAACAACTCGGCTTGGCCGGCGGCCGAATCGCTGTGGCCGGCCTCAATCCCCACTGCGGCGAAAATGGCCTGTTCGGCGTTGAAGATCGCGAGCAGATCGTTCCGGCCGTGGAGCAAGCCGTCGCACGTGGCTGGAATGTCGCCGGCCCCATCTCGCCGGACACCGTCTTTCATCGCGCCGTAATGGGCGAGTTTGCGATGGTTGTCGCTATGTATCACGACCAGGGCCACATCCCTTCCAAGCTCATCGCTTTTCAAGAAACTGTGAATGTTACGCTCGGTCTGCCCATTATCCGCACCTCGGTCGATCACGGCACGGCCTTTGATATCGCCGGGAAGAACCTTGCCGATCCTACGAACATGATCTGTGCGATTGAGATGGCCCTGCGTCTGATCGCGGGGCGCTCGGCGCGCGGTGCTGCCGCCGGAGCAGCCCCTACCCTTGCCTCCTGACGGCTCCTCGCAAATTGATCAAACTAACCGCCCCAAACCAGACCGTACAGTAGGATCGTCAGCACAATGGACGTAATCGCCGTATACGTCCAATCACGTTGAAGCCCAAACGCCGCCGCTGAAAATGCGACTCGCGCGATCGGAGTTGCAATTAGCATCAAAATTCCTAGCTGGATAATACTCTTGCAGCGAAGATCGAGAACCCCCCGCCAGACCCCTGGTACCGTTCTTAAATCCTCTGCTATTCCGTGGAACTCATGATACTCAGGCCGGGCGGCTCCGGACTCAACCAGGTAGCACATCCCGCCCGCCGCAACGACTCCCGCCGCGATCATTACCCCGAGGCGCAAAAGCATACCGATGACCTGCTGCACGCGCTCCTCGCTCGGACCGTGGATCATTGATCAAATCCTCCCCGTCGCCCCGCCGTAAATCATTTCTACGGCCAGAGCCGCCACTACCAGCCCGAATACCACTCGTAGGATCCGGCTCTTGGTCTGCGTCAATTCGCGGGCGCCTAACACCGAGCCCGCGAGCACTCCTAGCATCACCGGCATCGCCAGCGCCGGGTCGATATATCCCCGTCTTAAGTAGACGCCCGCGCTGGCCGCCGCCGTCACCCCGATCATGAAATTGCTCGTGGTCGTCGATACTTTGAATGGCAGCCGCATAAATTGATCCATGGCGATCACCTTCAGCGCGCCGGATCCAATGCCAAGCAGCCCGGAAATGATGCCCGCAAGCGCCATTATGCCGAAGCCGCTCTTCACCCCGCGGACATGATAATGCTGTCTACCTGCCGGCGTCGGATAGCTCGAATCGAGTTTCAAGCGCACCGCCAAAGCGTCCGGCGCTTGGGCCGAAACCTCGTCCGAATGCGCGCGCGCGGAGCGGTACGCTGAATACAGCAAGACGGCGCCTAAAATCACCGCCAATGCGGACGTCGGCGTCTTCGCGGCCAGCAGCGCTCCGCATATCGCGCCTCCGGCCGTAGCAATCTCCAGAAACATCGCTATCCGGATATTCGAGAAACCCTCCTGCACATACGCTGAGGCCGCTCCGGAGGACGTTGCGATCACCGAAACCAACGTCGCTCCAATCGCGTATCGAATGTCCACGCCGAATAGGAGCGTCAGCACAGGTGTAATGACCACACCTCCTCCTAGACCCGTCAGAGACCCCAGAAATCCCGCCACTCCAGCCACCAGAAATACCAGCCCGGTGAACTCAACAGTGTTCATGCGCGTCTCCAGGAAGAGGTCTCTGAATTGAATCGGGACCGGTTTTCGGACAAGCGACAAAGCGCGTGGCCCACCGGAAATCTGTGGCAGCAACGTGGCGCCGTGAACCGCGAAACTGCCTCACTTCGGGCTCTGTCGGACGATCAGGATAGGTGTGTCCAGCGCGTGGCGCACTGGCTCAATCGTATCTCCCAGCAGAAAATCTTTCAGCTTGCGGTGGCCATGTGCGCCCATCACCAGCAGATCCGCCCCGACTTCCCGGGCCACCCGCACGATTTCCTCCCCGGGATTGCTCGAGTGCGCAATGAACCCTTCGGTCGGAATGCCTTGGGCCTCCAGCGTTCGCCGCACGCTTTCCAGATAATCTTCACCGGCTCTCACCTCCGCGTCTGACGCCAGGTTCCCGTATAGCCGGCTGGGAGCGCCTTCCTCCACGTGCACCAAATAGATGCGGGCGCCTCGCGCAGCTCCCGTGCGCGCGATCGCTGCGGCGTGCGCGATCGCCTGGCGGTCCAGGGCCGAGTGGTCGAGGGTGACTAGAATTCTCTGGTAGGCCGGCTCCCTCGCTCCTGCCTCGATCGCCGGCATAGTGACCGCTTCCCGCCGCGGCGCTTGCCGTCTGATCCATGGTTCGGCCGTTACCCAAACCAGTAAAAGTCCCAAAGCGGCGACTGCGGGAATCACGCCAAATTCAATGGCCGGAGACCAGCGCCCGGATGTCGAAACCCATCCCGCTAGCGTGGTCCAAACCAGTTGCACGTTTAATCCCACGATGATTGCCGCCGCCGCCCACGCCAGCAGCTTCACCCAGTTCCGGTTTGCGAAACCCCCCATCCGGCTCCGGTCGCTTGTGAAATGAATCAGCGGAATCACAGCGAAGGGAAGCTGTAAGCTCAGAATGACTTGGCTCAGCAGCAGCAGTTTCAGCGTCGCGCCTTCCCCCGCGAACCCGATTACCAGCGCCGCCGGCGTGATCGCCAGAGCCCGGGTCACCAGCCGCCGGACCCAAGGCCGCATGCGAATACTCAGGAATCCCTCCATCACAATCTGTCCGGCCATGGTTCCCGTGATGGTCGACGATTGTCCTGATGCGATGAGCGCGATGGCAAATGCCCCGCTGGCCAACGTCGTCCCCAATAGAGGTTCGAGCAGCTTGTGCGCCTGCTGGATTTCCCGCACCGCTATGCCTCGGCTGAAAAAGACCGCCGCGGACATCACCAGAATCGCCGCATTGACAAGCAGTGCAGCATTGAGCGCAACCACCGAGTCGACCAGGTTATATCGGCACGCCGCTTGTTTGGCCTTCTCGCTCGAATCGATCCGCCGCGTCTGCACCAGCGCCGAGTGCAGATAGAGATTGTGCGGCATCACCGTCGCGCCCAGAATTGAGATCGCCACGTAAAGGCTTTCCCCGTTGAGACGCGGAACCAGCCCTCCGGCCATCTCTTTCAGCCCCGGCTTGGCTAGAACGATCTCGATCAGGAAGCAGACGCCGATAACCGTGATTAAGGATAGAATGAACGCTTCCAGCACCCTCATTCCAAAACGCTGTAGCCACAGGACGAGCAGTGCGTCAAGCGCCGTGATCAACACGCCCGTGATCAGCGGTATTCCGAATAAAAGCTGAAGCCCGATCGCCGTGCCCAGCACTTCTGCCAAATCGCAGGCGGCGATGGCCACCTCGCTGATCGCCCACAGGGCGAATCCCACTGCTTGCGGGTAGTGCTCTCGGCAAGCTTGCGCCAGGTCCTTCCCGGATACGATCCCGAGGCGCGCGCTTAATGTTTGCAGCAGGATCGCCATTGCGTTCGACATTACCAGCACCCACAGCAGTTGGTAGCCGAAACGCGCGCCTCCCTCCAGATCGGTCGCCCAGTTGCCCGGGTCCATATAGCCAACGCTCACCAGATAGGCCGGGCCCGCGAAGGCGAACATTCGCCTCCAAAGGGAAAGATCCGGTACTTCGATGCTGGAATGAACCTCAGAAAGCGATCGAGCGGTCGCCGGAAGATTCACATCTTAGTATAACGCTCGGTAGCGGCCGTTTTATCTCTGCATCGCCTATATTGGCGCTTGCGCCCTGCTTTCCTGCCGGATCAGCCGGTCAGACCTGCCGGGCTATAATAAAAGTGTTGCGCCGCTGGGGCGCGGGAAGCTCGTGGGACAGAGACAAAAGGACCTCGAAGCGCGGCTCGCTCGCACGGAACAGCAACTGCGGCTCTTCCAGAAAATCAGCCGGTTCATGGTTCGCAACCTCAGTCTGCAAGAGGTCTTGCAGGGGATTGTGGACCTGGTCGCGGAATTCATGCAGTGCGACTCCTGCTTGATTTATCTGCTCGATCGCGAGGAGCTCGTCCTGTGCGCCTCCAATAACCCGCATCCTTCGGAGATCGGCAAGATTCGCCTCCGCTTGAACGAAGGTCTTACCGGCTGGGTCGCGCGGGAGCGGCGGCTGCTTTCGATTTCCAAAGAGTGCTACCGCGATCCGCGTTTCAAGTTTTTCGGCTCGCTTCCCGAGGATACATTCGAAGCCTTCCTTTCCGTTCCTGTCATTTCGCGAGACAAGGTCGTGGGCGTCATCAATGTGCAGCATCGCCTGCCTCACCAGCACACCGGCAGCGAAATGGAGCTGCTCACCACTGTGGGCGAACTCGTAGGCTGCGCCCTCGTCCTGGCTCGCATGGCTTCCGAACGCGTCCATGACGCGTCTCACGTGGATCTTGTCCTGTCCTCGTTTCCCCCAAAGCCCTGAATGGCTTTGCTCCGGAAATGTGCCTGGAGACCGCTTAGAACTGGAGCACGGCCATGCTCCCGTCGGTTTCCAGCTTGTCGCCTGTGGCGTTTTGGCTTTCCCGGGGCGCTCCTGGCCGTTCCACCAGCGCCAGCCCGCGTACTTTGCCCGTGACAAGCAAGTCGTTGACGACCTTGGCCCGCTCGCGGTCGATTTGCGAATCGATTTTGTGTATGAACGTCCGGTTTTCCGGCGAGAACTCGATGCCGATGTCATGCGTCGCCGCCGCCACCCACACGGCTTGGCCATGAAACTGATCGCGCCGCATCCAAACGCGCATGTGGTGTCTTTGCGCAAAGGTGTTGTTCTGCTTTTGAAACACCAGGTCCGGCTTCCGCCCTTCCAGCAGCAGAGTCGATACCGGCGCCTGCTGGTAGCCCCTTCCCTCGGCGATCGCCCGGAACGTCTCCATTCCTGATCTGGCGTTCAGCGCCTCCGCCGTCGCCCAGCCGGCTGCGGCGAATGCTGCTTCAATCTGTTCCCGCCCCCCGATGAACATCAAGTTGATAATGTCCGACGGCCGCGGCGGCTTTTCCGCCATGGTCTGGAACGGCTCACGGTTCACCAGTTCCGCCAGGCCTGCTGCATCCTCAATCGGCTGTGGAGCATTGCCCGGTGCGAGCTGGGCCGCGTTTAGCTTTACGCTGCTGGTCAGTTGCAGGGTCACCTCCACCCCCGGCTCATAGTCGATTTCGACATCAGCCTGTTTGAGAACAGCTTCTTTCGCCGCCTCCAGGAATCCCGCCAGCCCCGCCGCCCGTTGCTCCAGTTTGGAAAGCCCCTTATCCATCTGTGCGGAAAGCGTCTCTGATGCCGCAATTCCCACGATCCTGCCGCTGCCATCAACGGTTTCCCGCGCATTGTCCACAGCCGCAATCTTCGTTTGTAATTGCGTTGCCTGCTGGTCGCCGGGCCGCAACAGTTCCCCGAACTCCAGTTCCAGCGCCGCTCGCTCCGTCCCGCCTTTCGCCGGCTGCGCTCCCTTCACCTTGCCTGTGATTGTGCTCCCCGCTGGAATCAGAATGTCGCCGCCCGCCAGCACTGGTACAATCACAGTGGCGCGCACAACATCTCCTGCTTTGGATTTGCTGCTTCCGGCGGCGGTTTGCAGCCGCACCTGAATCTCGGCGCCGGCCGGCAGTTCAGCCGCCGCCCCGGAACCTATTGCTACTGCCCATAGCAGAACCGCAGCGAGCCTCATACTCCTCACTCCAGTCTCGGCTGACGCCCCTCCATGATAAACTAACGCGTCTTATGGGTTGGACTGGCGTTTGGGCAACCCTGGTTACCGCTCTCCTGTTTCTGAATTCCGCCGCGGCCGCCGATCGCTGGGATCTTCAGTATTTTTACGATAAGAACGACTCATCGCTCGCCTTCACCGACCTCTCGTTTTCCTCGCCGCTGCACGGCGCAGCCCTGGGCGTCGTTGCCGGGCGCGATCGCCAGCGGCCGGTTCTTGCGCTCACCTATGATGGCGGCCGCAACTGGACTCTCGTTTCACTCAAAGAGGCGGTCGTTTCTCTCTTCTTCAGCAATGACCAGACCGGATGGCTGGCCGGGGCCAAGAATCACCTTTGGAAAACTCAGGACGGCGGCCGGACCTGGAAATCCGCCGCTCCCAAGGGCGTTCGCGCCGATGTTCTCCGCGTTTTCTTCCTCGACGAATCCCGAGGCTGGCTGCTTTGCTCCCAGAAGCAAATCTACAGCACAAACGACGGAGGCCGCTCCTGGCAGCTCCTCGAAGCTTCCCGGCGTCCCGATCCTCCCGATGCCAGCACTTTTTATACTTGGGCCGCTTTTCAGCAGGAGACCGGCTTGCTGACCGGCTGGAGCCGTCCACCAGACCCCCGTTCCGAGATCCTGGAGTGGATCCGGCCGGAACTGCGGCCCCCTTCTCGCCACCCCACTACTGCGGTCTTTCTCCACACCGCGGATGGGGGCCGAAGCTGGAACCCCTCGGTCCTGCGGAATTTTGGCGAAATTGTGCGGGCGCGCATCTTGCCTTCCGGCGCCGCCGCCCTCCTGTTGATCCAGCGCCCGGATTCGCTGGCTTCTCCTTCCGCTATTGTCGAGCTGGACCTAAAGACTCTTCAGAGCCATCCGGTTTATCAAAATAGGAGCCGCTGGCTTACCGATTTGGCCCTCCTGGGCCCCGATACAACCCTGGCGGCCGCCGTCGATCAGGAGGGCCGGGCGCCCTTTCCGGCCATTCCCTCTAAACTGAAAATCCTTCGCTCCGTCGGCTTCAACAACTGGACTGAAATGCAGGTCGATTACCGCGCCGAAGCCCGGGCTGCCTTGCTCGCCGCCCCGGATTCCACTCATGCCTGGGTGGCTACCGATACTGGAATGATTCTAACGTTGGTTAAGGATTGATCCCGTTCTATGACTTACATTCCTCCGAAAGCTTACCGGAATATCGCCTTTCTCAACAGCTATCACGCTCGTCCTCTGCGCATTCTCGCCGAATATTTGGAGCCCTTCGCTCGCTTTCGCGAAGAAAAAGTCTACGACACGATCGTCTTTTTCGGCTCGGCCCGTGTATGCGACCGCGAAACCGCCTTGCAGTGCATCCGCAAGGCTCGCTCCGCTCTGACTCGAAAGCAAGCCCAGCGTCTTCTCAAAACAAGCGCCTACTACGAGGCCGCCCGGGAACTGGCTCGTATGCTGACCGAGTGGTCGATGGCCCTCTCCTCCGAACCCGCGCGCTTTGTCGTGTGTTCTGGCGGCGGTCCAGGCATCATGGAGGCCGCCAACCGCGGCGCGGCCGATGCCGGAGGCCGCTCCATCGGCCTAAATATCAGTTTGCCGTTCGAACAACTGCCCAATCCCTACATCACGCGCCGGTTGAGCTTCGATTTTCACTATTTCTTCATGCGCAAGTACTGGTTTGCGTACCTGGCCAAGGCGCTCATCATCTTCCCCGGGGGCTACGGGACGTGCGACGAGCTGATGGAGATCCTCACCCTGAACCAGACAGGCAAGTTCAAGAAGAAAATGCTCGTGCTCATTTATGGCCGCAAATATTGGGACGAGGTCCTAAGCTTCGATGCCATGCAGAAATGGGGCATGATCGACGAGCAGGATCGCCAGTGGATTCAGTACGCTGATACACCCAAAACGGCGTTCCGCTTGATCACGAACTGGCTGACGGTCAATTATCCGCCCAACCAAAAAGGCAATCCTGCCCTCTCCCGGTAAATTCTTACCGTTGGGCCTGTGTTTGCTGGCCGGCGCTCCATGCCTGTGTTATGCTTTGGGTACATTCGGGTCATACGCATCGGAATATCTGTTAAGGGAGGCGGCCGGCCATGCGAATCGTGCTTCAGTCTTCGGTAAGCTTCCTCGCTTTGAGTCTTTGCGTCGCTTGGGCGCAGCGACCCCCCGCCGGACAGCAGGGCGGAGCTTCTTCTACGGCGCCCGCCGGACCTACCGCTCCGCTTCCTTCGCCCGGCCGCGGCCAGCCCGGCATCGGCCAGCCGAGCCAGCAGGATCGCTTTCCCTCCGAGCAGCGCCCAATCTTTTTCTCCGGAAAAGTGATGATCGAGGGCGGCCTGCCGCCGCCTGAGCCGGTGACCATCGAACGAGTCTGCAACGGCCGGCCGAGGCCGGAAGCTTACACTGACAGCAAGGGCCGCTTCAGTTTCCAACTCGGGCAGCAAACTGAAACCATGATGGATGCCAGCGTGGGCGATGTCGATGTGGGACCGGCCCGCGGCCGCTATGGCCGGGATCGCAACAGCGCGAACGGAGCCTTCGGGCCTCTGGACAGCTCCAACCCGGGCGTCGTGAACCTCATGGGTTGTGAATTGCGCGCCTCTCTCCCGGGCTATCGCTCCGATTCCATCATGCTGAGCCGGCGCAGCATCTTTGATAATCCGGATGTCGGAACTATCATCTTGCATCCTCTGGCCAATGTGCAAGCTACAGCGATCAGCATTACTACCCTGGAAGCTCCCAAAGACGCTAAAAAAGCGTGGGAAAAAGCGCAGAAGCTGTTGCAGCAGAAAAACCCAAAGCCGGCCGAGGCCGCCAAAGAGCTGGAAAAGGCCGTCCAGGTTTACCCGAAGTTTGCCGCCGCTTGGTGCATGCTGGGTGAAAGCCGTCTGGCTTTGAAAGACGAGGAGGGCGCCCGCAAAGCCTTCGAGCAATCTTTGGCTGCGGACTCCAAATACGCGCGGCCTTACATGCAACTGGCATCCCTTGAAATGAGGGCCAGCCGGTGGGATTCCGCCGCCGACATAACCAGCCGCCTCTCTCAGATGAACCCTTACTACACGCAGGCTTACTATATCAACGCCATAGCCAATTACAACTTGGGCAAAATGGAACTCGCTGAAAGATCGGCTCGCAACGCGCTCAAAGGCGAAGCCGCCGGCCGCAATCCGGCCTTGCATCATTTGCTCGGTTCGATCCTTGCGCGCGAGGGAAATTTCCCCTCTGCTGCGGGCGAATTCCGCAGTTTCCTCCAACTTTCGCCTGATTCCCCCGCGGCGGAACAGATCCGGAAGCAATTGGCTGAGTGGGAAAGCCTCAATGTGATCCCCCATCAGGAAAACGCCGTCAAGTGAAATTATGCGCAAACACACAAACAAGGACGTAAAATAGGGCGGGGGAGGAACCATGAAGATTTCAAGCCGACTGTTTGCCGGTAGCTGTTTGCTCGCCATGAGTCTAGGTTCAGCCGCGGCGGCAACCCATCTTAAGGTGGGCGATATGGCGCCCGATTTTACTCTGCCCAGCACGACGGGCAAGCCGATCCATTTGGCTGATTACCGCGGGAAGAAGAACGTCGTCCTTGCGTTCTTTGTCCTCGCGTTCACCGGCGGTTGAACGAAGGAAATGAAGGCGTACCAGGCTGGTCTCGCCAAATTCGAAGCAAATAACACCCAGGTCCTCGGAATCAGCGTTGATAGCATTCCCACTCTTCAGCATTGGGCTCAGGAACTCGGAGTCGGGTTCCCCTTGTTAAGCGATTTCGTCAACCGCAAGGTCGCGACCGAATACGGCGTGTTCAATCCGGAGCGCGGCTTTGCGACGCGCGCGACGTTTGTGGTTGATAAAGAGGGAAAGATCCAGCATATCGAGGAAGGGCAAACTGCGATCGATCCCAGCGCGGCTGATACGGCTTGCAGCCGGCTTGAGCACAAGTAACAAGGGCTCTCCCTTTTCCCCGGGCCGCGCCTGCGCCGGGCGGCCCGCAGGGTCTCGTTCATCCTCAGGAGACTTGAGCCAGCAGGGCCATCAGTTCTCCCGCCGTGCGGGCCGATTCCAGATTTGCGATTTGGTCAGCGATTCCGCTCCGCAGCGCTGGCGCCGCGTGCCGCTGGCTCAAACGCTCAAATTTCTCCAACACGGCCTCCCACCGCGCAGGTCTTGTGTGGAAGCCCTCGTAGTCCCTTTTTTCCTTGACGAGAGTTTCGCCGTTTTCGAGGATCAACTGGATCCGGCACGGCATCTCTTCAGGAAATCTCTGGCTGTAGGCCTCCCGTGGTCTCACACGGATCTTTCGCAGCAGCGTTTGGACATCTGCTCTTCCAATGCGCTCCGGGGTGTATTGATCCGGCATAACCTGCCCGTCCAGCAGCGCCGCCGCCACAATGTACGGAAGACTGTGATCGGCCTCTTCCTTCGTGCGGACCTGTATTTTGTCTCCTTCTTCCCCGCCTCCGATGATGTTGTATGCGACATCAAAGGTCTCAATTTCGATCCGCTGGATCTCCCGCCCTGTCAAACGGTGTTCCTGCTTCAGCTCCAGAGCCGCCTCGATGGCGGATTGCGAATGAATCTCCGCATTGTATTTTTTGACAATCGTTCGGCGGACCCTTTCCAGGTCTTCCTTGGACCAGTCGATCTCAAACCGGCCCGCAATCGCGTCCATGAAGCCCTTGTTACCCTCGAACACCTCGGCCGGTCCGGTGATGCCGCGCATCGCCAGAAACGCGGCGTGCGTGCAGCAGAAAGCCGTGTTGGGATAGGCCAGCCCTTTCCAGTTGGAAAGCGCGCCGGTGCGCGTCACTCGCAGCGCGTTGAATGCGGTTCCGCTGATGGCGATGGCGTTCATCGTGCTTTGCGCGTCGAGCCCCAACGCTTTCGCGACCCCCGCCGCCGCCGCATACGACCCCTGCGTGGTGTGATCGAAGCCTTTCGCGCGAACCGGGGCCACATCGCTCAGGCGGCATTGCACCTGATACGCGACCGCGAGCGCGGTCAGGATTTCCCGGCCTCCTGCGCCGGCATATTCTGCCGCCGCCAGAACGGCTCCCAGGTTATCGCTGGGATGGCAGGTTTCCCCTTTGGCCAGGTAACTGTCGTTAAAGTCGAGATAACGCACGAGAGAGCTGTTGTAAAATGCCGCTCGATCCGGCGCCGTACGGCCTCCGCCGATCAAGCCCGACTGGACACCACCCCCGAAGTCCTCGATGTGTTGCCGCACTCGCCGGATGGGCTCGGCGCCCAGAGCCCCGATGGCGCACCCCACGGCGTCCAAAATCCGGATTTTGAGCTGTTCGCGAGCCGCCTCGGATAGGCGATCGTAGCCGGCGGATACGACGAATTGAGCGAGCTGTTCCGCCTTGGTCACGAGCGTTCACCGGTTGCGCCGAATTCCAGGCGCACCGTGGCCTGTAGTTCACCGTCCTGTACGCGCCAATGAGGCAAAAGACACGATCCCTGGTACACCTTCTCAAAACCTCCCTCCGATTGGGAAACCGTGAATATCGGCGTAATCCACCATTTCGCCGGTGGAGTCACGTTGATCCTCACTCTCACATCCAGCCACTCATCCAGCAAAGCAATGCAACTTCCCGCCGCTTCCCCCGCCCAGTGCAGTTTTTGCCGCGTAAAAGATGGAGAGGCGATCGCTTCCAGGCATGTCTCCGGATGGTCCGGCCCGCCCGCGTCCCCGAGCCCGGCCGGCAGAAGAAAATAACGGTCGCGCGCGTCCGGCGCCAGAAAGTTCAAAACCAGTTCCAACCCGGCCTCCAGCTCTTCTGCGTTTGCCTGTGACAGGCTCCAATTTACGGCCACGTTCGGCCCGGCTAGGGAGATTTCGGTGCGCACGCGGCAAAGCCGTTGTCTGTCACGGCCTGCCAGCACACAGCGGTCGCGTGCCAACTGCAAAACGGAAAACCTTCCTCCAGCCAGCTCGGGAGATTCGTCGAGCCGGCCCGCGCGGTAGTCTTCCAATCCGCGTCCCGCCGCGAATACCAGCGAGCGGAAACTGTGCCGGTTGTATCGATCGTATTGAAGATAGCATTCCAGCCCCGATTCCTTCGCCGCCATCCTGTCATGGATCGAGACGGCGCCTCCGGCTTCGCCTCTTTGCGCGTCCTGGAGTCTGGCGTGGTACGCCTCGGGCCGCCGGCGCAGCGAGTTGATCGCGTTGAACGCCCGTGGCCGGAAATCGATCTCGGCTGCGGTCCCGCCGTCGCCGGCCGCGACGATGAGGGCCAGGCGCTCATTCGCCAAAAAAATTTCATCCGCTCCATCGAGGTTGAAATCCCAGCGCCGCGTTGTGCGCGGCGAGCTGTCGATCTTTTCCGCGATGTTTTCCGCTCGCAGCAGAGCCCGGTAAACGCTCGTGCGCAAGTGCGGGGCGTAAAGTCCTCCAAATACCCCATGCCAATAGGCATCGTTGCATTGCGCGCTCAGAAGGTGCTCGTAGCCCTCTTCATACAGGCCGCGGGCCGGAACTCCCGGCGGCGTCGATTTGTCGAGATCTTCATAGCGGCGGCTCAACTCGAGCATGCGCTTGTGCATGTGGTTGGCTTCTTCGTATTTGTAGAAAAAATTGTGCCATACCCCTCCGTGAACGAAGCGCCCGAGCGCGGCCGCCTCGGGCAGCTTCTCCACTCTGTGCACAAGATCCTCATAATCCAGGGACGCTTTTGGCGGCAGCGCCCAACCCATCATTTCCGGATAGGAAGCCGTCGGCAGGTAAATCCGCCCGAGCGGTTCGTGCTCGCGGACATAATCGCCTGCAAGGGTCGTCTTAAGCCACTCCGAGCTCTGCTCGATGGCCTCGAAAAATCTCCTCAGCCATCCGTTCCGGTAGACGTGTTCATGCGTGTGGGGCCAGGCGCCGAATTTTTCCAAATCGTCCCCCATGGCCACGAGCCCACCGGGCCGCCGCTCCGCTATCGAACGCAAATACGCGATCGCGTCCGCCTCCATGCGGAAAGGCAGCAGATACCGCAGGCTCTTTTGGCCCGGCATGACCTTCACCGCGTGGCCCTGCCACTCGCTCAGATAGTAGCCGTAAAGCTGATCGGCCTCGAGGCCGGCGCTCAAAAAGTGATAGTCGTCCGTCAGGGTGTATTCGATTCCGGACTGCGCCAGAGTCATCGGCGCCGTCGGATCCCAAACGCGCTCTGTCAGCCAGGCGCCCCGCGGCCGCGAGCCGAAGCGCTTCTCTAGAAAATCGCTGAGCCGCTCGATTTGCGCCAGCCGGTCGCGGTCGGGAATTGCGCTCAATACCGGCTCGTAATAGCCGCCGCCCAGAATTTCCACTTGCCCCTGGCCGGCCAGATCCCTCAATTGTTCCAGATACTCCGGGTGCTTCTTTTCAAGCCACGCCAGAAGAATACCCGAATAATGGAGCGCGATGTGGATTGCCGGATGCCGCGCCAGTTCCTCGACGAACGGCAAGTAAGCCAATCGGTACACGTCCTCCTGCACGCTTTCGAAATTTCCGAGCGGCTGGTGCGCGTGGATCAGCAGAGAGAGATGTAAGGGAGACATAGCGAGGCGATTTGGAACCGTCTTCTACAGAATACGTCACTGGTTTCCGCCTTGTCAGTTCCACCGCTGTTTCCCCTCGATCTGCGGAAACACTCCATGCCGCATGCTATTATTTTTTTGCAGAGCGTTTCTTCGGGAGAGCTTTTTGGCCGCGCGCCTTCTCAACGGCAACGCGATCCGCGATCAGATCCTTTCTGAATTGCGTACAGAGGTAGCCGGTATGACGGCCGCTGGCTGCCGGCCCGGTTTAGCCGCCGTTTTGGCGGGTCACAACCCTGCCTCCGAAGTCTATGTCCGCAACAAGATGAAGGCCTGCGAATCGGTCGGAATCTACAGCGAAAAGATCACTCCGCCCGAAACGGTCAGCACCGGGGAAATGCTCGATCTGGTCGCCCGCCTCAACGCCCGCGATGAGATTGACGGCATTCTGGTGCAGTTGCCCCTCCCGGCCCAGGTCGATTCCAAACGTGTCCTGCTGGCGGTTGATCCGGCCAAGGACGTCGATGGATTTCATCCCTTCAACATCGGCCTTCTGGTGACCCAGCGCCCGGGGCTGGTGGCCTGTACGCCGGCGGGCATTATGGAAATTCTCAAGCGCAGCCGCATTCCTGTTTCCGGCCGCCGCGCCGTGGTGCTTGGGCGCAGCGATATCGTCGGTAAGCCGGTGGCCTTTCTGCTTCTGCACGAAAATGCCACGGTGACCATCTGTCATTCCCGGACGGAGAATCTTGCCGCGATCGCCCGGGAAGCTGATATCCTGATCGCTGCCATTGGCCGGCCGGCTATGGTCACCCGCGACTTTATCCAGCCCGGCGCTACTGTGATCGATGTTGGAACCAATCGGCTCGAAAACGCCGCCGATGTGGAGCGGATCTTCGCGGGAATGCCCTCCAAAATCGAACAATTCCGGGAAAAAGGTTCTTTGCTGGTCGGCGATGTTCATCCCGTGGACGCCATAGAGACTGCTGGCGCCTACACCCCTGTACCGGGTGGCGTGGGACCGCTGACGGTATCCATGCTTATGGCGAATACCGTGAAAGCCGCGCGCCTCCGGCGGGGAGGCTGCGGCGTCCTGCGGCATTAGGCCGCTGAGACTGTGTGCGCGGCAAAATTCTGAAAGTCGGCTTGACCGGTGGACTTGCGACTGGCAAAACCCATGTCGGGCGGGTGCTCGCTGGCCTCGGCTGCCACGTCCTCAGCGCCGATGAACTCGGCCATCAGGTCTTGCTGCCGGGCGGCGAGGCGTACAATGATGTGGTTAAGGAGTTCGGTCCGGGCATCCTCGCTGCTGATGGCCGGATCGATCGCCGGTTACTGGCCGCCCAGGTCTTTGATCGTCCCGAGCGGCTGGAAAAATTGAACTCGCTCGTGCACCCCCACGTCGTAAAGCGCGAAGAGCTGTGGTTGTCGGAACTCGAAGCCCGGCAGCCTGGGGCCATTGCCGTTGTGGAAGCGGCGATCCTGATTGAAACCGGCAGCTACAAGCGCTTCGACCGGCTGATCCTGACCGTGTGCTCCCCTGAGTTGCAAATGCGGCGGCACATGGAGCGCAGCGGCGACTCCGAGGCCGAAACCAGGGCCCGGTTGGCGCGGCAGATGCCGCTCGAAATCAAGCGCCGTTACGCGGATTACGTCATCGATACTTCTGGTTCTCGCGAAGACACGGACCGCCAGGTGCGCGAGGTCTTCGCAAAATTGCGGCAGGATGCTCCATGAAACTGAGACCCATTCTTTTGGCTGTTCTCCTGATTGGATGCTTCGTCTACCTCACCACTGCCCGGCGCTGGCCCGAGGTGGACTTCGGCAGGAACGCAAAGCTCTGGACCTCGCTTGAGCCTGCGCAATCCGCCGGCCTTACCCCAGAGGAGAACATCAACATCTCCATTTACCGCATGGCCAGCCCGGCCACGGTCTTCATCACTTCGACCGTCTATCAGCGCGATTGGTTTTTCCAGGTGTTTCCCGTCCGGGATTCCGGCTCCGGCTTTCTCATCGACGCCGAAGGCCGCATCCTCACCAACTACCATGTGGTCTCGGGCAACGCGAAGGTCATTGAGGTCACGCTCGGCGACAAGATGAAATACAACGCCCGCATTCTCGGCTATGACCAGCGCAATGACATGGCCTTGCTCAAGATCCAGCCCAAAGGCAGGCTGCCGTTCCTGAAACCCGGCGATTCGAGCAATCTTCAGGTGGGTCAGAAGGTCCTCGCCATTGGCAATCCGTTCGGCCTGGAGGGCACGCTTACCACGGGCATCATCAGTTCGCTTGGCCGCACCATCCGGGATGAAAACGGCCGGCCGCTGGAAGACATGATCCAAACTGACGCCGCGATCAATCCCGGCAACAGCGGCGGCCCCTTGCTCGATTCTCAAGGCAATGTGATTGGAATCAACACCGCGATTTACGGGCCGGGCGCGAATATCGGCATTGGCTTTGCGATCCCCATCAACCGGGCGAAGGCCATGCTCTCCGACTTGGCCAGCAGGGGCCGCGTCAGCCGGCCTCTGCTTGGCGTGACAACAGTCTTCATTCCCGCAGAATTTGCCGAGGCGCTGGATCTGCCCGCCCGTCCCGGCCTCCTCATCCAGCAGGTCGAGCCCGGCTCAGCGGCCGATCAGGCCGGGCTGCGGGGCGCCAACCGGGAGGTGATCGTCGGCAACTATGTGGTGGAAATCGGCGGCGATTTTATCGTCGAGGTCGAGGGCCAGCCTGTGAGCAACCGCAGCGTGCTTACGCGCGCTCTGGAACGAAAAAAGGCCGGCGACCCCTTGCGCCTCGGCATTATTCGCGGAAGGCGCCAGCTCACGGTGACTGTAACGCTCGGCGAATCCCCGCAGCAGCTCTGACGCGCGGCTCGAACTGAAATACGGCCCAATGAGAGGCAACAGATCCGGCCGGCTTTACCATCGGCCGTCTGTAGAGCCGCTGGCTATGTCTTTTCCACCATATCCGCCACGCCGGCTCGATAGACGGCGGGGGCGCCGTGGCGGTCGCTGGCGAAGTAGATCCATTGGCTGTCGGGCGAGAAGGCGGGACGCGGCTGCGCCGCCAGCGGATCCTCGTCTTCGGCCAGCACGTATGCCTTTCCGCTGCTCGCGTGCTCGCAAATCGTCATTTCCCGTTGGAGCTCGGGGAACACAACGTAAATGTTCGGGCCCGCTTTACTCCGGCATTCACCGGCGATGGCCGAATTATTGGCATTGCCGCGAAGGTGCCAAAACTGCGTGCACGGCGTCAAAACCCGTTCTTCGCGCGTATCCGGATTGATAGTGCGCACGGTCGCCTTGCGGCCGTTCTGGGATTGATAATGTGCATAGCCGATCAGTCTGCCATCCGCCGTCCAGTACTCCGGACCCAACTCCTCCTCGCCCTGCCTGCGCCGCACGTTCTGCTTCTGCTTTCCGTCCAGATTCACCAGCCATAGCCGGGACGTCAACTGCTCCCACGGACCGATCCGGCAGTAGAGCAGTTGGTCGCGGCGCGGGCGAAACTGCGGCCGCCCGATCCAGGCTTTTTCCTCGGTGACAATCCAACTGTTTTCCTTGGCGATTTCAACCGCCCGGATCCGGCACAGCGGCCGGCGCTCAAACTGCAATCGCAAACGTTCGTCCGCCTTTCTCTCCGCGACCCGGTCGGCGCTTTGCATCTCGACCACCGCCGCATGGCGGCCGTCAGCCGAGATCCCCATGTCTCCGGTTGCCCACCAGCCCCCCTCCGTGTGGTAGATCTCCCTCTCCTTCAGCGTTCGCAGCGACAATTGCTTCAAGACTCCGCTCTGCAAGAAGAAAACGGACCGTTCGTCCGGGGCCAGACAAATGGAGTAGCCTTCGATCCCCGCACCTTGGGTCAATTGCGCCAGCCGGCCCGACGGCAGCTCCAAACGGAAAACCTGGATGCCTTCTTCCCTCCGGCCCGCCAGCAAGAGGAAGGAGTTATTGCGCGCGACGAACCTCTGGTAGCTGTACGGATGAAAATGCGGGTTGGCGGGAGAAGTCAGCCGCCATACTTCCCGCTCTGTCAGAGGGTCGGCGTATCGTTTGATCTCGGAAGGATATTGCTGCCCGCGGCCGGATGCCCGCTTGATTTGTACAGCCGGAATCGCCGCCAGAAATTCTCTCCGACTGAACAAGCTCATAAGCAAAATCTTAACAAACCGCCGTTGCGGCATGATTTCCAGTGCGCCGCTCGGCGCTCGAAGAAAAAACATAGCCGGACAGCGCTCGCAGCGCCGCCGGCCAGAGCAGCCTCGAGAGCAGCCTCGGAAGATGGGCGCGCGGCGATTCCGTCCGCCGGCTTATCGCCTCCGAAGCCGGACGGCATGGCGCGTGCCGCAGCAAATCTGCTAAAAAGGAAACTTGCGTTCGACGACAGCCGCCTCCCTGGAATGCCTTCACCCGGGCGTGAATGCGCTCAACGCCAGGGTTGTCCTGTTCGATTTCGACGGCACCGTATCCCTGATTCGCTCCGGCTGGGTGGATGTAATGGTCCCGATGATGGTCGAGATCCTGCTGGACTTGAACACCGGGGAAAGCGAAGCCGGGTTGCGCGCGATCGTCGAGGAGTTTGTCGGCCGCCTCACCGGGCGCCAGACGATGTATCAGATGATTGAACTGGCGCGCCAGGTCGCCTTGCGCGGAGGCTCGCCGCTCGATCCGCTGGCTTATAAGCGTATGTATTACGACCGCCTCTCCAGCGTGATCGGGGGCCGTATAGAAGCCTTGCGCGCGGGCCGGGTGCCGCCGGACCAAATGATGGTGCCCGGCGCGCGCCGCTTGCTGGAAACGCTGCGGGACCGCGGCCTCGAAATGTATCTGGCCAGCGGCACCGATCAGCCGTATATGCGGGAAGAGGCGCGGTTGCTCGATGTGGACCGCTATTTCGACGGCCGTGTTTTTGGCGCGCTGGACGACTACAAAAGTTTTTCCAAAAAGATCCTCATCCAGCGCATTATCGCCGGCAGCGGCTTTCACGGCGGCCAGTTCCTCGGCTTCGGGGACGGCTACGTCGAGATCGAAAATGTAAAAGAAGTAGGTGGAGCGGCGGTCGGTGTTGCGACCGATGAGCCGCTGTGCATTCGGGCCGATCCTGTCAAGCGGGGCCGCCTCGCCGGGGCCGGAGCCGATTGGATCATTCCGAATTACAATTGCTACGATGAGCTGATGGCTGCCTTGTTCCCTGCGTGAGTTTTACATGAGCTCCCGATATCCGATCTTCGACCGCTCACGCCTGCTGATTAAGCCCCTTGCCGAGCGCAAGCATGACATGGATGTGGGCTATTTGCTCGCCCTCGATGCGGCCGAGCCGCCTTTCTCCCACCCGCAACTGCCGGCGGTCGCCTCCCGCCTGATTGAAGCCCGCCGCCGCGGCAGTGCTCGAATTCTCATGCTGGGAGCACACGTCCTCAAGATGGGGGTGTCTCGCCATCTCATCGATTTGATCGAGGGCGGGTGGCTCACGCACCTCGCTTTTAACGGCGCCGGCGCCATTCATGATTACGAGTTGGCCCGCATTGGCGCATCCACCGAGAGCGTGGCACGGTATATCCAGACCGGAGAATTTGGCTTGTGGCGAGAAACGGGGATCCTCAACGACTGGATCTCGGAAGCGGCCGAGCTCGATGTCGGTTTCGGAGAAAACGTCGGACGGCGGATCGCCGAAAGCAGCTTTCCTTATAAGCACTTGAGCGTCTTTGCTGCTGCTTATCGCTGCGGCGTCCCCGCCACCGTGCATGCCGGGATCGGATACGACATCATCCACGAGCATCCCAATTGCGACGGCGCCGCCCTGGGCCGGGCCAGTTATCACGATTTCCTGATCTTTGCGCGATCGGTCGAGAATCTGGAGGGAGGCGTCCTGCTCAGCTTTGGCTCGGCGATTATGGCGCCCGAAGTCTATCTGAAAGCCCTGTCGATGGCCCGCAACGTGGCTTGGCAGGAGGGGCGGAAAATCCGCCATTTTCTGACGGCTGTCTTCGACCTGGTCCCCATTACCGGCGACTATCATCGCGAATTGCCGAAAACAGATCCCGGCTATTATTTCCGGCCTCATAAGACGATTCTGGTCCGAACGGTGGCCGATGGGGGAGAGAGTTTTTACTTTTGCGGCGATCATCGCGCCACATTGCCCGCCCTGCGGCGGGCGATTCTCAATGAGGCCGGAAAATGAACCTTCCCGACCTGATGGAGAGGTTTTCCGGCGTTCGCGCCCTGGTCGTCGGCGACCTTTGTCTCGACCGGTGGTGCCATTACGATCCCGCCCTGGCTGAAGCCTCCCGGGAAACTGGCATTCCGCGCGTCGGCATCATCGCCACCGAAGTGACCCCCGGCGCCGGCGGTACGGTGGCTAACAATCTCGTGGCTCTCGGCGCGGGACGGGTCGCCGTTCTGGGGGCCATCGGCCAGGATGGCTTTGGATTCGAGTTGCAGCGGGAACTGGCGGAGCGGAAGATCGACTATAGCCTGGTGGTCGCATCCAAGGCTGTCCAGACGTTCACCTACACTAAGCTGATTAATTCCGTCACCAAAGTGGAGGACCTGCCGCGCTGCGATTTCGTCAACACGCGGCCGCTGCCGGCCGATGTCGAAAATCAGCTCATTGCCAATTTCAATGCCCACTTTTACGAGTTCGACGTCATTCTGGTTTCCGACCAGGCCGAAACGGAATCCGGCGGCGTCGTCACCGACTGGCTGCGAGGCCTCATTGGCGATGTCGCGGAGCGCTATCCCCAGAAGCTGATTGTGGCTGATTCTCGCGTCCGTATCGAGTTGTTCCGGAACGTCGTGGCAAAACCGAATTACGAGGAAGCGGCCGCCGCCTGCCGCCGCGCCTTCGGTTTCGTGGATTTCCAGCGGCTGCGCGCACTGATCGGCAGCCGGCCCTTGCTGGTCACCCAAGGCGCGCGTGGCGTATTGCTGGTAGATAATCACGGCGAGCGCCTGGTCCCTTCGGAAAATATCTCAAATCCGGTCGATATCTGCGGAGCAGGGGACAGCTTTGCGGCGGGCTTGGCTCTCGCTTTGCGCGCCAGCGGCGATTTCCCTACGGCCATCCGTTTCGGAAACCTCGTGTCGAGCATCACCATCATGAAAAGGGGTACCGGCACAGCCGCTCCGCACGAGGTTCTTGCCAAGGCCGCCGTCCATTTAAGCTGATCCCGCCCGAGCATGGACGTTTTAGCCATCGATATCGGCGGTACGAAACATTCGCTCGCGCTGTTCCGGGACGCCCGTCTCCTCCGCCGGGAGAGCTATCCGACTGACGCCGCCGGCGGCCGCTCTTGGATGCTGGATCACCTCTTTCGTCTTTTCCCGAAGTGGCTTCGCAGCTCGGCAGGGCTGGCTGCCTGCGGCGTCGGCTTCGGCGGCCCGGTGGACTTCGCCTTGCAGCGCGTCAGCCGCTCGATGCATTCCGGAGGTTGGGAAAACTTTGCCTTGGCGGGTGCCATCGAAAAAGAGCTGGGGATCCCCTGCTGGATGGATAACGACGCAAACCTCGGAGCTCTCGGCGAGCACCGCTTTGGCGCTGGACGCGGCGCGGGCTCCCTGGTGTACATCACGCTTTCCACCGGCATCGGAGCGGGCATTCTTGTCGATGGTAAGATGGTTCGCGGGGCCGATTCACTGGCAGGTGAATTGGGCCATGTGCTCCTGAAGGAAGATGGGCCGTTATGCTCGTGCGGCTCGCGCGGGTGCCTGGAAGCGTTGTGCTCCGGCCAGGCCATCGAGCGGAGCGCAGGCCGGCCGGCGGCCGAACTGCTGGCGGATTCTACGTTCCGGCCCGTCTACGTGAGCTGGCTGGCCCGCGGGCTGCGCGTGCCGCTTCTTCTGCTGAATCCCGACCGCATCATCGTGGGCGGCGGCATCAGCAAGGCGGGCAGCGCCTTCTTCGATGACGTTCGCGCCGAGTTGCGCCGCCAGATGCCAGCTTCGCTGCCGGTCCGAATTGACCTCCGGCCTGCGGCCCTCGGCGATGACTCCGTCCTCTGGGGAGCTCGGGAACTGGCAAGGGAGAATTTGAAGCAATGAGTTTTGCGGAGCAATACCGCTTGGAGTTGCTCGACGCTGTCAATGGGATTCCCCTGGAGAAGGTCGAGGAAGCCATTCGGATCCTCGCCCGCAAGCGCGAGGAAGGCCGTTCGATTTTCGTATGCGGCAATGGGGGCAGCGCTTCCACCGCCTCCCATTTCGTTTGCGATATGGTGAAAGGAGCCAGCTACGACCGGGCCCTGCGCTTTCGCATCCAGGCGCTCACCGATTCCATACCGACGATCACCGCCTATGCCAATGACGTAAGCTATGAGCATGTCTTCGTGGAGCAACTGCGCAATTTCGCCGCCCCAGGCGATGTCTTGATCGCCATCAGCGGCAGCGGCAATTCACCCAACGTGCTCCGCGCGGTCGAATATGCGAACTCGATCGGCTGTTATTCCATCGGCCTTTCTGGCCGCGACGGCGGCCGGCTGGCGCCTCTGTGCCAGTTGAGCCTGAACGTCCCCGCGTTTCATATGGGGCGCATTGAAGAGGCCCACTTCACAATCTGCCATATGATCAGCTATTACTTCATGGAGCAGGAGCCGCCTCTAAACCAGCTCCGGGCTTAAACTGCGGCTTGCGCTCCGCACTGCTCTGTTTCCGGGGCCGGGATTCGGACGGCTTTTCACTGGCTCTTCTTCCGGAACGCCCCCAAACGCCGCTTGACGCTCTTCCGGGTTGCCTGTAGCTGCCGGAGCGCGTTTCGATAGGGCGGCGCTCTTCGTAATGCAGCCAGCCGTTCCAGATCTTGGATAGCGCTGTTCAGCAATTTCAGTTGCTCTTTCAGGTTGCGGACAACTTCCCCTTTTCCCATGGGAGCCGTCATTGCCCAAAATACGATTGCTATTTTCCCGGGGCCCCGGGCGCCTGCCAATGGAGAAGTAGTACTCCGGGCTCGCGGAAAGCGTCGTACGACCTTAGTAGTAGCCGTAAGGCTTAGGAGATGAGTACCCTAAGTTCATACTAAAATTACCTGAGATACTGGTAATACTCATCAGACCTGTGTTAGTTTTTGAAGGAGTTTCGAGCGGCGCCTGCGTTTGAATATCGGCGCAATCGGCATCCAATAAGGCGCTTCGGCAATGGATCAGCGGACGCTTACGGCGTTTATCAAGCAACTTCAGGCGGAATTGGAAATGATCGACCGCGTGATACTGCATTTGGAGCGGCTGGCGCGGCTGGCATGCGGCGAGCCTCTTCGAGGCCGCCCTCGCAAGTTGACTTCTCGGACTCCGGAGCGGACCCCAAGCGGGCGACGCCGTCCACGCTCCTAATAATGCGATAACACGAATCTTTCTTTTACCCGGGCCACCGGCGGCCGCAACGATGTGCCGGTTCTGGAAAAAGGCCACGCTGGCGTTTCAACTTATCTGTGGCCTGACATCAGCGAAAGCAATAGCGTGATGCCGGAGGCCGGCGAACCTGTGGCGATCCACCAACCGGCCCGCTATCCTGTGCTCGGCGCTATCTGTAACTATACCAAGCTGCGCTCGTGGCGCCTTCGAATTCGGGAGGCCCCCCGCGGGAAATGCCGTAAAACGAAGGGAATTGGCCCGGGAATCGCCTAGAGGGTCATTACGTAGGCGATGACATTCTCCTTTTCTTCATTGGTAAGCATGTCTTTGTAGGGAGGCATCGCTCCTCCGCCCGTATTGAGAACGTCCATAATGACATCGTGCGTCGCCGGCTTGCCGCTGGGCAGCTTGCCGTCTTTTACGCCTTTTAATCCAGGGCCGATTTTCTTTTCCGTGCTGTCCGCGTTATGGCAAACCGAACATTTGGCTTCGAAGAGGTCCTTGCCGGCGGCAACGTCGCCCGTGGTGGCCTTCGCCGATTTGGTGTTCTTGGCTTTCTTGGATCCCTTTTGAGCAAAAGAGACCGGAATAGCCACCGTGAGACACAACGCGACCGCCAGAACTTTCAATATCCTCATTTCGTCGATTCCTCCCGGAAAACCATCATTCTAACCTACAATGTCTGAAACCTGCCATTGTTCCCTCCCTCTTGGCGCTGCTTTTCCCACCGCCGAAACCGCCGCGGCCCGGCCGCCCCTGCATCCTGCTGCGGACCTGCTTTTCTGTCATGCCGGCCGCAGGCTCGCGCTATAATCTTCGCTTTCGAATGCCTGCGGCTTGCCTCCGGCCAGCACATTCACCCTGAGACCACATGCCACGCTTAAAAGACAAAGTAGGAATTGTGACCGGCGGCTCAGCCGGCATTGGCCAGGCTACCGCAATTCTGTTCGCCGAAGAGGGAGCCAAAGTAACGGTCGCCGATCTGGATGAAGCCGGGGGTGAGGAAACCGTGGCGCAAATCCGAGCCGGCGGCGGCCAGGCCATTTTCACACGTTGTGATATCTCCCAGGAAAGCCAAGTGGCCCAATGCTGCCGGGAGACGGTCAGGGCCTTCGGCCGCATCGACGTCCTGGTTAACAATGCCGCTACCTTCGTGCTGAAGGGCCTGGAGGCCACCGTCGAGGAATGGAATCGCTCACTTTCCGTGAATGTCATTGGCACGGCGCTGTGCTGCAAGTACGCGGCCGAAGAGATGCGAAAGGTCGGCAAAGGAGCTATCGTCAATCTGGCATCCATGTCCGGCTTTATCGCGCAACCGGGCTTTGTAGCCTATAGCGCCACGAAAGCGGCCATCCTGCAAATGACCAGGAATCTGGCGCTCGATCTGGCCCCGTTCGGAATCCGGGTCAATAGCGTTTGCCCTGGGACTATCCTTACGCGGGCGTCGCGCGAGCATATGGCCCGCGTGGGCATGAAGCTGGAAGATTTTCTCCGCGAGGAGGGACGTAAGCACCTACTGAACCGGGTCGGCGAGCCGCGAGAGGTGGCTTATGCCATACTGTTCCTAGCTTCCGACGAGGCGTCCTTCATTACCGGCGCTCACCTGATGGTCGATGGCGGCTACACCGCCGTCTGAGTGCTTCCACCAGGAAAGCCGGGACCCGGCCGGCCTGCATCGCGCACGGCGAGCATCCTCCGCTCGTTCTCCCCATTCCAGCGCGCCGATTGTTCGCGTCGAGTTTCTGTGGTTCTGCTGCGGCAAGAATCCTCATTTGCGGCTCTCGAACTGCTCGCCGGCCCATATGCGATGGATGGGCGTTCGCCAGGCTGAAGGCGCACTCCTGGGGTCAACCGGTCCAAAAAAACAGGCACGGTATAATTCGGATGTGAGGATTCTTTTATTTAGC